>Ga0070695_100002884_pt1 | contig 9995 bp, 9 predicted proteins | sample KBSK1252metaG_FD_65471 | JGI IMG/M metagenome (GOLD analysis project Ga0070695, IMG submission 65471) | Corn, switchgrass and miscanthus rhizosphere microbial communities from Kellogg Biological Station, Michigan, USA - KBS K1-25-2 metaG | ecosystem: Host-associated > Plants > Roots >... | reverse complement strand
CAGGGCAACTGGTACGGGGTGAGCAGCAACTTGCTGAGCGGCACGCCGGCCACCGTCGTCTCCTGGGTCGTGCCGTTGGTGGTGGCGACAATCGTCATCGGCCTCGCCGGCGTGCTGATGCAGCAGCTGTTTCTACGTTGGAACCAGGGCCAGGACCTGCGCCAGGCTCTGATCACCATCGCCATCTCCGTGATCCTGGCGGACCAGATGGTCGCCCACTTCGGAGGGATCGCGGAGTCCATTCAGGCGCCCGCCGCTTGGCCGGACAGCGTGAGCCTGTTCGGCGTCCATTACGGGTACTTCCGGCTCGTCGTCGTGGTTGGAGCGGCGGTCACAATCGGCGCCCTACTCTTCGTCGTGATCAGGCGAACCAGGTTCGGGATGATCATCCGCGCTGGCGTGGACGACCGGTCGATGGTCTCGGCGCTCGGCGTGAATATTCAGGTCGTGTTCGCCGGCGCGTTCTTCATCGGTGCGCTGCTTGCCGGTCTGGCCGGCGTTCTCGGCGGAACGATGCTCGCCGTGCAGCCCGGAAACGACTCCGCGTTCTTGCTGGACTCGTTGATCGTGGTGATCATCGGCGGCATGGGCAGCCTGGGCGGCGCGGCCATCGGCTCACTCGCCCTTGGGTTGGTCAGCTCGTACTCGAACGTCTATCTGAGCTTCGGCACGACTGACCTGACGAACTACTCCATCCTGCTGACCTTCATCCTGGTCGTGGCCATGCTCGCTGTCCGGCCGCTTGGTCTGTTCGGTCGACCGGCTTGACCATCTCGACCTCGTTACCGGCAGGCCGCCGCCTTCGACTGCCGCAATGGGTGGCCCTGGGCGTGCTGGTGCTCTTTCTTGTCGGCGCGCCCTCGATCTTCGACAGCTTTACCCTCAGCCAGATCCTGACGAAGGCCCTGTGGCTTGGCATCGCCGCGGCGAGTCTGATCTTCCTCTCCAGCTACGGCGGCATGATCTCGCTCGGACAGACGGGGGTTTACGCCGTCGCCGGCTTCACGATGGCAAACCTGGTCCACGCGGCGGGCGGAAGAAACCTGGGCTGGGATCCGGTGGCCGCGACCGCCGCCGGCATCGCCGTCGCCACCCTGTTCGGTCTTCTTTGCGGAGCCATCGCTTCGCGGAGCTACGGGATCTACTTCCTGATGATCACGCTGGCGATCTCGGTGATCGTTTTCTATTTCTTCGCGCAGGTCACCACCCTTTCCGGGTACGGCGGTATCCGAAGCGTGACCCCGCCGGGGGTGATCGGAAACCCCGTGATCAATCCGCTCCCGCTCTACTACGCCGCACTGGTAGCCTCGGTTCTCGTCTACGCGGGCATCCGCTATCTGGCGCGAACCCCGTTCGGTCTCGCGCTCCAGGGCATTCGCGACGACCCGGCGCGGATGCAAGCGCTGGGCTTCAACGTGGCGCTCCACCGAACGCTGGCCTTTGGAGTGGGAGCGTTCATCGCCTCCATCGCGGGCATCCTGTCTGTCTGGTACACGACCCAGATCTCACCCGGCGGGGTCAATGTGGCACAGACCATCAACGTCCTCGTGATCGCCGTGATTGGCGGTCTCTATCGACTCGAGGGCGCCTGGATAGGCGCCGTCGTGTTCTCGACGATCGACAACTACTCGCGTCTATGGATGCCAAACGTGGGCGATTGGCTCGGGCCTGCCCGATTCGAGACGGTTATCGGCGTGATCTTCCTGGTGATCGTGTTGGCGTCTCCTGGCGGACTGGTTGGCATGTGGGAGAGCGTGTGGGCCAGAAGGAATCGGGGAGGGCGGGGGCCTTCGGCGAGCTCCGGGATGTCGGCGGCTGAAACCGTCGATGTGGTCGTCGACCATCACGCAGCGGTCTAGTCAAGGAGGTGGATGGAGATATCAAGAGTGGGAGCAATGGTGTCGAATCGCGTATCCATTCCATTCGTCTTGTGAAGGAGGGGAGTTTGCTTAGAGGTCAGCGTAGTGTCGAATTCCGGCGCCTGCTCGCCACCGCCGCCCTAGGGTTGCTGGCGGTCACCGCGTGCAGCAACAACAACTCGACAGGTACCGCGACTTCGAACGTGATCAAGATCGGGATCCTGTCCGATTGTCAGGGCGACTTTGGCTCGTTCTACAACGACGACATAGGAGGTGCCCTGTCCGTGCTGGCCGCCCACTACGGGGGCAAGGCAAGCGGATCCAAGCCCCAGGACGGCATGACCGGTGCCAAGATCGCCGGCAAGGACATCCAGATAGTCGGCTTCGGTTGCTCTGACTCCACCGCGAACAAAGCGATCGAAGAAACGCGAAGGTTGGTTGAGCAGCTTGGCGCCGATATTTTGATCGGTCCCCTGTCAGGTGACGAGGGGATAGCGGTGGCCAACTACGCCAAGACAAACCAGCCGAACAAGACCTTCATCAACGGCATCTCCGGCGCGCAGGAAGCGACCCTGAAGGTCCAGGCGCCGAACTTCTTCCGCTTCAACCCCGACGGCGCCCAATGGTCGGCCGGGCTCGGCTCCTACGCGTACAACACGCTCGGCTGGCGCACCGCCGCCGTAATCGGCGACGACTACGCGTTTCCATATACCTCGCTCGCAGGGTTCATCGCCGAGTTTTGCGCGATCGGTGGCAACGTGACCAAGCGTGTTTGGCCACCACTTGGCACGACCGACTACTCGTCATTCGTGGCCCAGCTCCCCACCAACGTCGATGGCCTTTTCGTGGGCGTCGGCGGGGCGGGTCTGATCACCTTCCTCAAGCAGTACCAGCAGGCCAACGGGCGGCTCAACAGCAAGAAAGTTATGGGCAATCTGTTCTGGATTGACCCGCAGCTGCTCAAGGCCATCGGAACTCCGCTCGTGGGCGCCGTGGCCGCCAACATGATCGCGGCAGACAGCACCTCCGCGCAAACCAAGGCGTACGTCCAGGAGCTCTCCGTCTATCCCGACACTCAGAAGGACGCGGCGAGCGTGTTCACGCTCGGCTACTGGAACGCGATGACTGCGCTCGGCATGGCGCTCACTTCGGTCAACGGCGACATCTCAGGCAATCAGAAGGCGCTGCAGGCAGCCCTGGCCAAGGTCGTGATCGATGGCCCGTACGGCAAGGTCAGCCTCGACTCCAACCGCCAGGCGATTGCCGACAACTGGGTGACGCAGGTCACCGCGCCACCTTCTGGCAGCAACGTCCCTGGCCTCAAAACCATCCTCCAGATCCCGAAGGTGGACCAGACGTTCGGTGGCTTCTTCGACTCCTCTTCGACGCTCGACCGGACCAACCCACCCTGCACCAAGAAGACACCACCGCCATGGGTAGGACACGAAATCCCTGTCAACTTCGGATAACGAATCAGTTACGCGGAGCGGTGTGATCGCGGCACCGCTGAGCGCCGAGTCCGCCGCGCCGATCCTCCAGTTGCGGGGGGTCGGCAGGCGGTTCGGCGGCCTGCGCGCCGTGGCGGACGTGACCCTGGCGGTCAAGCCGGGGGAGCGGCGCGCCATCCTTGGACCCAACGGCGCTGGAAAGACCACCCTGTTCAACGTGATTTCCGGCGAGTTCCCTCCGACGGAGGGCACGATCGAGCTGTTCGGCCGAGACGTGACATTCGAGCCCGCGCGCCGGCGTGCGCGTGCGGGGCTCTCGCGAACCTTCCAGACCTCGAGACTCCTGTTGGGACTATCGGTCGAGGACAACCTCTACCTGGCCGTGCTCGGGGTCAGGCGTGGACATCTCAGTCCACTTCGCCTGCCGCGGCTCGAGCGTCAGATTCGTGAGCGTGCGCGCGCAGCGGCTGAGGCGATTGGCCTGGCCGACCGGCTCGACACCCTGGTCCGTGATCTGTCACATGGCGAACGGAGGCAGCTCGAGGTCGGCATGGCGCAAGCCTCGTCGCCCAGGCTGCTGATGCTCGACGAACCGGCCGCAGGTCTCTCGCCAGGCGAGCGCAACAAATTGACAGAGCAGTTGCTGGGTCTGGATCCTGCGATGACGCTGATCCTGATCGAGCACGACATGGATGTGGCATTACGCGTCGCCGAGTGGGTGACGATGATGCACGACGGACGGATCGTCGCCGAAGGCAGCCCCGCGTCGATCCGGGGCAATCAGATGGTCCATGAGCTCTACACAGGCACCAGGTACAAGGCATGACGACCCCAGTGCTCGAGGTCAGCCGGCTCAACGCGTTCTATGGACGCGCTCACGTCCTGCAGGATGTAGCGTTCACCGTTGATGAGAGACCGGTTGCGATCATCGGGCGTAACGGAATGGGCAAGTCCACTCTCTGCCAGGCGATCATGGGCATGCTCGCGTCTACGACCGGATCCGTCCGGTTCGACGGAAGGGAGCTCGTCGGCTTGCCTCCCTACCGCGTCGCGCGTCTCGGTTTGGGCTTCGTTCCACAGGGTCGCCGCCTCTTTCCTTCTCTGTCGACCGACGAGCATCTGCGGATCATTCCCCGAAAAGGCAACGGCAGTTGGACGCCGAAGCGAGTCTACGAGACGTTTCCCAAGCTCGCGGAGCGCAAGAGCACCGGAGCAGGTCAGCTCTCTGGAGGCGAGCAGCAGATGCTTGCGATTGGGCGAGCACTGCTGACCAACCCGAAGCTGCTGATCATGGACGAGCCCTCGGAAGGCCTGGCGCCCATCATCGTCGAGAACGTTATCGACACGATCCGCAAGCTGGGCGCGCAGGGCGTCGGCTTGCTCGTAGTGGAGCAGAACCTGGGTGTAGCGACCGCGCTCGCCGACCGTCAGCTGGTCATGGTTGCCGGTCGCATTGCCACCGAGACCACGGCCCAGGAGCTGACAGGCAATATCGAAGCCCAGCGACGCTTTCTCGGCGTCGAGCCCCCGAGCGGGCGGCAATCATGAAATTGCGCAGCCTCCAGCATGTCTCGTCGCCGTATCCGGAAGGCGCAGGCGCTGATGTCCGCCGGTTCTATGGCGAAATCCTGGGGCTTCGCGAGCAACCCACTCCATCCACGCTTGCCCATATGGGCCTCTTGTGGTTCACCGCTGGCGAGGGAGTCGAGCTGCACTTCTTTCCAGGCACGCCGGACGTGGACTCGCGCCGCCACTTCTGCTTCGACATCGACGATCTCGAGGAGACCCGAATCCGCCTTCAAGAAGCGGGCCTGGAGCCGTTTGACGACACACCGATTCCCAACCGGCCGCGCTTTTTCTGCCGAGACCCGGTCGGCAACCTGGTCGAGTTCACAAGAATCGAGGCGGACTATCGCGAATGACGCTCAAGACGAGTCTTGGCATCTGGGCGCTCGGGCCGATGATCACGCGTTTTGTTCCAGTCGGCTACCAGCCGCAGTGGACGTCGGAGCCGATCGTCGACAAGGTGAAGCGGGCGGTCGAGGGATTGGGCGACTTGATAGACGACTATGAGTTCCACTACCCCTATGAGATCAATGAGGACAACGCTGAGGCGGTCCAAGGCGCCCTCGGCGGGCACGGCATCTACTGCGTCGCGACCGGGCTCCACCTCGATCCGCTTTTCGGCAGAGGTGGCCTCTGCTCGCCCGACGCATCAGTGCGCAAGGAGGCGGTGCGGCGCACGGTGGCGGCGGTTGACATGGCCGGCACGCTGCGCGCGAACTTCATCATCTGGCCAGGCATCGAGGGTTACAACTACCCGTTCCAGACGCCCTACCGCGAGAGCTGGGCCTGGTTGGTCGAGGGCATCGGGGTCGCCGCGCAAAGGTGCAAGGACCATGGAGTAAAGCTTTTCCTCGAGCACAAGAACTCCGAGCCGGCCATGAAGATCTTGATGCGCAACATCGGGATGACCTTGCACGTAATCCACAAGCTTCGCTCTCAGGGCCTCGACAATGTGATGGTGAACATGGACTGGCAACACCTCCTGATGAACGGCGAGAACCTCGCCGAATACGCGGCGCTACTGGCTGCGGAAGGCCTCCTTGGTCATCAACATGCCAACAGCGGTTGGGGCACGTTCGACGACGACAACATGGTCGGAGCGACCGCATTCATGGAGACCCTGGAGTTGGCGCTCGAGCTGCGCCGGGCCGGCTACGGCGAAAAGGGTGAGCGTCTCGGCTTCGACCTGTACCCGTACACCGAAGATGCGATCGCCGCTGTACGGCGGAGCGTCTTGCAGTGGCGCTTCATCGACTCTGTGGCCGCACGGATCGATGACAGGGCGCTCCGCGACGCGCAGTCGAAAAAAGACGCCATTCGCGCGTACGAGATCGTCTACAGAGCGCTGGGGGGGGAATAGCCTCGGTCCGTGAGGCGAGCTCACAACGGGTGACGCGCGAACACCTTGACCATGATCTCGAGCGCGTTTCAGAGACTCGGACTCCGCATCTGGACGCGCGGGCTCGCGGAGCCTTCTTCGGACTCACCTCCCAGCACAACCTGAGCCACTGTCCAGATGTATGCGAACCCGATAGCAGTCGAGCCCGTGTGTACGCTGACTATTACGCTTCGTATCGCGAGCTTTATCCTGCTACGGCGTCCACCATGCACGCGCTATCCGACTTAGCACAGCGTTGACCTTCACCGCACGCACGTGACGGCGCTCCCGAAGCACGCCACTATCTTCGATGTCGCTCGAGAGGCCGGCGTTTCGAAATCGACCGTGTCCAACGTCATCCGCGGCGTGAAGGTCGCGCCGGAAACCGGCCTCCGCGTGCGAAAGGCGATCGAACAGCTCCGCTATCGCCCAAATCTCCTCGCTCGCCACCTCGTCCAGCAGCGCACGAACACACTTGGGGTCGTCATCGGAGACCTTGGCAACCCCTTCTACGCTGAGATGGCAAAACAGATCGTCCGAGCGGCAGCCGTTCGTGGCTACAGGGTTATGTTCTGCAACACGCTCGGGGACCAGGAAGCCGAGGTTTCCGGCCTCGAGAGCTTGCTCGAGTACCGAGCCGCCGGCATCGTGTTTCTTTCGCAGCCGACCGATCTCGTTCGGGTCCGACGTGTGGTCGAAGGGCGCGTTCCGGCTGTCTTCCTAACGTGCGCTGCCGACTGGGGCGATGTGGTGTCCGGTGACGATAAAGCCGGTGCCGAGCTAGCAACGGAACACCTCATCGACCTCGGTCACAAGCGGATCGCATACTTCGCCGACCCGATCGTGGAGGACGCGGCCGACCGCGAGCGCCAGGCTGGATACCGGCGCGTGATGAAGCGCTGGAGCCTTGACGCGACCGTTTTCCACTGGGACCGGCCGCCGGACCAGCTGCAGCAGGAAGCGCGAGACCGGCAACTCGACAGGATCTTGGGCAGCCGAATAACCGCCGTCTTCTCCTCCAACGATTACGGAGCGATCGAGCTGCTCGACTGCGCTGACCGGCTCGGTGTGCGGGTACCGCAGGACCTCTCTGTGGTGGGATTCGACGATGTCGTGATGGCAGGCCTTGCCCGGATCAACCTGACCACCGTCTGCCAGCCGCAGCCGGAGCTGGCAACGCTTGCCGTGGATACGATCGCAGCCCGCGTCGAGGGCGAACTCGAGGGCCCGCCGCAGCGCAAGACGGTCCGCCTCGAGCTCATCGTAAGGGGTTCGTCCGCGGCGCCAGGGACATCACTCGGGAAGGGAAGTTCGCCAGCGTGACGGAAGCCCGGCCATGAAGCTCGCGATCGGTACCTGGCCGTTCGGTGCTGTTTCCGAGTCCCCACCAATCGAATTCAGCGCGGTTCTCAACCGCGCCGCCGAGCTTGGTTTCGACGGTGTTGAGTTCGCGCCTGTAGCACCCCATCCAGACCTCCTTTCATACGCGACCTCGAAAGACCGAAAGCAGCTCATGACGCAAATCACAAAGCGGGGCCTGGAGGTCTCCGCGGTGGTCAGGTTTATTGATAAGAGCATCCTCTCCGAGCCCCACCCCGCGACTTACATGGACGAATTCGAGAGGACGCTTTCGTTTTGCACGGACCTCGCGGTCACGCGAATGTGGCTCTGCACCGGGGACGCGCCGGATATGGTGAATCAGATTGGATATGACGTGGCGTTTGATCGCCTTGTGAGGACGTGGGGCGAGTGCGCGCGAAAGGCCGCCGCGGTCGGCGTGACACTAGTTTGGGAATTCGAGATCGGCTCCGCCTTTAATGAGTCACAACAGGTCGTCGATGTGGCGCACGCTCTCGCGGGCCCGGGCTTTGGCGTTCTCTATGACACGGCCCACGGCCATCTGATCTGTGACGCCAGCGCAAAAGGGGCGAAGGCGGAGACCGCTGGCGATGGTCAAATCGAGCTTCTGCGCCAGCTTAGAGGCACTATCAAGCACGTGCATTTGGGCGATTCTGCCGGAAGCCTCACCACCTATCCAGCAAGCTCAATTGGCTATTTCGGAGCGGATCGTGTCACGGCCACACACGTCCCTCTCGGCCGTGGAGACGTCCCCTTCGATCGCATCCTCCCGACGCTTCGGGACGCCGCCGTTGGAGCCGAGTGGTGGTGTGTCGATCTCGCTTTTTGCCCTAACGCCTGGGAGGCCATCGAGGAATCAAAAATGTATGTCGACCGCCATGTAATACCGCTTGTCTCCTAAGAAATCCTCGTTCGCATCCTCCATCGCGCACCAGACCCGCGCGGCGAGTCAATTTGGACTGAGAATCATGGCTGAAGTTCACAAGCCTAACGCCGGCCCATGCTCGCGATAATCGAACCGTTTCGGCAGGCTAACCCCGCGTTGATCCTAAGGAGTGATGGCCAAATGTCAGCTGGGCGGATCCGCAGGAAGGCCCCGGCTCAGATTGATCCTCGTTTCGCCCACGGGTACGACGCCACGGATCTCTGTCCCACTCCCATCTGATTCCACTCGTAGCGGGCTGACCCAGCTTGTTCCAGGCCGTCACGATGACGTTCATCAGTAGTCGTGGGATGGAGGCGAGCTGAACATGGGCGCACGGGAAGAGTTCGAGGCGGCCGAGCAGAGGCTGTTGGCAGAGTTCGGGCTCGATTACAAGGTCAAGTGGGTTGACGTCCGCTCGCTCGGTATCAAAGCGAGAGTCCTGGAGATTGGCGAAGGTGAGCCGCTGGTGTTCGTCCACGGAGGCGCCGCGTTCGCCGCCAACTGGGCGCAGCTGATGGCGCGGCTCAAAAACCGCCGACTGCTGGCGGTAGACCGGCCTGGTTTCGGTCTAACCCCATACGTGGACCACCATCGTGGCCTGCGCGGGATGGCCATCGCCTTTCTGGCCGACGTCCTGGATGGGCTGGGCGTCAACCGGTCCGACTTCGTTGTCAACTCCATGGGTGGGCTCTGGGCTTTCTGGTTCTCGCTTGACAACCCGCACAGGGTTGCATCGATGGCACAGCTGGGATCACCGGCCCTGGTCGAAGGCACGATGCCGCCCTTTCCGATGCGCCTGCTTTCCGTGCGTGGCCTGAACCGGGCCGTCTATCGCCTGCCCGGCCCGCCTTTGCTGAAACTAATGGGCCAGGATCCGGCCACGACACCGCGAGCCTTGATGCAGGCTTTTCAAGCGGCCCGGAAGATGCCCGATTTCGAGCCCGCCTGGCTGTCCCTGCTCGAGGTCTGCTTGCGGGTAGGCGGGATTCGCGTGGGGTTCAGCACGGAGGACCTCAGGCGGGTCCAGACCCCGACCCTTCTGATTTGGGGCAACCGGGATCCGTTCGGCGATCTCCAGGTCGCGAGGATGGTCGCCGCGGCGCTACCTCGCTGTCGGCTGGTCGAGCTGCCGGAAGAGGGGCACCTGCCGTGGGTCGGAGACCCAGAGCGCTGTGCGACTGAGATCGAAGCGTTCCTTTCGGCGCCGGTCAGTTGACGTTCGCTGGCGGGGACCGCGAAGGTTGCCTAGGTCAAGAGGCGAAGGGGGTCCACTGAAGAGCGTCGACTAGGGGGGAGCCACTCCCGAGATTCGGGAGCGGTCGTTTCCACAGCCCAGCTGCCGCCGGATCCGCGGCCGCTAGACAACGCCGGCGCACAACTTCCACACTTACGCGCCGGATGGCAGCCTGGATTCGACGCTGGACATGCGCCACCGCAGTCGCTGCGCTGGCCCTGGTCTC
>Ga0070695_100002882_pt1 | contig 10009 bp, 6 predicted proteins | sample KBSK1252metaG_FD_65471 | JGI IMG/M metagenome (GOLD analysis project Ga0070695, IMG submission 65471) | Corn, switchgrass and miscanthus rhizosphere microbial communities from Kellogg Biological Station, Michigan, USA - KBS K1-25-2 metaG | ecosystem: Host-associated > Plants > Roots >... | reverse complement strand
CGCTTGTGAAACAAAGTCGTGAAATGACTTTGATTCTGAAAACCTACACTTAGTCCCACTTCCACTAAGGGCAAATAGTTATCCGAGAGCAATGTTTTCGCTTTCTCGATTCGGCGATCAATGACATATCTATGCGGTGGTATTCCGGTGGACTTTCGAAACGCGCGCGAGAAGTAATGAGGACTCATGTGAGCAACGGCAGCAATCTCGGCCAAAGTCAGGCATTTGGTCAAATTGTCCTCGATATAGCTAGTAACTCGGCGTAGCGTGTACCCCGACATAAGGGCGTTGCAATTATGAGAGATGGTAACTTGGGCCGAATATCTTTCGACCAAACGCGCCGCCAGCGCGACAGCGAGGCCATCACCGTAAATTCTTCCCGATGGACAACCAGAATGAAGTTCCGATTTTAAGGCCAATGCGATGTATTCAATCTGCGGGTCGCGTATACCCAAATGTCTCGTCAAGTGGGTGTCGGTTATTCCGGATTCGTCTGCTATCTTAAGAACAAACCGGGGTTCAAGTGCGAGCACGATGAATTCTGTCTCATCCTCACCGTACAGTCTCAACGCCGTTCCCTGGGGAATAATATCCAAACTGCCGTGCCTCACTGGCTTGCACTGCGGGCGTTGGCCGAGGAGTCGCCCTAATGCCGCCCGTCCGTAGTGCACGGCAACAATATGTTTAGTGAGAAAGCCTTCTGGAAACGGCATGGGGGGCAAGTGATGCTCTTCGACGTAAAGTCCAGTCCATGAGCCCTGCCGAGCAGAATCTTCTGGAGAAAATAAAGGTTTAGGTGTTCCACTCTTGAAGTGGATTAGGATTTGATTCTGCGAGGTACTCGCGATAGCGCGGAAGTCGTTTTGGCGTCGCGTTTGTTCTACAGACTTAGTCACCCCCACCTCTCCGCACATGAGGTCAAAGACGTACGTACGATTTTTAAATCAGAGACCAACCCAAGGTCCAATACCGCCATTAAGGGACAACAAACCCAACCAAAGAAGCTTGACAGAATTCTTGCATCTCCTTTAGTTGGGTTAGATTCCCTTATTGTTTAGGCGCGACTTTACGCCAGACTCAGACCTTGGTCAATGACTGACCAATACCGGAACTATGTTGATAATGTCTTGCCGGCTTGTGTTTATTTAATTGTTTTGTTTCAGCGGTTCTTCGCTCGTTTCAGATTTTACCCCGGCGTCTTCAATCGCATCCAACAGACTATCTAAGTCCCAGTCACCTTTGTACCGAACACCGTTTATAAAGAAAGCCGGAGTGTCATCCACGCCGTAGTCAACGGCGCCAATGCAATCGTCCTTTACTTTCGCGGTGTGAATGTCTTCAAGCATCTCGCGTTTGAAGAGATCCAAGCTCATTCCCAACTGCTCCGCATAGCGGACTAGTTGGGGATGCTCGAGGTTAGGGCTGTGCGAAAACAAAGAATCATGCATTTCCCAAAACTTACCCTGTGAGCCGGCAGCTTCGGCAGCTTGCGCGGCCGATAATGCATGCGAATGTCTTTCGATGTCGGGAAAGTGACGGAATACAAAGCACACTGAATCATTCAACCACTGCAATGCCGCTTTTAGTGTGTGAAACGCAACAACACAGCGGTCACATTCAAAATCGCCGTACTCCAGAAGCATTACCGTGGCCTTTAAACTGCCCTTGAAGTGGTCCGAAGGCAACAAACTACCCGCTGCTATATTTGCCATCGTGAAAGATTTCCTAAAACAGTCATCACCAACTTGAACTAATCAGTCATCCACTAATCTTTCTTATCTGCTGAAAGCCGGACGAGAAATCAAAGACGGCATTTCTGGAGCTTAGATGATTGTTCGCCTCGCGTCTTTTCTGTTTTTGACTTCTATTTTCAAAATTTGACTAAAAGCGGGGCCGCAACCCGAAGACGGGTACAAGGATGCTGGGCCTAAGATTGAACCGGCCATCCGTATGTCCTAACGTTCGTCGAGACAATCCGCCCAAAGAGCGCAGACACTAGCGCTGGAATATTTCTGCTGATTGAAACAAGTCGTCGATTCGCACGGGTCGATAGCCCCTCGACTTCAACCAATCGATCAACTCTCCCAAATGATCGTAAAACTTATCCACCCGCTGTGGATCAACGCCTATGTGCATAAGTAATATGAAACCATTCAGGCCCGCGGGATCTCTGCTTTCGTAAGCCTTGATACTCTCCAAAATGTCTTTGCTGTCGATAAAGTTCTTCATTTCGGGAATTGTGTAATCAGCAAGCGAGCGTGTACCTGGCGTGAAGTTAATTAGAGTTAAGTTCATTTGCCGCGTCCAAACGCTGATTCTCTGGTTGTACCATTCAAACGGCGGCAGAAAATAGGGCGCGTCGACAGCAGTGATTCCAAAGCCGCGCATCGCCGCATAGTTCTTTCGCAGGTCATTAGCGAATTGTTGACGACTTACAAGCAACTTGTCGCGTTCATTCCAATCACAATAAAGCAGGTGATCGTTCGAATGTGGTCCGAGATAATGACCTTCCGTTTTCAACCGCTGAACAACCGATCTAAACGCCGGGTTTCGGTAGAACCGCCCTGTAAGGAAGAACGAGCCTCGGACGTCTCGATCTTTTAGTGCGTTAGCAATCGCCGTCGCTCCGTCTGCAAACTCATCTCCAGTAAACACAAGCGCCAACTTCTTGACACTGCGGTCAGCACGAATGATCGCGCCCTCATGGCGTAAGATAAGGCCCGTAGATGTTTCCACCGAAGCAGCATGCCGCACTTCATTCGAACGGTCCCACAAAGACATCATTAAAATCGCGTCAGCAGTCCCATCCATCGTCGGTTCGTTCGTTGAATAGTCACCGACATCATCGTGATAGACCACTTCCGCGGTTTGAAACTCAGCAAACTCGTCGGGCTTATCCAAACGCAGACCACGAAGACTGTTGTAGATCCGGGTGGCGATAGGCCCATCAACCAATCCACCGGGCGCCAAACGCTTTAGGATTTGTGCAACCGGCAGATGCACGTCTTCAGGAAACTCGCCATTCTTCGGAATGGCCGTAAACATCGACGTGCCCCAGGGATTTCGACCCAGTAGCCAATCACGGTGCGCGAGCATTGCGGAGTGGTAACGCATGTCGCCGGTCATTCTCTCGTATAGCAACACTTGCGTGATGAAAGCCACCACGAGATTGTTCGAGCACCAGAGAAACGGCACGCCCACCTCAAACGGGTTTTTTCGTCCTCTGCGGATCACGCTCTCGATTCCTTCGCGGTAGTAACCTGCGAGCTGTGCCTTGGTCCTCGCATCGACCAGTGGGTGTAATGCGAAGTGGCCCACGTTCATGAACGGGTAGAACTCGTAATGCTCGGCTGTTTCGTGTTGCATCCACGACGTCGCACCAATCATGCGTGCGTATCGTTTAGCCTCCACCAGATATGAAGCCTTGCGCGTTGCCTTGAATAACTCCGCGGCGGCCCACTCCATGTCGTCGGCCCATGTATCTTCGTTGTATCGATAGGGCGCGTTATAGGAGTTGCCTTGCTGATAACCTTCGTGTTTTCTGCCAAGTTCATATAGTTCAACAGCGGCCTTGAGACATTTTTCAGCAAAGATCGGATCGTTGAGATCGTTTTTCCAAATACGGAATGCCATCGCCATGGCCGCGGCTGAGCGGCCGGCGATATTCGCAACTCCGGTTGCTTTACTCTTCCATTCTTTCAGGCCTTGAGGCTTGCCATCGGCAAAGTAGACCGGGCGATAACTATTTTTGCCCCAACCGTAATCAGCAGGATCTTGATCCGGCAACTTAAAGCCGACGTGATCTCGGTCGTCGGCAACTTGATGGAACAACTCATCAGGCGCCGGATGCAATTTATGAATCCAGTCCAGACCCCATTTTGCTTCGTCGAGTACGTCGGCTATTCCGTTCGGCTTTGAGCGACCAAGCGCATCGACCTTGTCTTGAAATCTGTCTCTCGCTAATTCGAAACTCAGCAGCATGCGGGCGGTCGCGTTGCTCGCAGTAATCAAATACTTCAACTGATCTCCCGCATCGTGCCAGCCGCCGCTTGCGTCCATAAAAGTACCATCAGGTACGGGAGCATAAACGGTGCGACCATCGCGCATATGGCAGACCATGTCCAGGTAAGGGTTATAGCCACAGCGCTGCTGCCGCATGAATAACAAAAGGTCTTCCTGATAAGGGGAGTAAGGCCCGATAGAAAATTGCGGCGAGGAGGTCTCGCCGTTTTCAAGTTGCAGAGAGTAGGGACCAGGTTGTTGATACTTCGAGAAATCGAGTTCGTAATAATATGGGAATGCGCCGCCCCAGTTTCCCTGAGGCACGGCCTTCAAAGCGCCACGAAAGACAACCCGGTTTGAAGTATCTGCTAAAACAAAAGTGCCGTTGAGTGGCGTCTTAGAAAATGCGATCGCAATCTTTGTGTCGGTCCCAAAATAGCCTACTTGATTGATGCGGATAAATGCGTCCGATTGCGCCGAGGCATTCGAATAGAGTGTTAAGGTCCAGAAGGCAACGAGTACAAAGTGCCGAAGCCCGAGAGTCACACGCGCTCTTTTCTCCATAGTACAACCTGTAACAGCAAGATCATCGTCAGGTTAACAAGTGGTATGACGAGTGCCAGCCGCAATCCATACCCGTCGGCAATCTGCCCAACCGCCCACGGCAAAATCATTCCACCCGTTAACGCGATTGCGAACAGAATCCCAAACGCCGTACCGGAGTACTCTTCGCATTTGCTGCCGGCAACTCCCAAAGTACTCGGAAAAATACTTGCGAAGCCGAATCCAATCAGGAGGATTGCGATGATTGTCACGATGGTGGAAGTAGCAAGGAGCAGTAACACGATTCCGGCGACCGAGCCGACGGAACTAAGCATAACCAGTTTATAGCTGCTTAGCTTCACAAGTAGTTTGCTGCAAACTATGCGGCCTACCATGATTGAAGCCCAATAACCCGCAAGCAGGTAAGAGGCATCATTGAAGGGCAATTTCATCTCGCCGGTTAAGTACAATGACGTATAACCACCGATAATGAACTCGTTACCGGATTGGAAAAAGAGAACGAACCCGAGCAGCAGCACCATTGGGTTACTGATGACGCGCGCTGCCTCTGAAAAGCGAAAACCCTGCTGCTGTTTTGGTTCTGGAAATGCAAGTAGCAAAAACAGAATCGCTGGCGCAACTGTAATTGCGACTGTAAGGTAAAGAATCTTCTCCAAGCCGAGTGTTGCTACAAGCGACCCCACAAAGAAGGGCAGCAGCATCGCACCGAAACCAAAGAAGACTCCGAGCAGGTTGAGTGCAGCTGCCTTTTGCTGTGGCTTTGCATGCAGGTCAGCGATGAGCACATTCGTGCCGCCATTAAGCGCGCCGCCCCCCGCGCCCAGCAACAGCACCGCAAACAGTAACTCTCGATAACTGTAAGCACGGCCAATGAAGAATAAAGCACTGCCGACAAGGAGTGTCCCCACAACGAGCGGCAGCCGCTTGCCGAACTTATCTGTGAGTGGGCCAAGCGCCAGCATGCTGACCAGCATGCAGAAGTTCATCAATAGAAAGAGCCCGCCCGTTTCCGCCATGTCGAAGCGTGTGCGCTCCGAGACCAATGGCAGAATGGAGCCCAGCAATGCCATCACAATGCCGAAAATCAACATGCCGCAGTAAGCGGCTGTGCTTAGCCAATTCTTACGAACAGTCAGTCGTGATGTGGTGAGTGCTCGGGTTGACATGCGAAAGGACGTTTAGGGACAACGGCTAAACAACTTTTCCGTGAACGCTTGAAAGACCTGCTGATTGTGGTCCTTCTCCACGCCCGCCACGTTCGGTGAAACAAATGTCGGCGGATGAAACCCTCGGATCTTGAGTAACGCGCCAACCTCCGCGACAAGCGCCATTGAAATGAACACCGCCGCCATCGTAGAACCGGCAGCCAGATTCTCCGTTGAGCCAACGTCCACAAGGGCATCCTCAGGGGGCACGCAATTATCGATTGCAATGTCAGCGATATCGGGTAGTTGTTTTCCACTAGAGTGCGTGGTGGGTGCGACGCTTCGATTCGCTAATGAGGAGACAGTGATCACTGTCAGGCCCCTAGACTTTGCCTCCAGTGCGACATCCACCGGAGCTGCATTTAATCCGCCATGCGAGAAAGCGAGCAGGCAGTCTCCACGCTGAAGTGGATAACTTTGCAAAAACACCTTGGCATATCCCTCAGTGCGCTCCAGCCAGAGCAGTTCGCGCGCTCCGCCGGGACCGACGACGTTGAACCACATCAGTCGAGGATCATATAGCGGGAAGAATCCGACAAAGCTGCCATAACGCGGAAAGATGTCGAGTACGGGAATTACTGAATGGCCGCTGCCGAAGAGGTACACTCGGCCATCCGTTGCGATCGCTGCGGCCATGCGACCGGCAGCATCCTTGATCTGCTCAGACTGAGTGACATGAATTCGGTGCAGTATCTCAGTAATCTTCTCATAGTATTTTTGGGCGGACATTAACGTTTCCTTCCCTAGTTGTTCTGTTCAAGAAATACAAGGCGCGCAGCTCCCATCAAACCGGCATTATCGCCCAGACGCGTCAACTCAATGCGGCACTGTTGGGCGGCGAGGGGCTGGGCCCACAAAATTACTTCGCTACGAACTCTTTCCAGCAGGTATTCGTCGGCATTCATTAGACCACCGCCCAAAACGACTACCTGCGGATTCAGGATGCTGATTATGTTTGCGATGCCCATTCCGAGATAAGATGCGGTTTCATCAAGAACACTTGCCGCCAGTGCGTCACCTTCCAACGCGCTGCGCACTACGACTTCAGTTGTTACATCGCGATCTCGTAAACTCGAAAGCTCGCCGGCGGCGATGCGTTCCGTTGCCCTCCGTGCTACCGCTGGACCAGCCGCGTGAAACTCAAACGCGCCCGTCGTTCTGTCAGGTTCGTTTCTGCGCGGTCCTACTGCAAACCAACCTACAGCGCCTGCGATGTCAGATGCACCACGACAAAGTCGTCCGCCACTGATAATGCCGGCACCAATACCCGTGCCAACCGCCATAAACACGACGTCGGAAAGTCCTTGAGCCACACCAAGCCATTGCTCACCCAAAACGCATGCCGCGCGATCGCTGTCGATCACTAAATTTGTTGAAATTCGTTCTCGCAGCACGTCACCTAGAGCAACTCGCGCATCGCCCCACACGTTTGGCGCCCAAACGGTCGCATCACCGGCGAAATAGATTCCTGGAACACAAACTCCAACTCCGGCAACGTCTGACCAGGCGAGTGAAGATTGTTCGAGAACGGATTCCGTCAACTGCAAAATCTGATCAGCCGAAGTTGAGACCGCACCTTTGCTGACCGCAGTCTTTCGTTTATGAACAACGCCGCCATCCCGGTCTATGGCCGCGACAGCGATTTTCGTCCCACCCACGTCAACGCCCACCGCATAGCGTTTGGCAGTTCCGGGAGGGTTGTGACTCATGGGCTCTGAATACGTATCAGACTTCCTAGCCGCGAATTTTGTTTTTTGAAAGCTGAAGGATGATCTTGTAACGGTCGCCTCGCATTATTGATTTGACCAATTCAAACGGACGACCATCGGCTAAATAGGTGATGCGTTCTGCGGCTAAAGCTGGAGAACCAGCCGGCACCTTTAGGAGTTTTGCTTCGCGTGGCTCGAGGAGAACGGCAGTGTGCGTTTCCTCGGCAATGTTGGGTACGAGTCCGTATTTATTTTCCAGAACGTCATAAAGCGATGCGGAGAAATCCTCGTCCTCCAATCCCGGAGCTAAAGCCAAAAGGATATGCGCAGTTTGTAGTCCCATCGGTTCGCCATCCGTGAGCCGCAGTCGCGTTAATTCAAACAAGGAGTCGCCTTCATGTATCCGAAGTTTCTCCGCCGCCTCAGCGTCTGCTTTAATAACGCGCTGTTTGAGCACCCGGGAATTCGAGCGCAGGCCACGGTTACGCATCTCTTCGGTGAAACCAGTGAGTGCTCTTGGACCCTGCTCGATCTTCTGTTCCGCTACGTAAGTGCCACGACCTTGTTCGCGACGTATTAGACCTTCGTTCGCCAGCTCACCAATCGCTTGTCTGACAGTGGCCTTGCTGATCCCATATTGCTCGGCAATTTCGTCTTCGGAAGGAAGCTTGTCATTGGCTTTTAGCTCCCCGCTTTTGACTCGTTCGAGCAGTATGGTCTTCAACTGGTGATAAAGCGGAATCGGTAAGTGCTTGCTCAGAACAACGTTTGACATTGGCAATCTACCTGATTCTGAGTGGGACTAATCGCAAGCACTAATAACAACTCTTACGGAACACTTCAAGCCGATAGATCCCCTCAACTAGAACACGATTTTCAGCGCGAGCTGTCCGGAGCGTGCTCCGCTGACTCGGCCGGAGCCAAAGTAGCCGGAAATATTGCGCTGCGCCGTAATCCGACCCAAGGGCGCGCTTGCATCTGAAATAGAACGAGAGCTCGGAATGTCAAACGTCACCCGATTGAAAACATTGTAGAACTCCATGCGCACGATGAACTTTAAATTCTCCCCGATCCTGAACTCCTTGAATGCCGCCATATCCGTGTTGTTAATTCCATGGCCAAAGAAAGTATTGCGTCCGATGGTTCCGTCACCCGAGGTTCCGGGTAAAAAGATGCGGCCTGCAACGGCAGTCCCTTGTGCAGGAATAAAGCTCGAGCCCGGAAGCTGTGTTTCCGACACAGTAGACACGGGACTTCCGCCAGGAAGCTGACGGCCGTTATCTACTGATACGCCTAGTAAACTCAAGTCAGCCAGCCGCGGGCGATCTCCGCCGAGACCGTCACCATTCACGTCGTAACCGGCGAGGATCGTGAATGGATTGCCCGACTGAAATGTGGTCAGGCCGCTAATATTCCATCCACCAAGAATCCGTCCAAATGTTCCTTTTTGATCGCGGAATACAGGCAGCAGATAGGAATATGACGCGACGAACCGGTGAGCAGCATGGAACGCGCTCAAACCCCGCAGGGATCTTGCGGCGCCATCTTTCTTGCCGCTCGGTTGATTCACATCGGTTCCCGTAAATGTAGCTTCGGAGCCAGTGTCAATCGCTTTGGACCAAGAATAGGTCGTTGTAAAGGTGAGGCCTCGCGATAATCGTTTGGTGAGTTTCACGACAGCGGAATTGTAATAGGTCCAACTGAAGTTGCGCAGGTTGAACACGAGGGATCTGCTTGGATCGGGACGGCGCTCCTCGAGTCGCAGTGTACCAAGCGATATGTAACCGTGCGGCACGCCATCGGTGATCACAATCCCTTTTTGTGCGAGCGAAGCAGTCGTGCTTGAGAGTGCACTGAAAGTGGTGGCGACCCCATTCGTGCAAATCGAATCGATCGTGTCATGTCTGCAAGCGCGATCGAAAACCAGCGGTTTGAACGTACCGCCACCGACGTCTACTAGAATTGATGGCGATGTAATTGGAAATGCCGACGCGTTAACGGTTGTGTCGAAGAATGGTAAACCGATTCCGCGATTACCGTTGTATCCAACTTGAAGTGCGATCCGGCCGGGCAACTCGCGTTCGAGCGTCAGGTTCCATTGCTGCACATACGGCATCTGAAGGTCAGGATCTGGAATCAGCAGACTCGTCAATAGCCGACCGCCCGTGTCACGAACACCGTTGGCAGTAAAGCTTGCGGTGCGCGTAGCCGTTCCGGGCGTGAAGACAAAGCCGCAAGTTGGATCTGCCACGTTGTTGGGGCAGGGAACTGCCCCGAGACCAAAAGCCTGGAAGAAGCCATTGGGTGGCTGGGCTCGAAGACTCAGTCCGCTCTGCGAGAAAAGTGATTGAAACAATCGACTGTGATAAATGCCATAACCACCTCGCACGACTGATTGTCCTGGACCACCTGTGAGTCGATGCAACCAGCCGCTATCGAAAGAAGGCGACCAGGCGAAACCGACCCGAGGTTCGACGTTGTTTATGTCAGCTCCGTAACCATACGAGAACCGATTCTCTTTCTCTCGTG
>Ga0070695_100002881_pt1 | contig 10011 bp, 8 predicted proteins | sample KBSK1252metaG_FD_65471 | JGI IMG/M metagenome (GOLD analysis project Ga0070695, IMG submission 65471) | Corn, switchgrass and miscanthus rhizosphere microbial communities from Kellogg Biological Station, Michigan, USA - KBS K1-25-2 metaG | ecosystem: Host-associated > Plants > Roots >... | reverse complement strand
GCCGCGCACGTTGACGGCGAAGACGCGGTCCCATTCCTCGGCCGTGACCTTCTCGAAGTCGCGTGCGAGCGTCGCAATGCTCGTGCCGGCATTGTTGCAAAGCACGTCGAGGCGGCCGAAGCGCGCCTTGACCGCTTCGATCATCGCGACGACGCTTTTCTCGTCGGCGACATCGCAGGGCGCGAGCAGCGCCGCCGCACCCGCCGCCTCGCACGCGTCCGCGGTCTTCTTCGCTCCGTCCGCGCTGCGGCTGTAGTTGATCGCGACGTCGTATCCGGCCTTGGCGAGCGCCGCCGCCTCGGCGCGGCCGATGCCGCTCGAGGCGCCGGTGATCAGCGCCACCTTCTTATTGCTGGCCACGGCTGCAGTTCCTCTTCCCTGACACGGAAAAGACTACGCATCTTTCGGCGCGCTTGCGAGGCGGGATCCCCGGCATGGCCGCCTTTCGCGCTTGAGGCGTGTTCACACGCGCGCCGGCATGCCATCATCCGGCGGCTTCGATGGGGCACGGCATGAGCGCGGCGCCGCGCGGGTTCGATCTTTTCTCGCTGAAAGACCAAGTCTTCGTCGTGACGGGCGCTTCGTCGGGCATCGGCCTTGCGATCTCCGAGGGGCTAGCCGCGGTCGGCGCCATCGTGGGCCTCAACAGCCGCAGCCGCGAGCGCCTGGAAGCGCGCGCCAAGAACATCCCGCGCAGCTTCGCGCTGCCGTTCGACGTCGGCGACCTCGCCGCCGGCGAAGCGGCGCTCGATGGCGTCGTGAAACAGCATGGGCGGCTCGACGGCCTCGTCTGCAATGCCGGCGCGCGCGACCGGCGCAAGCTCGAGGCGGTGGAGACCAAAGATTTCCGCGCGCTGGTCGAGACCAATCTCGTGGCGCCCTACCACCTTGGGCGCGTCGCGGCGCGGCACATGCTGGCGCGCGGCCGCGGCCGCATCATCTTCATCACCTCGCTGGCCGACAGCTTCGCGATGGCCGGCGACATCGCCTACCCCGCCACCAAGGCCGGCCTTTCCGGCCTCGTGCGCTCGATGGCGGTCGAGCTCGGCGAGCGCGGCATCAACGTGAACGGCATCGCGCCCGGCACGGTGCGCACGGAGATGAACGCCGGCATTGCGAACGATCCGCAATGGAAGGCCATCGTCGAGCGCAGCGTGCCGTTGAAACGCTGGGCCGAGCCCGCCGAGCTGGCCGGCGCCGCGATCTTCCTCGCCTCGGCGGCGAGCAGCTATGTGAACGGCCAGGTGCTGTTCGTCGATGGCGGCACCAGCATCTTGCTGTTCAATTAAGGCGACATGCGCGCCCGGCGGCCGGGCGATATGGACAGCCCCGCCGCGCGTGGCCGATAATCGCGGCGGAACACAAGAAGGCTTCGAGCCATGTTGTCCGCCAAAACCGTTCCCACGATCCGCGGCGTCCACCACACCGCGTTCCGCTGCCGCGACGCCGACGAGACGCGACGCTTCTACGAAGGCGTTCTCGGCTTGCCGCTGGCCGCCGCCCTGGCCTTCGACGAAGAGCCGGGCACCGGCGCGCCGCTGAAATACATGCATCTCTTCTTCGAGATGGGCGATGGCAACTACGTCGCGTTCTTCGACCTGCCCGAATCGGCCGACGAGTCACGGTTCAAGAAGAAATCCGGCTTCAACCTCCACATCGCGTTCGAGGTCGCGGCCAAGGCCGATCTCGAGGCCTTCCGGCGCCGCTTCAAGGAACACGGCGTCGAGAATCACGGGCCCATCGACCACCATTTCGTGAAATCGATCTATGCCTGGGATCCCAACGGCATCCAGATCGAGATCACTTGGCGCGATCCGGCGCACGACAAGATCATGGCCGACGAGCGCGCCAAGGCCGGCCCCGCGATGAAGGAGTGGGACAAGGCGACCGTGCCGCTCAAAGCCGGCAAGCTGAAGCGTCGGGCCGCGGCGAGCAATTGACGGCTCTGCGTCATGCATGAGCGCGAATGACGACACACGCTTTGGCGCGGCTTCGGCGCAGGCCTCGCTTGCGCCCGCGAGATTCTTCTCTTCGCTCAGCATGACGGATTAGGACATGCCCGCACCCCGCGCCCTCGAATACGCGCGCGAACCGTTTCTCGTCGTCTTCAAGGAAGAGACGCCGATCAAGGAGACCTACGCGGGCGAGGTGGGCACGATCGTGCTCGAAGGCCATCGTCTCAGGCCCGATCGGCCCTCGAAGACCGTTGTCGTCTTCATGCACCCCATCGGCGGCACGCAATATCTGCCGCTGCCCTCGGCGCTGGCGCGCGCCGGCATTCACGTGATCTCGTGCAACAGCCGCTATCCGCGCAACGACAGCGCCCTCATCATGGAGAAGGTGGCGCTCGATCTCGGCGCCTGCATCCGTCACGCGCGCGAGAAGTTCGGCTACGAGCGCGTCGTGCTCGGCGGCTGGAGCGGCGGCGGTTCGCTCTCCCTCTTCTACCAATCGCAGGCCGAGAGCCCGACCGTGACGAGCACGCCGGCCGGCGACCCGCCCGATTTGACGCGCGCGCGCTTGCCCAAGGCCGACGCCATCATGCTGCTCGCCGCACACACCAGCCGCGCCAAGACCTTGACCGAATGGATGGACCCCTCGATCACCGACGAGCGCGATCCGGGGAAGCGCGATCCGGCGCTAAACATCTTCCATCCCGATGCGCCGAATCCGCCTTATGCGCCCAATTTCATCGCGCGCTATCGCGAAGCGCAGCTCGCGCGCAACCGGCGCATCACGGCCTGGGCGGAGGAGCAGCTCGCGGCGGCGCGGAAGCGCGGCGCCCAAACCCATGAGCATTGCTTCGTCGTGCACGGAACCATGGCCGATCCCGCCTGGCTCGACGCCACGATCGAGCCCAACGGCCGCCGCGCCGGCTGGTGCATGATGGGCGACCCCAGGATGGTCAACGACGCGCCGGCCGGCCTCGCGCGCTTCTGCTCGCTGCGCAGCTGGCTCTCACAATGGAGCTACGACCGCTCCAACGCCGACGGTCCCGCCTCGGCCGCGCGCATCTCCATTCCGGCGCTGGTGATTGAGAACAGCGCCGACGATGGCTGCCTGCCGCACCACAATCGCCGCTTCCTCGCCGCGCTCAAGTCGGAGAAGGAGCACAAGGTGATCGAAGGCGCCAACCACTACTATTTCGGCCAGCCTGAGAAGGCCGCAGAGGCCGTGGCCGCCATCAACGATTGGCTCGGGCGGCGGAAAATGATCGATTAGCCGCCGTTCGCGCGCAGAAACCGACGGATGCCCTACTCGCCCAGCGTCCCCGTCACGCGCTTGAACTTCCCGTCTTTGATCTGCGTCAGCACGAACGCTTTGGTGCCAAGGCGGCGGTCGGGGCCGAAGGTCATCGGCGGCGAGCCGAAGATGTTCTGCCAGTCCTTGATCGTCTCGCTGGCGGCGATGAACTTCTCGATCGTGAGATCCTTCCCCGCGCGCTCGAGGCCGAGGATCGTCAACTCCATCATGTCGTAGCCGATCGCGGCGGCAACGTCGGCCGGTTTCCCGAAGCGGTCCTGATAACGCTTCAACCACGCCTTCACCGGTTCGGATTCGCCGGCCGCGTCGAAGGGCACGTATTGGCACTGGATATAGAAGCCTTCGACGGCATCCTTGCCGATGCCCGGCACCGCCCCGTTGCACGCCGCCGCCGACGTCAGCACGTCGACCTGCCAGCCGACCTTCTTCAATTCGAGGCCCAGGCCCGCCGTCTCGCGCACGACCGTGCCGGCGACGATGAGATCGGGCGATTCCTGGCGCATGCGCGCCACCTGCGACGAGAACGCGGTGTCGCCGCGCTTGTAGCTGGTGACGGCGACGACCGGGATGTTCATCGCTTTGGCCTGCGCCTCGGCCGCCTCGCGCAGCTCCTTACCGAACTCGTCGTCCTGATACATGATCGCGATCTTCTTCTTGCCCTTCTGCGAAACCATGTAATGCACCGCGGCGCGCATCTGGTGATCGTAAGGCGCCGCCATGCTGAACTTCAGCTTGTTGAAGGGCTCGTACATCGCGCGGTGATTGGTGCCGGGATACATGAACGGCACGCCCGCCTCGAGCACGATCGGCATCGTCGCCATCGCGATCGGCGTGCCGAGCACGCCAACCATCGCGAACACTTTATCCTGCTGAATCAGCTTCTGCGCGGCGAGCACGCCCTTCTTGGGATCGTAGCCGTTGTCCTCGCCGATTAGGACGAGCTTCCGCCCATGCACGCCGCCCTTGGCGTTCTGCTCCTCGATGCGCAAAATCTTGCCGTTCCGCATCGGCTGGCCCCAGAAGACGATGGGGCCGGAGAGATCGTCTTGCGTGCCGAGGCGGATCTCGGTGGCGGTGACGCCGCGGATGTCTTGCGCCTGAGCCGTGCCGGCGGCGAGCGCGGCGGCGATCGTGCCCAGCGCGATGAAGCGCGATTTCATGTTCGTTTCCTCCCTCGATCGGCCCCGTTCGGCCGTTCCCAAGTATTCTAGCAGGCACCGGCCTCTTGCGTCACCCTACCCGCCATACATCGCCTCGATCTCCTTCTTGTATTTCTCGTTCACGAATTTGCGGCGGAGCTTTAAGGTCGGCGTCATCTCCTCGTCCTCGGCGGTCAAGAGGATGTCGAGCAGGTGGATCTTGCGGATGCGCTCGACATTGGCGAGAAGCTTGTTGACCTTCTCGACCTCGCTCCACACCAGCTCCTTGACGGCGGGCGCGCGCGTGAGGCTCGCGTAGTCGGTGAACGGGATGCGGTTCGTCTGAGCGTATTTCGTCACGTTCTCCTGGTCGATCATGACGAGCGCGGTGAGGTAGTTGCGCCGGTCGCCGATGACGATGGCGTCGGTGATGTAGGGGCTGAACTTCAGGCGATTCTCGATCTCCGTGGGCGTGATGTTCTTGCCGCCCGAGGTGATGATGATGTCGCTCTTGCGGTCGGTGATCTTGAGGCGCCCTTCGGCGGTGAAGGCGCCGATGTCGCCCGTGTGGAGCCAGCCGTCGCGGATCGCGTCGGCCGTGCGCTCGGGCTTGTTGAGATAGCCCTCGAATACGTGCGCGCCGCGGATGACGATCTCGTGCTCGGGCGAAAGACGGATTTCGGTGCCGCTCAACGGGCGACCGACCGTGCCGAGCGCGAATTCTTCGGGCCGGTAGAACGTGGCGATGCCCGAGCACTCGGTCTGCCCGTAGATCTCGAAGATCGGGATGCCGAGCGCCACGTACCAGCGCATGATTTCCTGCGAGATCGGCGCGGCGCCGCTGCCGATGAGGCGCGCGCGGGAAAGGCCGAGCAGGCGCTTCGTGTTGCGGAGCACGAGGACCTCGGCGAGCCCGTAAAGCGCGCGCAGCCACAGCGGCACCGGCCGCTTCGCCATCTTGCGGTCGGCCACGGCGTAGGCGATGGCGCTCGCGCGGCGGAACATCGCGCGCTGCAGCGGCGTTGCGTCCTGCAGCGTCATCGTGACGAGCGAGTGCAGCTTTTCCCAGATGCGCGGCACGGCGAAGAACACCGTGGGCGAGACCTCGCGCAGATTTTCGAGCACCGTGTCGGGACTCTCGGCGAAGTGCACGACGCCGCCGTAAGCGAGCGGGCGCATCGCCGTCATCATGCGCTCGGCCATGTGACAGAGCGGCAGGAACGCGAGCGTGTCGTCGCTCTCGCGCGTCGGCGCCATCTCGCCCCAGCGGTCGATGGCGAAGATCAGATTGCGGTGCGAGAGGATGGCGCCCTTGGGCGGGCCGGTGGTGCCCGAGGTGTAGACGAGGACCGCGCGATCCTCGGGCCGGGTGGCATCGACGAATTCGTCCCAGCGCCGCAGCGCTTGCACGTCTTCGGCGCGGCCAAGCTCGAGCAGATCGGCGTAGCTCATCACCAGCGGATCGGCGAAGCGCTTCAAGCCGGTCATGTCGTAGACGATGACGCGCGCGAGCTTCGGCATGCGCTCGCGGCGTTCGAGCACCTTGTCGAGCTGCTCCTCGTCTTCGACGAAGAGGAAGCGCGCGCCGCTGTCGTTGACGATGTATTCGACCTGCTCCCGCGACGACGTGGGATAGAGCCCGACCGAGACGGCGCCGAGGCCGATGATGCCCATGTCGGTCCACAGCCACTCCGGGATCGTCTCGGCGAGCACGCCGGCCACCTCGCGCGGCCGCAAGCCGAGGGCCGCGAGGCCGAGGGCCGTCCAGCGCGCGCGCTCGGCATAGTCGCGCCATGTCACCTTCTGCCAGATGCCGAAATCCTTGTGCATCATGGCCGCGCGCTCGCCGCGCGCCGCCGCGGTGTGGCGAAACAGTTTCGCGACCGTGTCGCAGCCGGGCGCGATGTTCGCTTCAGACATCGACAGAATTGATTTGTCGTCCTCGCGCAAGCGGGGATCCATTCTGGCCGCAAACGGATGCTCGTGCGCCAAGACGGATCGCCGGGGAGATGGGTCCCCGCTTGCGCGGTGACGACAAGAAAGTATGGGCAGTCGGTCGGGTTAGCGCCACTGCTTCTTCCTCTTCCACCGCCTGACGCCGCGCACGCCAACGTCGCGGATCCCGAGGTAGAATTCCTTGACGTCTTCGTTGCTCTTCAAGCGCTCGGCGCTGCCGTCCAACACGATGCGCCCGCCGTCGAGCACGTAGCCGAAATCGGCGACGTCGAGCGCCATCTTCGCGTTTTGCTCGACCAGCAGCATGGCCGCCCCGCCCTCCTCCTTGAGCCTGCGGATGATGCGGTAGATTTCCTGCACCAGCAGAGGCGAAAGGCCGAGCGAAGGCTCGTCGAGCAGGATGAGCTTCGGGCGCGCCATCAGCGCGCGGCCGATCGCGAGCATCTGCTGCTCGCCGCCCGAGAGATTGCCGGCCATCTCCGCGGCGCGCGCCTGCAGCGCCGGGAAATAGGCGAAGATGCGCGCGAGGTCTTCGGCGATGCCGCCGCCACGCAGGAAGGCGCCCATCTTCAGATTGTCGAGCACCGAGAGATGGCGGAAGACCTCACGGCCCTCCGGCACGTGGGCGATGCCGGCGGCCGCCACGTCCCACGACTGCCGTCCCTGGATCTCTCGGCCGGCAAAGCGGATCGTCCCGGCTTCGGGATCGAGCGCGCCCGAAATCGTCTTCAACAGTGACGTCTTACCGGCGCCGTTGGCGCCGAGCACGGCGACGACGGCGCCCTCGGCGACATCGAGGCTGATGCCTTTCAGCGCCGCGATCGGCCCATAATAGGATTCCACGTTGCGCAGCTCGAGCAGCGCCATCACGCGGTCCCGAGATAGGCGGCGGCGACGTTGGGATCGCGCTGCACCTCGGCGGGAGCACCCAGCGCCAGCACGCGGCCCGAGCTCATCGCCAAGACGCGGTCGGAAACGGCGGAGACCAGGCTCATGTCGTGCTCGATCATGACGATGGTCATATCGAGATCGTCGCGCAGGTCTTGGATCCAGAAGACCATGTCGCGCGTCTCCTCGACATTGAGGCCCGAGGACGGTTCATCGAGCAGAAGCAGGCGGGGCTCGGCGGCGAGCGCCCGCCCGAGCTCGACGATCTTCCGGACGCCATAGGGCAAGCCGGCGACCAGCACATCGCGATACTTGCCGAGCTCGAGGAAGTCGATCACTTCCTCCACCTTCCGCCGGTCGGCGAACTTCTCGCGCCGGACGAAGGGCGTGAACAGCGTCTGCTGCACGAGATTGCCGCGGCCGCGCCGGTAGCGGCCGAGCATCAGATTGTCGAGCACGGTCGCGTTGTCGAACAGGTTGATGTTCTGGAACGTGCGCGCGATGCCGGCACGCACGACATCGTGCGGCGGAATGCGCGTGACGTCGCGGCCGTCGAACACGATGCGCCCGCTGTCCGGTTCGTAGATGCGACTGATGAGGTTGAAGAGCGTCGTCTTGCCGGCGCCGTTGGGGCCGATGATGGCGAACACCTCGCGCGCCTCGACCGCGAAAGAGACGCCGTCGACCGCGCGCAGGCCGCCGAAGCCGATGCCGAGATCGCCGACCTCGAGCAACGCCATCACCATGTCTCCGATTTGGCGAAGCTCTTGGCGCGGCGCAGCGAGCCCTTGCGGTAGAACGGGAACATCGCGCCGTAGTGCTTGACCTTGCGCCAGATGCCGTAGAGGCCGGTGGGCTCGGCGAGGATGAAGGCGAGCAGCACCACGGCGTAGACCGCGGCCTGGAGACCCGATTGCTGGGCGATGACGGGCGGCAGGAGGTCCTTGGCCACGGACACGAGCTGCGGCAGCGCGATGATGAAAACGGCGCCGAACACGATGCCGTGCATCGAGCCGATACCGCCGATGAAGATCACGACCAGGAATTCGATCGAAACGAGGATCGTGAACTGGTCGGGGTCGATGTATTGAATCTTGTGCGCGTAGAGGGCGCCGGCGAAGCCGGTGAGCAGCGCGCTCATCGCGAAGGCGGTGAGCTTCACGCGCATCAGCGGCACGCCCATGCTCTGCGCCGCGGTCTCGCTGTCGCGGATCGCCATCATCGCGAGGCCGAGCGGTGCCCTCACGATGTTGCGCACCGCGAGCATGGCGGCGAGCGCAACCGCGAGCACGATCGCGTAGAACTTCGCCTCGCTGTCGGCCACGACGCCGGCGATGCTGATCTTGCCGAGATTGAGCCCCGAGGCGCCGTTGGTGACGCTCTCCCAGCGCACGATGATCTCGTTGACGATGAAGGCAGCGGCCAGAGTCGCGATCGCGAGATACATGCCCGAAAGGCGCAGCGCCGGAAGGCCGACGACGAGGCCGACGGCGCCGGCGAGGATGCCGGCGGCGAGAAAGGCGAGCGGAAACGGGATGCCGTGCTTCTCGAGCACCGCGACAGTGAACGCGCCTACGGCATAGAACGCCGAGTGGCCGAGCGAAATCTGCCCGCAATAACCGGACAGCAGCATGAGCCCCGCGCCGGCGACGACGTAGATGCCGATCAGCACGAGCTGCGAGAGATAATATGTGGGGAGAACGAACGGCGCCGCCAGCAAGGCCGCGCCGAGCAGCGCATACCAAAACGCGGCCGCCCCGTCGCGGAACAGGCGGAAATCCTCGGCGTAGCTCGTCTTCTTGTAGAACTTCATGCGCTAGACGCGGAGGCGCTTCGAGATGCCGAACAGGCCCTGCGGCCGCACCATCAGCACCGCGAGCAGCACGATATAGGCGGCGACGTTCTTGAATCCCTCGGGGAGATAGAGCCCGGCCAGCTCCTCGATGACGCCGATGATGAGGCCGCCCACGACCGCGCCGGGGAGGCTGCCGAAGCCGCCCAGCACCGCGGCCGGAAACGCCTTCAAGCCGATATAGCCCATGTTCACGTGCACGAATGCCGCAGGCGCCAGCAGCACGCCGGCCAGCGCCGCCACCGCCGCGCTGATGCCCCAGATGAGGCCGAACATGCGCCGCACATTGATGCCGGCGTAACCGGCGGCGAGCTGGTTCTGCGCCGTGGCCTGCAGCGCGATGCCGATGCGCGCGCGCGAGAAGAAGAGGTAGAGAATCGTCACCAGCAGCGCCGTCACCGCCATGACCATCAGATGCTCGGCGCTGACAACGAGCTTGCCGATCGGCACGGTTTGGCCCGCGACCGGATTCGACATGCGATGGGTCTCGACGCCCCAGCCCGGCACCATCGCGGCGAGCGCGCGCAGCAATGTCGAGACCGCCACGGTAGCCAGCACGATGGTGAAGGCGGGGCTGCCGATGAGCGGCCGCAGCAGGAGGTGATTGAGCAGCGCGCCGAAGGCCGCCGTCGCCGCCAAGGCCAGCAACACGCCGGGGATGAAGGGCACGCCGCCCAAATCGACGAGCGTGTAGGCGAAGAATGCGCCCACCATCATCAGCTCGCCCTGGGCGAAATTCACGACCTCGGTCGCCTTGTAAATCAGCACGAAGCCCAGCGCGACGAGCGCATAGATGCAGCCGATGGACACGCCGCTGACGACGGCCTGGAGAAAGACGATCAGCGGATCCATCGGATACTTTCGTTCGCGTTTCCTCGCCGGCGCGCATTCTACAGGCGCGCGACCGGCCGG
>Ga0070695_100002880_pt1 | contig 10014 bp, 7 predicted proteins | sample KBSK1252metaG_FD_65471 | JGI IMG/M metagenome (GOLD analysis project Ga0070695, IMG submission 65471) | Corn, switchgrass and miscanthus rhizosphere microbial communities from Kellogg Biological Station, Michigan, USA - KBS K1-25-2 metaG | ecosystem: Host-associated > Plants > Roots >... | reverse complement strand
CTTCGGCTTCCACCACTAGGCGGTCGCCGCGGGCAAACGAAAAGGGGTGACGCGCGGGCGCGCGTCACCCCCCTCGCATGCCGGTCTACGCGGCCTTGCGCGTTTCCACCTCGTCGTCGTCATCGCCCTCGCGCCCTTCGGCCATGGCGGCCCGAACGCGAGCGGTCGTCTCGCGCTCCTGGCGAAGACCTTCGATGGTGGCTTCCGCCTGCTTGAGCAGGAACTGGAGCGACCCGACCTTCTCCATGGCCTGGTCGACGATGGCCTTCTCCCCCTGCAGGGCCTCGAGGCTCGAACGGACGTCCACGAGCAACGCGTCGGCGCGGCTCAGCCGCTCCTCGGCCTTGGTCATCTGACGCTTGCGCTCGTCGAGCCCCTTGGCGGTGTCGCGGAACTCCTGCAGCCGGACCAGGACGTCGTCGAGCAGCTTCCGGCTCTGCTCGACCTCCTGCTGGGCCGAGGTGATCTCGCGAACGTCGCCGGCGGTCTTCTCGGCCATGCCGACCATGCGCTCGAAGTCGGACTGGAGCGCCTCGACGATGCTCTGACGCGCCGACATCTGCTCCAGCGAGCGCGTCACGCCCTTCTCGACGGGCTCCCACTGGGTGATCCGCTCGTCGAAGTCGGTGATGCGCTTCTCCACCGAGCGGAGCGCCGCCGCGCGCTCTTCGATCTGGCCCGCGAGCTCGCCCACCTTCGCCGCGCGCCGCTCGGCCGCGGTGAGGGAGGCCGCCAACCGCTTGGCCAGCTCCTCGAGCTGCTCGGCCGACGCCGCAGCGTCCTTGCGCGCCGTCGTCGCCTGCTGGAGGTCCTTGGCCGCTTCGGTCAGCGCGTGCTGCCGCTGCTCGATCTCGGCCCGCAGCGCCGTGGTGCGCTCGGCCAGGGCTTCGACCGACTCGCAGCGCGCGGTGATCGCCGCCACCGACTTGGCGACCTTGTCGCTCTTCTTCTCGGCCGCCTGCACCTCGGCCGAAACCGACGCGACGGTCGCGCTCAGCTGCTCCGCCTCCTCGGCGTGGGCGCCGAGGCCCACGAAGCGCTGCTCGGCGGCCTCCATGCGCGACTGCAGCTGGCGACCGCGCTCGTCCAGCGTCCCGGTCACCACCCCGAGCTCTGCCATGCCGCGGTGGAGCTCCTCGACGAAGGCGCGGCGCGCCTCGATCGACGACATCGATCCCTCGAGGCGCTGCGCCTGCTCCTGCAGCACCGTCAGGGTCGGCGCCATCTTGTGCACCTCCGTGACCTGGTCGCGAAGGGCGCCGACCGCCTGGTCGACCCCCGCCAGCCACGAGTGGGTCTCGGCCTGGCTCTCGCGCAGCCGCGCGATCTCGCCGTGCGCCACCTGCGACTGCTCGAGCGCGTCGTGCACCGCCGCGTGCGAGGCCCCCACCTGCCCGAGGTCGCGGATCGTGGCGTCGAGCACCGGACGGGCCTGCTCGATGCGGGCGAACTGGCGCGCGATCTCGCCCGCCGAATGCCCGGTCTCTTCGAGATCGCGCCGGATGGACTGGAACTTCGCGATCTCCGCGTCCACGTGCCCGACCTCCTCCGTGAGCGTCTGCACGCGCGTGGCGAGCGCCTGCACTCGCGACTTGATCTCACCGACCGCGAGGCTGGGCTCGTTCAGCGCCTTGAAGCGGGTCTCGCAGTCCGTGAGCGCCGCGCGCAGATCGGTCACACGCTGGTTGACCGACTCCATGCCTCGGCTCTCGAAGTCGAACCGCGCCACCGTCTTCTTCATCTCGTCCGAGAGCGCGCTGAGGTCCTGCCGGGTGGCGTGCGTCTGCTCGTCGGTGTCGCGCTGGAGCTGCGAGATCTCGGTCGAGCGCTCGATCACGGCCTCGTGCAGCGAGCGCAGAGCCGCCACCTGATCCTGGAGCCGGGTGAGCGACTTTTCGTTCTCCTGCTGCTGGCGGAGGCCGGCGTCGATCTGGCGCATGGCGCGATCGAGGTGCTCCGCCTGGGCGAGCGCACGATCGACCGTCTCACGCTGCGCCTCGAGGGCGGCGGTCTTCTGGACCACCGCATCCCCCAGTGCCTTGAGCGTGCCGATCTCGCGCTTGACCCCGTCGACCGAATGCTGGACGCCGTCCATCCCGCGCACCGCCTGATCGACCGCGGCGACGCGGCGCTCCTTGTCCTGCAACGAGCGGCTCAGGTCGTCCCGGCGCCGGTCCATCGCCTCCATCTTGGAGGTCGAAAGGCTGTGCGCGTCGATGAGCCGATCCTGCTGCTCACGCAGGCGGGCCAGCTGCTCGCCGGTGCCTTCGACCTGCCCCCGGATGGACTCGGCCTCGCTGCGCAGCTGCTGGAACGGCTTGTCGATCTCGAGGAACGCGCCGAGCTGCTCCTGCAGCGTCAGGACCGCGTCCACCTTGTTGCGCACTTCCTCGAAGCCGGTCCGGATCCGCTGGACGTCCTCGAGGGACTCCGCGATTTCGGCCTCCGACCGCTTGTGGTTCTGATCGAGGCCCTCGGCGCGCTCATCCAGGGCCTGGAGCTGCCCCGTGAGCTCGCCGATGGCCGACAGGCGCCGCTCGAGCCCGTTCATGCGCTCGGACATGGCATCGACGTCGCCACCCACCTTGGTGATGGGCTCGCCGAGCTCCTGCAGCCGCTCGGCGGCTGCGCGCACGTTCCGGAGGAGCGCCTCGTAGCGCTCGCGCTCCTGCTGCATCGCGTCGAGAGTCGCCCGCATTTCATCGGCGACTTCCCGATCCTTGGAGGTGTTGCCGAGCAGGTTCTTCAGCAAGGGGCTCATCACGCACTCCTCGAGAGTGGCCTCGTGGGCCATCGTCCAGCAGGGTCCTGGGTCGCCGCCGCGCACCAACGCGGGGGTGTTTCGAACAAAGCCTTCCGCGCCGAAGCAAGACGCGGACCCTTGCCCCGAGGTTTTCAGGCTCCGATTCCCCAGCCACTTGGGCGGGCCGGCCCGGCCCGAGCGACCCCGGCCGGCCAGTTCCCGGCCGCGCGGTGGCTCGTCGCACGCCAGTGGGACCCAGCGCCCGGCCCCTGGCCTGCCGCCGCAGCCGGGCCTCGCCCCCGGGGAGCGGGTCAGGGCCGAGAACCCCGTCCGGGCTCATCCCCGCATCAAGTCGTTTGCGCGGCGTGCCGAAAACCTCTCCGACCGGCCCCCGTGGCCCCATTCCCACCCGGAAACGGATCATGCGTTTCGCGTCGAAGATCACGTCCAGCGCCACCCTGATCGCGCTCCTGTGTGCCGAGCCCGGCCACGCCGCGGCCGGGGTCATCCGCGGGACGCTGCGCGTGACGCGCGTCAGCGACGGGGCCGCGACGATGAACGCCTACCCGGGCAGCGCCGGGTCGATGCCGGGCATGCACCACAGCGCGCACGGTCTTCCGACCGACGCCGTCGTCTACGTCGACCACGTTCCCGCCGCCGCCGAGTCCGCGCTCGCCCACGCGAAGGAGCCCATGCCGCGCCTGGCGCAGAAGGACCAGTCCTTCGTGCCGCGAGTGCTCGGAATCGCGGTGGGAACCAAGGTCGACTTCCCCAACATGGATCCGATCTACCACAACGTCTTCAGCCTCTCGCCCGTGCGGCGCTTCGATCTCGGCAAGTACCCGCGCGGAAGCTCCCGCCAGATCGTGTTCCCGAAACCGGGCCTCGTGAACGTCTACTGTGACCTGCACTCCGATATGGAAGCCTTCGTGCTCATCCTGCCCCACCACGGATTCGCCCGGCCGACAGCGAACGGCGAGTACACGCTGCCGCCGCTGCCCGCGGGCCACTACCTGCTGCGGGTGTGGCATCCCGATCTCGGAGAGCAGAGCGTGGCCGTGGACGTTCCCGCGACCGGCCAGGTCACCGCCAATCTGAGCTACTGACGATGCGCATGCGGCTGCGGTGGAACATCATGATCTTCACCGTGCTGCCGCTCGTGACCCTCGCCTTCGCGACCGTCTGGGTCGTGAATCGCAGCATCACCCGGCAGGTGGACCTCGGGATCCACGACGACCTCCGCCGCGCCTCCGCGGTGCTCGAGAACCTGCTCGCGGCGCGCGAGCAGTCGCTGGCGGTGACCGGACAGGTCACGGTCCAGGACCCCAAGTTCTTCTCGGTGCTGACCCTGCCCGGCTCGTATCAGGATCCGCAGCTGCGCGCGACGGTCAACGGCGTCGCGCGGGACTTCAATGCCATCACGCAGACGGACCTCTTCGAGGTCACCGACGCCGCGGGCCACCTCATGGCGGCCGTGGGGCGCGACGCCTCGACCGAGCCCGCTCGCGAGGCGCTGGTGCGCGAGGCCCTCGCCGGTCGCCCGGTGTCGGGCATCCTGGTGCAGCCCGATGCGCACTTCCAGGTGTCGGTCACCCCGGTCTTGGCCGGACACCGCGTCGTCGGCGTGCTCCTGTTGGGTGCGCGGATCGGCGCCGATCTCGCCGAGCGGCTGCGCCAGCTGACCCGCAGCGAGGTGACGTTCGTCTCGCGCAGCACCACGACCGGCAGCACGCTCGAGGGCACCGAGGATCGCGATGCCCTGCTCGCCGCCGTGACCCGGCACGCCCGGCGCTCGGCCTCCGACGCGCGCGGTGGGGCGATCGTCGAAGTGCACGGGGCCAACCACCTCTACCTCACCCTGGTCCGTCCCCTGCCCCGTTCGGACGGCACGCAGGGCCAGTACTACGTCATGCAGCGTGCGGTCGACGCCGAGACCGCGTTCCTGCGGACCACCCAGAGCGAGCTGCTGGGCCTGGGCCTCACCGCGGTCCTGGCGGCACTGCTCGCGGGGCTCATGATCGCCGAGCGCATCACCGCCCCGGTGCAGCGTCTCGTGCGCGGCGCCGAGGAGATGGAGAAGGGCAACTACGAATTCCCCCTGGCGGTGCGATCGCGCGACGAGATCGGCGAGCTGGCGGCGCGGTTCGAGGAGATGCGGCGCCGCCAGCGCGACTACGTCCAGAACCTCCAGGACGTGGCCCGGGTCAAGTCCGAGTTCATCAGCGTCGCCTCGCACGAGTTGCGCACGCCGATCAGCGTGATCCATGGATTCCACGAGCTGATGCTCGACGGCAAGCTGGGTGACATCACGCCGCAGCAGAAGAAGGCGCTCGAGGCCGCGGACCACAGCGTTACGACGCTCACCCGCATCGCCGAAGACGCAACCCGCATGGCCCAGATCGAAGAGGACCATCTGGCGCTCAAGTACGGCGACCATCCGGTGGCGCATCTGCTCGAGCAGGCCGTCGCCCAGTCGCGCGCCCGCGCGGTCGGGCGGTCGGTTGCCGTCGACCTCGCGTTGCCCGCCGAGCCGATGGTCGCGCACGTCGACGGATCGAGCCTGGTGCAGGCGATCGTCAATGTCGTGACCAACGGGATCCGCTTCACGCGGGACGGGGGCCGGGTTCAGGTGCGTGCCGAGCGTGCCGATACCGCGCTCATGATCACCGTCGTCGACAACGGGGTCGGCATCGCCATTGACCGGCAGCCCCACCTCTTCGACCGCTCGTTCAACATGCGGAATTCCTTGAACCACCATTCGTCGAGCACGCTGGAGTTCAACTCCGCCGGGCTCGGCCTCGGCCTGCCGATTGCCCGGGGCATCGCGGAGGCGCACGGCGGGCACCTCGCGGTCGAGAGCGTCCCGGGGCGCGGCACGACGGTGACGCTGAGCGTTCCGCTCGCGGGCCAGACCGCGCTGGAGCGGGCGGCCTGATGCGCGGGCTCGCGACGGCGGCTGCGGCCCTGCTGCTGGCCTTCACGTGCTCGACTCCCGCCCGGGCGACCGAGTGGCATGCCCACGGGCTCCTGGACCTGGTGGCGGCCGAGCGCGGCCTCGCCTACCAATCGAACATTCTCACCCGCGGCGACACCCACTTCGACGCCTACTCGGTGCGCATGTTCGGGGACGCGCTGGTGAATCCGCGGCTCCAGGTGTTCACGCAGGTCGTCCTGCGGGACGTGTCGGGGCTCTACGTGGACGGCGCCTACCTCAATTTCACGCCCGACCCGAATCGCGACCTGCACGTGCTGGCGGGCAAGATCCCGTGGGCGATCGGGACGTACGCCCCGCGCACCTATTCCAACCACAACCCGCTGATCGGCTCGCCGCTGATGTACCAGTATCACTCCTCGCTCGACTGGTACACGGTCTACCCCGACGCCGACGCCGTGCTCGCCGCGGCCGGCACCGGAGCGCCGTTCGCGGGGATGCCGATCATCAACGACTCGTACTGGGACGTGGGGGTGACGCTCACCGGAAGCCGCCGCCCGCTGGAGTACGCGGCCGGCGTCACGGCCGGGACCCCGGGCTGGGGCAGCACCGGCCAGGACGAGAACTCGGGCAAGACCGTGCTGGGGCGGATCGGCCTGGCACCGATCCCGGGGATCCGCTTTGGCGTTTCGGGCGCATACGGCCCCTACCTCATCCAGGCGCTCGCGCCGCTGATGCCGCCGGGGCGCCAGGTCACCGACTTCCACCAGAAGATCCGGATGGCCGACCTCGAGCTGCAGCGCGGCCACGTGGAGCTCCGCGGCGAGGCCGCCTTCAACACGTGGGAGCACCCCAACGTCGGCAACCTCAACGCCACGAGCTACTACGGCGAGCTCAAGGTCGCCTTAGATTTCGGCGCCTACCTCGCCGGCCGCTGGGACGCGCTCCGCTTCGGCGAGATCACGGACTCGACGGGCGAGCGCTACCCGTGGGATTGGAACGTCACCCGCCTCGAGGTGGGCGGCGGCTACCGCTTCAGCCGCGAGGCGGTGGGCAAGCTGGTGTACCAGCGTGACCGCACCGTGATGGACGAGGACGCCGGCCTCTTCAACCGCGCCTCGCTGGTCGCGGCCCAGCTTTCGCTCGCCTTCTAGCCGGCCCGCGCCGCGGCCGCCGCGGCCGCTATCCCCCGAACAGGTTCCGCACCACGAACCAGAGGTTCGCCGGGCGCTCGGCGAGCCGGCGCATGTACCAGGGGAACCAGGCCGCGCCGTACGAGATCAGCACGCGGACGCGATGCCCGCCCGCGGCCAGGCGCCGCTGCTCCTCACGCCCGATCCCGTAGAGCTGATGGATTTCGTAGCCGCCCGGAGCGATGCCGCGGGCGGATGCCCAGGCCGCCAGGCCGGCGATCAGGCGCCGGTCGTGGGTGCCGAAGATCACGCGCGGGCCGCCGTTGGAACCGGCCGATTCGAGCAGCCGCTGGCCGAGTGCCGTGAACGCGGTGTCCACCTCGGACTTCTCGGGCAGGGCGATCGCGGCGGGCTCGGCGTAGGCGCCCTTGACCAGTCGGATCATCGGCCGCAGCGGCAGCAGGGACTCGAGGTCCGAGGCCGTGCGGTGCAGGTACGCCTGCAGGCACAGGCCGACGTTCGGGTGGAGCGCCCGCACCTTTCGAAACATTTCGAGGGTGCGCTCGGTGTAGGCGCTTCCCTCCATGTCGACGGCGATGTCCTGCGCGCGGGAGGCGGCAGCCGTGGCGATCGCGATCAGGTTGCGCTCGGCCATGGCGGGATCGAGATCGAGGCCGAGATGGGTCAGCTTGACCGAGACCTCGGCGTCGAGGCGGCGCGTGTGGATCGCCTCGATGACCTCGAGGTAGTGACGCACGACCGCTGCGGTGTCGGCTTCGCTGCGGACGTTCTCACCCAGCAGCGTGAGCACGGTGCCGATGCCCGCGCCGCTCAGCTCGACCGTGGCGGCGAGGGCCGCATCGACGGTCTCGCCCGGCATGAAGCGCTTCACCGCGCGCTGGACGAAGCGGAGGCGCGGCATGCGGTCCTTGAGCCATGCGTTCTCCGACGCCCACAGCAACAGCTGTCGCATCATGCGTGATCGCTCTCCGCGGGTTCCTCGCACCTCGGCGCGGCGCGCAGACTACCACGCGAGTGCGGCGCGGCGCTCGCCTTGTGGGAGGCCCGCGATCGCCGTACGATGGCGGCCCGCCCCGCGCCCGTCGCGATCGCCGCGCGAGCGTCCGGCGCACCCTCCGCATGAGCGAATCCTCCGACCGATCGGGAAGTCCGCAGATCGCCCTGGCGTTCGCCTCGTGCGCGCTGATCTGGGGCACGACCTTCCTGGTCATCAGCATCGGCAACGACACCGTGCCGCCGATGTGGGCGGGCTTCCTGCGCCTCGTGATCGCGTCCCTCGTCATGGTCGCCGTGGTGCGCCTGGGCGGGCGCCGGCTTCCCACCGGCCCGGCGCTGCGGGTGGCGGCGATCTATGGCGTGTTCCTGTTCGGCATCAACCTGCCGCTGCTCTACTGGGGTGAGACCGTCGTGCCCTCGGGTCTCGCGGCGGTCATGTACGCGACCACGCCGATCTCGGGCGCCCTGGTCGCACGATTGTTCGGAATCGAGCGACTCGACCCGCTCAAGCTCCTGGGCGCCCTGGTGGCGCTGGGCGGCGTGGCGCTGCTCTTCGCACGGGACCTTGCCGTCCCGGCGACGGCCCTCCCGCTGCTGGCGATCTTCATCGCGACCGTCGCGGGGGCGATTGGCAGCACGATCTTCAAGCGCGGCCCGAAGCAGGACGCAATGGCGGCCAACGCGATCGCCGCGGCGGCCGGGGCGCCCTTCTGCCTGGCTGGCTCGTTCCTGCTCCACGAGACGCGTCAGATGCCGACGCACCTGGCCCAGATCCTTCCCATCATCTACCTGGCCCTCGCCGGGTCAGTCGGGGCCTTCGTGATCTTCTCGTGGCTGGTCCGACGCGTGCCGGTCAGCACCGCGGCCTTCGTCGGCGTCGTGGTGCCGGTGATCGCGGTGACCCTGGGGACGCTGGTGCGCCACGAGCGCTTCGCGCGCGAGCACGTGTTCGGCTCGATGCTGGTCCTGGCGGGTCTGTTCGTGGCGATCGTCAGCGATCGACGCAGCCACGCGGCCTCGACCGGCCACTAGGGGCGCGGGCTCTCCTCGGCCACCTCGTAGGCGATCAGCGCTTCGGCCGGATACGAGCCGAGTGTCCCCCGGCCACCCAGCCCCTTGAGCTCGATCAGGAACAGGAAGCCGGCCACCAGGGCCTCGAGCTGCTCCACCAGCCGCGCCGTGGCGGCCGCGGTGCCGCCGGTGGCGAGCAGGTCGTCCACGATCACGACGCGCTGGCCGGGCCGGAGCGCGTCCGCGTGGAGCTCGAGCGTGTCCTCGCCGTACTCGAGCGAATAGACCTGGCGCACGGTCTTCCCGGGGAGCTTGCCGAACTTGCGCGCCGGCACGAGCGGTACGCCCCAGTGGAGGGCGAGCCCGGTGCCGAACACGAACCCGCGCGACTCGATCGCCACCACCGCGTCGGGCTTCGGCGCGCGCGCGGCCATGAGTCGGATGGCCTCGGCGAGGGCCGCCGGGTTGGACAGAAGCGGCGTGATGTCCTTGAAGACGATCCCCTTGCGCGGGAAGTCGGGCACGTCGCGGATGAAGCGGCTCAGGTCGGTCATGATCTCCTCGGAGTCGAACGCGTGGACGCGGCGCTAGTGGATGGAGGCGCCCGCCGTGCGGTCCATTTCCAGCATTTCCATCGCCCGGCGCAGCTTGCCGAGCGCGCGCGATTCGATCTGGCGCACGCGCTCGCGCGAGATGCCGAAGTGCTCGCCGGTCTGGGCCAGGGTGCGCGCGACCCCGTCGTAGAACCCGTAGCGGATGCGCAGGATCTGCTCCTCGCGCTGGCTCAGCGACCGCATCAGGCGATCGAGCTTCTCGTGCTCGAGCTGCAGGTCGACCAGGCCCTCCACCGAGACCGGCGCCTCGCCGAGGTCCTCCAGCGTGAGCTGCTCGAAGGCCGCGAGCCCGGATCCCTCGTCGAGCGAGCGCAGGCCCGTCATGAGCGCCGCCAGCCGCTCCGCGCGCGGGATCGAGATGTCCATCTCGCCCGCCACCTCGGCGATCGTGGGCTCGCGCCCGAGCCGGCCGCGCAGCGTCCGCTCGGCGCGCGCGAAGCGGTTCATCTGCTGGAACATCTGGACCGGGATGCGCAGCGATCGCGCCTGCTCGGCGATGCCGCGCAGGATCGCCTGGCGGATCCAGATCGCCGCGTAGGTGCTGAAGCGCAGGCCGCGCTCGGG
>Ga0070695_100002875_pt1 | contig 10017 bp, 8 predicted proteins | sample KBSK1252metaG_FD_65471 | JGI IMG/M metagenome (GOLD analysis project Ga0070695, IMG submission 65471) | Corn, switchgrass and miscanthus rhizosphere microbial communities from Kellogg Biological Station, Michigan, USA - KBS K1-25-2 metaG | ecosystem: Host-associated > Plants > Roots >... | reverse complement strand
TCACATAAGCCCTGTGCGGCAGCATCGACTCGGGATCTCTCGAGAGGAGTGAGAATCGTCGACACCGGGGTGCGGGTGGGAGTAGTCTTCGGGTCGTTTGGCATATGCTCCTCCGCGGTTTAGAGCGGCAATGTGACAGGAACATTACACGTCGACGTCAGAGCATCGTCAGGCACCGCACTCCACGAAATGCGACAGCATCGAGATTCGTCATTTTGTTATATTCTTGACCAGGCAAATGGTCGGACGATCGCGCGTTGGTATCTAACTGATACCTATTCGAGGAAAGTCCGGGCTCCGGTGGACAGACTGCCAGGTAACTCCTGGGCACGAGGGGCGCGAGCCTCTCGTGACGGACAGTGCCACAGAGAACAGACCGCCACTCTTCGGGGTGGCAAGGGTGAAACGGTGGGGTAAGAGCCCACCGCACTCATGGCAACATGGGTGGCATGGCAAACCCCAGTTGGAGCAAGGCCAAATATGCGGCGAGAGGCGTCCACCTCGATCAAGACACCGCGGGTAGGCTGCTAGAGAGCATGGGTGACCATGTTCGTAGAGAAATGATCGTCCGGACTGCGAAAGCAGGCTGACAGAACCCGGCTTATAGACCATTTGCCGAAGAATGCGACAACCTCCGATAGTTTCCATATCGGGGGTTGTTCTTTTTCCAGCGGCCTTTCAGCAAGGAAACGACGGGATGCATACAAGACTCGATCACCGACTGGCCGTGGTTCTGTTGCTGGCTGGTTGTGCAAGCTCACCACGAAGTCCGGAGATCCCGGCGCCGGCTAGCCCCGTACCAACTAGCCCGGTGCCGACTACGAGTGGTCGTGCATCCTGGACTTTCAGCTTCAGTCCAGGACCAATTGCTTACCGCATTTCGCGAAGTGCTTCCATTGAAAACAGGTCGGATTCAGCCAGTCGCCACGAAGTATCCACGAACATCACCCATGAACTGATAACACTGCAGCCGATTGCTGATACGCTCGGATTCACCGCGGCGATCGATACCTTCTCTACCACCACAGAAGGAATAACCGGAGCAACACAGCTCGGTCAGCTACCGTCTCAGCTCACAGGCTCGATCACCAGTGACAGCTTGATAATCCCCGGTGATACTCTGGGCGGAACCTGCAACCCTCTCGTGACAGCGTTGGTCACAGACGTTCACAATCTTCTGCCTCGACTTCCCGAATCACTGACTACGAATCAGACCTGGAGAGATTCTACGAGCCTCGCGGGTTGTCAGGGCTCGATCCCGACCAAGTCGCGGGTGATCCGTGTCTATCGAGTTATGGGCGGTAGTGTTTACGAGAACACGCCGGTTCTTCTGCTTCAGCGGACCGATACCATTCACGCTGAGGGGGAAGGTGCACAACTACAACATCGAATTCTGCTCGATGCCAATGGATCAGGAACAGCGACGTACTACCTGGATACCAGCAACGGGCAAGTTCTACATTTGACGGTAAATCAGGATCTGGAGCTGACGATCACAGCGTCAGGGAAAGCGAATCGCTTCCGCCAAGTTGCCAAGCAGGAGTTCGCGCTGCTCCGCTAGTCGACCAACCGGAGTGGCATGACGAGGCACATATAGGACGCTGGATCCTTCCAGCCCTCTGGCTCTATGGTCGCCGCTCTTTCAGGCGCTTTGAACGTCATTCTCACTTCTTCGCTCGGTATATAGCGCAGAATCTCGAGCAGATAGCTTGCATTAAACCCAATATCCAACTGATCGCCGGTGTAGCGAATTGGCAGCTCGTCCTGCGCTTCCCCCAGGTCCGGAGTCTGCACGCTGAACTTCAACATTCCGGCATTGAACGAAAGCCGGATACGATGGGTCTGGTCCGAAGCAATTACAGACATTCTTTTCAGCGCGCCTGCCAGTGCAAGCTTGTCAGCAATGGCAACCCGATCATTATCCTTTGGGATTACCTGCTCGTAGTTGGGATACGGACCCTCAATCAGCCGAGTGAAGACGGCAGTGAAAGGAGACCGAAACCCGATATGATTGTCACCGCGGGCAATCTCGAGCTCCTCCTCCGCGGGAAATAGCCTTCTCACCTGTTCGAGGGCTTTCGGCGGAACGATCAAATCACTCGCCGGCGCATTCGCCGAGTCGATCGGCATCTCCATCTTTGCCAAGCGATGACCGTTGGTCGCCACCATGCGCATCTTGTCCGGCCGTAATTCCCACAGCACTCCATTCAAAATCGGTCTGCTTTCCTCTGCCGATACTGCAAATGAGGTATGCGAGATCAGCTGCTGCAGATCCCCTGATCTGATTCTCCAGCTTTCATTGAACCTGACCGCCGGAAAAGTCGGAAATTCATCTCGAGGGAGGCCAAGAAGCTTGAACCTGGACCGACCGCAATCAAGCGTCACGCGCTGCTCTCCAACGGCTGCGATTTTCACAGGTGCGGGAGGCAGTTCCCGAGCGATCTCACTCAGCTTCTTCGCCGGTACGGTTACGGCACCAGCTGCATCAACATCCGCCATTACCTCTGTACTAACCGCGATATCCAGGTCTGTACCGGAGAGCTTGATTCCCTTGTCAGTGGTCTCGAGGAGAATATTTGCAAGAACCGGCAACGTCGTCTTAGCTGGAATACTCGCTGTGACGGCGGCTAATCCTTCCTGAAGCTTTTCACGAGAAATCGTAAAACGCATTCCTGCCCCTGTGGAGATCAACGGAGGTACTTATAACTCTTTTATTAGAGACTCAGACTAGTAGTGGTAGCAGTGTCTGTGGAGTTCTGTAGAGTCGGTCTAACTTATGAAAAGAGCAGGGTTTCCGCTACGCTTTGTGATGTTGGGTCAGATGTTGGTAAGCAGGGAGAGACTGGAGATCTCGGATCAAATCGGTGATGCTACGCTGGTTTCCACACGAGGGATCGCTCGGAAGTTGAAACCTTCGAGACTATTGCGAATGCGATTTATCCTCGATCGGAGTGCGGAATCGATACTGATATCCTGCTGAACTTTTTCAAGGCTGTGTATTACGGTGGAATGATCACGACCCCCGAATGCGTTCCCGATCTCGACGAGCTGTGTTGAGAGTATCTCTCTCGTCAGGTACATCGCGATTTGCCGAGGCGTTGTGAGATTCTTTGTCCTCGTCTTGGAGCGGAGGCCGTCGACTGTAACTCCCCATTCTTTGGCGACGGCTTGCTGAATAGCCAGGATGGTAAGGGAGCCCACCGGCTCCGGCTCGAAGCCTTCAATAGCACGGAGCTTGTCGCGAAGGGCTTCTCTCGCCACATCGACAGTGATGTCCTTGTGCTTGAGTGACGCATACGCGAGCAGCTTGATGATGGATCCCTCGAGCTCTCTCACGTTCGACCGGACATGCTCGGCAATGAAATGAATGACGTCATCCGGAATCGTGAGCTCGAGTCGATCGAGTTGTGCTTTCTGTTTCAGAATAGCGACACGGTGTTCAAAATCGGGGAGCCCAATGTCAGCAACCATCCCCCACTGAAATCTGCTGATCAGCCGTGCTTCCAAGCCGGCGATTTCGGATGGAGGGCGATCGCTAGTGAGGACGATCTGGCGACCGGCTTCATAGAGTGCGTTGAAGGTGTGGAAAAACTCTTCCTGGGTGGTTTCCTTGCGGCCCTTGAGGAAGTGGACGTCGTCGATCAGGAGAAGGTCTGTTTCCCGATAGCGCCGGCGAAACTCTGCACCGGTCCGGTCCAGGATCGAGCCAATCAGCTCGTTCATGAACTGCTCGGTTCCTACATAGGTGATTCGGGTACTCGGGCTCCGTTGCAGTGTCTCGTGTGCGACGGCCTGCATCAGATGCGTTTTGCCAAGGCCTGTATCTCCGTAGATAAAGAGAGGGTTGTAAACTTTACCAGGAGCCTGACTTACGGCATGAGCCGCGGCAGCAGCGAGCTCGTTCGACTTACCGATGACGAAAAGGTCGAAAGTGTATCGCTCGCTTAGCGGCGGACCACTGGTATTGCCGTTGGATGCGGGCGATGGCTTTGCTGGATTTGGTGGGGGACTGACAAAGAAATCCATCTGGGACCGCTTCTTTCGCTCCTCGTTGACGCGGAATACGACATTGATCGGATGTCCAAGCACGATTGGACCGTAGCTCGACAGTAGCTCCGCGTGCTTGGAGTCATTCCAGTCGGCTGTAAACTGGTCTGGCGCTCCGACAAAGATGGTACCGCCTTCCAAGGACAGAGCTTCGGTGGGCTCGAGCCAAGCTTGGAAGGTCTGATCGGGAAGCTCCTGGCGGGCGCGATCGAGGATACGCTTCCAGACTTCGGCGGGGCTGAGCGACATGACGCGACAGCCTATCCGTTTTATGTGGAAAAGTCAAACGAGTGTGAGGCGAACCGGTTCATCTTACTTGAACTATCTTCAATGCTGGGATAGTTTTACCCGCTTCGTTGAGTAGCTGTAATTTCTGGTTTCTGGAGTATCGTAATGGGCAAGCCCACCTATCGTCCGCGCAACAAGCGCCGCATTCGCACCCATGGTTTCAGGTTGCGGATGGCTACTAAATGGGGACGTGAAGTTCTAAGCCGCCGCCGCAAAAAGGGACGCAAACGGCTCACCGTTCAGTTGCCGACGAAGTACGCCGGCGCCTAAACCCCTCGGCCTTCCTCGTAGATCACGACTTACGAGTGAAGCCGATCTGGAAGCCGTAAGGCGTACAGGGAAGCGAATGCAAACCGAGCGTCTGGAAGCTCGAGCATCTGCTTCCCTGTTGCTGTATCCGCGGGTTGGCATCGTTGTGCCCAAGCACAGGCAGAAAATCGTGGATCGAAACCGCGTCAAACGCCGGTTGCGTGAAATCGTTCGGACCGGGCTACTTCGAGATCTGAGCGGCGTGGACCTGTTGATTCGGGCGAAACCACAGGCCTATGGCTCGAGCTTCGATCAATTGTCGAGCGATGTAAGGGCAATCGGTCAGTGGGTTGCTCAAATCACGCGGTGAGCCATGCGCGCCGTTTTCATTCTACTCATTCGTGGCTACCAGGTAGGTATATCCCCGCTCTTTCCGGCGAGCTGTCGTTACTATCCGACGTGCTCAGCATATGCAATCGAAGCCTTCGAACGACACGGTGTCATCAAAGGAATGCGATTGACTGTGAGCCGCATCCTTCGCTGTCACCCCTTTCGACCGGGCGGTTACGACCCGGTTCCATGAATGGATAAGCGCTTTTTCCTAGCTTTGTTTCTCTCGCTGATCGCGATCGCGGTTTCACAACTGCTTTTCCCGCCAGCCAAGCCAACGCCTTCGCCCCAGCGGACTGCTAGTTCGACTGCGCCCAATGCGTCTAGTACTTCAGTGTCCTCGACCACGTCATCTGCTCCCGCAGCTGTGGCTGGAAAGGGTGTATCGGCGAACTCAGTGGTGTCCTCACCAATAAGTGCCGCGGTCGAAACGACAGTAGTGACGACGCAAAAGGCGATTTACACGTTCACTAACCTTGGCGCCGCACCGATGTCGGTAGTTGCACGCGACTACAAGAACCGTTCGGGAACTGGTGGACTGGTGCAGCTCGGAGATGCTAGTGGCTCTATCGTCAGCTATCGCCTGATAAGTCCTGTAGATACGGTAGATCTGTCTCGTATTCCGTTCGCGTTGTCGCGATCGAAGGCGGCAAATGGCGACGAAGTGCTGACCTACAATGCATCAGTCCAGGGTCACAATGTTTCCATCTCGTACGTAGTTCCGGTCGATACTAGTGCGAGCTACACCGTTCGCGTCGATGGCCGCATCACCGGGCTGCAGCAGCCATCGTATTTGATCACGGAGCTTCCGAAGACCCTTCGGCCGACGGAGGCCGACACGGTCAGTGATCACAGAACGCTGGCGTATAGCTTCAAACCGCAACGGGATCACGCTAGAAGTGTTCTCTTCGGAAGTCTCGATCCGGGTGAGAAAACGCTCGAGGCAGGCCCACTCAGCTGGGTGGCCATCAAGAACAAGTACTTCGTGTTTGGCATACTGGCGCTTCCCAACGGCACGCCTTTCAGCGAAGTGACGCTAACTGGCGGTCCGCGCACTTCGAAGGTGGCTACCAATGCAGCCGCGGCGGTAGTCCAGGAAGTTCGGAACGGAGCGTTCTCGTACGAGATCTACGCCGGCCCGCAGGAATCACAGCGGCTGATGCGCATGGGCAGGGATTTCGACCACGTGAATCCCTATGGATGGCGCTTCCTGCAGAGCGTCGTTCACCCGATCGCATCGAAGGTGATTCAGGCACTACTCTGGATGCACAATCGACTCAACCTGTCGTACGGCTGGGTGCTGGTAATCCTGGGAGTCCTGGTCAGGCTTGCACTGTGGCCCCTCAATCAGAGCACAATGCGATCGAGCCTGAAAATGCAGGAGCTACAGCCAAAGCTGGCAGCCGCGCAGAAAAAGTACAAAGACCCGGTGCAGCAACGTGAAGCGATAATGAAGGTCTATCACGACGCGGGCGTGAGCCCCTTCGCGGGCCTTACTGGATGCCTGCCGGCGCTGCTTCCGATGCCGATTCTATTCGCGCTCTTCTTCGTGTTTCAGAACACGATCGAATTCCGCGGCGTACCGTTCATGTGGCTGCATGATATCTCGGTAAAGGATCCGTTTTATATCCTGCCACTGCTGATGGGCGCGTCGATGTACGTTCTCTCCTGGATTGGAATGCGTAATGCTCCTCCAAACCCGCAGGCGAAGATGATGGGTTACATGTTTCCCGTAATGATGACAGTCGTGCTCCTCAACATGGCGTCGGGCCTCAATCTCTACTACACGGCGCAGAACATAGCAGCGCTTCCGCAGCAGTGGATGCTGGCTCGCGAGCGGGCAAAGGCACGACCGGCGGGATAAGGAGGCAGCATGCTGCGTGTGACGTACATTGGTCACGCAACGCTACTAATTGAGCTTGGCGAGAGGCGACTACTCACCGATCCCAACTTCGACCCTGCACTGGGGAAATTCCTGCGACGGGTGAGTTCCCCTGGGATCCCGTTGGGTGAGCTGCCCAAGCTCGACGCCATACTTCTGACGCACGCGCACGCCGACCACCTCTCGTTCGACTCGTTGGATGCACTGCCGTCGGACATTCCGCTGTTTGCGCCTCCGGCTGTTGCCAGGTGGCTCTCCAGGCAGGGGTACGCGCACGTCGTGCCGCTGGCGCCGGGTGAGGTTGCCCAGCTCGACGGAGTGAGCATCAAAGCAGCGGAGGCTACCCACAAAGGCAATCGCTATGGGGTCGACAGATGGCGAAGCGCGGCAAATATGTATCTAATCGATACTAATAAGGTGTCCACCTTCTTTGCCGGCGATACCGCCCTCACCAGCGACACGACCCACTTGGTGGAACGACACCTTCTCGACGAAGGTCGCCAGCTGGATCTCGCTCTTCTGCCAATCGGTTACGCTCCGTGGTGGAAGCCGGGTTTTCGCAAAGGACATCTCACGAGTGCCGATGCACTGACGCTCTTCGAGCGGCTGAAGGCCCGGTACTTCATCCCTTACCACTGGGGGACCTTCAATCACGTCACGTCGACGGCGTTCGACGCAATTGACCGTCTCAGGGCAACACTCGAGGACCATCCCCTCCACCCATCGGTAAAGATCCTGGAGCCTGGCACGACGTTCGTCCTTCCGACCACCAGCGTGTGAGCTCCGGAGTTCTTCAGCTCCAAGACACCATCGTCGCAATCGCAAGTGCGCCCGGGCGTGGTGCGATCGCGCTGGTCAGGCTGAGTGGTCCCGATGCGTTTACAATCGCTGCGAAGCATCTCCTGCCGCTCCCGACCGAGCCACGGGTCGCGCATCTGTGCGATGTGTTGAGTGGAAGCGAAAAGCTCGATGAAGCATTGGTCACCATTTTTCCGGCACCCAATTCGTTTACCGGTGACGACACCGTCGAATTCTCGACGCACGGCGGGTACCTCGTACCGAGTTCAATCGTCGCGGCTCTAACTGCCTCCGGGGCAAGACAGGCGCTTCCAGGTGAGTTCACGCGTCGCGCGGTTCTGAACGGAAAGCTCGACATCCTTCAGGCAGAAGCGATCGGCGATTTGATCGACGCTGGTTCGCACGCCATGCAAAGGACCGCGATCAATCAGCTTGATGGCGCGCTCTCCCGACGGCTGCTTGAACTGAGGAACGAGCTCTTGGAGCTCGAGGCGTTGATCGCCTACGATGTGGACTTCCCCGAAGAAGACGACGGTCCAATTTCTCGGGACAGGATCGACATGGCTGCCGGATCCGTTCTTCAGTCTCTCGACATGCTGCTGACGACGGTACCGGTTGGGGAGCTCGTGCGGGAAGGAGCCATCGTGGTCATTGCCGGGCCGCCAAATGCGGGGAAGTCATCCCTGTTCAACGCGCTTCTCGGTCGATCGCGAGCAATCGTGACCGAGATTCCGGGGACCACTCGCGATGCCCTGGAAGCCGTAATCGACAGCGGCAAGTGGCCGCTCCGGCTCGTCGATACTGCCGGATTGCGGGAGACGAGTGACCGGATCGAAAAGCTCGGCATCGAAGTCAGCGAGAGATATCTGGCCGACGCGCAGGTGGTCCTGGCGTGCGCCGAGGAAGAAAGCGTGCTCGGGCAAACCGTCAACCTGGTTACCCGCCGCACGAAAGCAGCGGTAATCCCTGTTCGAACCAAAGCCGATTTAGTATCAAATGGTGAACAATCAGGGCAGCTGGAGAAGGTGGTTGCCGTAAGCGCCGAAACCGGATCCGGACTTCAGGAGCTGATTGCTGCCATCGATGGCGCAATCGATGAAAACCAGAGTGCGGTCGAACCGGATCTTCCGATTCTCACCAGGGCGCGTCACCGAAAGGCTCTCGAAGCAGCTCGTGCCGAAGTCGATGAGTTCAGACAGGCGTGGCGTGCGGCGAACCTCCCTGTGACGGTGGTCGCCGTTCATCTGAGGACCGCTGTTTCCGAGCTCGAGGAGCTGATAGGCGCGTTCGAGGTCGAGGATGTCCTCGATCGTCTGTTCAGCTCGTTTTGTGTCGGGAAGTAACTTAAGCCGAAGCGGCGGCCGAGCTTGCGATTGAAGTGATTTCGCCGGCGCTTGCCCGGATTGCCCACGGTAGGCCACGTGAGTTCACTGCCGGCTCGACCATCTTCGTGCCGAGGAAATAACCACTTCGCTCGGGGAACACGTGACGGTCGACGGTGCGAGCGTCGTCACTCATTCCCCCTGACAGATACCGGAGCCTGAGTCCAAGGCCGGCGCGATCCAGATCATTGTTCAGTGCGCGGGTCATGACCGGCTCCAGCTCGCGAACGCTCGCATACTCTCGCCGTGTGTAGCCGTAGTACTCCCAGGCTGCATGGCCAGGGCTGATGATACGTGAGGCCATCGTGGCCAGGCCTTCGTTGATCATCAGCTCTCGCAACGAGGCGCGCCTTCCGGTTTCCCAGTAGGAGTAGTAGCCGCCCGCGTCATCGATCAGTTGTTTGAGCTCACTTCGGCTCGTGGGCGAAGTGTAACGAATGCTGTGAGCAATCTCGTGGGCAAGCCAAAGTGGGATCAGCTCCGGATCGAGACCCAGACCCTGGGTCTCAGGGTTGGTGACGCTGGTGAAGTGCTCGAGGCAAACGAAGGCGATTCCCTTCCCGTCTACTACCAGCTCGCCGGCGTTCGCCGCGCCCACGCCTACCATCAGGACGACATCGACGTCGGCATCGCTCTCGAACAGCGTCCGGCATTGCTCTTCCGTGTTTCGGGCCAGAGAGACGACGTCGATTCTCTCGAGCATGGTGCGGAGGTCTACTCTACTTGCAAGTGCGGCTGAGCGAACGACTTCCAGAAAATGGGGGCCAGCCGGGTCGAGGACGTAGTTATGCCAGTAAGCCTCTAGGAAGCGGCGGTGGGTTTCGAAGTAGCGGAGATAGGCGGCGACACGGTCTGTACTGTTGTGAACTGCGAAGAAATCGGGCAGTAGGTTGATGAGCATCAACGACCAGGTCGCAGGGTTTGGAGCCAGTCGCGTTTTTGCGATGCGAGAAGATACAATCGACCCAATTTCCCAACAAG
>Ga0070695_100002873_pt1 | contig 10022 bp, 10 predicted proteins | sample KBSK1252metaG_FD_65471 | JGI IMG/M metagenome (GOLD analysis project Ga0070695, IMG submission 65471) | Corn, switchgrass and miscanthus rhizosphere microbial communities from Kellogg Biological Station, Michigan, USA - KBS K1-25-2 metaG | ecosystem: Host-associated > Plants > Roots >... | reverse complement strand
CCACCGAGATCACCGCGCGCGGCGCCAAGGTGAAGCTCGATATCCGGCCCGAATTCCTGCGCCATGGCGGCACGGTCTCGGGACCGATCGTGATGGCCGTGGCCGATGTGGCGATGTATGCGGCGATCATGGGCGCGGTGGCGCATGGGGAACGCGCGGTCACGTCGGATATGACCATGCATTTTATGCGCAAGCCACAGGGTGCGGTTCTGACCGCCGAAGCGCACATTCTTCGCCGCGGCAAGCGCAGCATCGTTCTCGCGGTGGACGTGTTCATCGACGGGCAGGGCGACAGCGTGTGCCACGTCGTCGGCAGCTACGCGCTGCCGGCCGCGTAACCGCGGATGCCGCACCGCAACCGCGTCGATCCGTTCGGGGCGCTGATCGAGACGCCGGCGCGCGGCGCCTGGTACGGCAATCGCGGCTGCCTTCATGATCGCCACGGGCGCATCACCGACCGAAAGCCGCCGGCCGATCAGTGGATCATCTGTCTGCTGCAATTCAAAGGACGCCGCCGCACGCTGCTTCAGCCCGGCCGCTTCACCGAGCTGTTCTTCCTCGACGAGGCGACGGGGCTGGCGGCCGGCCATCGGCCTTGCGGCGAGTGCCGTCACGCCGATCTCCGCCGTTTCGGCGCCGCGTGGCCGGGAACTTGGCCGCGCGGCTTCGCGCTGGCGCGCGAAATGGACGAAGTGATGGAGCGCGAACGGGCGGTGGCGCCCGAGAAACGCGGGCGTTGGTCGATCGATCCGGAGCGCCCGCCGCCGGATGGGTTGATGTTCGTAAAGCCAGATGCGGACCCGCGTGCGGTGTTGTTGGCGGCGGGCGGGCGGCTCTGGCGCTGGTCGCCGTTCGGCTATGAAGGGCCGGTCGCGTGGCCGGTCCGCCGCCAAGCCGTGCTGCTGACACCGCCTTCGACCGCACAAGCGATCGCCAACGGATACAAGGTTCACGTTCACCCCTCGGCGTTGAGGTAATATCCTACCGCTGCGACAATCTTATTGATTCATAAGGCTCTGATCGGGTTGACTCAGGCGGGAACATCAGTATGGTGCGCGCCGCTTTGCCGGGTGCCGCGTCTCGCGGCGCCCGTTTTTCACGAACGCCTTCGTTCGCGCGGACAAGACCCATGAAGACTTTTTCGGCCAAGCCGTCGGACATCCAGAAGAAGTGGGTGCTGATCGACGCTCAGGATGCGGTGCTGGGCCGCCTTGCGGTGATCGTCGCCGATCTCCTGCGCGGCAAGCACAAGACCACGTTCACGCCGCACATGGATTGCGGCGACAACGTCGTCGTGATCAACGCCGAGAAGGTTTACCTCACCGGCAAGAAGCGCGAGCAGAAATCCTACTGGCGCCACACCGGGTTTCCCGGCGGATTGAAATACACCTATGCGGGTCCGACGCTCGAAGGAAAGCATCCGGAGCGCGTCATCACCGCGGCGGTGAAGCGAATGATCCCGGCGGGCCCGCTCGGCCGGCAGCTCATGGGCAATTTGAAGGTCTATGGCGGGACGCAGCATCCGCACGAGGCGCAGCAGCCGACCAAGCTCGATCTCGCCAAGATGAACGCAAAGAACGTGAAGAGGGCGGCAGCATGAGCCAGACCCAGGAATCGGGCGGCACGCTCGCCGATGTGATGCCGCGCGGCGCCGAGCCGACGCCGGCGCCCGTCAAGGCCGAGCCCGCGAAGCCGCGGCTCGACGGCCTCGGCCGCTCCTATGCGACCGGCAAGCGGAAGGACGCCGTCGCGCGCGTGTGGGTCAAGGCCGGCACCGGCAAGATCTCGATCAACGGCCGCGACATCGCCGTCTACTTCGCGCGGCCGGTGCTGCGCATGATGATCAACCAGCCCTTCGGCGTCACCAACCGGCGCGACCAGTACGACGTCATCTGCACGGTCGCCGGCGGCGGGCTCTCGGGCCAGGCCGGCGCGGTGCGCCACGGCATTTCGAAAGCGCTCTCCCTGTTCGAGCCCGGCCTCCGGCCGGTCTTGAAGAAGGGCGGGTTCCTGACGCGCGACGCGCGCACGGTCGAGCGAAAGAAGTACGGCCGCGCCAAGGCGCGACGCCGCTTCCAGTTCTCGAAGCGCTGATCTCCGGCGAAAACCGGATCACGGCCAAACAGGGCCGGGCGCTTCGAACAAGCGCCCGGCCCTTTCTTTATGCGGAAGGTTCGAGACGGGAGACCGCGGCGAGCAGATTGCTCTTCAAGATCTCGGTGACCTGGCGGATGCGGCCCTTCGGCAACGGACCGAAACCGAGGGTCGAACCCACCAAGTGGATGACGGAACGGCTCTCGCCGTCGCGGGTGACATGAACGGCGAAACGGCAAGGATTGCGCCACAGCATGGTGGTGAACGACATGCGCTCGCGGACGAAGAATGCGTTGTCGCGTATGCCGACGACGTTCCAGTCGTTCGCGAGCAGGCCCGCGTGCAGCGCGCGCCACACGTCGGCGAAGGGTTTGTCGACGGCAATCGATTCGGTGTATCTGGCCAAGGCGTCCCGCTCCGGCGCCTGCGCCGGCTCAAGTTGAAGCGGGGCGACCATAGCCGGTTTGGTGCGGCCGCAACATGCGGCAGCGCCAACGCCGGCGGAGAGAGAGGCTGAAATGGCGAAGCTTAGCAATGCGGTGAGGATCGGCATCCTCGGGGCGAGCGGCTACACCGGCGCGGAGCTGCTGCGCCTGCTCGCGCGCCACCCGCAGGCCGAGATCCGCCTGCTCACGGCCCACGCCAAGGCCGGCAAGACGGTCGCCGAGGTGTTCCCGCATCTGGGTCAGCTCGATCTGCCGAAGCTCGTGAAAGTCGAAGACGCCGACTGGTCGGGCCTCGACGTCGTCTTCTGCGCGCTGCCGCACGGCACGACGCAGGACATCATCGCGAAGCTGCCGAGGCACCTGAAGGTCGTCGACCTCTCGGCCGATTTCCGCCTGCACGATCTCGCGACATATGCGAAGTGGTACGGCCACGAACACAAGGCGCCGGCGCTGCAGAAGGAAGCCGTCTACGGCATCACCGAGCTCGCGCGCGCGGCCGTGCAGAAGGCGCGCCTCGTCGCCAATCCCGGCTGCTATCCGACCGCGGCGCAATTGCCGCTGGTACCGCTGGTCGAGGCCAAGGCGATCGAGCCCGCCGACATCATCATCGATGCGAAGTCGGGCGTGAGCGGCGCCGGGCGCGAGGTGAAGGAGAACCTGATGTTCGCCGAGGTGGCGGAAGGGATTCATCCCTACAGCATCGCAAGCCACCGCCACGCGCCCGAGATCGAGCAGGGCCTGAGCGCGGCCGCGGGCAAGCCGGTCCTCGTCAATTTCACGGCGCATCTGATGCCGATCAATCGCGGCATCGAGGAGTCGATCTACGTCAAGCTCCACAACGGCGCGACCGCCGACGATCTCCGGGCGACGCTCGCCAAGCGCTACGAGGGCGAGCCTTTCGTCACCGTGGTGCCAAAGGGCGTCACGCCGGCGACGCGCCACGTGCGCGGCTCAAACCATTCGCTGATCGGAGTCTTTGCCGACCGCATTCCGGGGCGCGCGATCTTGGTTTCGGTGCAGGACAACCTCGTCAAGGGCGCGTCCGGCCAGGCGATTCAGAACATGAATGCCATGGTCGGTCTCCCCGAAACCACGAGCCTCGAGCAGCAGCCGCTGTTCCCGTGACGGAGCGGTGATGCCGCTCGTCATTCCCTTCGCCGGCAAGACGCCGATCATCGCCGCGGACGCTTTCATCGCACCCAACGCGACGGTGATCGGCGATGTCGAGATCGGCGAGGGCAGCTCGATCTGGTACGGCTGCGTCCTGCGCGGCGATTACAACGTCATCCGCGTAGGCACGCGCACGAACATCCAGGACGGATGCGTCGTGCACATCGACAGCCGCACCTTCGGCGCGGTGATCGGCGACGACGTCACGGTCGGGCATATGTGCCTCATCCATGCCTGCACGCTCGAGAGCGGCAGCTTCGTCGGCAACAAGGCGACGGTCATGGACGGCGCGGTCGTTGAATCCGGCGCGATGGTGGCGGCGGGCGCGCTGGTGACGCCGAACAAGCGCGTGCCGGCCGGCGAGCTCTGGGGGGGTAGTCCGGCGCGCAAGCTCCGCGATCTCACGCCCGCGCAGCGCACGACCTTGACGTTGACCGCGAAGGCCTATGCCGCCTTCGCGCAGGAGCATCGCGCGGCTTGTGCGCGCGTCATGCCGACGTCGAATTCGGGTCGGGCAGCCGAATAGCGGTCGAGACTACGCCTCCCCGAGACGCCGAAGCCTACCAGCGGCGACGGCCGCCCCAGCCCCACCAGCGCCCAAAGCCGATGCCGATCGTGGGTCCGTAATAGACGGGCGGCGGCGCATAATAGACCGGGGCCGGCGCGTAGGCCGGCGGTGGGGTTTCGGTATAGGCCGGCGCGTATCCGGGAGCCGGCGGCGGCGCGCTGTAGTAGCCGGTCGCAGGCGCCGCGCCGGGCGTGCTGAACGAGGCGCCGCTGCGGTAGCCGAGAAAGCTGGATTCGGTGCTGTAGCTACAGCCGCCAAGCAGCAGCGCCGCCGAGACAGCGCCGCCAAGGGCAATTCGCGACACGGAGACCTCCCCCGAATTTGTTGCAATATGAGTCCCTTAACCGTACGCCCGCCGGGCCAGCGGCATCCCCGCGACAGTTGGGGACGGATTCCATGCGGCGCGAGCGCCGCGCTCGGACCTCGGCTGGCGGAGCCCATTCGCTCGTCTCGGCGGTCCCGCGCCGACGCGCCGAGCGGGCCGTTGCGCTTTGCGTGCAAACGCACCTAAGGTTGGGGATCAAGTGGAGGGGGATACATGGGAACCTTGGCCGAAATCGATTTCGCGCGTCTGGCGCCGAAGCGCGGCGCGCGCATCGTTCTGACCGGCGGCTGCGGCGGCATCGGAAGGCGCTTCGTCGAGGTGGCGCACGGCCTCGGTGTCGAGCTCGCGGTGATCGATCTGCCGGACTCGATCGCGCGCCATTCGCTGCCGAAGGGCGTCGCCGCGATTCCCTACGATGCCCGCAAGAACAATGCCGCGCAGAAGGCATTTGCACGCGTGGCGAAGCTCTGGGGCGGCAAGATCGACGGCTTCATCCATTTGCCGGGCTACATGACGCGGCAGGTGAACCTCGACGAATTGGCGCCGGGCGAGTTCGACGAGGGCATTTCGGTCAATCTCCGCTCTGCCTACCTCGCGCTCAAGGAAGCGCTGCCGATGCTGCGCGCGAATGGGGGCGGCGCGGTACTGCTCGTGGCCTCGGGCCTCGCGACGCTGGTCGAGAAGGGGACGGCGACCTATTCGGCGGCCAAGGCCGGCATCATCGCGCTCACCAAGGGGCTCGCGAAGGAGAACGCGCCGGACATCCGCGTCAATTGCATCGCGCCCGCCGCGGTGGACACCGAGTTCCTGCGCGGCGGCACGGGCCGCGGCGGCGATGATCCCAAGCGCGCCCATAAGAAGACGCTCATGGTCAAGGACCTGAACCTGGCGCGCATGCTCTCGACCATCCCTCTGGGACGCATCGCCGTCGTCGACGACGTGATCGGCCCGATGCTGTTCCTGCTCGGCCCCGCCGCGCGCTTCATGACCGGGCAGACTCTCTACATCAACGGCGGACGGTTGATGGTGCCATGAGCAAGCTCTTTCTCGACTACGACAAGGCCGGGCTCGACGCACAGTACAATCTCCGCGCCGCGGTCAAGGACGCGATCGAGCATATGGGCGAATGCGCGCGCCGGAGCGGCATCGTGCGCGCGCAGCTCAACCCGCAGCTCGACGTGCCGTATGGGCCGACGCATGGTGAGCGTGCGAACCTGTTCCCCGCGGCCAAGCCGGGCGCGCCGATCTTCGTCTTCATCCACGGCGGCTATTGGCAGCGGCTCGATAAGAACGATTTCGATTATATCGCGGCGCCGTTCGCGGCGGCGGGCGCCGCCGTGGTCAATCTCGACTACGCGCTGGCGCCGCGTGTTGCGATGGACGAGATCGTGCGCCAGGTGCGGGCGGGCATCGCCTGGGCTTGGCGCGAGGCCAGGAGCTTCAACGGCGATGCCGCGCGCATCCACGTCGCCGGCCATTCCGCCGGCGGACATCTGACGGCGATGGCGGCACTGACCGATTGGGAAGGGTTCGCGCCCGGCCTGCCGGCGGGCATCGTCAAGAGCGCGCTCGCGATCTCGGGCCTCTATGAGCTCGAGCCGGTGCGCCACACTTATCTCAATGATGCCTTGAAGCTCGACGCGGCGTCGGCGCGGCGCAACAGTCCGGCGCTGTTCGTGAAAAAGGGCATAGCGCCGCTGACGCTCGCGGTCGGTGCCGGCGAAACGCAGGAATTTTTGCGCCAGCAGCGCGATTTCGCGGCGGGGCTGGCGAAGGCCGGCGCGCCGGCGGAGGCACACGAGATCGCCGGGCGCCACCATTTCGACGTGATCCACGACCTCGCCGAGCCGGGCACCGAACTGCACGCGCTGATGCGCGCGCGGATGGGACTCTAGCGCGCATATATTGCGACGCGGGGAACCGCTTGCGACGAGGCCTCGTCAATCGCGCGTCCCCCGAAACCGAGGAGAGTCGAGGAGTGGTCCGAAATAGGGCGCAAATGTCTTTGTTGATATCTTAACGGCGCGGGGCACATGCGGCGCGGAATCTTCAAGGCGAATGAAGATCGCGCGGCCGGACGCTCGCGCCTTGCGCATACGACTCTTCATTGCTCGTCGCGCTCCAGCGAGCCCCGCCTGCACGGTGCACGCGCACCGCGCGAAGCCAAAACCAAAATCTCCTTCGATTTAATCAACTCCGGCGGCCGCGCCATTGGCCGTTTGCGCCAAGCATTTTGCATGCGCCTTTACGGGTCGTCCGTTCCCGCACCGGGCACGCGCGCAGGAGGCGGGAGCGCGTCGTAGCGCGGCCGCGCGAGGCTGGGCGGCGGCAGATCGCGCCGGTCATCGCCGTATTCACGCGGCTGATAGCCGTAGCTCTGCGGCGGCCACGCGCCGGGCTCGGTCTGATCGGCATCGATGCGGTCCTCGTCGTCGGTCCAGGCGCGCGGCACGCCGTCGACGCCGGGCGCCGGCGCCGCGGCGAAGTCGAGTTGGCGGCCTTTGCCGGTGCCGGGCTCGGTGCCGCGCTTATAGTATTCCGGACCGGCCGCGGTCTGCACCGCGACGATGCCCTTGGGCGGCACGAAATCGCGGGGCGGAACGAGCGTCATGGCCTGCTTCAGGAACGCCGCGAAGATCGGTGCTGCCGCGATCGAGCCGGTTTCCTTCGGCCCCAATTGGCGCGGTTTGTCGAAGCCGACCCAGACCGCGACCGCGAGGTCGGAGGTGAAGCCGACGAACCACGCATCCAGCGAATCGTTCGTGGTGCCGGTCTTGCCGGCGACGCGGCGGCCAAGCGGCTTGACCGGCGGGCTGCGTTGGGCGGCGCCTTGCAGGATGCTCACGACCTGGAACGCGTTGTCGGGATCGAGCACTTGTTCGCGATCGTCGGGCAGCAGCGGCATCGCTTGGTGCGCGAAGGCGACTTGCGAGCACGCGCGGCAGTTTCGAGCATCGTGGCGATAGACGGTGCGGCCGTAGCGGTCCTGGATGCGGTCGATGAGCGTCGGCGCGATCCGTTTCCCGCCGTTGACGATCATCGAGTACGCCGTGACATGGCGCAGCGGCGTCGTCTCGAATGCGCCGAGCGGCATCGCCAACACGGGTTCGATCTTGTCGGAGACGCCCAGCTTGGTCGCGAGCTCGGCGACCTCGCGCAGGCCCGTCGCCTGCGCAAGGCGCAACGTCGCGACGTTCAGCGAATATTCGAGCGCCGTGCGCATGGTGACGAGGCCGTAAAACTGGCCGGAATAATTGCGGGGGGTGTAGGTCTCCTTGCCGTTCCTGAACGAGCTCGGCGCGTCCATGATCGTCGTCGTCGGAGTGAAGCCTGCCTTCAGCGCCGCGAGATAGACATAGGGCTTGAATGAGGAGCCGGGCTGGCGCCAAGCCTGCGTCGCGTTGTTGAACTGCGACATCGAAAACGAAAGCCCGCCACTCATCGCCAGCACGCGGCCGGTGTGCGGATCCATGGCGACGAGCGCGCCGGTCACCTCCGGAATCTGGCGCAGTGTGAAGGCGTCGGTCGGCACCGGTTTCTTGCCGGCCTCGGCGCGGACGCGCTCGACCAGTATCACGTCGCCGATCTTCAGCACGTCGCCGGGCTTCCGGATCGCCGGCCCCGTGACGGAGCGGAACGGCGGCTTGCCCGGGGCGACTTTGACTTCGCCCTGGCGCCGCGCCCAAGCGAGTTCCGCGAGCGGAATGCGGCCATGACCGCCGTCGCGTAGCCCGATATCGGCGCCGGTCGCATCGAGCGCGAGTACGACCGCCATCTGCCAATCGCCGCTGCCGGCCGGCATCGCGATCGCGCGGAGCTTGCGGCGCCATCCATCGAGCCATTCCGAGATCGCGCCCTTCCTGAGATTGGTTATCGGCCCGCGCCAGCCGTGCCGGCGGTCGTAGGCGATGAGGCCTTCGCGCAGCGCTGCATCGGCCATGGCCTGCAGCCGGAGATCGATCGTCGTGCGGATCACGAAGCCGCCGGCCTTCATCGCCTTCTCGCCGCGTTCGGCGAGCATCTCGCGCCGGACCTCTTCGACGAAGTACTCGGCGACGCCGTCGAGGTGCGGCCGGCTCGGCTTGACGCCGAGCGGCGCCGCGAGCGCCACCTCGGCTTCGGCGGGGGCGATGACGCCGTCCTCCTGCATGCGCTTGATCACGTAGTTGCGCCGCGCCGCGGCGAGACGCGCATGGCGCGAAGGATTGAAGCGGCTCGGCCCCTGAGGCAATGCGGCGAGGAACGCGGCTTCGGCGATCGTCAGTTCGGAGAGCGATTTGCCGAAATAGGCCTGAGCCGCCGCCGCCACGCCGTAACTTTGCCGGCCGAGATAGATCTGGTTGAGGTAAAGCTCGAGAATCTTCTCCTTGGTGTAGGCACGCTCGATGCGCAGCGCGAGCACGGCCTCGCGCAATTTGCGCTCGAGGCTCCGCTCGGAGGTTAGAAAGAAGGTGCGCGCCACCTGCTGGGTTATGGTGGAAGCGCCCTGGAGACGCATGCCGTACGCGGCGGTATCGCGCAGCGCGCGGCCGATACCGTAGATATCGATGCCGGGATGGCTGAAGAAGCGCTGGTCCTCGGCCGAAACAAAGGCTGCGCGCACGCGCGCCGGAATCGCGGAGTAGGGAACGAAGATGCGCCGCTCGGAGGCGAATTCGCCGATCAGCTTGCCGTCGCCGGCGTAGACGCGGCTGACGATGGGCGGTTCGTAGTCGGCCAGCGCCTGATAGTCGGGCAGGCTGCGCCCGTAATACCAGGCCGCGAGCGAGACGGCGCACAGCGCCGCGAAGGCGACGGAGAAGATGCCGCTCAACGCGGCGACGAGCATTCGGTAGAGAGCCCGCACGGGAGGCCTCGCTGACGCGCGCACCCGCGGCCGGGACCCGTAGCGGCGACGCAGTTGCCTGCGCCCGCGACGGGTCGGAACGGCCGCGCCAGCGAAAGTGCCTGCGCCGCCGTACGTCGCGGCGGCGACGTGACCGGAAGGTCGCGCATGCCACAAACGTGCAATGCGTTTCGGTGGTTCCGCGATGTGAAGAGAACTGGGCCGGGGCCGGAGCCGCCGAATTTAACGGCGGTCGATCGCGCGGAGCGGCTAAGCGACGACGCGGGTCTCGGGCAGCGTCACGGTCACGGTGGTGCCACGGCCGGGGGTGCTCTCGATCTTGACGCCGTCGCCGTGGAGCTCGGCGAAGGAACGCACCAGCGTGAGGCCGAGGCCGTCGCCCTGGCACTTCCGCTTATAGACGTCGTGGACCTGGGCGAACGGCTTCATGAGCTTCGGAATGTCGGCGGCCGCGATCCCGATGCCGGTGTCGGCCACCGAAAGCGCCACGCTCCCATCGGGCGCGCGGCGGAACCCGACCGTGACCTTGCCGCCCTCGGGCGTGAACTTCACCGCGTTCGAGATGAGATTGAG
>Ga0070695_100002871_pt1 | contig 10025 bp, 9 predicted proteins | sample KBSK1252metaG_FD_65471 | JGI IMG/M metagenome (GOLD analysis project Ga0070695, IMG submission 65471) | Corn, switchgrass and miscanthus rhizosphere microbial communities from Kellogg Biological Station, Michigan, USA - KBS K1-25-2 metaG | ecosystem: Host-associated > Plants > Roots >... | reverse complement strand
GCCTCGACGATATCGAGAAGGGCTACGCGACCCTGCGCGACCTGGCGAGCCGCACCGGGCGGCGCGACAAGCTCGGCCTCGCCCCGCGCAACTCGCTGGACCTGACCGACGGGGCGAAGGGCGCCGGCCGCGCCGCGTTCCAGGGCTCGCCGGCGGAGGTGGCGGCCGACGTCAAGCGCGTGAAGGGCATGGGTGCCGAGTGGGTGACGTTCGATCTGCCGCGGGCCGGCATCCCCGCCATGACGCGGGCGATGGAGCGTCTGGTCTCGGAGGTCAAGCCCGCGGCGGCGTGAGCGCGCGCTCCGACGACGTCACGATCCGTGACGCCCGCCCCGACGACGCCGCCGCCGTCGAGGCGCTGACGCTCGCCGCCTACGACCAGTACGCCGCGGTGCTCCCGCCGCCGCTCTGGTCGGCGTACCGGCACAACATCGTGACGACGCTCGCGGCCGCGCCCCCCACGACGCTGATCGTGGCGGAGGCGGCCGGGGCGGTGGTGGGCAGCGTGCTGCTCCAGCCGGCGGGGTCGGTGATGGCCGAGCCGGGTGGGGGACGGGAGATCCGCCTCGCGGAGCCCGAGGCGCGGCTGCTCGCGGTGGGCCCGGCGGGGCGAGGGCGCGGCGTGGGCCGGCGGCTCATGGAGGAGTGCATCCGGCGCTCGCGCGCCACGGGAGCCCCGACGCTCACGCTCCACACCACCGACATGATGCGCGTGGCGATGGGCCTCTACGAGCGGATGGGGTTCGCCCGGGCGCCGGAGCTCGACTTCGCGCCCGCGCCGGACGTGGTGGTGAAGGGGTACCGGATGGGGTTGTAGCCGGGGTCCATCGGCCCGGGGCACCGCCCGCCCCCCTCACCCTGCCCTCTCCCCGGAGGGGAGAGGGAGATGAGGTGGACTTCACTTGAGAGAGGTGAAGGTGAACGCCCGGACGATGTGACGCTGGGCCACCGCGAAGACGACCAGCACCGGCGCCACCACGAACATGCTGCCCGCCATGATGATATGCCAGCGGGCGCCGGTGCCCTCCTCGCGCAGCATCGCGACGCCGACCGGCAGCGTGCGCACCGTGTCGGTGGTGGTCATCACCAGCGGCCAGAAGAAGTCGTTCCAGTGGTAGACCACGCTGAACAGCGAGAACGCCACGATGCTGGGCCGGGCGATCGGCACCATGAGTCGGAAGATGATCGTGAAGAGGCCCGCCCCGTCGACCCGCGCCGCGTCCACGATGTCGTCGCTGATCTGCATGAACGCCTCGCGGATCAGGAAGGTGCCGAGCGCGGAGACCGCGTAGGGCAGCACCAGCGCGGCGTAGGTGTTCACCAGGCCCAGGTGCGAGAAGAGGATGTAGAGCGGCACGAAGCGCACCTGGGGCGGCACGATCAGGCACGCCATCACCACCACGAAGCCCAGGTCGCGCCCGGGGAAGCGCAGCTTCGCGAACGCGTAGGCCGCGGTGCAGGCGAAGAAGAGCTGGAGCGCCAGGATCGCCGCGGTCTGGATCACGTTGTTGACGAAGAAGCGCAGGAACGGGCCCGACTGCCAGGCCTTCGCGTAGTTGTCCCACCGGGGCGGATCGGGGAGCAGGGTGGGCGGGAACCGGGTCACGCTCGGCAGGTCCTTCAGCGACGTCGCGACCATCCACACGTACGGGCCCACCTCGACCGCGGCCACCACCAGCAGCGCGAGCACGGTCAGCCCGCGGACGAGCGGGTTCGGGTGGCTCACGTCGTGTACTGGACGCGCCGGCGGAACACGAGCCACTGCAGGAGCGTGAGGAGCAGGATCAGCGCGAAGAAGATCACCACCGCCGCCGAGGCCTTCCCGAGCCGGAAGTACTGGAAGGCCTGCTCGTAGATGTAGTAGACGTAGATCATGGTCGAGGTGATCGGCCCGCCCCCGGTCATGATCTTGACGATGTCGAAGCCCTGGAAGCTCGCGATGGTGAGCGTCACCACCAGGAACAGCGTGGTGGGCGAGAGCAGCGGCCAGGTGATGAAGCGGAAGCGCTTCCAGCCCGTCGCGCCGTCCAGCGCCGCCGCCTCGTAGAAGTCGCCCGGGATCGCCTGCAGCCCGGCCAGGTAGATCACCAGGGGGTAGCCGATGGTCTTCCACACCGTGACCAGCACCAGCGTCCAGAGCGCCACCGACGGGCTGCCCAGCCAGTTCACCGGCCGCAAGCCCACCAGGCGCAGGCCGTAGGTGACGAGGCCGTACTGCGGATCGAGCATCCAGATCCAGAGCAGCGACACCGCCACCCACGAGACGATGTAGGAGGAGAAGATGCAGGCCTGCAGCCCCGCGCTCAGCGCGCCGCGATGATTCAGCAGGAGGGCCAGGGCCAGGCCCAGACCCAGCGCCAGCGCCACCACCCCGCCCGAGTAGCACGCGGTGTTCACCAGCACCTCGCCGAACTCGGCCGACCAGAGCGCTCGGTAGTTGGCGAGCCCCACGTAGCGCTTGGGCGTCATGAGGTCCCACTCGAAGACGCTCACGTACGCGGAGTACGCGACGGGGTAGAGATAGACGAGCCCGAAGAGCGCCAGCGAGGGGCCGACCAGCGCGTACCCCAGCCAGGCGTCTCTCCGGGCCCGCCGCGAGGCCACTACTTGTCGTACTTGGAGATGATCTCGTTCGCCTTCTGGTCCGCGGTGCTCATGATCTCGGCCGACGTCCTGGCGCCCAGCACCGCGGCCTCCAGGTTCGGCTGGATGACCTCACGCTGGATGTCGAAGAGGGCGGGCGAGAACGGGAAGCGCTGCGCGGTCTTGAGCTGATCGAGCGCGACCTTGTAGTTCGGGTTGTCCTTGTAGAAGGACTGCATCGCGGGCGAGTTGATGGCGGACAGGCGCACCGGCATGTAGCCGGTCGCCTTCGAGAGCGAGATCGTCTGCTCGGGCTCGGTCATCCACTTGATGAAGGCCCAGCCCGCTTCCTTCTGCGCCGCCGGCGCGTCCTTGAGCAGCACGAAGTAGGTGCCGCCGGTCGGCACCGCCGCCTTGGCCTTGGCGGGGAGGAACGCGGTCCCCACCTTGAACTTGGCGTTCTCGGTCATGTAGTTGAGAAACGCGGTGGAGGTGAAGATCATCCCCACCCGCTGATTGATGAAGTCGGTGTTGGTCACCTCCCAGGCGCTGTAGTCCTTGCCCGGGGGCTGCTTCATGACCTTGTCCTTGTTCACCAGATCCACCCAGAACTGCAGCGCCTCCTGGCCCCGGTCCTTGAACGCGGCCTTCTTGCCGTCGGCGGACATGAGCGTCCCGCCCGCCTGGTGCAGCAGCCCGTACCAGAACCACCAGTCCACCGGCACCTCGAAGCCGTAGACCTTGGTGTCACCCCCCTCGCGCACCGTCAGCTTGCCCGCCGCGGCGCGCAGCTCGTCCCAGGTGGTGGGCACCTTCACGCCCTTCGCGGCCAGCATGTCGGCGTTGTAGTACAGGATCGGCGTGCTGCGGAAGAAGGGCACCGCGAAGAGCGGCGCCGGCTTCTTGCCGAGGTAGTCGAAGTAGCCGGCCTGGGTGAGGCCGGGCACGAAGTCGGCCAGGTCGGTGCCGTTGGGCCCCTTCGCGTACTCTTCCATGCTCTCGAGCAGGCCGGCCTGCCAGAGATTCGGCAGCGCCTCGCCCACCACGTGGAACGCGGCGGGCGCGGTCTTGGTGATGGCGGCGGCGCGGATCTTGGCGAGGGCCTGGAAGTAGTCGCCCTGGAAGGTGCCCTCGATCCGGTACTTCGTCTGCGACTCGTTGAACTTCTTGATGTGGGCCTCGGTGACCTCGCGATTCTTGCCTCCGAACGAGTACCAGAACTGGGCCACGATCGGATCCGCCGCCGCGGGCCCCGCACTCGCCAGCCACGCCAACCCCAGCACGACCGCCAGCATCCGCCTCATGACGTTTCTCCTTTGGATCGGGTGGACGAAGATGCGCTCCCGAAGCAGGCCGCGGAGAGCTCGCGCTCCACGTCGTGGCCGCCGTACACGATGCGGTGGAGGGCCTGGAGCAGGGGCACGCCCCCCACCTTCCGCTCTCGCGCGAACCGCCAGCACCAGCGAATCGCCGCGTAGCCCTCGGTCAGCTCGTCGCGCGCCTTGAGCGTGGCCACGACCTCCTTCGTGGGCCGGCCCGCGCCGCGCAGCTCGCCGAAGACGCGGTTGCGCCCGGCCATCCCGGTGACGTGGAGATCGCCCGCCCCGCCCAGGCCGTGGACGGTGGCCCCGCGCATGCCCACCGCGCGGCCGAGCCGCGCGATCTCGCCCAGGGCCTGGGTGTAGAGCGCGGACTTGGTGTTGTACATCGCCTCCGCGCGGCCGGCCAGGACGAGGCCGTCGCAGAGGCCGATGGCGATGGCGTAGGCGTTCTTGAGCGCGGAGCAGAGCTCGAGCCCCCGCTGATCGGCGCTCTCCTCGATGCGGTAGTACGGCGTCTCGAGCATCCGCCGGAGGCGCCGGCGCACCGCGGCCTGCGGGGACGCGTAGGTCACCGCGGTCGGCACGCGCCGGGCCAGCTCGAGCGCCTTCGACGGCCCGCCCACCGTGACGATGCGCAGGCCGGTCAGGTCCGCGATCGCGTCCGAGAGCGTCACCGCCCGGCCGTGGCTCTGGGCGAGCCCCTTGGAGACGCTCAGCACCGGGACCCCCGGCGCGAGCCGGGTCGCGGTGCGGCGGAGCACCGGGAGCGCCCCGTCCGAGGTCACCGCGCACACCACGAGCTCGGCGCCGGCGAGCGCCCGCGGCAGCTCGGTCGAGTCGTAGGCGGTCACCGCCGGCGGCAGCACGAGGCCGAGCTTGGGATGCTTCGCCCCCGCGCGCACCGCCGCGATCAGGTGGTCGTCGAGGTGGGTGCCCCAGAGCGCGACGGTGTGGCCGTTGTCGGCCGCCGGCACCGTGAGCGCCCCGCCCATGAAGCCGGCGCCGAGAATCGCGATGCGGGCCATCAGGCGATCTGTCGGACCGCCGGATAGAGATCGCGCCGCTCCGCGAGCAGCGCGGCGTAGGTCGCGGTCCGCCCCGCGTCGGGGGCGTGCCGGACCAGGGCGCTGCGCCAGCGCCGCGCGGTCTCCACCCCGTCCACCAGCCCCACCGCGATCCCGGCGAGCAGCGCGCCGCCCGCGGGCGCGCCCGCCCCGTCGGGCACGTAGAGCAGCGGCACCCCGAGGGCGTCGCACAGGATCTGCCGCCAGACCGCGCTGCGCGCCCCCCCGTTCACCGCGATGACCTCGCGCAGGCGCAGGCCCTTCTCGGCCGCGATCTCCGCGCAGTGGCGGAGGGACACCGCCACGCCTTCCAGCACCGCCCGGTAGAGGTGCCCGCGCCCGTGCACCAGCGAGAGGCCCACGAAGGCTCCGCGCGCGCCCGCGTCCCAGACCGGGCTGCGCTCGCCCTGCAGATACGGCAGCAGGCGCAGGCCGTCGGCGCCCGCCGGCACCGCGGCCGCCTCCGCGTCGAGCGTCTCGAAGGCCACGCCGGGCCCCGCGATGGAGCGGAACCACTCCTGGAGCGCGCCGGAGAGCGTCCCCCCGAGCGCGAGGTAGCGGTCGCACCCGACGTGGTGCGAGTTGATCAGGCGGGTGTCGAAGTCGGGCGCGGCGAGCGGCATGATCAGGTTGCCGGCGGTGCCCAGCATCAGGCACGCCTCCCCCGGCTCGGTGACGCCGGCGGCCAGCGTGGAAGCCGCGAAGTCGGCGCCGCCCACCGCGACCGGGGTGCCCTCGCGCAGCCCGGTCTCCCGCGCCGCCGCCGCGGTGACCCGGCCCGCGATGGCGTGGCTCGGCTTGATCTCGGGCAGCCACGCCGGATCGACGCCCACCGCCGCGCACATCTCGGGGGACCACGCGCGCGCGCGGCAGTCGTAGAGCGGGGCGGCGAGCGCGGCCGAGGAGTAGTCGGTGACCCGGGCGCCGGTCAGCCGCATCACCGGGTAGCTGTGCGACTGGAGAATCGTGATCGGGCGCTCGAAGCGGGCCGGCTCGTGCCGCCGCAGCCAGGCGAGCTTGGGGCCCAGATAGTAGGCGTGGACGCGGTTGCCGGAGACGCGCTCGCCCTCGGGCCCCACGCGCGCCGCGATCTCCTCCGCGACGCCCTCGCTCCGCACGTCGAGCCAGAGGATCGCGGGGCGCACCGGGCGGCCCGTCGCGTCCACCGCGAGCAGCGTCGGGGCCTGACCGGTCACCGCGACCCCGTCGATCTGCGCCGGCCGCACCGTGCGGGCGAGCGAGCGAAGGATGCGGCAGGTCGCGCGCCACCACGCGCCCGCGTCGGCCTCGGCCCAGCCGCGGCGCGGCGTCTCGTAGCGATACGCGATCTCGGTGGTGCCGAGACAGCGCCCGTCCGGATCGTAGGCGGCGCCCTTGGCGGATGACGTGCCGATATCGACGCCGATCAGGACCGAGGTGGCCATGGAGCCCGGCCATTATACGGGAAGTGCGCTTGCGGCGGCGGCGTCACTTCTGTTACAAGAGTGCGGTGACGACGACGCCCGCGCTGCTGATCATGCTGAGCATCGACGGGCTCCGCGCCGACTTCATCGACGATCCCACGCTGGATCTCCCCGCGCTGCGCGGGCTCATCGCGCGCGGCGCGCGCGCGCGACGGATGGCGCCGATCTTCCCCACCGTCACGTGGCCGTGCCACACCTCGATCGTCACCGGGGTCAGCCCGGCCCGCCACGGCGTGCTCGGCAACCTGGTCTGGGACCGCGCGAGCGGGCGCCCGGTCGAGCACTACGGCGACCGTACCGACGCGCCGGTGCGCGCGCCCACGCTCTGGGACCGCCTGCACGCGACCGGTCAGCGCACCGCGGCGGTGTGCTGGCCCAAGACGCGCGGGATCGCCGCGGTCGCGGACAACATCCCCGAGTTCTACGAGCAGGAGCTGTTCGAGACGTACGCCTCGCGCCCCCTCTGGACCGAGCTGGCCGCGAAGCGCCTCCCGGTCGACCGCTACGGGCCCTGGAGCAAGCACCACCCGCTCGGCCCCATGCAGGACTGGCTCACCCTGGAGGCCGCGCGCCACGTCCTGGCTGTCCGGCCGCCGCGCCTGATGCTGCTCCACTTCCTCACCCTCGACTCCTTCCAGCACGACCACGGGGTGGACAGCCCCGAGGCGCGCTGGGCGCTGCTCCAGATGGACGCGCTGCTGGGCCGGCTGCTCGACACCCTGGCCGAGCAGGGTCGTCTCGAGACCACCACCCTCATGGTCTTCGGCGATCACGGGTTCGTGAACGTCTCGACGCGTCACCACCTGAACCAGCTGCTGCGCGAGGAGGGGCTGCTCGAGGTGGACCGGAGCGGCGAGATCTCGCGCCGGCGCGCGTGGGTCGCCGGCAACGGAGGATCCGCGCACGTCTACGTGCTCGACGGGGCGCCGCGCACGACCGGGGAGCGCCTCGCCGAGCGCTTCCGGGCCCTGCCCGGCCTCGACGTGCTCGAGCCCGCGCGCTTCGGCGACCTGGGCCTGCCCGCGCCGGCGGCCGATTCCATGCAGGGCGACCTGATGCTGGCCGCCCACGACGGGGTCCTCCTCACCGGCCACCCCACGCCGGAGGCCGCCGCGGCGGCTCCGGTCCTGGTCGCGGCCCACGGGCACTCGCCGTCCCTGCCGCGGATGGGCGCGGCCTTCCTGATGGCGGGTCCCGGCGTGCGGGAGGGCGCGCGCCTGGATGCGGTCTCGATGCTCGACCTGGGGCCGACCGCGGCGCGGCTCCTCGCGGTCGACCTGCCCGACGCCGAGGGGGCGCCGCTCGTCGAGGCGCTCGCCGCCCGTTGAAGGGCATCCTGATCGCGGCGGGCCGGGGCCGGCGGCTGATGCCGCTGACCGACGATGTGCCGAAGTGCTACGCGGAGATCGGGGGCCGCCGCATCCTCGACTGGTGTGTGGACGCCCTCGGCCACGCGGGCTGCGCGGACATCGTCTTCGTCGGCGGCTACCGCATGGGACGCGTGCAGGCCGACTACCCGCGCTTCCGATTCCTGCACAACACGGGGTGGGAGCGGAACAACATCCTCCTCTCCCTCTTCACCGCCGAGCGCGAGATGGCGGGCGGCTTCGTCTCGAGCTACGCCGACATCCTCTACACCCCGGAGGCGGTGGCGCGCCTCGTGCGGCACCCGGGCGACATCGTGCTGCTCGTCGACACCGACTGGCGCGAGCGCTACCGGCCCCGCACCCAGCACCCCGAGTCGGACGGCGAGAAGGTGCGCCTCTATCGCGACCGGGTGACCCAGGTGAGCCGCCGGATCCCGCCCGACGAGGCGCCCGCCGAGTTCACCGGGGTGGCCAAGTTCACCGCCGCGGGCGCCCGGCTGCTCGTCGAGCACTTCCACCGGGCCCGGGTGCGCTTCGCCGGCCGGCCCTTCGGGGCCTCGCCCGCCTTCGCGCGCGCCTACCTGATCGACCTGCTCCAGGCCATGCTCGAGGCCGGCGTGACCATGCACGCGGTGGAGACGCCGGGCGGCTACTTCGAGGTGGACACCACCGAGGACCACGGGCTCGCCTCGCGCGACTGGGCCGACTCGCGCCGGCGGGCCGGTAGCGCGCGGTGACGCTGCCCCGCTTCCCGTCCTCGGTGGTGGGCAGCATGCCGCGCTCCGACTTCGTGCGCGACCTCCTCGATCGTCCGGACGACGACCCGGCGCGGCCGGCCCTGATGGACGCGGCGGTGGCCTACGTCGTGGCGCTACAGGAGGCCGCCGGTATCGACGTGGTCTCCGACGGAGAATGGCGGCGCCGCTCCTACATCGGGGTCATCGCCGAGATCATGCACGGCTTCGCGCGCGAGACGCGCGACGGCCTCTCGTGGCACACGGTGGTGGCGCCGATGACGCCGCGCCGGCCGGGCCTGCTCGGCGAGGAGGCGCGCTTCCTGGTCGGCCGCACGCGGCACGCCACCAAGGTGGCGCTGCCGTCCCCCTACCTCCTGGCCCAGCGCATGTGGGATCCGGCGCGCTCGCGCGCCGCCTACCCGACGCGCGAGGCCTTCATGCGGGCGCTGGTGCCGGTGCTGCGCGCGGAGCTACTGGCGGTGCGGGCGGCCGGGGTCACGGTGGCCCAGTTCGACGACCCGCATCTGTGCCTGCTCGTGGATCCGAAGGTGCGCGCCGGCTTCGCGGATCCGGACGCGGAGGCCGCCCTCAGCGTGGACCTGCTCAACGAGATCGTGGCCGGCGTCGACGGCATCGTGACCGCGGTCCACCTCTGCCGCCGCAACAAGGCGCGCCAGGGCTGGGTCGGAGAGGGCGGCTACGACCCGATCCTGCCGTTCCTGCGGCGGCTCGCGGTACGGCAGTACGTGCTCGAGTTCACGATCCCGGTGGCGGGCGACTTCGCGGTGCTGCGCCGGCTGCCGGACGATCGGCAGATCGGGCTCGGCTGCGTGGACTGCCGCGGCGCGCAGATCGACAGCCCGGAGACCATCGCGGACCGCGTGACGCAGGCGCTGCGCCACGTCGACGCCGAGCGCCTCTGGCTCAACCCGGACTGCGGATTCGCCCCGGGCAGCGCGGCCGACATCCCGATCGACGAGGCCTACGCCAAGCTCCGCAGCGAGGCCGCCGCCGCCGCCCTCCTCCGCTCCCGTTTCTGACCCTCCCCCCTCTCCCCTCCGGGGAGAGGGCAGGGTGAGGGGCTCCGAGGCCAGGGCGCTCAACGCCTCGCGCGAATCAGCGCCAGGTCGTACGGCGGCTGCACGAGCAGGATCAGCCGGTCGACGCCGGCGCGCTCGAGCCGTGCCCGCTCCGGCGTGCCGTCGCGTAGCCATCGCTCGCTCAGCCCCGCGAACACGCTCAGGCCGAAGCGCGCGGGATCGCGCCCCGACGCGGCGTGAGCCTCGCGGGCCACGCGCCCCAGCTCGGCCAGGTCCGGATGCATGGCCTGGGTGTTGAAGCCGTCGGCGTGGCGCCCCGCGATCGCGGCCATGCGCGGGCCGAAGCCGCCCACGATGATGGGCGGCGGCGGGTCCGGGCGCAGGTAGCCGGAGGGCCGATCGAGCCGGAACTGGGTCCCCGCGAAGCTCGACGCGTCCCCGCTCCACAG
>Ga0070695_100002869_pt1 | contig 10030 bp, 8 predicted proteins | sample KBSK1252metaG_FD_65471 | JGI IMG/M metagenome (GOLD analysis project Ga0070695, IMG submission 65471) | Corn, switchgrass and miscanthus rhizosphere microbial communities from Kellogg Biological Station, Michigan, USA - KBS K1-25-2 metaG | ecosystem: Host-associated > Plants > Roots >... | reverse complement strand
GGCCGTCAACCCGGCGACATAGTCCGCCAGTGACAGTCCGCTCTTGGTGGGTGGGCCGTCGGGTGATCCGGTCAACGCCGCCCACCCGGATTCTGCCTGGATCAGCGCGTCGTAGCCCGGAAGGCGGGCGCCCGGCCCGGTCCGTCCGTAGCCGGTGAGGGCGACGCAGACGATCGCCGGGTTGAGCGGACGCAGGGCGTCGTACGTCAATCCCAGACGCTCGGGCTGGTCGCCGCGGAGGTTGCTGTAGACGGCATCGGCCGAGCTGACCAGCCGCTCGAAGACCGCTCGCCCCGCCTCCGACTTGAGGTCGAGGGTGATGGACCGCTTGCCCCGGTTGAACGCCTCGAAGAACAGGCTGTCGGTCCCGGATCGTCCCGGCGGGATGTAGCGCGACACGTCGCCGCCGGTGCCCGGATCCTCGACCTTGATGACCTCCGCCCCAAGGTCGGCCAGGTACATCGTCCCGAACGGGCCAGCGCCGTACTGCTCGACGGCGATGATCCGCACGCCCGCGAGTGGCGCGGCCCGATCGAGCGCGAGTGTCGTGTCGTCCTCAGGGGCAGTCATGGACCTCGGCCGGCATGGGGGCGGGGACGGCACGCTCCATCGACGGGCGGTACCGTTTCCAGTTACGATTGCGACTCGGATGGTGGCATCCTCGTCCTCGCCTCGTCAACCACGCCACCGCCGCCTCGAGAGGTGCGTCGGATGCCGCTGACGATCGAGTCCATCGAGACGATTCCCATCCGCGTGCCGCTGCCGTTCACCTACAAGGGCAGCTACTACCGGATGCGCAACCGGTGCACGATCATCACCCGGATCCGGACGTCTGAGGGCATCGTCGGCGAGGCGTACAACGCGGACGAGGACGAGCCGCTCCAGTCGGAGATCCGGAGCATCCTGCACGACGAGCTCGCTCCGCAGGTGATCGGCCTTGACGCATTCGCGACGGAGCGGGTCTGGGAGGCGATGCTCCCGGCGACGTTCGACCAGCTGCGGCCGCGCTGGTACGCGATGCAGGCGATGGCGTGCATCGACACGGCAGTCTGGGATGCGGTCGGCAAGGCGATGGGTCAGCCCCTCTGGCGGATCTGGGGTGGCTACCGCGACCGGGTGCCGATGATCGGGATCGGCGGCTACTACATCCCCGACGACGAGTCGTCCAAGGGCCAGGAGATCGAGCGCGAGATCGACTTCTTCCAGTCCGAGCACGGCATGGTCGGGATGAAGTTCAAGATCGGCGCCGAGGCACCAGTGGTCGATGCCGCGCGCCTCGCCCGCGCGCGACGGCATGCCGGCGACGACTTCTTGTTCGTGGTCGACGCCAACCAGGGATACACCGTGCCCGAGGCACTGGAATTCCTGGCCGCGGTCCGCGCCGAAGGCATCGCCATCCGCTGGTTCGAGGAGCCCACTCGCTGGCACGCCGACTTCCGGGGCCTGCGCGACGTACGCCTGCGCGGCAACGTCGACGTCGCCGCCGGACAGAGTGAGATCAGTCGGGTCGGGATGCGCGAGATGATGGCCGCCGGCGCGATCGACGTCTGCAACTACGACGCGTCGTGGGGTGGCGGCCCCACGGAGTGGCGGCGCATCGCCGCGCTCGCCGCCGCGTTCGACGTCCAGCTGGGCCACCATGAGGAAGGTCAAGTCGCGTCGCACCTGCTCGCGTCGCAGCCGCATTCGACCTACGTCGAGGCGTTCGCGCCGGCCCGCGACCCCATCTTCTGGGGCATGATCGAGAACCGGCCGTCGCTCGTCGACGGGCAATTCCCGTTGCCGGATCGGCCGGGCCTGGGCTGGGTGCTCGACGAGGCCTTCATCGAGAAGCACCGGACCGACCGCTGAGCGACCAGCGTCACACGGTGGCTGATCCGAGGGGCGGTACGGCGGCCTGGTTGGGCATCGTGCTATGGCGTTCGAGGCGGGTGACCGCGCGCGCCAGCGCCTCGACGTCCGGGTAGGTCATCACCATCAGCGGATCCGACAGGCGTCCTTCGGACACGACGTAGGCGAGATCCGCGGTCTCGAAGACCTCCGGGATCTCGGTGCAGTAGATGATCAGTGCGTGGCCGCGCCCGGCGTACTCGCGCATGAGCCGGTAGATCTCGCGTTTCGAGCCGACGTCGACACCGCGGGTCGGCTCCTCGAGCACGAGGATGCTCGGCCGCTTGACGATCGCGGCGGCGATGGCGACCTTCTGCTGGTTGCCACCCGAGAGCGAGCGGATGGGCAGCCGCACTGAGGCCGCCTTTACGCGGAACTGGTCGCGTAGCTCGTGAGCGATCCGGAGCATCCGCCGCCGACGAAGCGCGATGCCGCCGGTCGCGATCTCCCGACCGAGGCGGGACACCATGTTGTCGCCGATCGTCAGGTTGGGGAAGAGGCTCGTGTGACGGTCCGCCGACACGAGGCTCGTGCCGGTCGCGATGGCCGGCATCCCGGTCCGCGAACCCACCTCGACCTCGCCCGTCGTGCGCTCGAACCCGGCGATCGACCGGACCAGCTCGCGCGCGCCCGACCCCTCGACGCCCACGATGGACACGATCTGGCCGACCTTCACGTGCAGGTCGATATCGGCGAACTCACCGCCGGTGTGGGTCCACCCCGTCAGCCGCAGGCCGGTGCCCTCGCCCTCAGAGCGCGCCACGACCGGTTCACTGGGATCGCGCGCTGCCTGCCCGCTCACGAGTCCGGCCGCGATGCCGTCCGGGGTCAGCGCCTCGCCCTCCAGGACATCGGTGCACACGCCGTCGAGGATCAGGACGACGCGGTCCGTGTGCTCGGCCAGCTCGGCGATCCGGTGCGAGACCAGCAGGACGACGTTGCCGGCATCGGCGAGTAGATGCATCCGACGGAACAGGTCCTTCGACTCCTCCTGGGTCAGAGCGGAGTTCGGCTCGTCGAAGAGGAACACCCGCGCATCGCGCGCCAGGGCGCGACCGATCTCGACTCGCTGGTGGATCGCCAATGGGACATCGTCGAGCTTCCGGTCGGCGACCTCCAGGATCGCCAGGTCGCGCATGAGCGAGCGCTCCTGCGTGTTCAGGTGCCGGACGGTGGCCCGTGTCCCTTCGCGCCCGACCATCAGGTTCTCCGCGACCGTGAGGTTCGGGAAGAGCTGTGGCTCCTGGTGAACCACCGCCACTCGATCGCGATCCATCGCCGTATCCCACGGACGCCCATCGAGCTCGATCTCGCCGGAATCCGCCCGCGTCTCACCAGCGAGGACCTTGATGAGCGTGCTTTTGCCAGCGCCGTTCGGCCCGGCCACGCCGAGGATCTCGCCCGCCCGGGCCTCGAGGTCGAGACCGTCGAGCGCGCGGGTGTCGCCGTACCACTTGCGCAGCCCGCGGATCCTGAGGCCGCGTACTGCCGTGGCGGTCGCCGGATCCGTGGCGGCGACCGCTCCCTCGTCGATCATTTGCGAAGGCTCTGCGTGAACCGGTCCAGCACGACGGCGGCGATGGTCACCGCGCCCGACACGAAGTTGCTCAGGTACGAGCCCGCCGAGAGGAGAGCCAGGCCGTTCGCGATGATGGCCAGCAGGAGCGCGCCGCTCAGCGTGCCGATGGCGGTCCCGCGGCCGCCGGCCAGGCTCGCCCCGCCGATGATCACCGCCGCGAAGATCGGGAACGTCAGCCCCACCCCGGCGTTCGGCTGCACGGAGCCGATGAACGCGAAGTCGAGCATCGCGGCGAGGGCCGCGAGGAGCGAGCAGATGATGAACGCCGCGAACTTGTACTTGACCGTCGGCAGCCGGGCGAGCTCGGCGGCCGCCGGGTTCCCGCCGATCGCCTTGAGACGGAAACCGAACAGGGATCGGCTGAGGATGAAACCGATGATGATCGCCACCGCGGTCATCCAGATCGCCTGCATCGGGATGTCGAACGGGAGGTGTTGGTTCGACAGACCGAAGAACCAATCGACCTGGTCCTTCGGCACGATCTTCCCGACCGGCGGATACGCGGGGTTGAGGGTCGCCGTGTTCGAGACGAGCAGGGTCGTGCCGAACACGAGTTGGCCCGTCCCGAGCGTGACGATGAAGGAGGGGATCTTGAGCACCGTCACCAGGAATGCGTTGATCGAGCCGACGACGACGGCGGCCGCGAAGGCCAGCAGGATCGCGAGGTAGATCGGCCAGCCCCAGATGATCCAGGCCACGCCGATGAGGATCGACGCCAGCCCGTACACATAGCCGAACGAAAGGTCGATCTCACCGACGACGATCACGAGCGTGAGCCCGAGCGCCACCATGGCGATGGTGCTCATCGACCGCAGGATGCCGACCGCGTTCGTGAAGGTCAGGAACGTGTTCGGCTTGCTGAGCGCGGTGAAGACGACGATCACGATCAGGATCGCGATCACCAGGCCGCCGATGCGGATCCCGGCCGCGAGGGCCCGTCCCGACCAGCGGTCGCCGGTGGACGCCGCGCCGGGCGGCTGGACCGGCGGCATGGGCGAACTGTGCTGGGTCATCCGTGGACCGCTCCTCGTTGATCAGCCTCGGAAACCAGCCGGACCGGTCGGCGATCGTCGACCGGTCCGGGAAAGGGCTACGACATCGGGGTCAGCCGCCGGAGATGGCCATGAAGTCCTTGCGAGCCTGGACGACGTTGTCCGTCGTGATCGGCTTCAGGGTGTTGGTGTTCGGCAGCACCTTGCCATTCTTGAGGAGCTCGGCGCAGGCGAGCGCACCGAACCCGGCCTGATCGCCCCACTGCTGATCGAGGGCGACGATCTGCGTGCCCGCTTCGACCGCATCGAGCTGGCCGATGCTCACGTTCCAGCCGAGGGAGAAGATCTTGCCGGTGTTGCCGGAGTCGGCGATAGCCCGAGCGGCGTGCTCGCCACCGATGTCCACGTTCTCGATGACCTGGACTTCGGGGTTGCCCTGGATGAACGCCTTGTAGGCGTCATACGTGCCGGCCGGGTCGTAGGTCGTCACCAGTGCCGTAGCGGCCGTGTTGATGAACTTGGCGTCCGGGATGGCTTCGGTGATGCCTTCGATGAATCCCTGCATGCGGCCCTGGGCCCAGTTCTGGGTGGGGTCGCCGCCGGACACGGCGAAGTTCTTGAAGTCGAGGCCCTTGGCCTTCATGTAGTCGACCACGATCCCGGCGGCCTGGTGGCCTTCCTTGTTCGAGATCTGGGTGAAGTTCGAGAACTCGTTGCCGTTCGACTCGACGCCGACCGTGAAGACCGGGATGCCGGTGGCCATGTAGTCGTTCACGATCTTGGTGAACGCATCGGTGCCGGTCGACTGGATGGAGAGGCAGTCGATCTGGTCGGCCTTGAACAGCGCATCGAACTGCGCGATCTGCTCATTGGGGTCCTGGACCGCGGACGACGGGGCGATGGCCTGGCCGTTCATCGGCAGGATCTTCTGCGCCTCGGGCAGGGTCCGCTCGTAGCCGTTCTTGTACTGCGGGGAGAACAGCGGGATCGCGGTCGATCCGTACGAGAACACGTAGTTGATCGGCTCGCCCTTGGCGAGCTTGTCGGCGACCCGCGGATTGAGCGTGAACGTCGAGCCGTCCTTGAGCGTCCCCGTGTACGGCAGGCCGCTCGGGGCCGGAGCCTCGGACGGCGCCGCGGCCTGGCTTGGGGCCGCGCTGGGCGCCGTGGTGGCCGCCGGGGTGCTGCAGGCGCCGACGACGATCGCCATCGTCGCGAGCGTGGCGGCGACCCCTCGTGATGTGGTCCGCATGATGGGTACTCCTCCTCGAAGGCCGCGGCGACGACCGGGCTGCCTCATGCCGAGGCTCGGCCTAGTATCGTTTCCAACCCCACGGCGCGTCAACGTTTCCAGAAAGGATTGTTGCCTCTTCTGGGTCACCACATGACCAGCCCGCCGGTGTAGTTGATCGCCTGCCCGGTCATGTAGCCGGCGTCGTCCGAGAGCAGGAACCAGATGGCCCCGGCACACTCGTCGGCCGATGCGGCGCGACCCAGTGGGACCGTCTTGTTGCGGGTCGCGGAGAGCTCCGCGACGCTCATGCCGCGCTTGGCCGCGACGTCGGCGAGGACCCGGTCCTGCATCGGCGTGTCGATGATGCCCGGGCAGATCGCGTTCACGCGGACGCCGTCGGGCGCGAAGGCGTACGCGAACGACCGCGTGATCGAGAGGACGGCGGCCTTCGACGAGGCGTAGACCGCGGCTTCGGTCGTCGTCGCCAGCTTGGCCGAAGACGACGACAGGTTGACGATGGCGCCACCGGACGGGATCGTCCGCCCGATGCGCGAGACCAGGTCCCACGTGGCCTCGACGTTGATGGCATAGATGTCGCGCAGGTCGTCGACCGTGAACTCGAGGATCGGCTTGAGGCGGATGATGCCGGCCGCATTGACCAGGTAGTGGACGCCGGCGCCGGCCGCCACGAGCCGGTCACGATGCGCGGCGCGCGACAGGTCGCCCACGAACGGCGTCGCCCCGGCCTCGACGACCGGTCCGAGGCCATCCTCGTTCAGGTCGGCGGCGATGACGGCGGCGCCCTCGGCCAGCAGCCGGCGGGCGACCGCCTGGCCGATGCCGCTGGCCGCGCCGGTGACGATCGCGCGCTTGCCGGCGGCGCTCACCCGATCGATCCTCGGAACAGCGGCATCCCGACGACGCCGACCGCGACCCGCCACAGCCTGCCGTCCATCGGGGCGGCGGCCGGCACCTCGGTCCGATCACCGAAGTCGGTGATGATCAGGTCGCCATCCACGAACAGGCAGTTGAGCGGTGCGCCACCGGTCTCCAGCGAGTCACGGAACGTGCCGTCGGGGGCGAGGATGTCGACCGTCCCGCCCAGGACCGTCGTGATCCACAGGTCGCCGTCGGCGGCGACCTTCAGGCCGTCGGGGATATGGCCCTCGGGCAGCACGGCGATCCGCTCGGACGGCGCATCACCGCGCTTGCGATAGACCCCGCGCTCGTACGACTCCACCCACACGATCGCCCCGTCCGCCTCGGCGGTGATGCCGTTCGGATACGCGTCGGGGACTTCCTCGATGAGGGCGCCACTGCCGTCCGGTTCCAGCCGGAAGATCCGGCCCGGCTTGCGATCGTTCGGCAGGTAGTCGGCGGGATCGGTGAAGTACAGACGCCCGTCCGGCCCGAAGGTCAGGTCGTTGGGGGCCTGCAGCGCGATGCCGGCGACCTCGGCGACGACCTCCTCGACGCGCCCATCCGGCCACGCCTTCTGGATCGACGGGCGACCCATGACCTCGGCCCGCCATGCCCCGACGGTCCCGCCGTTCTGGGTGATGTACAGCTCGCCGGCGGCGCCGAGGAGGCAGGCGTTCGGGCCGCCGCCGCAGTCGACGTAGTCGTGGATGCCGCGGTCCTCCGACCAGGCGAGGACCTTGCTCGTGTACGTCTCGACGAACACGATGCGGCCGTCGGGCAGGACGTCGGGTCCCTCGGGGTGGCCGAGCCCCTCGGCCAGGGTGTCGATCGGTCGGCGCACGATGGTCCTCCTGCTCGACGCTGGCGGATCGACCGGTGGCCGACCCGCGGAACGGATACCGGCTGGCCCGGTCAGGCCCCCGGACGCGGCTGGAACAGCTCGACGGCGTAGCCGTCGGGATCGGTCATGTAACAGCTCCGTGCCCCGGTGTTCGGGCCTGCGGTGATCTCGACGACATCGGCCGAGCGGGCCGAGAACCCGAGCCCGACCAGACGCGCGTGCAGCCCATCGACGTCGTCGACGTAGAGGCACAGGTGCCCCGCGCCGTAGTCGCACGGCCGCGAGGCGGCGGCGAAGCGCTCGATTCCGACGTACTCCAGGAGCTCGACGAAGCCGCCGCCGGGGATCCGCAGGTACACGACCCGGATGTGATCGAACGACAGGCCCAGCACGACCGGCAGGTACGGCCCATCGAGGATGCGGTCGAACTCCTGCTCGAGACCGAGGCCGTCGCGGTAGAACACGAGGGCGCGATCCATGTCGCTGACGGTGATGCCGCCGTGGAAGAATCCCGTGACGCTGGGCATCGTGTTCGACAGCCTCCTCAGGCGATGGTCGTTCGGTCGGTGACGCGGGCGTCGACCGTGTGCGCCTTGACGTAGTCCCAATCGAGCTCGATCCCGAAGCCGGGACGCTCGGGCAGCGTGTAGCGACCGACCGCGATCCGGCTGGACATGTCGGTGAGGCGCCAGAAGAACGGGTCGCGCTCCTCGTCGAAGCATTCCACGAAGGTGTGGTCGGGCACGCTGGCCAGCAGGTGCGAGGCGATCTGGGGCTCCTCGTGATGGCCCAGCTGGACCCCGAACGCCGCGGCCAGCCCTGCAGCCTTGCGCCAGATCGTCGGCCCACCGGCCCACGACGCATCGAAGTTGGAGACGTCGATGGCGCCCCCGACGATCAGGTCGCGGATGCCGGCCAGCGTCGTCTCGCTCTGCCCCGCGCACACCGGGATCCCGGTCTGATAGCGGACGTCGCGCATCCAGCGTGCGTCGTTGATCCAGCGGCACGGCTCCTCGAACCAGCGCAGGTCGAGGTCCCAGACCAGCCGCGCGAACTCGACCGCCTGGGCGCGGTCGTAGCCCTGATTGGCATCGACCATCAGCACGAAGTCCGGACCCGCCGCCTCCCGCGCGACGCGCACGCGATGGGCATCCTCGGTCGGAGTCTTGCCGCCGACCTTGAACTTCATGCCGGCGAAGCCGGCCTCGACATAGCGCCGGATGAGCGCACTGACCTCGTCGAGCGAGAGATGGTAGTAGCCGCCGATGATGCTGATCGGGACCGCGTCGGCGACGCTCCCCCACGCCCGGTGGAGCGGCAGCCCGAGAGCCCGGCCGAAGATGTCCCAGATCGCCTCGTCGAGGCAGGCGATCGCCTGCAGCGCCAGCCCCCGATCGCGCAGGATGTCGTTCGTCGAGGGCTCCATCGCGAGCCAGGCGCCCTCGGGGTCCGCGGCGCTTCGACCGAGCAGCCGCGGCGCGAGCTCGTCATGGATGATCCCGACGATGATCGATTGCTCGACGTCCGTGTCGCCGGTGTAGACCTCCGAGACCAGGCCGTCCGCCGTCGTCAGCCGGGTCACGATCGTGCACCGGTTGACCATGGAGTAGGCACTGCCCGAGTAGCGCCGAGCGAGCGGCGCCCGCAGGGCCAGCGTCTCGACCCGCTCGATGCGCAGCTCGTCCGGGCCGAAGCGCGGGACGGGCCGCTCCGGCCCAGGCGACACGATCAGCGGCCGACGCTGGTCCGCGCAGCCTGGGCGATCGCCTCGGCCGACGGAAGCACCTCGTCCTCGAGCGGCGGCGTGTACGGGATGGGCAGGTCATCCGGTAACGACACCCGCTGCGGCGGGCTCGCCCAGCGGATGCCGCCGATGGTCAGCTCGGACACGATCGTCGCGCCCCAGCCGGCGGCATGGACCTGCTCCTCGGCGATGACGAGCCGGCCCGTCTTCTCGACCGAGGTACGGACCTTGGGGAGGTCGAGGGGGCGGAGCCAGCGGAGGTCGATGACCTCCGCGTCGATGCCGTCGGTGGCCAGGAGCTCCGCCGCCGCCAGCGAGCGCTCGACCATGAGCAGGGTCGCGACGATCGTCACGTCGGCGCCCGTCCGCAGCACCGCGGCCCGCCCGAGCGGCGCGATATCGCCGCGGACGACCGGCCCCTTGCGGGCATACAGGCCCTTGTGCTCGAAGAACAGGACCGGGTTGGGGTCGAGGATGGCCGCGCGCAGCAGGGCGTAGGCGGAGCCCGGCGAGCTGGCAGTCACGACCCGCATCCCGGGCAGGTGCATGAACCAGCTCTCACCGGTCGCGCTGTGCTGGGTGCCGAAGCGACCCGTCGCACCACCGATCGCGCGCACCGTGACTGGCACGGTCGTCTGGCCTCCGGACATGTAGCGGTACTTGGGCAGCTGGTTGACGATCGCGTCGCCGGCCGTCGGCAGGAAGTCCGCGAACATGATCTCGACGATCGGGCGCATGCCGACCAGGCTCATGCCGATCGCCACGTTCAGGAAGCCGTTTTCGCAGATCGGCGTGTTGCGGACCCGCTCGAGCCCGTACTTGTCGGCCA
>Ga0070695_100002866_pt1 | contig 10032 bp, 10 predicted proteins | sample KBSK1252metaG_FD_65471 | JGI IMG/M metagenome (GOLD analysis project Ga0070695, IMG submission 65471) | Corn, switchgrass and miscanthus rhizosphere microbial communities from Kellogg Biological Station, Michigan, USA - KBS K1-25-2 metaG | ecosystem: Host-associated > Plants > Roots >... | reverse complement strand
GGAGCCTGGCCCAGGCGTCGGAAGGTGCGGCGGGCCAGGTCTTGTGACCCGCGCGCTCGAGATCGATCGCGCGCTCAACGGCGCGGCGCTGCGCCCGCCGGACCTTTACGTGGTCGACGACGGCGCTCCCAAGCGCCGCGTGTTCGTCACGCCGCGCGTCGGCGTCCAGGGCACCGGGCGCTGGGAGAAGCGCCTGCTGCGGTACGTGGTCGACTCGCCGGCGCTCTCGCGCCCGCTCCCCAGGTCCCTCAAGAGGCCTCAGCGCGCCGTGGCAGAAAAGGGCACCCCACGCCCGCGGCGCAGGCCGCTACCGGGGGCGTGAGATCGAGAGAGAAGCGGCCAAGTTCGCTCTCGATTTACCCGGCGTTGCGTTGGCGGCCGGGTTCATCCCGGCCGCGACTTTGTCTTCCAGGTCGCCCAGACGTCGCCCACGAGTGACCACTTAAGAAATCGGAACCGTATGCCGGAAGGAGAGCAGGGCGTGCGGCCAAGCCACGCGTCCTCTTGGGGCCCCCTACGGGGACACCTCCGGGTTTCCTCTCATATCCTCTACGGCCACTCCGGAGGAAAGGGGTCGGAGCGCTCTAGCTTTTCCCAGTCGGCGCGGATCGGCGCGAAGGCGTCCACGGCGGTGCAGCCCTCGGGACCGGCCACCGCGTCGTGCGGCACGTTGCTCGGGATCCTGTAGGTGTCACCGGCGCGAATCTCGCGCTTCTCGCCACCGATGGTGAAAGTCATCGAGCCGCGAATGATGAACCCCAGCTGCTCGTTCTCGTGGTGATGCTCCGGCACGGAGCTTCCGGGCTCGAGGTCGACGACGGCGAGGGTCATGCGCTCGCCGTTGACCACGCGAGCGGTCACGCCGTCGCGCAGCGTGTACGGTCGGAATTCCGCGAGCGGTCGGAACGTCTGTGTCTTACTCAACGACGCGGTCGATGATCGTCGCGGTGCCGATGCCGCCGCCACAACACATCGTCTCCAGCCCGTAGCGGAGGTCACGTCGCTCGAGCTCGTACAGCAAACGGTTCATCAGGATCGCGCCCGACGCGCCGAGCGGATGCCCGAGCGCGATCGCTCCGCCGTTAACGTTGGTCTTCTCGAGGTCGGCGCCGGTTTCCTTCTGCCAGGCAAGGACGACCGAGGCGAACGCCTCGTTCACCTCAAACAGGTCGATGCTCTGCAGGTCAAGTCCCGCTCGCTTCAGCACGGCGGCCGTGCCGGGGATCGGGCCCTCGAGCATGAGCACCGGATCCGTGCCCACGACCGCCTGCGCGCGAATCCGCGCGCGTGGCTTGATGCCGAGCTCCTTGGCCTTCTCCAGTGACATCAGCAGAACCGCGGCGGCGCCGTCCGAGATCTGGCTCGCGTTGCCCGCGGTGATCGTGTGCTCGGGGTTGAACGCGGGCTGCAGCGCCGCCGTCGCCTCGTAGCTCGCGTTGGCGCGGATGCCCTCGTCGCGATTGAAGATCTCGTGCTGCCCATTCGAGATGTCGACCGGCAGCAGCTGGGATTTGAAATAGCCCTTCTCGGTCGCGTTGTGCGCGCGATGGTGGCTCTCGACGCTGAACTCGTCCATCGCCTTGCGCGAGATCCCGTACTTGCGTGCCATGAGCTCCGCCGAGATTCCCTGGGGCACCAGGTCGTAGAGCTCCATCAGCTCGGGCGGAAATGGCACGCCGGGGGAGATCGCGTTCGCGCCCATCGGGACTCGGGTCATCGACTCGACCCCGCCCGCGATTGTGATGTCACATACGCCTGACTGGATGAGGTTGGCGGCGAAGTGCACAGCCTGCTGGCTCGACCCGCACTGGCGATCGACGGTAGTCGCGGGAGTCGTGAATGGAAATCCCGCGGTCAGCCACGCGTTGCGTCCGATGTTGAGACTCTGTTCGCCGACCTGGGTCACGCACCCGAAGACGACGTCCTCGACTTGCTCGGCCTTGATGCCCGCGCGATGGACGATCTCTTTGAGGACCAGCGATCCTAACACGACGGGATGCACGTCCTTGAGCTTTCCATTGCGACGACCGATCGGTGTCCTGACCGCCTCGGCGATGACAACTTCGCGCATTCAGAGAACCTCCATTAACGAGTCCGCGGATGCCATGTCAAGCCACCAACATTTGCCTGGCGATACCATTTTTTTCTTTGTTGACGTGCCCATAGGCTCCTGTTAACTTTCGCGTCGCCCCAAGCGGCTGAGTACGGTAAACCTGAGGATACCGAACGTCGAGTAGGTGGAAGGTCCGGAGCAATCCGGGATGGAAACCGAAAAACGCATAGGGGACTTCAGGGTAAACAGGAAGGTCTCTTGGGGCATTACTTTTCCCCAAAAGCTCCACACCAGGGCCCTAACTCAAATTGGCGTCTTTTGACGCTCTGGCGCAGGCTTTGTCCACAGCCTCCGCGTCGAATCTGGCACCCCTCTTGCGCAGCCTCCTGACCCCCTGCGCCAGGCGTTCGACCGGCGCTGGATCCTCGTAACGAAGCCAGCGGTAGGCGGCCGGGCGCGACCACGGTTTGCCCTGGCGCCGGTACAGGCCGCGATGGGCAGCCACCACGATCTCTTCCACTTCCCTTAACAGACCGGCGTCGACCAGCGACGCGAAGTCCTGCTCCCTCATCCAGTCCAGGAGGCGCGAGAGTCGCGCAGCGGGACTGTCGGTGGTCAGCTTGCCGGGACGATGACGGGAGCGGGCGACGGCATCTCTAGCACGCTCGGCCGGAGCGTGCAGATGAGCGGCAGGTTGCGATACAGCTCGCGGTAGTCGAGCCCATAGCCGACGACATAGTCGTTGGGGATCTGAAAACCGACGTACCGGATCGGAACCTTGACGAGACGGCGGAGCGGGCGGTCGAGAAGGGTCACGACTTCGAGCGACGCGGGCTTGCGGCTGCGCAGCTCGGACAGCACGTAATCGATGGTGAACCCCGTGTTGATGATGTCCTCGACCAGCAGCACGTGCCGGCCCTCGATCGGATAGTCGACGTCGCGTGCGATGCGCACGCGTGCATGGGGTTGCGCGCTGGCGAAGCGCTGCAAGTCGATGTAGTCGATGACGAACGGCACCTTGATCTGCTTGGCCAGGTCTGCGAGGAAGAAGGTGATCCCTTTCAACACCCCGACGAGCACCACCGACTGGCCGCGGTAGTCGCGCGAGATCTTGCGAGCCAGCGCACGGATCCGCGTCTCGAGCTCGACCGGCGAGATGAGGATCTCTCCGACGTCCTCCTTGCGGAGGTGCTGCACCTCGAGCGCGCCGTAGCCTGCCTTGGCCAGCAGCTGCTGGTAGTCCTTGCGGTAGAGAAGCCGGACGTTGAGCTCCGGGTACAGCTCGCGCAGCATCCGCAGCTTGCGGTTCTTCGGCGTGACGAGCGACTGCTTCATCGTCGTCAGCTCGATGTAGAGGTCGTGCTCGGGCAGGTAGAAATCCGGCGTGAACATCTCGGATACGCGCGTACCTTCCCAGCCGATCGGAAAAGAGACCGGCTCGTAGAGCCAGCGGATTCGGTAGTAGTCGAGAAAGCGCGCGAACTCCTGCTCGGAGGGGTGGGCGAATTCAACGCGAGAGTGAGCGGGGCCGGTACGTCTGACCAGGCGCGACCGCTGCCTGACCGGGCGGCGCCACTTTTGGGGGATTGGTGAGTGGACGGACGACGCCAAAGGGTTAGGGTGATTGTAACCTCCGGTAGGGGAGTGTTCTTGTTGAGCACACCGGCGCAGCGGATGGTGGCCGAGCAGCTGCTACCGCACGGCGTGACCGACGAGCGGGTGCTCGAGGCGATGGCCTCGGTGCCTCGCGAGGAATTTCTTGCGCCGAAGATGCGGCGCCACGCGTATGAAGACCGCGCGTTGGCGATCGAGTGCGGGCAGACGATCTCGCAGCCGTTGGTCGTCGCGTTGATGGCGCAGGCCGCATCGCCAAAGTCCGATGACATCGCGCTCGAGGTCGGGACCGGCTCGGGTTATGCGGCCGCGGTGCTGAGCCGGCTGTGTCGCAAGGTCATCAGCGTCGAGCGTGAGCCGGCGCTGGCCGAGCACGCCTCTGCGACGCTGCGGCGCCTGGGTTTTGGAAACGTCGACGTCGCGGTAGGAGACGGCAGCAAGGGCTGGCCGGCGGACGCGCCCTACCAGGTGATCCTCGTCGCTGCGGCGGCCCAGGGTGTGCCCCCCGCGCTCGTCGAGCAGCTCGCTGAGGGCGGGCGCATGGTCATCCCGGTCGCCCAGTCGGCGGACGAGCCACAGGACCTTCGCATCTACACCCGGCGCGGCGATGACGTGGTCTACCGCTCGCTGTTTCCCGTCCTCTTCGTGCCGTTGCGCCCCGACCAGGGACCGGCCCGCGGCTAGGGGCTGGGGGACGCGGAAGGAGAGGGCGACGGGCTGGGCACCGCGGTCACCTTGCCGGTCAGCGTCTGCAGCTGCTGCAGGATCTGGCCCACCGTCGCCATCTCCGTCGAAAAGGTGGTCAGGTCACCTCGCTTCAGCGCATCGTAGGCGGCTTTGTAGTGCAGGTTCGCCTGGTTGACGAGGTCTGTGATCTGCGCCACCACCGCCGGCGTGACGCTCGGGGGAGGCTGGGTGGCGGGCGGCCCGGTGCCAGTCCCGACCAGCTGCTGGATCGCCCCGTCGAGCGTGGTCGCGTACGCCACGCTCGCCTGGTCGGCAAGGATCACGCGCTTGAGCTCCGGCAGGCTCGACTGAGTCTTGGCGCGCAGGTAGATCGGCTCGAAGTAGAGGAAGGAGTTGCCGATCGGGACGACCAGGAGGTTGCCCTGCTGCACGCTTGACCCTGCCTGGTCGAACAGCGTGAAGTCGGCGGAGATCGTCGTGTTGGCATTGATCCGGCTCGCCACCTGCTGCGGCCCGAAGATCGTCTTGTCCTTGGGCAGGACGTACGACACGTACTGGCCGTAGGCCGATCCGTCGTTTCGCGCCGCGAGCCACGAGACGAGGTTGTTCTTGCCCAGCGGCGTGAATGGCATGATCAGGAGGAACTCCGGATTCTGCTCGCCGGGCAGCCTGAACAGCACGTAGTAGGGCGCCAGCTGGATCTGCTGCCCACCCGGCCCGGTCTGTGCCGTCGGCACCTGCCACACGTCCTCCCGGGCGAACAGGACCTTCGCTCCTGAGGGGTCCGCGCTGACGTGGTACGTCGAGTACATCAGCACCTGGGCCCGGAACAGGTCCTCGGGCACGCGCAGGTGGGCGCGAATCCCAGAGGGCATCTGGTCGATCGACTTGAAGAGCGTCGGGAACGTCGCCTGATACGCCCTGATGAGCGGGTCCTTCGGGTCGATCACGTAGAAGTCGGCGGTCCCTTCGTAGGCGTCGATCACGACCTTGACCGAGTTGCGGATGTAGTTGATGTCGTTGTCGCCGAAGCCGATCGCCTGGGAGTAGGGATACGTCGAGGCCGTGGTGTAAGCGTCGAGGACCCAGTAGATTCGGCCGTCCACGACGACCATGTAGGGATCGCCGTCAAAGGTGAGGAACGGCGCCAGCTCGCCGGCGCGGTCCTTGATGTTGCGGCGGTAGAGCATCAGGCTCTTGTCCGTCACCTGTTGGGAGACCAGCAGGCTGAAATCGCCGAGCTTCAACGACCACAGCGCCCGGTTCGCGCCGTTCATCGGGACGCCATGGGTTCCCGTGTAGTTGGTGAAGACGTCCTGGCTGCCCTGTGGGTAGTCGAACTCTTTGACGCTCGAGGGGGCGACGTCGTAGTCCTGGATGCCGGGAACCTCGCCGAAGTAGATGGCCGGCTGCGTGATCTTCAGCGGCCCGCTTGGAGGGAGGTCGCCGACGACCGACGCCGGCAGCCCTTCGCCGACCACCGCGTTGACGGGGCTCGCCGCGGCTCCGTATCCGTGCGTGTACTGCAGATGCTCGTTGGTCCAGTTCTTCGCGGCCGGCGAAAGCGCCGATGTGTCGAGCTCCCGCGCGCTGATCTCGAGCGACTGGTACTGGTTGGCGATCGTGTAGCGGTCGATGTCGATGTCGTTGAACGTGTAGTAGGTGCGAATCGTCTGCTGCTGCTCGTAGGTCTCTTTCAGCTGGGTGTAGTCCCATAACCGCAGGTTGTTGATCGTTGCCTGGTCGCTCTGCACGTCCTGCGCCGTCAAGGGTTGATCACCGCTGAACGTGCTCGACTTGACCGTTGACAGCCCATAGGCCGCCTGCGTGCCCGCGATCTCGCGCTGGATGTAGGGCAGCTCGTACGCCTGCGCGTTCGGCGTGACCGAGATCCCCTGAATGAGGCCGGGATAGACCTGGCCCGCGATCGCCAGCACGACCCAGGCGCCGGCGGCCGCGAGCGGCAGCCAGAGGCGCTGCAGCCAGGCGTTCGCGATCAGTGCGCCCGCCAGCACTATGCCGGCGCCCGCCTGGAACGTGAACAGTGGGAGGCGGGCGTTGATGTCGGTGTACGCAGCGCCCCAGACGACGCTGCTGTTGTGGGCGGAGAGCAGGTCATACCGGCCGAGCCACGCCCCCGCCGACAGCGTGATGGCGAAGGCCGCGAGCAGCACGGAGACGTGGGCGATCGAACGTGAGGTTGGGCGGAAGTCGAAGCTGTCGCCGCGCCAGGAGTAGAGCGCGCCGATGAGGAGGATGGCGAGGAAATCGAGACCCAACGACCAGTTGGCCGCGGCGTGCAGGAAGGGCAGGGTCAACAGATAAAAGGAGATGTCCTGGCGGAGGACCGGGTCGACTGTCCCCGTCGGGGTCGAGTGGAGGAAGAGGGCCAGCGACTGCCACTGCGTGTACGCCCCGCCGGAAAGGATCAACGCGATCACCGCGGAGCTGCCGAGGCTGACCCAGCCGGCGGTGGTGCGGAGTGCGGAGCGTCGGATGCCCACCGCGCGCAATGCGCCGCCGGACCGCACCCTCAAGGCGATCACGACGTTGACGGCAAGCCAGACGAAGGCCAGGACGAAGCTGCCAATGGTGACCGCGGCCTGCAGGCCGACCCGCGTCGTGTACACGTCGCCGTAGCCAAGGGCGTCGTACCACTGCAGCTCGGTGATGAACGAGACGATCGGGCTGGCGACGATGAAGATGAGGGCGGCGAGGGCGAAGAGGGCGACGCCACCCCAGAACCGGCGCGGCACCTGAGGCATCCGGAATTGCTGGCCTGGCTCGAAGGGACCGCTGCCGCGGTCGAAAGGATCAAATGGCCGATATCGCCGTGACACGTCTTTAGACGGAAGCTTAGACGGAGGCTAAAGCTCGGTCGTCGGCCGCGAAATCGGCGGAGGCGTCCTCGGGCGGATTGTCCAGGTGCCACCGGACAGTGGTGCGCAGCGTGTCGAACGGATCCGAGGTGCTCCAACCCAGCAGCGATCGTGCCTTCCTGGCGCTGGCGGCGATGTGCTGGCTCATCGTGCCTGTGGGCTTGAGGTCTTCGGGAAGAGCGTCGTCCGGAACGCGCACCAGCTGGGCGTCCGAACCCGCCGCCTCGAGGATCGCGTGACTCCACATCCGCATGGAGTAGGTCCGGTCCTCGCAGATGTTCATCACCTCACCCTCGACAGGCCTGGTCAAAGCGAGACGAACAGCGCGGCCGACGTCGCGCACGTAGACCCGACATGCGAGCCACGATCCCGAGCCGATGGGAATCCTGGTCCTGCCCGCTCGGACCCGGCGGAGGATGAACTCCTCGCGACGCTGATAATCGTGCTCGCCGTAGACCATCGGAAGTCTCATCACGGTCGCGCCGTGCGGCAGGTAGACGTCTTCCACGTCGAGCTTGTCGTAGTCGTGCATTCCTGGCATCTGCTCGCGATACGGATAGCGCTCGGGCCGCACCGGGGACTGTTCGTCGATCGGAACGGGATCCGTCTCCTGATCGGCGTTCAACGCCCCGAACGCGCGGTAGACGTCGACGCTGGAGATCACGATCCAGCGAGGGACGTCGGGCAACGCGGCAATGGCCAGCTCGGCGTCGATGCGCGTCAGGGCGCGACAGTCGATGACGGCGTCCGGGCCAAATGACTCGAGCTCGTCGCGATGGCCCGCGAGCTCGGACCTTTCGCAATGCAGATGCTGGACCTCCGGCATGTCGCGTGGCTCGAGGATGCCGCGATGGACGACGAGGACGTCATCGCCCGCCGCGACCAGCTCCTCGACGGCGGCGCGCCCGATGAAGCGCGTGCCGCCCAGGACGACGACTCTCAAGGGACGCGGAGAAACGTCAGGCTTTCTCTTTCGCGGGCGCCGCCTTCTGCGACCCGTTGACCTCGGGAGCGCGCACGGTATTGGGATTCTTCTCGACGATCAGGTCGACAAGGCCCCAGTCCTTCGCCTGGTCGGGTGTCATGAAGAAGTCGCGCTCCATGGCGCGTTCGACCTCCTCCAGCGGCCGCTTGCAGTGCTTGGCATAGATCCGCGCCACCTGCTCTCGCTGGCGCAGGATCTCCTGGGCGTGGATCTGGATGTCCGAGGCCTGTCCCTGGATGCCTTGCGTGAACGGCTGGTGGATGAGGATCTGCGCGTGCGGCAGCGACATGCGCATGCCGTGGTCGCCGCCGGCGAGCAGGATCGATGCGCCGCTGGCCGCTAGCCCGGTGCAAAGCGTCGCCACCTTCGGCCCGACGTACTGCATCGCATCGTAGATCGACAACGCGGCGGTCAGCGAACCGCCGGGACTGTTGATGTAGAGCTGGATATCGCGGTCGGGTGACTCGTTCTCGAGAAACAACAGCTGCGCCGTGACTGTCGTCGCCATATCGTCGTCGATGACGCCGCGGACGAAGATCACGCCGTCTCGAAGCAATCGCGAATAGATGTCGTAGGCGCGTTCGCCGCTTCCATCGTTGGTGATCACGGTCGGAATGAGATGCATGTCCCTACCTCCTCGGGGTACTGAAACCGATTCGCTCTTTTGGCTTTGGCGGTGGATTCGCCATCGCAAGGTACGCGCTGAAGTCGGCCACGCTGCGCAAAGCTTCCAGTGGAAGCGACGCGGTGGCGAGGCGAAGCTTGGCGGGCGGATCCTCCGGCCACGAGCGTACGTCGGACTCGGCGCCGAGGAGCCTGGCGAGCTCGGCGTACAGCTCGGCCGGCCTGATGTCCAGGGCATGGGCCACCGCCAGCAGCCGCTCGGTGGAGACCTCCTTACGTCCGCGTTCGACCTCGGAGAGGTGCGCGGGCGAGAGCCCGGCCTCGGCGGCGATCTCGCTCAGCGTGCGTCCGCCGGCCAGACGACGCGACCTCAAGACCGATCCAAGCGCGATCCTCACCGCCACCGCGGTTTCGCTGTAGGCGAAGGCCATTAGTTCTCGGCTAACGATACGACGATGAAGGCCGGCGCGCGAAAGTGGGTCCCGGCGGGGCGGGGACAGCGTCCCGCTCCGCGACCGTGCGCGCGCGGCGTCGCCTCAGCTCGAGCTCCAGGCTCTGCTCACCGCGCGCCATCGCCCAACGATGGTTGGCGGCGAAGAGGGGGCGGAAGATGAACGTTCCGTACCTCAGCAGCGGCTTCTCCGCGGAGATCCTCCAGTCGTACATCACGTCGACGAAGTCGCCCTCCTCGACAAGCGTCCAGACACCAGTGCCCTCGAAGTCGCCGTGCGCCACCAGCTGGAAACCCTTCGGTGGCGTCGACTCGGTGACGGTGAAGTTCCAGCGCAGGGTGTAGGGGAGCCAGCCCTTCGTGTAGAGACCGACCACGCGGCCGGCGCCGGTGTTGGGGTCGGGCGGCCGGAGCTCTTTCACCTCCAGGTAGACAGACGGCCACCAGCGCGGCAGCTCGAATGGATCGGAGAGCACGTCGAACACTTCCTGCGCCTTCGCGCGCATTCGCCAGTGGGTCACGAAGACGTACTGGGCGGGCATCAGTCCTTCAGGTTTGCGGGATCGAGCAGCTCCTGCTTCGGGCGCTCGATCTTCTGGCGGGACCGCATGATCTCGATCAGCTTTTTCCGGCCCTTCGGCGGGCCGATCATGATCGCGCCGACAAGCCTGTCGTCCTTGAAGAACAGCTTGCGATAGAACTTCTCCTCGAAGCTGAAGGTCCGCACCGATTCGAGTCC
>Ga0070695_100002865_pt1 | contig 10032 bp, 3 predicted proteins | sample KBSK1252metaG_FD_65471 | JGI IMG/M metagenome (GOLD analysis project Ga0070695, IMG submission 65471) | Corn, switchgrass and miscanthus rhizosphere microbial communities from Kellogg Biological Station, Michigan, USA - KBS K1-25-2 metaG | ecosystem: Host-associated > Plants > Roots >... | reverse complement strand
GTTAGCTGCGGTTTGGTCACCATCAGCTTCTCCGAAAGGGGTCCGGATGGACAATCACCCGGAACTAGTGAACAACGTCCTGAGACTCCACAGCTAGCGAGCAGTTCGAGGCCGTCTGGCCTGGGCTGCAGATGGGGGAGGCGATCTACTGCGAGTGGCCTCAGGTACTGCACGTCCGCGTCATGTTCGGCGAGTGGGATGACCGTTTCCTGATGCTGGAGATGACGGCCCTAGAGACGTGGGGGTTCGCGCAGAAGCAGCGGCCCAATCCACGGTGCGGCTCACGGTGGGACCAGCTGCGGTGCATCATGTTTTCACAGCTTCGCTTCCTGGGGTCACTCGAGCGAATTCCGGCTCTCGGTTGCGCGTTTTTTGCCCACACGGGGCATTCCGCCGCCAAACTGGGCCTTTTTCTGGTGGCAGGTGCCTTGCTCGATTACAGAGCAGGCCCTCCGAGGAACCCGCGGGCGGAATGGAAAGGAGTAACGATGATCGAACGTAACCGTATCCACTCTGTGCTGGTAGTGATCCTGCTCCTCGCCATCTCGATCGGGTGCCAACAGCGAGACGCGACCTCGGGAAGCGACGCGTCCGCACCGTCGGCCTCGGACTCGGATTCCGCGCTGTCGCAGGTCGTCCCGAAGCCGGTAGTAACGGACGTTCCCGCCGGCACGAAGGTGCACATCGAGCTGCTCGAAACCCTGGCGAGCAACCGGAATCAGGCCGGTGACCGGGTCAGCGGCCGCGTCGTCCGGGACGTCGTGGTGGCGGGGTCGGTGGCGATCCCGGCCGGGTCCGAGGTCTCGGGGCTCGTGACGGAGGCCGTCGGACTGAAGAAGATCGGCGGTCGCGCCCGGCTGGGGCTCAAGTTCACGAGCGTCGAGCCCCCGTCGGGAAGCCAGAGCGCCATCCGGGCGTCCTACCTGGCGGTGGGCAAGAGCGAGACGAAGAAGGACGCGGCCACGATCGCCGGCTCGGCGGCCGGCGGCGCGATCCTTGGACGGATCCTCGGGCACCAGAAGGACAAGGACGCACGCGGGACGGCCATTGGCGGCGTCGTCGGCGCGGGCGTGGGAACCGCAATCGCCGCCCAGACGAAGGGTGAGGAGATCGTGCTGCACTCGGGCCGGGTGCTGCACCTGACTCTGCAGTCGCCCGCTCAGATCACCGTCAAGGGCTGAGCGCGCCTGTTCCAAGACAATGGTGGCCTGCCCCCTGAAAACTGGTCCACTTCGGTTTTGCCGGAGTCGAGTAGATTCTGGCTGGACGAGGGCCAGAGATGAAGCGCAGTCGGTTCACTGAAGAGCAGATCGTCAAGGTCGTGAAGGCCGTCGAGGGCGGATGCAGGTCACCGAGGCAGTCCGGCACTTCGGGGTCAGTCGAGCCTCGATCACCATCTGGCGGAAGAAGTACGCGGGTCTCGAGGTCTCGGACGCCAAACGTCTGAAGGCTCGAATCGTCCTTGGGGCTGAGCGAAACCGGGCGAGAGAGTTCTGGGTTAACAGCCTAGAGATCCACAACGTTCACAATTCTTTACGCTTCTTGACGACTCGCCGTGGAGCTTCCCAGGGTTAGTCCGCGGACCGGGTGCAGCCCGTCGCGGCATTGCACTCATCCAATGAGCTGTCTCCATGACCGCTCCGCCTAGTTCAGTTTTTCGAAGTTCCAGTACGAGCCAGCGTGGAGAGAAACCACGTTCCCCTGGGCGTCGGTCTGGAAGCAGATGTACCCCGTACCGTCCTTCCGCTCGAACAGCAACGGGGCGGTCTCGATCCATTTGGAACCGGTGAAGAGCAGCCCTTCGTCGTCCGCCTTAACCTCGAGGATGTAGGGGACGCTCCGCGGCTCGCAGGTGTGGCAGGAGCTGGACGGGGCGTAACGCCCGGTGAAGGCCGCCGCCCGCTTCGCGAAATCCTTGGGCGCGGTCGGAGCGGGAAGCCGCGTGCGCGCCGCCGGGAATAGCGTCTCGAGGACCGCCTGCTTGACCGTGTCGCGTAGCTTGCTCCCCTCGAGCTGTCCCACGACGAAAAAGCCGGCGCGCTCTGAGGGGACGAGCACCATCAGCGCGCTGAAGCCGGCCATGTTCCCGCCGTGCTCGATAACGCGGAGCGAGCCGACGAAGTCCTCCCAGAGGCCGTACGTCACGCCCGGGATGAGGGGGTGCATCGTTCTCTGCTGGCGTTGCATCGCGCGGACGGTCTCCGGGGTGAGGATGGCCTGTGAGCCGTAACGCCCCTCCTCGAGGAGCGCGATCATGTAGTGCGCCATGTCGACGGCGGTGCTGTTGATCGAGGAGGCGGGGGTCGTGTGGTACCACTCCCAGGCCTGCGGGACGAGGGCATCCTTCTCCCTCTCGTAACCCATGGCGAGATCTTCGGCGAGCGTCGCTGGGACTCGGATGCTCGTCCGCGTCATCGCGAGGGGTGACCAGACGTTCTCCCGCAGATACTCCTCTAAGGGTCTCTCAGTGACCTCCTCGACGAGCTCGCCGGCGAGCGTTGCTCCGTACGTGGAGTAGCTGATCGTCGTCCCCGGTGGGCGAACCCGCTCCAGGCGCGTCTTCAGGAACTCGGAGAGTCCCAGGACCTCCGCCTCGGAAGGCGCCTGAGTGCCGGGCCGGATCTCGTCGAGCCCGCTCGTATGGGTGAGCAGATCGCCGACAGTAATCGGGAGGGGAAAGCTCGAGGGCACCTTCACCTTCGAGAGATACGAGGCGACGTCCCCCTGGAGGTGGAGCCGGCTGCGCTCGACGAGCTGCATGACCGCGGTCGCAGTGAACGTCTTCGAGATCGATCCGATCCGCCAGATCGTCTTCGCGGGATCGACGGGGACGTTCCTGTCGACATTCGCCAGGCCGTACCCCTTCACGTAGGCGATCCGCCCGTCCTTGACGTAGACGAACGCAACCCCCGGCACACCTTCGCGTTTCATCTCGCTCTCGATCGTCTCGTCGACTTTCGCCTCGAATGCGTGCGTCGACGCAGCCAGCAGGATCGCGGCCGATAGAGTGGTGATCGTCATCGCGTGCCCCCCTCACGCATGAGACGCCCGGGAGCCTCGCTTGGTCGACGCAAATCGGTGGCCACCAAACCCGTTCCTGAGGACTCCACGCTTCCGACCTGTTGTCCCACCGTTGCTGCAGACGGACTGGGAGAGCCGCTCCGGGGGTCTGAGAGACAAAGATCCGCTCTCCGCGGTCTCGTGTGGCGCGCGTATTGGCCAAACTTTGTGAAGATGAGGCCCGACTTGGGCCTCTTCTAAGAGTTGGCTCCCCAAAACGGACTCTCCTCGAACCCCAGGGAGAGCCGAAAGGTGAGCGGAGGCAAGAAGGTGAGGGCTCTACGCTCAACCTCAAAAGGGGAGGCCACCACGAGGACCGGCCACTTCCTGGAGCTGAGACCTCGCTTGCCGCGCCGGTCACCGTGTGCTCAGCCGCACGCGCTGGTGCGAGGGCGACCGGTATTGGAACTCGCGGTCGAGGCGCGCGAGCTCAAGACCTGCCGGTCGTAAAGCCCACCGCGCTGCATAGGGTCAATAGGGAAGAGGCTCCGTCGAGCGACAGTGCTGGAGTGTGGGCGCTCGCCGTCCTTTTTCTTGGAAAGAATTTCTGACAGGACGTCGCGACGTTTCGAAAACGATCAGCAACCACTCTGTGCGCGACCATCGGCGTGAAGAAATGCAACAAAAACACGGCGTTAATCCTCGATGCGACTAAAGGCCAATCGCATCACCTCGGAGGGAGCAGGTACTGTTGTGCCGATTGACACTGCTCTCCCATATCCACCGGGTCGTTCTCCCGAAGAACTCCCCGATGGAGTCCTTCGGGAGCTCGATCGTTCGCTACGCGCCGACCTACACCAGATTCGCGTCGTCCACACTCAAGAGAACAATTCTCCGATCGTTGGGATTCGTTCTCAACGAGGCTTTGAAGGAGTGATCTGTCATTAGGCTCTTGGCCAACCGGTAGGACTTCGTGCTGTCAAATCCTTTCTCAATCCTCAGCCAGGTGTACAAGGTCAGGAAGGATCCATCGGAATGGTTGCTGTATGCAGCGTTGTGCGAAAGGATTCCTGACTTGCCGACAATATTTGCCGGCTGGAGATAACCCCAACCTGTCGTAAACACGAACAGATTCTTGTTCCCCTGCTCCGACCCCGCCGGGACATTGGCCGCGGGAAAATCCCATACGCTGGAGACGTCATCGTAGCTGACCACCTGCAACCAATTGCTTTCAATGGTGAAGAACAACTTCTGGAGCGCGTCTCCGCCCGCTTGCCAGCTCGTGATGATCCTATTCACCTTATCGACGGCCAACTGCGCGTTGATGTATCCCTTGATCAAATCGCTGCGTTCCGTTGCCGGGGTAAAGTTCAGTTGATCCTCCAGGTCGTGCAGTTTCGTTTTTAAGTCGGTCGTGAGCCATTGAACGAGCTCAACTTCCTTCTCCAGCTGAGTGATGTCCGGTGGAATTCTGTAGATGTTGAAGCCCATTCCCCAGAAACAATACAGGTAGTCGTTACCCTCGGGGAATCGCGTCAGTTGTTGCGGGGTGAGAGCTGTCCTTTGTGCAGGTATGGCCTCATGTCCGTAACTGTAGAGGTTGGCGGGAGTATCCGGATCCGGACTGGACGGACCCTTTGGCGAGGCCAGCCAACTGCGGTTCACGAATTCAATGCCGATCGAGGACTTGTTTAGGCCCGAGATGTGGTTTTCGCGTTGCCTCAGATCATTGAACTGCATGACAGTCGCGTTCCGCAGGACTGCCATATGCGACGTTGTGTTCGTTCCGACATTGATTCCATGCGCCGTTGGTTCCGATGTCACCGACGATGCTGTCTCATGCAACACCAAGTGGATCAAGTCCGAGGCCGTTCGTGTTCCGTTGTCGTGCCGGTTGTGCTCAACGGACGCGTCGCTCCAGTTCAACAGATTGGATACGGTCTCGAATTCGATCTTGTTGATCACTATGGTTGAACCAAGCGCCGGCGTATAGTTGATCATGGCCATGGAGGCGGCGTTTCCCTCGCCGACGATCGCATCCCTGAAGTGCACGACTTGTGTGAACAACTGACCGGGATTGTCTCTTGCCGTCTGCTCAAACCCCTCCCGAAACTCCGCGAACGTCTCGCTGTGCTCGCCCTCCTTCGACGGGTCCAGGAATACGAAACGGCTATTGGCTTCCGTGCCGTCTCCGTCGTAGCCGATCAGGATCTTTGCGTGTGCCGCGATGTCGGTTGACGTGTCGCTGTCCACCGTGAGCCACAGAGGGCCATAGGACTTCATCCAGGACACGTAGCTTTCAAACGGATAACTCGCTGGAGGTTCGCCCATCATGCCGAGCGCATCGATGAAGTCCGTCTTCTCCGACGGCAGCAACGGCTGATTGTTGTTGTACTTGACCAGATACTCCGGGCCCACCATGGCCAGTAGCTGGCTGACTGTATAGTGTGTGCCGTCCTTCCAGCCTTTCATCATCGTGGCCGCTGCGGCCCAACAGGCGGCGTCCTTGTCTCCCTGCAGCACCAAGCGCACGGCCTTGCCGGCTACCCTGTACTTATTGGCGCTCCCGGTGCCAATCTCGACCGACTCTGCCTTTCCGCTTCCATCGGCACGGGTCGCCTTCACCGCCTTGCCTTCGTCGGCTGCCTTGATCGCCGCGTCAGTCAACGTCGGCTTGCTGGCTCTAGCCTTCTCCTGATCGGCCTTCTTGCTCTGTCCCCCATCCACCATCTGACCGAAGTGATCCTTCAGCAACGCGGCCTTTTCCTCCTTGCTCAACTCAGGCGAATTATGGATCGCGTCGGCAATCTTGTCCGATTGCTCCGTATTGTGGCCCATCGTGAAGATGTCTTTTGCAATCTCCGCGAAGGCCTTGGCATTCTCCTGGTTGGAGAGGTAGGTCTGCATCGCGTTCTTCTGGTTCTGGTCCAGGCCGGTGAAGTCCGTGAAGATTCCACTCTTGCCCAGTAGCTCAGTCGCCGCCGCGAGCCCCGCGCCAGGCGCAGGCGTCGGCGGCGCATTTTGAATGTTGACAATGGGCGTCGCGAAGTCCTTGAAGGCCGCTTTCCAATCCGACACGGTCGGTACGGGAACGGTGACCGGAGTGATCGGCGTGGGTTCATCTGTCTTGAATCTCTCCCAATCCTGCGATGTGTTGTCTTTGACCTTTTCGCATGCATCACAGGCACCCTGTACCGCCTCGGCAAAGACTCCCTTGCTGGGTATGCTGATGCGATACGGCGGGATTGGAGTCAGCGGTTTGTAATGATCGAACAGGCTGGCAATCGTCGCAGGGCCCTCGATCGGCTGCTCAACCACGAAGCTCCTGTCGATCTTGTACCCCGGCGCCACAGGCATGATGAGCGAGTTACCAGAAATGCCGACGAGCTCATTCTTGACCACCGAAGCCAGCGCCCGCTTCCCGATGGGTGAGCCAAAGTCGTCATAAGTGTCGATGATGAACCCATCCAGCAGCATGATCCGCCTGTCCGGATCCAGACTCTTGAAGAGTGCCTTGTTGTAATGTTCCAGGTTGCTGTTCAGATGAGCGACGAGCTTCGCCGCGACATAGGCGTCTTCTTTCTTGGGATTGCGCTTCTCGTTTTCACTTTCTGGCGTGTGAAGCAGGCTTCCATCCACCAGGTCATCACCCACGTGGCCGCTGTACATCACGCCGTTGTAGTGCGCGGTGGAATAGCGGATGGTGACGTTCCGCACCGCCAGGGTCACCAAATCGTTGTTCAAAGCGGCAGTGTTGGTGTACGAAATTGCCAGCTGGCTGATCTCGTTTCGTTTCTTGTTGGATCCGGTCCCGCGGAGATTGACTTTCATCAGCGCGTAGTTGCCCTTGTACTTCGTCTCCGCGGACAAGTCGATGGCCGAAAAGGAGCCGACGCTGATGTTCCTGCAAATCCGTTCGAACAACAGTGGAGCGATGTCGTTGTAGAAGATGCTGTCCCACTCGGAAATCAGTCGATCTCTGAAGTAATACCCGAGCATGTCGACGACATTCTTGCCAAGCAATATCGCGTAGGCTTCCCACTGTGCCTTATCGAAGCCGCCGAGTTCGAAGAAATTGCCGTCGAACTTGCGGACACGTATGCACTGCGCTGGAGGCACGGAGGCAAAGTTTGCGTCGATCGAGACGTACTCGTCGATAATCGGATGGGCCTCAGTCTTTACGCTGCCGTCCGCGTTCAAGTATCCACCGGCGATGGCTCCCAGCGGACCGCCCAGGATGCCGCCAATCAAGGCTCCTGGCCAGGACCAGGTTGACTTCCTTTCAAGAGGCCAGGACTTGATCCTGTCGTATTTCGACTTCGGTCTGGGTAGGTTCGTGTAGAGGTATATCTCGCCGGTAATGAAGTTCATCACCTCGTCATCGTAGGCACCCGGAGGGGAATCCACGTTCTCGTAGTTTGTCTTGATACGCTCGATGGCATCGAATCCTCGAAGCAGCGGATGGCGGCGTCCGGCCTTGATCAAAGTAAATGGCTGAAGGTACGTCTCCGATGACATCGGCAATAGGTTGGCTGCGAGGACGTCCCTCCATTTGAAGATGTTGTCTCGCGTAAAATCGGTCATGAGCAGCGGAATGAACAAACACTCCTCAACATGGATCAAGTCCTGGTAGATGGCGTAATGCCTCAGAACCTCGAAATACATCATCGTGAGAGAATGACAGTGATTGTGGTTGGCGATTACCTCGGCGGTGACGCCATAATTCTGGCCCTCCTGAACGGTCGTAACGACCGACGCGTTCAGTTCTCGGTAACTTTGCGCGTTTTGATTGATTGCATTCTTGATTTGTTCGTGAAAGTGCTGGGACAGTGCGCGCGAACTGTCTTGCCAGGCAGTCGAGTTGGCGTTCGCAAAGCCGCCCGACACACCAAACGCTCCGGCAATGCCTTCCACGATCCCGGCGAGCCCCAAGCCGGCGCTCACGCCACCGGTCGTTGCCGAACTCCCGCCTTTGGCAGATTCGTCCAGATTGCCGGCAAGGGTATCGGTAATGTCCAGGTCATTGACCAAAGAGGCCGCAAGGGATTCTCTCTGGGAGAAACGCTGCGTCTCGCTGGCGGTAAGGGCGTGCGTTTGATTGAATACGACGATCTGCTTCTTCTGTCCGGGCGCGAGTGGCAAGGAGTGGAGGAGTTCGCCGAGGGAATAGCCGTCCGCCTTGGTCTTGACGCTATAGTGCAGGACGTGGCCGGTGGCGACAGTTACGGCCTGATAGAGCGACAAATCATTGTGGAGGCCCGGGGCGTCTTGCCACCGGATCGGATTGCCAAGATCAACTGCCTTGCGAGTAATCTTGCTGAGCCCGCCCTTGAGGAGGAAATTGCCTTGTGCATCTCTGATCAGGACGTAGTTCGCGACGTCGGGGTCCGATGTTCTCACGACCGCTTTATGCCGGTATTCATTGAGCGTTCGATTGGGAACTGAAAGGTTGACGCATGATCCACCGATGTCCTGTGTATAGGAATCCGATTGAATCAGATCGGTCTCACTGGGCAGTCGGTTTGCCTTGTCGAGATCACGACACTCGCAGTCTTCTGGTTTGTCATCGGCATCCTTCTGGCACGTGACATCCTTCAACAGGAGATACAGGAAGTCATCAGCGATCGTCTCGTGGACGACAACGTGCGCTTCATCCGCGTAAACCTGGATAGTTACTGGGCTGGCCGGGGTCAGTGAGGTGAAAACCCGCGCAGAGACGTAGTCTCCGTAGGGATAGGGCATCGAGAAGTTCCCGGAATTGTCGGTCGTCGCCGAACCTACGACGATCTGCGGAGCGTCGACTTCCTTCTGTGCCTCTACGACGACGATGATGTCCTTTAGATCGCATTCCGTCGATAACTCGACCACCTTTCCGCTTAACTTCTTGTGACCTCCGGTCGGCGTCGGTTCTGGGTCGGTCAGTACAACTGGTGTTACGAGCGGCACTTCTATGGGGATATGTGCCAAGGAAGCATCGCTGACGGCGTAGTGTCTGTGCCACACCACCGAGCCGTCGTAGGCCTTGACGCGCACATCTACGTCGCTGTTGATCAGATTGGTGACGACGGTACCGAACGAAAAGGGGAGGGTATTGTCTGGCGGTTGTTCTGCCGCGCTCCAGTCGAAGTGGTTCGTAATCAGGTCCGAATTGCCGGCGGACACGCGGACGCTGTATTCGGTCGTGAGATCGTAAAATGTGAACTCGGTGAGGGCGACCGGGGCACTGTCGGCGGTCAGGATTGTGAATGTTCCTTTGATGTCCACGGACGTAATCTCGGGAACCACGACGGGAAAATCGAATAGCTCGTCCTTCAGAACTCTTTGGAGCGTCTTGATGGTCCGGCCGTCGCCGATTCCGAAGTGCGCCTTCAGGTATGTCTTGAACTCATCCAGAGCAATGTTGATCCGTGGTGTCTTTGTCACATCCGTGACATGCGAAAGGATTACCAGGAAAGCAAAATCGTTGAATCGCGGTTCGACCGCGCGAAACTGGGCGGCTGCTTCTTCAAACCGTGCACGGTTAACGAGAAAAATGTTCGCGCGCAGATAAGCGATCAACTCGACCATCGGCGTGTCCGCTTCGTCTTCGTTGAGCGAAATCGACGTATCCAATGCCGGGCGGCGTGCCAGGATGTCGGCATAGTGTTCGGATGCCGTCGAGAAACTGTACAAAGCGTCGAAGTCGGTCCCACCGAAAGCATTGTCCAGTTCATCTGTGATGTGAAGGCGAATGTTGGTGGACAAGGAAGCCAAGCGTGTATCGTCGCCGCGAAAGTTGATGGCTGCGTAACAAGCATGAAAACTCTCGACGGAGAGATCCGTCGAGCCGATCAGGAGTTCGCTGGCGATAGGCGCAAGGTAGTCTGCGCTGTTTAGCGCGCGGCGCACGCGAAGTGTGTGCGTGCCCAATGGAGCTCTTTGAGGAAAGGGTCTCCCATCCCGTAGGATTGTCTCGAATGTGTAGCTCGGAATATCGAAGAAAAGCAGGACTGATTCGACGGGGGAGTTGGAGGAGTCGCCCTCGTAACGAAA
>Ga0070695_100002863_pt1 | contig 10036 bp, 6 predicted proteins | sample KBSK1252metaG_FD_65471 | JGI IMG/M metagenome (GOLD analysis project Ga0070695, IMG submission 65471) | Corn, switchgrass and miscanthus rhizosphere microbial communities from Kellogg Biological Station, Michigan, USA - KBS K1-25-2 metaG | ecosystem: Host-associated > Plants > Roots >... | reverse complement strand
GCTGGCGGCGGCCTACTCTCCCACGACCTCGCGATCGCAGTACCATCGGCGCTGACAGGCTTAACGACCGTGTTCGGGATGGGAACGGGTGTGGCCCTGTCGCGCTAGTCGCCAGCAAAGGAAAAGACGAGTGCGTGCCTTCGTGGTGGTGGGCAATCACTCCTGGGCTCGCCCTCGTTGGTCGTGAAGATAACCAGGATTCGGGATTCCGGATTGGGGTGGGAGGGGAGGAAGTAAAAAATGTCCAATGCCCAGCAGTGGCGTGGGCATTGGACATTTGGAGAGAAGGCTTCAGCTGCGGTTCTAGCGGTCTCTTTTCAACCTGCTGCGCGTGAGCACGTAGACGTCGGCCAATCCGAAACCGCCACTGCGGGGCGACGGGAAGTAGAGCGCGGTGCCGTCAAAGGAGAGTGTGGCGCGGTCATCCTGTACGTCGCTATTGATGACCGGCCCGAGGGTCACCGGGGGCGACCAGGGATCGGCAGTGGTGGCCCGCGTCGAGACCCAGAGGTCGACTCCGCCCACCGTTCCCGGCCGACTGGAGCCGAGGAAGAGCTCCAGCCCGTCCCGTCGGATGAACGGGGCCAGGTCGCGCGCAGAGGAGCTGAGCTCGCGAACCAGGACGGCGGGGCCGAAGGTCCCATCCGCCTGTCGCGTGCTACGGTAGATGTCTTCCCCGCCAAGGCCTCCCGGCGCACCCGACCGTCCCGCGAAGAAGAGCGTCGTGATTCCAGTCTCATCGTCCTCGAAGATCGATGGCAGAACCTCGGCTAAGGCAGTGTTGACGCCGCTCCCCAGGTTCTGCGGGGTCTGCCAGCCGAACGGATCTCGTTTGTTATGCCGTCGTGATACATACAGGTCGAACCCACCAGCTCCCCCGGGACGGTCACTGTGGAAGTACAGACGACGGCCGTTGGTCGTGAGGAAGGGAGCAGCGTCGAAGCCGCTGGAATTGACGTCGCAGCCCAGGTTTTGCGGTTCCCCCCAGGCTTCGTCCCCGCTTTCCCGCGTCGAGACCCAGATGTCGAAATTACCGCAACCTCCGGGGCGCGTCGAACTGACATAAAAACTCAGTCCGTCCTTGGAGATGAAGGAGCCCCCGTCGGCGAATGCACCATTGATCGGCGGGCCGAGGTTGACCGGCGCGGACCAGCTGGAGAACTGCGGCGCGTCATCGTCTTCGAACTCCTGGTCTTCCAACTGATGCCTTGCTGACGCACTGAGCCCGTCGATCTGGGACGGCAGTGTACCCGACTCGGTCCCGCAGGCGAAGCACAGAGCGAGCGGGGTCAGCGAGGCGATGATACGGCGTGCGGTGATCATGTCATTCTCCTTTAGTGCCCGCTCGGCGGGCGAGTGGTCATCCACATCGCCGGACAAGCTAGGCCTGCAGGATCACGTCACGACCAAGAACTCAGCCTCTCGAGCCAATTACTCCGCGCGCCCGCCGAACGCCCACCGGCCGTCCAGCCGTCGCGCGCGCAGACCGACGGACAGGGTGAGCGTCTCGAACTGTTCAGAGCGACCGGCGGACTTCAGGAAGTGGAAGCGCTCTACGCGGTATCCCAGCGAGAAGGCGAGCGGGAATCGTAGAGGGGCGACGGAGATGGAGACGTCGCTCCCCAGGCCGAAGTTTGGAGGTGCCTGCTCGGTGCCGCTCAAAACGTGGAGATAGGCGAAGCTCGCCCCTGCGCGCACCACGGGCGTCCCGAGATCGCGTGACCCGATGACGCCAATCGCCACCATGTTCCAGCGCCGGCGACCCGCCGCCGAGCTGAGCACCCGCGCGATGTAGCGGCCATCGACCCCGAGCCACTGGCGCGGCTCGTAGCGGGCACCCGCGGAGATCTCACCGACATCGCGCTCCAGCACGCCGCTCCCAGCCGTTGGCGACAGCGTCCCCCGTGTGCCGCTGGCCGAAAAAGTCCACGACGCGCTGTGAAAGCCGACGGCGGCGCCGAGCCACGTTCCATCGACCCGCTCCGTCGCGCCGCCGACGCGCACACTACTCTTGGGAAACCCGACGACGGCGCGACCCGAGACGGCCTGGCCGGCGAGCGCGGCGGGAGCGAGTCCGGCCGCGAGCAGCAGCGCGGCCTGCCACGCTCGACGGGCTGCATTCATGAGGGGCGTCTCGCGCGCACGCGGATCGCTGTGCGCCGTAACTTCTCCGCGTTCTGGGTCGCAATGCTGTGGTTCCGCCCCTCCCACTCCGCCCGCACCGTCGCGTTGTAGCGGACGTTCTCCGGTATCGTCACCCTGGGGCGGTTCAGCCGGAGATCGGCGACCGCGATCGACACGCCCACGACGCTCGCGGCGAGCGGCACGGACCGCCCGCTGAGATCCCGGTCGTTCGTGATCACCGGTATCATGACGGCGGCCGTCCCGAGGCCCACGGCCCGCAAAACGGTGCGCCACGACGCGCGACCCTTCTTCACTTCGGGTCGAAAGCTGGTATTCGGCAGGGCGGGCAGGTGGGCCGCGGTGTCCACCGCCAAATGCTCGAGGTTCAGAGTGAACCCGTCTCTCGCGCCGCCTCCCGGGAACAACACCTCGCCTTCGATCCCGATCGAGCCGGTTGGCAGCGCACCACCGTCGGGCAGCGTGAGGGCGAGGCGGAAAACGGCGAGACTTTCGACGGCAATGACCGTGAGGAGCGAGTCGCGCGAGCGGGATGAGGGCAACCGCAGGTACAACCGGACGTCGCCCGGCCGACCGACCGCGATCTCGATGGGCAGCGAGTCGCGATCGGGCACGAGCACCGTATCGAGGGCCGTGCGCATCCCGAGCACCGGAGTCTCCCGTCGAATCCGGTCATAGACCGCCCGAAGGTCCGGGTTGAAGAGATCCGGCGGCGGCGTGTGGAACGGATGCATCGCGACCAGCCGGCGGAGATAGGAGCGCGCGGAATCGCGGGCGCGCAGCGCCCAGGACGCCTCGGCGAGGCGTGCGAGTACCTCGGCCCGTTCTCCGAAACGTTCCGACGTTCGCAGTGCCTCGACACCGCGCTCGAACTCGCCCGCGTCGAGTAGGCTCAACGCGCTATCGAGGCGGGGCTCGCCGGTTGTATCGCGGCGCGCAATCCGCCCGAGGCGGAGCTGCTGGCGCTCTCCGACTACGATTGTGGTATCCCACGTCGGTCCGGAGTCTCGCATGAGGCGGAGCGCGTGGCTTCCCGTTCCGATCCGATGACCCGCGACGCCGGTGTATCCGACAGCCTGCCCGTCCACGAGCACCGTGGCCCACGGGCGCGCGGCAACGTACAGGGCGCCCGCGGTCTCCGGGAGCAAGGACACCCGCACTCGGGTCTCGACTCCCGGGAGCAGCTCGACGGTGAGTCGGGTCGGGAGGTACCCTGGCGCAGATACGACTGCGTCGTAGCTCCCCGGCGGGAGGCTCCGCGACTCTCCTCCACGCAGGAACTGGTCGGCGCCGATGCGCGCTGTGATCGGGATGGTGGCGGCGGCCAGACGAACAATTCCCGGAGCCATAGTGCGGAACGCCACCGGCCAGTGGAACTCGGTCCGGACGACGAAAGGATCGTGCGGCGTCGAATCGACGAACGCGCGTGCCGCACGTGCCGCGCGCACAACGGCGGGGGGCACGAGATCTTCATCGACCGCGAACTCGGGAGAAACCCGGGCCGCCCAGCGCAGCCAGGTGGCCGCTAATGCGTCCTGCCGGAGCACCAGCAGCACGTCCGCCAGGCGCTCGACTCCCCGGTTCCAATTATGATCGCGCGCTCCGGCGGCGGGATTCAGGCCGAGGCTCAACAGCGGCAGGGCGCGTTGATAGTCCGCGAGCAGATAGCGATCCGTGCCGGCGGCCAGCGCCTCGCGCCCGGCCTGCGCTCGGGCTGTCGCGGCCGCGATCGTGAGAACGATCAGCAACGTCCACGTTCTCATGGCGTGATCCGGCGCATCTCGATCTCGAGCACATTCACGCCGGCCTGGAGCGTCAGGGTGGTATCGAGCGCAACGAAATCGGGACGCTCGAATCGCAGGGTGTGCGTTCCGGGCGGAAGCTCCTCGCGGTGTACTGGCCGCTCACCGCGCAGAGCACCATCCACATAGATGCGGGCCCAGCCGTTGGAGAGACGGATGACGAGCACCGCCATCGGTGCCTGCGTGGTGGGAGCGGTGCGAATCCGCGGCGCGGACTCGCGCTGTATGCTGTCCCGACCGGCGGTCGGGCTGGCCGCGATAGGGAGCGCGTCGTCTTCACGAGCCCCCCGCACGACAGTGACTACCCCGTACAGCGCTATTCCAGCCACCGTGATTCCCGCCACCCAGGCGCCGCGCCGGCTGCGGCGCGGCGCGGCCGTGGTGGGAATACGTCCGGCGAGCGTGCTGACGAATTCGGCAACCGTCCGGAAACGGTCTTCCGGCTTCTTCGCCAGTGCGCGGTCGATTGCCGCATAGGAGAGGGACGGGAGGTCCGGGCGCAACTCGGCCAGCGGCGGCGGAGGCTCGGACGCGTGTTTGTTCAGGAGCTCGTATGCAGTGGACGCGTCGAAGGGCACGCGGCCGCCCAGACACTGGAACGCGACTACGCCGAGGGAGTACTGGTCCGCGGCCCCTGATATCTCGGCGCCCCGGTAATGCTCGGGCGACATGTAGTGCGGCGTGCCGAGCAGGTGTCCGGACGCGCTGACCGATGGCTCCTGGATCTCCTTCGCGATGCCGAAGTCCGTCACCGTGACCCGCCCGCGGTCGTCGAGGAAGATGTTGCCGGGCTTGACGTCACGGTGGATGACCCCATGCTGATGGGCGTAGTCGAGCGCGTCGTCGACCTGGTCGAGGATCGCAATCGTCTCCTCAAAGGTGAGTCGCTCGCGTTCCTTCAGGATCGCGTCGAGGGTCTTGCCCTCCAGCAGCTTCATGGAGTACCACAGCAAGTCGCCAGCCCCACCGACGCGGTAGATGGGGATGATGTTCGGATGATCGAGCGCCGCGGCGGTGCGGGCTTCACGTCGGAACCGCTCGATGGCGCCCGCGCCGAACGTGAGCGCGGGGGGCAGCACCTTGATGGCGACGCGGCGGCGCAGCTGGATTTCCGTCGCGAGGTACACGACGCCCATCCCACCGCGCGCCAGCTCGCGCTCGATCTCGTATTCACCAGCGGTCTGCTCGCGGAGCAGGCGCGTGAGCTTGGCGACGCCGGCGTCGTCCAGCGCCGCCGGAGTGGTGGACGCCAAATCCCGCACGTCGGCACCGCAGTTGGTACAGAACTCGCCGCCGGAGGGGAGCGGGCTCGCGCAGTGTGCGCAACGCATCGGGGGAAACGATACGGCTGACATCACGGTGGGGCCAGCATCCACGCGTGCTCGCTCCGATGAGTCCGTCACGCATGTTCCCTTTCACTCCCGCGCTATCGCTGCGAATCAGGTCGCGGATGTGTTGCCGCGTTCGCTCGGGGAAGCGCGAAGCGCCCTGCGTTGGCTGCTGGTCCGATCGGACGCCAGGCCGGGTTGTCTTCATACTCGCGAGTCGACGTCAGGCGTTGCAGGCCGGTCCCATCGCGGTTGATTACATAGAGGTCGGACTGCGTATCCCACGCCATAAACACGAGACGCGCCCCGTCGGGCGCCCAGGCAGGGCTACGGGCGCCGCCCGGAAACCCGTGGGGCGTCAGCTCCCTGGCGCCGGAGCCGTCGGGATTCATCACCCAGATTTCTTGCTCTGGACGTCCACTCGAGAAGGCGATCAGGGAACCATCGGGAGACCAGGCTGGCCAGTAGCGGCCAGGGCCAGGATTCGGGATCGCGTAATGGCCCCCGCTGCCGTCGGCATTGATGACGTTGATGCCACCACAGGAGAATGCGAGCTTGGTCCCATCGGGCGACCACGTCGGGCTGTAGCAGTACCCCCAAGACAACGGCACGAGCAGCTGGAGGTTGGAGCCGTCCGCGTTCACGACATAGATGGCCGCAGTACAATCCCACACACACGGCGGATCCTCCCGCGCGAAAGCGATCTTCGTTCCGTCCGGCGACCACGCGGCGCCCAAGTCGCACGATGCGCCACCAACGCCTGGATTCGAAACCCTTCGGTCGTCTGAGCCGTCGGCGCTCGCCGTATAGATCGCGCACCCGCGCGAAAACGCGAGCCTATTCCCGTCGGGAGACCACGCCGGCTCAGCCGCGTCGGGAATCAGTAACGAGGCTATGTCCCCACACAGCACCTCTATGCCCCGTGGTGATTCGAACGCGAATTGCGCATTCGCAGCCGGGGGCCCACCCGTAACGCTCACCGTTGCAGCGTCGGACTGGCCTCCGTTTGCGGGAGTGACGGTGATCGCCGTCGCGCCGCGGCCCTGCGCCGTAACGAGACCGGCATCCACGGTCGCCACGCATTCGGAGCCACTGCGCCACTGGAACGCGACATCGGCCACGGGATAGCCGTTCCGGTCGAGCCCCACGGCCCCCAGCCGCAGCGTGTCGGCCGCTCCCGTGAGCGTCACGTTGTGCTCCGACAGTCGAGCGGCCGCCACCTGCTGACGCACCTCGACCGTGGCGAAGGCGGACTGGCCGGCGCTCGTTGCGGTCACCAAAACCACGCCGTTGGCCGCCGCCGTGACGAGCCCGGTCGGATCCACAGTAGCGACCGTAGCCTCGCTCGTCGCCCAACTGACGGCGGGATTGGGGATCTCTTTCCGACCACTGTCGTACGCGGTCGCGACGAGGCGACCGGTATCGTGGATCGCCGTCAGGGTGTGGAAACCGGGGTCGACGATAACGAGTCGGACGACCTGCTTGACGACCAGCGTCGCAGTGTCTGCGGCGGTGCCGACGCGCGCGACGATCTGCGTCGTGCCTCCTCCGGCCGCGGTAGCCATCCCGGCTGAGTTCACTCGGGCGACGTTGGTGTCACTGCTGCTCCAGCGCGGCTTGGCCAGCCGCTGCACTCGGCCGCTGTCGTCGAACACGATCGCGAAGAACTCCGTCGAGCGCCCGACGGTGCGCAGTGTATCGATCACGGGTGCCAGCAGCACCCGCGAGGCCACTTGCGTGACCACGACGCTCGCGAACCCCTCGACACTGTCCGCCTGGGCCGCGATGGCCACGGTCCCCTCGTCCACTGCAACGACAAGCCCGGTGTCGCCAACGGTCGCAACTCGCGGGTCGGCGCTCGACCAGGTGAACGGCACGTCGGGGACCGCCGCACCCTGCGCGTCGAACGCGATCGCCCGCAGTCGACTTCTGGCCCCGAGTCGGGTGAAGGCCAGCGCGGGCGAGTCCACCACGACCCGCGTCACCACGACCTGCGCGGAGAATACGGTGTCCACTATTCCTGTCGCGGTCGAGTAGGAGACGCGCACCGCGGCCGTGCCGCGCGCGATGCCTTGCAACCCGCGTCCGGTCGGATCTACGCGCACACGAGTGGGCTCGAGACTCTCGAGCCGATAGTTGGGATTCTGCAGCACCTGTCCTTCAGCCGCGATGCGGATCGGCGGCTGACCGGCTCCCGCGAGAGGCACGCGATACGGCGGCTCGAAATCGAAAGTGAAATGCACGCGGCCGCCCGCCGGCTCGCCGGGCAGCATGCAGGCGAGGAGGTATAGGGTCGCGGCTAAGCTGACCGCGAGGCCGATCGTGAGCCGTGGGATGTTCATCGCGACGCCTCGCGTCCGTGGGTTGCCTGACACGATCGGGCGAGGCGCCCAAGCACCGACCAATTACCTGGACCAACGCGACAATTCATTACATCACAACTCGTTCCAGCCGGCGCAGCGGCTCCAGGAGAGCCAGCCTCGCGGGGTCTCCGCCGGCGGCTCGCTCGGCGGTGCGGATCGCAGTGGCCGCTGTGCGTTTCGCCCCGAGCGCCAGCGCCCGCTCCGCGACGCGCCGGGCTGCCTCGAAGGCGTCGGGTGCTCGCTCGACCGCGAGCAGCCGGGCGCGGAGTAGCTGAGAATCGATGTCGTCGCGCCCCGCGAGCGCGGCGACATAACGCTCACGCAGCCGGCGACGGCCCCCGGGCTGTATCGATTCGCTCTCGACAACAGCCGCCAGGAGGCGACTCGCGAAGGCGTACCGGGCACCGTCAAACACCACGATCCTCTCCCGCTCGAGCCGATCGAGGGACTCCTCGACTCGGGGCGTGGGGATTCCCGACACGTCGGCGAGAAGCGAATGGTCTGGTATCTCACCCGCCACGCTCGCGGTTCGCAGGACGGCGGTCGTGTCTTCGTCCAGCTTGGCCACGCGCGCGGCGACGGCGTTTCTGACGGCGGCCGGAATGTTGACTGGGAGTGTGGCGTCGTACGTCGCGCCCGAAGGCGGCCACGCCGTGCGTTCATCGTGCAGCGGTGCGGATAGCCCGAGGTCGCGGAGCAATGTCACCGCGAGAAATGGATTGCCCCCCGACTCCCGAGCCACGCGCCGCGCCAGGCGCTCGCGCTCGTCTTGTACGGTGCACCACGGCGCCGTCGCCTCTACGAGTGCAACGAGCTCGTCGGTCGTCAGCGGCTCGAGCCGGACTTGCGTGCCTGGCACCTCGCGCCCGATGCCCCCGATCAGGGACTGGAGCTCTGCCGATGAGTCGTCACCAGATGCGAAGGTGATCACGAGGGCCAACGGCGCCTCCCGCTCGCGCGCCCAAATGGCGCGCAAGGCGGCGAGCGTCGAGCCGTCGGCCCACTGGGCGTCGTCGACGAGCAAGGCCACGGGCTGCTGCTCGGCGACCACACGGAGTAAGGACCCGAGTGCGTCGGCGACCTGAGCGACGTCGCGCGCTTCGAGCGGCTCGACGCGCGCCGCCAGCTCCGGCACGAGACTGGCGAGGATCCGCAGGCCGACGTGATCGGTAGCAGTGATTCCTGGTGCCTCGAGCAGCCCGCCGCGCATCAAGGCGCGCAGCGTGCTCCACGGCGCGTCGTGGTCGCTCGCCAGGATCCTGGCGGTCGCCGTCGTCGCTCCCGCCAGCGCCAGGCGCTCGGCGCACGCGTCGAGTAGCCGCGACCGCCCGGAGCCCGCCTCCCCGCCGAGCACCAGACACGCCGGTCCATCGCGTGGGACGCGCTCGAGGCGGGCGAACAGCTGCGCGTGTGTATCCCGCCGTCCGATGAGACGCTGGTCTGGGATCGCGCGGCGGCCGCTGGGCCGCTGCCACTTCGCGGTGCGGATCCGGTCGGCGAGGGCGCGAAGGGTTCCGCCGATGTCTTCCCCCAAGTCGCGCTTGAGGCGCTCGACGAACTCGTGGTAGATCGCCAGGGCTCCGGCCGTGTCGCCCTCGAGCGCCGCGCTGCGCATGCCGAGCGAGAGGGCCGGCTCGCTGTACGGGCTGAGCGTCAGCGCGCGGCGGGCGAGCGCCTGCGCTTCGACGTAGCGAGTGACCGCGAGCTGCTCCGCGGCGCGAGTGACAAGCAATTGCGTTGCCGCGTCCCGGACGCCCGTGCGCTGGGTCTCCATCCACGCGTCGAACGTAGGCGCCGCATCGACATGAAACCCTTCGAGGAAGTCGCCGCGGAGGAGGTCGAGGGCGCGCACCTGTCCGTCCCCGCAGAGCGATACGAACTGGAGCGCGTCGACCTCCAGCTCCTGCGCGTTGAGGCGGAGGGCCTCACCGCGCGAGATCAGACGATCATCTCCGAGTGCGCCGCGCAACCTGCGCACTGCCTCGTTGAGCGAGCGGCGAGCCTTGTCCTCCGAGCTGTCACCCCAGAGCACACCCATCAGGTGACTGCGGGTGCGGATCCCATCCGGCGAAAGGGCGAGATAGGCAAGCAGCGCGAGGTGCTTGCGCCACAGCACGTCGGGGGGTGGGTCGCGACCGTCGAGAGCGACCGTGGGCGGGCCCAGGCAGCGAAGTGTGAGGCGCGGCATAGCAGTTGCCATCGCCCGTTCAAGATGCCGCCCGCGCGGGGGTGGGGCAAACACGAAGCCCGCTCCGGTGTGTTGGAGCGGGCTTCTGTTGAGAAGCTGGCGGCGGCCTACTCTCCCACGACCTCGCGATCGCAGTACCATCGGCGCTGACAGGCTTAACGACCGTGTTCGGGATGGGAACGGGTGTGGCCCTGTCGCGCTAGTCGCCAGCAA
>Ga0070695_100002862_pt1 | contig 10037 bp, 9 predicted proteins | sample KBSK1252metaG_FD_65471 | JGI IMG/M metagenome (GOLD analysis project Ga0070695, IMG submission 65471) | Corn, switchgrass and miscanthus rhizosphere microbial communities from Kellogg Biological Station, Michigan, USA - KBS K1-25-2 metaG | ecosystem: Host-associated > Plants > Roots >... | reverse complement strand
CGGCCAACTGAATGATGCTGGTCGCCAAGGCGATCAAGGCTACATGCAGAGATATGCGCCGTGCGAGGCTTGGTCGCTCAGCGTTGGTCCGACCTTTCATATGTGGGCTTCCTTCACGGCGCAGCCAGCATCCCTTGCGATAGCACCTGACCTGCCGTCAAAGTCTTTTCTCGGGCGCTCATCATTTTTGATGGCCTTACCACGATAGCGTGGGCCGAAAATCCGGCAAGACACCTTCTGTGCAACTGGTCCTCTGCTTCCCCTAGGTTCCACCAATTGCCGTTCGTGCTAACGCAGATCGGACACGAGTACCACGCCTGCCTGCCCCGGATCTCTCGATCGATCGCAAGTGTCCTTCATCTTTCGCAACGGTTTCGAACACCGTCATCAGAATACTGTGCGCCAATAACTCCGGTCGATGAATTGGTTTGACTAGATAGGTGTCGTTCCGTTGATCGCCGCCCGTGTCATTTTAACTCTCATTGGAATCGGAATGTGCAAGGCACTATTTCTCCGTGCGACACAGCGAAAGCTTGGAGGCCATCTTGTGCAACTAAAATAAGACCCAGGTCAGCTTCCTGTAAGCAACTGATGCGATGGCTAACAGGGGGAAAGTGCAGTCCCAAAGCGCTTGCCTTCCCGGCGTAGGTTCAATTGAGAGCAAGCGGACGGCAGGGTTTGCAGCGACGTGTAGAAGCTATCCCTGTGCGCGCGAATTTCGGCGCATTGAGGCACATGCCCTCGGCCGCGATCGTTGGCCTGGCGGTTTTTGGTTGGCTCGCAGCCACTGCCTGGATGCGTCCTCTGGACCTCCCCGACGAGGGACGCTACGTCGGCGTAGCGTGGGAAATGCTGAGGTCTGGCAACTGGCTTGTGCCAACCCTCGACACTATGCCCTACTTCCACAAGCCTCCCCTTTTCTACTGGCTCACTGCCATCGCAACCCAAGCATTGGGTAATAACGAATGGGCCGCTCGCCTCCCAACTCTCCTTGCAGCGACGGGCCTCGCGCTTGGACTTTTCGCCTTTCTAAGGCGGTGGGCTACTAGCGCGACAGCCCTTGGCGCGGTGCTCGTTCTTGTCACCACGCCATTGTTTTTCGCTGGGGCACAATTCGCGAACCTCGACACACTGGTCGCGGCCTGCATTTCGGGCGCAATTCTTTGCGCGGCCGATGTCGTCCTCGCATGTCGACACCAGCAACGCCCGTGGCGATTCTCTCTGTCATTGACATATATCTTGGCAGCGTTTGGCGTGCTGGCCAAAGGGCTAATCGGCATTGCTCTTCCGGCTCTTGTCGTCGGCATGTGGCTAATCTTGCTACGTGATCTACGCTTAGTTCTGCGTCTCGTTTGGTTGCCAGGAGTCATGCTGTTTGCCTTCGTCGCGGTACCTTGGTTCGCATGGATGCAAGCGCGATATCCAGATTTCTTAGGCTATTTCTTCATTTATCATCATGTGGACCGCTTCCTGGGCGGTGATTTCAACGGCAAGCAGCCGTTTTGGTTTTATGGCCCATTGTTTGTTGCCGCAACGCTCCCCTGGTCAACGTTTCTGCCTTGGACACTTGCTAAATCGCCGCAAGACAAACTCACGTCAGACCTTCGCCTGCTCTTTTGGATCTGGCTCGTGAGCATCGTTGTGTTTTTCTCCATTCCAAAGTCAAAACTTGCCGGTTACGTGCTGCCCGCAACTCCAGCGCTCGCTGCACTGGTCGCTATGGCGTTCGTGAGCCACGCTGAAACCTGGATCGGAAGGCGCATCAATGTTTGGGCCAACACGATCGTCGCGGCAGTCCTTTGCTCGGGCGGAATGGTTGGATATGCCGTCTACCACCGCAAGGGCGTTGAGCAGTTAGCGACCGAATTGCGCGCGCAGGTGCGTCCGGATGATCAGTTGCTCGCCATTTCGCAATACCCATTCAGCTTAGCCTTTTATTTGCGCGCCAACCAACCCATCACTGTGATTGATGATTGGGACGCCACATCGATATTGCGCAAGGATAACTGGCGTAGAGAACTCTACGAAGCCAGCAAATTTGATGTCGAGCGCGGAAAGCGGCTCCTGCTTCAATCGTCGCAGCTCACAGCAGCCCTATGTTCTGGCCGAACCTGGGTGTTCGGGAGTGACCAAGATTTCCAACGCCTCGCACGCTTGCGGCAGGTGGCGCGCAGCCACATGAATGTGGTGTGGTTGGCGGAACCGCCTATGCTGCCTTGTTCACCCAGCGAGGAATAGCTTCGGGTGACAATTCACTGCCGGGTGTTGCTCGATTGGTCGCGTTTTCTAAGTTGCGAGAGCTCTCGCCGAACTATCGACCTCTTGGGCGGTTATTACGGGCCAATGACTAGGAGTCGTAAAGTCTAATGTGCGCGCCCAGGAGCTGGTCATCGCAGTGTCTGTGCAAGCGGATCGGCAACGCGATAGACAGTGAATGTCGCAACTATGATTGCCCCATCGCGGCGCACGACCTGGCCCAAGGGGATGACCGATCCGAACCGCTCTCGGAGCATATCTGGTCTCCCCCGACGTTCGAGCTCGATATAGAGCGCAGGGCTTCGCAGCATGGTTTTATCCGGCGCTGGCAGATGGGCGTAGCGCATCCGCTCCGTTAACTGGATGACTGGGGGCCCAGATTTTAGCGCAAACGCCAGTTGGCCTGTTGTTGAATAGCTAGACGTGGCAATCCAGCGCGCGCCGGTTGCAAGCCGCAAACGTTCGACTTGGGCCGCTAGCTCACGCCATCCGCGCATTTGCGCTGTCGGGTCTTTGAGATCCAGCTGTCCAAACAGTGGGCGCACCGCATGAACGAACAACAAGGCGGATGACGCAAAGCCGATGGCTAGTGCGATCCTAGTCAAGGACCGAGAGGCGCGGTGATCAAGGGAGGCGAGCGCAAAGCCCGCGCAAACCGCCAACGAAGGATATAGGGGTGCCGCCCAATTGGGCTGAACACGGTCGCTTAAGGCATGAACGCCAAAGTATCCAAGCAATGGTAAGATGCCCCCCACGACCATCATTGCGGTTTGGTCGCGCCGGGCAGCCGCATGTGCCAATGCACCTAAGCCCCACAGCGAAGTGATTGCAATGACGGGGCTCGCCAACCCGAGATAGGCGCCCACAAATTCCGGCAGATAACGAAACGTCAACCCCGTCCCATGTCCTACTCGCCCGAATTGCTTGGCAAAAGATGCCCACTCGTGCTGCACGTTCCACAGCACGACCGGAATAGTGAGCACGCAAGCGAGAATTCCACCTGCCCAAAGTTGCCAACGGCGCAGCCACGGCCAATTCGCGGGCAGGGCGATAAGCCAGACCACGATGCCCGCACCAACAAACAAGTTCGTATACTTTGAAAGCAGGCCAAGTCCGGCGAACAGCCCGATCGCCAGCCACCAGTTTGCGTTCCGCGACACGTGCAGCTCGGCCAGAGCCCATGCCGCCAGGCCCCAGAACAATACCGAGGGTGTATCCGGCGTCATAACGATGCTTCCCACTGTGAGCAACGGCATGGCCAGGGCAAACCATACGGAACGCTCGGAAATTTCCCGGTCAAAGAGAAGCGCGGCCGTCCGCCACAGTAGGAGTGGTCCCAATAGAGAGGTAAGAACAGCGGCTAGACGGACACCCAGCGGCGTATCTCCAGCAAGCCATCGGCCAACCGCCATCATCCAAGCGACCATCGGAGGGTGATCGTAGTAGGACAAGGCGGGGGCCAACGACCACAGGCGATAGTAGGCCTCATCGTCAGTGAGTCCCGTCAATCCCGCGACTAGCGCATGCGTCACGAATAAACCCACAATGGTGGCGACCAGCGATCGCGGCATCTCGGTGATCGTCTTCAGCACTGGGCGCAAAGCCCTCAATGTCGCTGCCACGTGAAGACAGAGCTCGCGGCGTAGTTAAAAACGAGGCCCATCACTGCCCCCGCCGTGCCAGCAAGCCACCAGCTTGGTCGACTCCCATAAATCCAGTTAGCCACGCCTACGTTGGCAACTGTTCCTACGCTGCACACGGCGTAGAACGTCAGCAGACCCCTCAATGCCGACAGCCCTTTTAGCCGCCGATCGCGGTACGTCAGTTGGTTATTCAGGACAAAATTTGAGGTCATTGCAATGTAGGCTGCCGTTGTTTGCGACCAGTCGAAGGCCAAGCCTAGGAACAGTGCCTGCTGCAATGCCCACAAATGAACAATAAGGCCGGTAGCCCCGACAAAGCCGAAAGACACAAAACGAATAGAGAGCAAGTCGCGGGACAACTTGGCCACTAACAATCCCAGGAACTCGAATACCACCAGCGTGTCGAGCTTCGACTTGCCATGGAGGCGGGGCTGGAAGACGAAAGGCAGTTCGATGACCTTCAGCGGGATCCTGCAGGAGGCGACGATGTCAAGCAACACCTTGAAGCCTTGCGTTGAAAGTCGGGGAGCAACGGCTTCAAACAACTCCCGCCGGATCATGAAAAAGCCGCTCATGGGATCGCTCAATTGCACGCCGAGCAGGCGCTTAGCTGCTGCTGTGGCAATCTTGCTGCACAATTGCCGCACTCGGGAGAGGCCTCCCGTAGCGTCGCCGCCGGGGCAAAAGCGTGCGCCCACGACCAAATCTGCTCCTTGCTCTATGGCAAGGACCATGCGTGTAAGTTGCCTCTCGTCATGTTGCAAATCTCCGTCCATTACGGCGACGATGAGTGCAGATGATGCCAAGATGCCTTCGATACACGCGCCGGCGAGACCACGCCGACCAATCCGCCGCAGGCAACGTATGCGCTGATCCTTCTGAGCAAGTCGCCGGGCTGTTGCCGCCGTGCCATCCGGGCTGTTGTCGTCGACGAAGACCACTTCCCAGGGAATTTCGCGCAAGGCAATGGTAAGCCGCGCGACGAGGAGGGGCACATTCTCCGCCTCGTTAAACGTTGGCACGACCACCGAGAGCTGCGGGACTTGTTGCTCACCGACACTTGAATACTGCACGTCGCCGCCACGATCTAGCGGTGTTTGGATTTCGTGTCCCATCGAGCTTTGATGCTAGCTCCTAAGGTACGCCAGACCCACGCACGTCCGCCGCGGTCGTGGACTGGTGCGTCGAGATACAGATTTCCTGCGACCGAATCTGACCTAGACAATCGTCTGATAGTTCGCGCACCGTGCCATTCAGACGTGCCGTCTTCTTGATGACCTCGTCGCGTGTTGGCCGTAATCGGAAAAAGGCAAAATGCACGAGGACGACGGTTAGCAGCATGAAGATGCCGGCAAATATGACGTCGCTTAAGAAGTGTGCGCCCAGTGCAATCCGTATCAATCCTGCCGCCAATCCGCAGACTGTCCCAACCGCTAGGAGAAGTGGCGCATGTTGGGGCGACAGCAATGCAATGGCGTAGAAAGGCACGAAGACGGAAGCCGCCTCGCCGCTAACAAACGAACAGTTGTTGTCGCATTGGTCGGTCCGAATGAGGGGTGGTGTAAACATCTTCATTCCGCCAAATTCAACAACGTCCTTTGGTCGGGCTCGCCCCCAATGGTCCTTGAACCCCAAATTGGCAACAAGTCCTGGGCCCGCAGCTAAGCAGATCGCCAAGTAGACCCAGTGTGCAAATGGCAAGCGGAGCCACGTATGAGTACGATCGCGTGTGAGTATTACCCCCAAAATGGCTGCAACAACGACACAATAGAAACTCGCCACAAACGCAATTCGCACGACCTTCACCCAGCCGACCGACTGACCGAAAAACACGCGATTGCCGGCGTAAAACGCACGACCGACCTGTAGGTCGATCTCTGGAAAAACGAGAAAAACTATCCCGGTGCTGAGGCCAAGTAACAGGGCGGTGGTCCCGACGCGTTCTCTTGAGCTCCAGCCGCGGCGCATATGCGCGGCTAAGCTCGGGCTGCTCCGCATGTGCTATGTCCCCGTCGCGGTCAAAGACCGCGAAACCGGCAGGGCACTTTTCATCGGAAAGACTTTTTGTTGCCCCCAGCCCCTACGGATCGCACACCATGCTTTCAGGAAGCTTTCACGGATCGCAATAATCTCGGACGCGAGCTGGGTGAAACGCGTCCGTGGTCACGACGAGAAAAATACCTTCACTCTTTTCGGCGATTGCAACATTGTCGCATCACTGTCGACCGGAAACGGCAAGCAGAGGTCACCATCCAGGTCTCATCGGCTATTTTTCCCGATAACTTTGATAAAGCGGTACGGACAAGCACAATTCGCTTTTCTATGTCTGCGGGGTCTTGATGACGAGAAATGGACGCCTTGGCGCGTTACTGCGCGTAACGCTTCGCCTTTCTATCGTCGTCGGCGCGGCATGTGGAATTTGGGATGCATACGTACGCTATAGCGCCGCACTCGATGAGCAATCGGCTAACACTTGGATGCGGCAGACGCTTGCGTGTGCCGCGGCCGCCTCCGACAGTGATTTGCTCAAGGCAAAAAACGAGTTTGACAACATCAATGTTCATGAAGCGCCGTTTCATTGCGCTGACCGCGATTATTGGATCGCAATGTACGAGATTCATCAGGCGCGCGAGGGTACAATGGAATTACCGATGCTTCGCCATTGGTTCGATTGGCAATTTACGGCAACGGTTGCTGCGGCCGGCTTCCTCGTAACCAACCTGCTAGGCCTCGCCCTTGCGGCACTATTGATAGTCCTTCGATGGGTAGCGCGACCCATTTCGGGCGATACCTAGTACATTAGCACGCACTCGTGGCTTGTCTTTGCCGGTGGCGTTGCCAGAATAAGGAACCGCTCAAACCGCAGAAGTTGAAACCAATGCTTGCTCAACAGGTAATTGTTGCATCCGGGGCCATTAAGTCGTTGCGCACACTATTGCCGGTTAAACGATTGTGTTTTGGACCAGTTTCCAATCGTGGCGATGGAGTGTCGGAGCTGAGGACGATGCGGCAACTGCCTTGTGCGATGCTGGCACTCGTCACGCTACTTTTTGCGGTAAGTCTTGCAAGACTGGCAGTCGCCCCCGCGGACGCAAACTCCATAACCCAGGACAAAATCGCATTATACCGGACACACTGTAGCACGGCCAAAGCCCCGTCTGTTGGTAGGCGCCTCATTGCGCAAGTCCTCTGTTGCTGCAAGACGCACAGCGGCGGAGAATGCTGCACGCGCGTCGCCCAATGCGGACGCGAGCTTCCAGGGTGCTTCTGTGCCTCACCTTCTGTTCCAGGTGTTAGGAATCTCTCATCCTTGGCCCAACCTTACTGAGTCGCTTTCGCGATTATCCGAATTACCTGTACTAAGCCAAGGGACGACCAGTCCGATCGTTCAGCGCTCCAACCCAGGCATCGGGCTGTGACGTTTCGGCGCCAACGTTCAATGCAGGCGTCCGCATTTCTCTCCAGTGCACCGACGAGTGTCGCCGGCGCATTGTTTAGCCGGTGGCTGGCTGGCTGGCGACGGCTGGCTAGCTGGCTCCCGCCATGCTTATTTCGCAGAATGTAGTAGTATAGATTTTCGCGGATAGCCGCCCCAAGCCGAGCGCGGTTGATGCAGCCGCGCCACGCAAGCGGCACAACGCCCCTCATACGCCTTTACGTCCGACTGGCGTGATCGATTTACGCAGCATGTCTAACTTCTCGAGCTTGCCGAGCGCGGCATCACGTTCTGACGCGGCCAATCCAAGCACGATTGCTTCGAGGCAAATGAATGTCGCGCCATGCAGGGCAACCTGTTCCGGTTGGCCCCTCGGTACTGGCACGACAACATCCACGTATCTCGTAAGCCTTTCATCGAGAGAATCACTGTTAAAATGATTGGAATCTTGAGCCGTTGTGCCTCGGCTATCGTGGTGGCGGCTTCGCGGTATGTTCTACCGGCGATGGCAGCGCCATCGAATGGTTACGGGTGCTGTTATCGGAGGTGCAACCGGCATCGGCGCTGGTTTCCTCCTCTACCTCGGGCTGCGCAACATACCAGTGCGTTATCTTTTCGCGGTGACAAACGGGATGATCTTCTTGCTGACGGCCGGCTTGGCGGCGCAAGCGGCGGGCTTCCTCGTGCAGCCGATGTCATTCCCGCTCTAGGTGGCCCGGTCTGGGATACCACGTCCATCCTGAGCGACAAGAGTGTGGTCGGAAAGGTGCTCCACAGCCTCCTCGGCTATGAGGCACGTCCGTCCGGAGTCCAGGTCCTTAGCTATGTCATAGTTTTGGGGAGTCTTATGTCGTTGTCTTCATTAGTCAGGTCGAAGCAAGGTCAGCGTGCCAGCATGGTTGCAGTCGCTGCCGCTGCTAGTTTAACCGTAAGCGGTCCAGCCGCCCCACGTGGACAGGGGCTCAAGCTTGTTTTGCGTAGGTCCAGGGCATCAGTTCGCCGATGCGCGAGGCTGGCCACAGGTTGACGAGCTTCGTCAGCACGTCGGTCATCCACGCTAGGGGATCGACACAATTCAACTTACAGGTCTCGATCAACGACGCGATCATCGCCCAGCCCTCGGCGCCGAGGTCGTGGCCGGCGAACAGTGAGTTTTTGCGCGTGAGTACCAGGGGACGGATCGAGCGCTCGACCGTATTGGAATCTATCTCGATGCGACCGTCATTGAGGAACTGGACGAGGCCGTCCCAGTGGTTGAGGCCATAGGCTAGCGCCTCGCCGAGCTTGGATCCCTTCGGCACCTTGGCGAGGCTCGTCTCGAGCCACGGCCTCAGTACGTCGGCGACCAGCTTCGAGCGCGCCTGACGTACGGCGCGGCGCAGCTGCGGCGGGAGCCCGCGGATCTCGGCCTCGATGTCGTAGAGCTGCTTGATGCGCGCCAGCGCCTCGGTCGCGATCGGCTGATTGCCCCCGATATAAAGCTCGTAGAACTTGCGCCGTAGGTGGCTCCAGCAGAAGGCAAGCGTGACGGCACCGCCAGTGCGTGTCGGCCGGGCGAGCTGGTTGTACACGGCATAGCCGTCCACCTGCAGCACGCCGCTAAAGCCGGCGAGCAGTTTCACGGCATGCTCGCCACCCCGACCGGGCGCGTAGGTATAGGCGACCGCCGGTGGGTCGGTCCCGCCCCACGGCCGGTCGTCGCGCGCGATCGCCCACATGAAGCCGATTTTGGTCTTGCCGCGACCCGGATCGAGTACAGGGCAGCGTGTCTCGGCGCAGAACAACTTCGGTGATGCCTTCAGCAGCCCGACGAGATGGTTGTGCAAGGGCTGCAGCTCGGCGGCTGCCGTGCCGACCCACTGCGCCAGCGTCGAGCGCTCGATCTTCACGCCGGAGCGCGCGAGGATCTGCGATTGCCGATAAAGCGGTAAGTGGTCGGCAGATTTCGACACGACAACGTCGGCGACGAACCGGTCGGTCGGCAGCCCGCCCTCGATCAACCGCCGCGGCGCCGGCGCCTGGATGATGCCGGCAACCTCGTCGGCGCCGCTCTTCTCGCACCGGCGGCAAGCAAACCTCGGCCTGCGCGTCACGATCACGGTGAGCTTGGCCGGCTGCTTGTCGAGCCGCCGAGACACATCCTCGCCAATCACATGCAGCGCCTCGTTGCAGCACGGGCAGACCTTGCTGTCCGGCTCGATCACCACCTCCTCATGCGGCAGGTGATCGAGCTTGTCATTGCGGCTCGCGCGGCGCTTCTTTGTGCGCTCGCTCTTCAGCGCGGCATCGGCCTTCTCGGCTTCCGCCTCGGTCTTGGCATGCTCGGTCTCCAGCGCCTCCAATGCGAGCGCCAGCTGGTCATCGTCGATGCGCTCGGAGCGGCGGCCATACATGGCGCGACGCATCTCTCCGACGATGTGCTCGAGCTTGGCAGTGCGGACGGCGAGCTGGTCGCGCTCGGCGGCGATCGTGTTGCGCTCGGCCAGCAGAGCCGCATGGGCCTCGCGCGCCTCCGGGAGCAATGCGTGCAAAGCATCGACATCGCGAGGCAGCGCTGACGGAGCATTCCTCATGCCGTCCACGATTGCTGATTCGCGGTCGCCGAGCAGCAGCGTTCCTGCTCCTGAGTCCTCCTGTCGCAGTGTAGGGGGACGCGAATCGGCGAAGCGGCACGCCGTGATCGCCGCAAAGGCGGTGAGCAG
>Ga0070695_100002861_pt1 | contig 10039 bp, 4 predicted proteins | sample KBSK1252metaG_FD_65471 | JGI IMG/M metagenome (GOLD analysis project Ga0070695, IMG submission 65471) | Corn, switchgrass and miscanthus rhizosphere microbial communities from Kellogg Biological Station, Michigan, USA - KBS K1-25-2 metaG | ecosystem: Host-associated > Plants > Roots >... | reverse complement strand
CCTTTACAGACAGTTCGCAATGGCTCTCGCGGTCGTTACGCTGCTGCTCGTCTCGTCGTCCGCCGCACGTGCGCAGGTGTGCGGTGCGTGGAGCACGCCGCTGCTCGCCGGTCAGACGATCCCGGCGGGAACGGTCACCACGTACAGCGACGCCTCGAACATCTATGTGCAGTACAGTGCCACGGCGCCGTGGCGGCTCGGCGAGGTCCACGTGGCGGTGGCCGACAGCCTCGCCGGCATTCCGCAGACAAAACGCGGCAACCCGATCCCCGGCCGCTTCGCCTACAGCGCGTCATTCGCTCCGGGAATCACCGAATACATCGTCGTCATTCCGCGCGCGGCTGCGGTCGCTGCCGCTGATCAGATCGTGGTTGCGGCGCATGCCGTGGTGCAGGCGCCGAAGAACGCGGGCGGCACCCAGACAGGATGGGGCTTCGGCTTTGATTTTCCGGGATCGAATTGGGCGACCTATCTGGTGTACAGCGTGAACTGCAATCAATATCCCGAATAACGCGCAGCCAGAGAGAAATAGGCAGGCACGCGCGACGAGCAAGGAGTTAAGACGTCATCGATGAAGTACACGCGGAACGTCGCCGAGATCGTCACAAAGAAATCGGACGCCAGAACGGCACTGGTGTGATTGCGCACGAACGTGCTCCACTGCTGCGACCGCGTGCCGGCCGCAGGCGCACTCTCTTCGCATGTAGCGCCTCACCGTCCGCGGTGACACGCGAATGCCAGATTTCAAGAGGAGCTCAGAGGCGATCCGCTCCTCGCCGCACGTTCGATTCGCGGCAGCCATGTCCGCGGGCATCCACACGCTGAGAGCCGCGACAGACATTCTGGGCGCGCAGCACCAGGTAACGTGACTATCACCGCGATTACTCGGACGGACTCCTAGTTTGCACGATAGTCGCAACGCTATTTCTTGCCGATGGCAAACAGGGTCGACGCGCCGCGGACGTACATGACGCCATCCGACAGCGCCGGCGTCGCCATCAATGTTTCGCCCATCGAGTTCGTCGCGAGGTGCTTGAACGTGGCGCCCGCCTCGACGACGAGCATCTCGCCATCTTCATTCGACAGGTAGATCTTCTCGTCCGCGGCGACCGGTGACGCGCTGTAGCCGCTGCCGATGACCGGAAGGCGCTGGCGATAGATCTCCTTGCCGGTGGCGACGTCGTAGGCGTCGAACACGCCGTTGTTAGCGAGGACATAGACGATGCCGCGGTAGCCGAGTGGCGTCGGCATGTACGAGCCGCGCCCGGTCTTGCTCCAGGCAACGAATGTGCTCTCTGTGGCGCCGCCGGTGAGCGTCAAGTCGCCGCGTGCACCGGCCCGCACCGCAAACACCGGCCGCTCAGGCGCGCGGCCGCTCGCCACGATGTGCAGACCGTTCGCGAAGATCGGCGTTGGCGCGGTGATCTTCGAGCTGCCGCCGAGATGCCACAACTCGCGGCCCGTTGTCGGATCGTACCCGCGCACGAAGTTCGAGGCGTTCGTCACGAGCTCCGGACCGGCGGTCGTGTTGACCACCGTCGGCGTGCCCCACGACGGCAACTCGTGCCGATCCGTCTTCCACACCGTCTCGCCCGTCTCAGCATTCAGCGCGAGCAGGAACGAGTCGGCTTGCGTGTCGCACTGCACGATCACGAGGCCGTTCCAGACGATCGGCGAGCTGGCCGGTCCCCACTCGTACGACGGGATGTCGTAGGCGCCCATGTCGACCCGGCCGAGATCGACGGACCAGCGCAGGCCGCCGTCGAAGTCGTAGGCATAGATCCCCTGCGAGCTGAACCACGCCACGACGATGCGGCCGTCGGTGGCGGGAGTACTGCTGGCATAGGTGGATTTGACGTGGCGCTTGTTGCGCGGTTCTCCCTGCGCGGCCGTCCGCTCCCAACGAATCTTTCCTGTGCGCTTGTCGATCGCGTACAGCATCCAGCGCTGCGCCGAGCGATCGTCGGACGCATCGCCGTCGCCGTAGAGGCCCGGCTTGAAGGTCGCGTTCGCGCGGCTGCTGATGGCGCTCGTGACGAACAGCGTGTCGCCCCAGACGATCGGGCTCGAATGGGCGAGTCCCGGAATCGGCGTCCGCCACAAGACGTTCGCGCCGGTGGCCGGGTTCCAGGTGTCGGGCAGGTTTTGTTTCTCAGCGCTCCCTGCCGCTTCGAGCCCCCGGAACGATGGCCAGTGGCCCGTGCCGCGCGCCGCCGCCGGCAGTGCGTTTTTCGCCGTGCCGGCAGTCCGGACGATGCGCCGTGGCTCGATCGGCGGCTGAACACCGCGCGGCAGCCACTGACTGCGATCGAGGATCATCCGTCGCGGTTGGCAGTCGTCCGCGATCACGTCGAAGCTGACGCGCGCGCCGTCGATCGCGAAGGTGTAGCGTCCGGCGCCGCTGCAGTCCCTGGGTCCATTCTGCAATTGCAGCGTCACTTCGCGGCCGCTCGCCGTCCACGTGCCCGCCATCGACGGCCAGCCTTCGCCCGACAGCGTGAACGTCCCGGCGGGATTGAACTGCAGCGTGAACGCGCGGATCACCAGCGGCCCACCCGGCAACGCTTGCTGCGTGGAGACTGGCGTTGCGATCACGGCAACGGCAAGTGTGCCGACGCCGAGCGCTCGCCCCGCGCCTGATGACAGCGACATTTAGATCTACTGCAATCCGCGCGCGGCGAGCTGGCGGTTCAGCGAGTCGCGCAGCGACGGCAGATACTTCAGCGCATTCTGGTAATAGACCTTCCGCAGCACCTGGTCCGGCAAGCCGATGCCCGAGATGTTCCAGCGGCCGTGGCCCGGCGAACCGCCGGCCAGACGAATCTGCGCCGGGTGCTCGAAGTATTCGTCGAACGTCTCGAAGAACCGGAAGTGCGGCAGCCAGAACGTGTCGGGATCCATCCTCGGATTGCCGTCGGTGCCGAACAGAATGCGATCCTGGTACTTGATGATGAAGTCTCGCCAGAAGCGCGGCGCGCGCCCCAGATCCTGAACCGTCGCCGAGGTTTCGATCATCGCGTTTGGATAGGTGTCGAGCAGCGCCGCCACCTTGGCAGCGTCGTAATACAGCATCGCCATGTGCGCGTTGACGAAGATCGTCCGCGGATGCCTGGCGTGCATGTTCTCGCGCGCCTGCTCGATCCGCTCGTGCGACGGCGACCCGTTCTTGTAGTAGTTCCCCTCGTCGCCGCTGCCATGCCACAGGCCGGCCTCGTAGCGCTCGTTCGACGGCGAGATCGGATAGAAGCGGCCGATCGAATCGCTGAGATGAATCATGACCGGCTTGTTGTACTTCGCGCACATCTCCCAGCCGGCGTCCAGCCGCGGATCGTCCGCCTGGATGAACGTTCCGTCCGGGTTCTTCGCGGCAAGGCCGAGGCCTTTGGCGACTTTCAGTCCCATTGCGCCCGCCTTGAAGCCGCGCTCGAGCTCGGCGGCCCATGCGGCGGGATACCTCGGGTCGTTGATGTTGATGCCGTTCACGGTGTCGGACCAGGTCATGAAGTCCGCGACGCGATCGCGGTACGGCTCGCTCGCCTTCAGAGCGGAGTCGATCGATGCGCCGGTGCCGCCGTTCAGATTCACTTCGGCCGCGACCCCGACGCGATCCATCAGTTGAATCAGCTGCGGCGTGGTGTTGCCGGCGTGCAGGTGAAAATCGATAACCGGATACCTGGCGCGGATGACATTCGTGCGCGGCAGCCTGAGCAACGTCGCCGGCATCCACGGCACGTCGACGCGGCTCGGCTGCCATCCCACGGGCGGCGCGAGCGCGTCCATGCCGGGCAGCGCGGGAATCCAGGTCTCCCCTTCCTTCACGCCGGCGGGCGCGTGGGGTGCGGCGTACGGCGGCGTCCCGACGCGCACCTCGTCGCGGCGTTGCGCTTCGACGACCGTCCGCAACGAGGGAATCTGGGGCGCGACGGCGCCGCAAGCTGCAGCGATCAACACCAACGATCCGACACGCACGTTCGTCATGACCGAGACTCCTGGGATTACCAACCCGCGGTAGTGTGCCACACCCACGTTCCAGCACGCCGGGCTTTCGACCTGATAGAGTCTGGCGCGGCGCAAGAGGACGCCGGAGAGTCGCCATGCAAAAATTATCGAGAGAGGCCTTCGTGTCCGCCCTCCAGATGTTCGCGCTTGTGGCGGCAACGATCATCCCCACCGCCGTCGCGGCGCAATCGCTCGACGGAATCTGGCGCAGCCAGGGATATGGTTTCGCCTTCGACGTCCATGGCGACGAGTGGAACGCGTTCGAGGTCACATCGACGACGTGCGTCGCCGGTTTCACGGCGACGCGTTCGGGAGGTCCCGCCGCGGACCGTGAAGCCACGTTCACGATCGGCGGTCGACGTCCGATCCACGTCCGGCGCGGCGGCAGCAATGACCACAAGGTCCTGCACTTCGACGGCGCGGCCTCCGACGTGCGGATCGACCGGTTGTCGCGGATGCCGGCGGTCTGCGACCGGTTGACCGCCGATACTCCCGCGAACAACTTCGAGGTGTTTGCGCGGACCTGGGCGGAACACTACATCTCGTTCGATCTCAAGCACGCCGACTGGGAGAAGATCGTCGCCGCCGCCCGCCCGAAGGTCAACGCGGGGACGAGTCCTTCGACGCTGTTCGACATACTCGCAGGGATGATCCAGCCCTTCGGCGACGCGCACACGAGCATCTCCGCGCCCGCCATCAACAAAGTCTTTCGAGGATTCCGGCCCGACTCCGTTCGCGCGCAACGGAGCGCACTCGAGGTCACCGATCGCGCGTACCTGAAGGGCGCGCTCCAGGAGTTCTGCCAGGGCAAGATTCAGTACGGGCACGTCGACGATGCCATCGGATATCTCAGGATCCTGTCGTTCAGCGGTTTCAGTGCGAGCGGCGACTTCGCGTCGGGTCTCGAAGAGCTCGAGACGGCCCTCGACAGGATCTTTTCCGATTTTTCTGACAGGGCGCTCAAGGCGCTGGTGATCGATGTCCGCGTGAATCCCGGCGGCTCCGATCCGTTCGGGCTGGCCATTGCCTCGCGCCTCGCGACGAACGAGTACCTCGCCTATGCGAAGGTCGCCCGCTCGCATCCCACCGATCGCGAGAAATGGACAGCACGCGACGAAAGCCGCGTGAAGCCCAGCACACGGCCAGGCTTTCGCGGACCGGTCGTCGAATTGATCGGGCCGAGCACGGTCAGCGCCGGAGAGACGTTCACGCAGGCGCTCATGGGCCGGACGCCACACGTCACGCGAATCGGCGAGCACACGCAAGGCGTGTTCGCCGACGTGCTGGGTCGCCGACTTCCCAATGGATGGACCTTCGGGTTGCCGAACGAGGTCTTTCTGACGCCGGAAGGCACCGCGTTCGACGGCCCCGGCATTCCACCGGACATCCAGATTCCAGTGTTCACAGCCTCCGATCTGTCCGCGGGAAAAGATCCAGCGATGGCGAAAGCGCTCGAGATTCTGGCATCAGCTCGAAGGCCGAACAGATGGCTGATACCTTAATCCCCTTGCCTCGCAACCTCGCGACCGCTATCCTCCAGCGCGACTGACTCGTTCACGCTGCGTTGACGTTCTCGTCATTCAGAGACAGGAGCAATCATGCCTGCGAAGCTGCATGACACCGGCGCGGAACATGACGAGCTCGCCGAAACCACGCCGGCCGGCGTGACGCGACGCGAACTGTTCCACATTGGAAACGTGCTCGCTTTGCCCGTCCTTGTCGGCGGTGTGAGAGGCGACGCGGAGGCGGCCGGCCCGCTCAGGCCTGGACCGGAGATTTACCAGTCGATCGGCGTCGAACCCATCATCAATTGCCGCGGGACGTTCACCATCATCGGCGGATCCGTCGAGCGGCCCGAGGTGCGCGCCGCGATGGAGGCGGCGTCCAGATATTACGTGCAGATGGACGAACTGGCGGACGCGGTCGGACAGCGGCTTGCCGAGCTGACCGGTGCCGAATGGGGCATGGTGTCGGCCGGCTGCGCCGCAGGACTCAAGCTCGTCACCGCCGCGTGCGTGACCGGCGGCAATCCCGAGAAGCTGCAGCGTATTCCCGATCTGACCGGTCTCGAGAGGAGCGAGGTCGTCATGCCGAGCAGCTCGCGGACCGCCTATGACTTCGCGATACGCAACATCGGCGTGAAGATGATCGTGGTGGATACGCCGGAACAATTCGAGAGGGCGCTGAATGCGCGGACGGCGATGATTTACCTGCAGGGCGGTCCGGCCATGTCGGGACCACTCGCGCTGGAAATCGTGGCGGGGATGGCTCGGCCCCGCAACATTCCCATTCTCGTGGATGCGGCTGCCGAAGTGCTGACGATTCCGAACGTGCACCTGCAGCGCGGCGCCACCATCGTCGCCTACAGTGGCGGAAAGGCGATTTGCGGGCCGCAATGCGCCGGCCTGCTCCTGGGCCGCAAGAATCTTCTCATGTCGGCGTGGCAGGCCAGCTCGCCACACCATGGTCCGGGCCGCGACAACAAGGTCGGCCGCGAGGAAACGTTGGGGATGGTGGCGGCCGTCGAGGCGTGGGTGAAGCGCGATCACGCAAGCGAGTGGAAGACGTGGCTCTCCTGGCTCGACACCATCTCGACACGAGTGTCGACGGTCGAGAGTGTGAGGACCGTCGTGCGCGAGCCGACCGGGCTCTCGAACCGCAGCCCTTCGCTGACCATCGCGTGGGACCCGGCGAAGCTGCACATCACCGGCGACGAAGTCGCCGAGGAGTTGGCCAGAACCAAACCGAGGATCGCGCTCGGGAGCGGCGGCGGCGCGGGTGACACGGATCCCGGAACCACTTCGATTTCCGTCACCGCCTGGATGATGCAGCCCGGCGACGACCGTGTGGTCGCAGACCGGATTCACGGCGTGTTGTCGCGGAAGCGGAGTCCACGATCCTCGACCATGATCTCGCCGGCAGCCAACATCAACGGCCGCTGGGATGTCGAGGTCGACTTCTTCAGCAGCACGGGCCGGCACACGTTGTTCATCGAGCAGGATGGCAATTGGATACGCGGCTCGCACCACACGGATCTTTCCGTGCGAGACATCGCGGGCACGATCGAAGGGAACGAGGTCACGCTTCGCAGTGCTGCGCCGCGTCCCGCCGTCACGTATATCTTCGCGGGGACCATTTCCGGCGAGACGATCTCGGGTCCGATCTACATGGGTGAATACCTCAACGCCAGGTTCACGGCCAGGCGACACAGCTATCCGCCGGAACGCACGCGGATCGTCGTGCCGGGCGGACCGCCTCTCGCAACGTAAATAAAGGAGGCCCCATGCGACCGATTCCTCCGCTCGCGGTGTACGGGCTGGTGTGCGCCTTCATCGTGCTGACGACCGCATCGGATCTTCGCGGCCAGTCATTTCAGGGCGGACTACGGGGTGCAGTCCGCGACGCCAACGGCGTCATTCCCGGCGTCTCGGTGACGCTCACCAACGAGGGGACGAACGTCTCGCGATCGACGGCGACCAACGACGTCGGCGAGTACGTGTTCGCGGCTGTCCTTCCGGGCACCTACACCGTGCGGGCGACGCTGCAGGGATTCAAATCGTTCGAGCGACACGGCCTCACGATCGGCACGCAGCAGTTCATCACGCTCGACCTGATCCTGGAGGTCGGAGAGGTCGAGGAATCGATTACCGTCACCGGCGACGCGCCAATCATCGAGACCTCGAACGCGTCGATGGGCGAGGTGCTCAACAACGAAACGCTCGAGGCGCTGCCGGCCCTGAACCGCAATGCATTCATGACCGTGGCGACGGTCCCGACGGTCCTGGCTCAAGGAGACCCGTACTTCAGTCGGCTGGAAGATCAGTCGAACGGGTCGCTGCTCTCTTTGGGCGGCGGTCCACTGCGCGCAAACAACTACCTGCTCGACGGCGTCTCGGTGACGGATCTCACGAATCGGGCCTCGGTGTTCGTCTCGACCGAGGCGATCGACGAAGTCAAGGTCCAGGTGCACACCTACGATGCCGAGATGGGTCGATCCGGTGGAGGCGTGTTCAACACGACCGGCCGCTCCGGGAGCAACACCCTGAGAGGGAGCAGTTTCTTTCAGCTGCGCCCGAACTGGTCGCTCGCCAGGAACTTCTTCGATGAGCGCGCCGGTCGTCCGAAGCCGCAGGAGACGTATTACCGCTACTGGGGCGGATCGCTGGGTGGACCCGTGGCCAGGAACAGGACGTTCTTCTGGTTCGCGCACGAAGGGTACCGAACCAACACCGGGCTGACCGGCCTGGTCTACCTGCCGACCGCGCGGGAGCTCGCCGGAGATTTCTCGCAGACATTCGATCGGAACGGCCGCCTGGTCACGATTTACGATCCGCGCACCACTCGACCGAATCCGAGCGGAACGGGTTACGTTCGCGACGCCTTCCCCGGCAACGTGATTCCGGCCGACCGCATCAGCACCGTTGCCCGGAACATCGCCGGGTACCTTCCGAAGCCCGACGAGCAGCGCAGTGCCGCAAACGGACTAGCGAACAAGCAGGTCACTTCGCCGGCAGCAACCGAGGCGGAGCAGTACGTGATCAAAGGCGAGCACAAGCTAAGCAACACTGTGTCACTGACCGGTCTCTACCTGTACCAGAACACTGATGAGGGATGGGAGCATTTCTGGGAAGAGCTGAACCCGTTCGCGGATCCGGGCCATGGCGCCGAAGTGCGGCGCGTCCACGTTGTCGCGCTGAACAACATCATCGTTCCGAACGACACGACGGTCGTGAGCCTGCGCTACGGGTGGACTCGCTTCGACGACAACCAGGAACCGTACAGCGGTTTCGACATCGCGCGACTGGGGTTCCCCTCCAGCTACGTCGACCAGGTCATGTTCGAGAAATTTCCGAGCGGCACGGTGGAAGGATATCCGAACGCTCGAGGGTTCTTCGGGAACCGGGCAGTGAGCCGGAACCGGTACAAGTCGTGGGCCGCCAATGGCAGCGTCTCCAAGCTCGTAGGGCGTCAAACGATCAAGTACGGCGCCGACTTTCGTCAGATCGGCGTGGACGCGCTGTCCATCGGGAATTCGAGCGGCAGCTTCAATTTCACCAAGGCGTGGACGCAGTCCGATCCATTCAGGCCGAGCACCGACCAGGGAAGCGGCTTCGCCACGTTCCTTCTCGGTGTCCCCACTGGCAATACGCCTGTGTCCACGCCGATTGATGCCTTCACCCGGTACTATGCCGGCTACATCCAGGATGACTTCCGCGTGAGCTCCAAGTTCACCGTCAACTTCGGCGTGCGCTACGAATACGAGTCGGGCATGCGCGAGGAGCAGAACCGATTTACCGTCGCCTTCGACAGGGATGTCGTCAGTCCGCTGGCCGCGTTGACGGGACTGAATCTCAAGGGCGGGTTGCGCTACGCCGGACTCGACGGGTTCCCGGAATACCAGGGCGATCCTTCGAAGAAGAAAATTTCGCCGCGCGCGGGGTTCGCGTGGATGCTCGGTGAGCGCACCGTCGTTCGGGGCGGCTATGGACTCTTCTGGTCGCCCTGGATCTACCAGGCGCCCGGCACTGCCAACTTCGGTCAGATTGGCTATACGCAGATCAACGAGGTTCTCCACAGCAGCGATCTGGTTCCGACCGTCAGCCTGGACAACCCGTTTCCGAACGGCCTCGCGCAGCCTGTCGGGAACTCGCGTGGATTGCTCACCGGCGTCGGCGGGCCGATTGATTATGTGTGGCAGAACCGGCAATCGCCGCACGTTCAACAGTACTCGGTCGACGTGCAGCGGGAGCTATCAGGCAGCATCGCTGTTTCCGTCGGATATGTCGGGGCCCGGGGCGACGATCTCGGCTACGGCGGATCGTCGAACGACAGCGTCAACATCAACACGTTGACCGTCGACCAGATGGCCCTGGGCGCAGCGCTCCAACAACAGGTGCCCAATCCTTTCTTCGGCATTCCGCAGGCGGGTCCTTTCTCCACCCGACCCACCGTCGCGCGCGGCCAGTTGCTGCGGCCGTTCCCGCAGTTCGAAGACATCCGGCAGCGTCAGACGAGCGGCGCCCGCACGCGGTATCACGCG
>Ga0070695_100002858_pt1 | contig 10045 bp, 8 predicted proteins | sample KBSK1252metaG_FD_65471 | JGI IMG/M metagenome (GOLD analysis project Ga0070695, IMG submission 65471) | Corn, switchgrass and miscanthus rhizosphere microbial communities from Kellogg Biological Station, Michigan, USA - KBS K1-25-2 metaG | ecosystem: Host-associated > Plants > Roots >... | reverse complement strand
CCGACGATCTGCCCCGCGTAGACCTTCTCGCTCGGCCGGACGAAGAAGAGCCCGCGATCGCTCAGTTGGTCGAGCGCGTAGGCGGTGACGTCGCCCGACTCCTTGACGACCATCGCGCCGCGCTTTCGATTGGGGAGCGCGCCGCGGTGCTCGCCGTAGCGGTCGAAGAGGTGGTTCAGGAGCCCGGTCCCCTTCGTGAGGGTCAGGAATTCGGTCCGGAAACCGAGGAGCCCGCGCGATGGGATCGAGAACTCCATGCGGGTCCGGTCACCGTGGCGACCCAGGTGCTGGAGCTCGCCCCGCCGCTCGCCCAGGGCGGCGATGACCGCGCCGGTGAATTCCTCCGCGCAGTCGATGACCAGCTCTTCATAGGGCTCGAGCGTCGCGCCCGACTCGTCTTTGTGGAAGATCACCTGCGGCCGGCCGAGGGAGAACTCGAAGCCCTCGCGGCGCATCGTCTCGGCCAGGATCGCGAGCGACAGCTCGCCTCGGCCGAGCACGAGGAACGAATCGGCGTCGCCCGTCCGCTCCATCCGGAGTCCGACGTTCCGCTCCAGCTCGCGCTCGAGGCGCTCGAGGATGTGGCGGCTCGTCACGAACTTTCCCGAGAGCCCGGACACCGGCGAGTCGTTGACCCGGAACTCCATGGAGAGCGTCGGCTCGTCCACGCGGATTCCCGCGAGCGGCGTCGGATCCGAGAGATCCAGGATCGTCTGGCCGATCTCGATGTTCGGAAAACCGGAGAGGACCACGATGTCGCCGGCCGAGGCGCTCGACACCTCGACCCGCTTGATCCCCTCGAAGAGGTAGATCTTTCCCGCGCGCCCCTTCTGCACGAAGGCACCGTCCGGCTTGACCGCGGCCAGTTCCGTGGCGTGCGTCAAGGACCCCGAGTGCACCCGGCCCACCGCGAGCCGGCCGAAGTAGTCCGAGTAGTCGATGTTGGCGACGATGAGCTTGAAGGGCGTGTCCCCGATCACGGGCGCGGGGACGTGGTGAAGGATCGCGTCCAAGAGCGGGCTCAGGTCGCCCGACGTGGCGGAGGGATCCTTGGCGGCGTAGCCGATCCGGCCCGAGCCGTAGAAAACGGGGAAGTCGAGGTGGTCGTCGTGCGTGGCCAGGGACAGGAAGAGGTCGTGGATCTCCTCCTCGACTTCCATGGGGCGCGCGTCCGCCCGATCGATCTTGTTGATGAGGACGATGGGCCGCTTTCCCGTCTCCAGCGCCTTCTTCAAGACGAAGCGCGTCTGGGGAAGCGGGCCCTCGGCCGCGTCCACGAGGAGCAGCACCCCCTCGACCATCGTGAGAATCCGCTCCACCTCGGACCCGAAGTCGCGATGCCCCGGCGTATCGACGATGTTGATGATCGTGTCGCGATAGTGGATCGCCGTGTTCTTGGCGAGGATCGTGATCCCGCGCTCCCGTTCCAGGTCGCCTGAGTCCATCACGCACTCGTCCACGTGCTGGCCCACGCGGAACGTCCCCGACTGCTTGAGGAGCTGATCCACGAGCGTGGTCTTTCCGTGGTCGACGTGCGCCACGATGGCGATGGCGCGGCGGTCCGCGCGGCGTTCGAGAGCGTTCATTGGGCGAAAGAGAATACCAGAAACCGGCCGCTCCCGGGGCTTGTTTCCGGGCGCCGGGCGGGCCGGCGCGCCGTCGCCGCGTCGCGGGACCGTCTTTCTCCATTGCACCGCGACCGCGCCGGGAGTATTATTACGGTATCGTAGTATTCGATGTCGTAGTAATAGGCCGTTCCGGCGGCCTCTCGCGATGCGGTTTCAGTTCCTGTCCCCGATCCACAAGGCGTCGCGCCGAATCGGCAACTACCTCGAGGGGTTCTGCGGAGGGTTCGGCCTCAGCAATCCGGAGGGGCACCTGATCTCCTATCTCCGGACGTACGAGCCCGCCACCGTGGGGGACCTGCTCGGCGTCTTTGGGATGAAGGCCTCGACCGCGACCAGCATGCTGAATCGGCTGGAGGCGGCGGGCTTGATCGAACGCCGCGTTCCGGCCGAGGACCGTCGGACGGTCGTCGTCCGCCTGACGCGAAAGGGCCGGGCGATCGGGGGGAGGCTTCAGACCCAGATTGCCGCCCTGGAGGCCGCCATTCGCGGGGGAGTCAACGCAACCGAGATCGAAGGGTTCCAAGCGGTGATGGACGCGATCGCGCGGGCCACCGCCATTCCAGCCGGGAAGGAGAAGGAACGATGAGCGTCACGACGCTGTCCCGCATGTACGGCATCAACCAGCACGCGCTGCACGTGAACGTAAAGGGCGTCACCAACGAGGAAGCCTGGTTCCAGCCCCCCTCGGGCAACTGCATGAACTGGGTCGTGGGGCACATCGTCGCCTCGCGAAACGGCGTCTTGGCCGCGCTCGGCGAACAGCCGATCTGGCCGAAGGAAGAGGCGAAGACCTACGCTCGTCACAGCGCGCCCATCACGGCGCCCGGCACGGGGAAGCCGCTCGACCAGATGCTCGGCGACTTCGACCGGGCCCAGGAGCGGATTCAGGCGGCGCTGGGGCGCCTCACGGAGGCCGATCTCGCGAAGCCGTTCGGGGATGACGACACGGTCGGGGGCTGGCTCCACTTCCTCCAGTTCCACGAGGCCTACCACATCGGGCAGGTCGCGCTGCTCCGGCGGATCGTGGGACACGAGGGGGCCATCAAGTAGCGTATACTGCCGGCGTGAGCGGATTCTCGGAGCGGATCGACCCGACGACCGGTGAGGTCTTCTGGGCCGTCGAGAAGCGTGGGGAGGCGCTGATCGATGATCCATTCCTGAACAAGGGCACCTGCTTCACCGCGCCGGAGCGCGCCGCGCTCGCACTCGAGGGGCTCCTCCCGCCGGGCGTCGCGACGGAGTCGGAGCAGCGCGCGCGCGCCTACGAGAACTACAGCCGCGCCGGCGACGAGGTCGGGCGGTATCTCTTCCTGGCGGCGCTCCAGGATCGGAACGAGACGCTCTTCTACCGCCTCCTCCTCGACCACATCGAGGAGATGGTTCCCGTCGTCTATACGCCCACCGTCGGCAAGGTGTGCGAGCAGTTCAGTCACATCTACCGGCGGCCGCGCGGCGTCTACGTCTCGACGCGGCATCGCGGCCGAATCCGGGACGTGCTGCGGCAGATTCCCTCGGCGGACGTTCGCGTCATCGTCGTGACGGACAACGAGGCCATCCTCGGGCTCGGAGATCTGGGCGTGGGCGGAATGCCGATCGCGATCGGCAAGCTCGCGCTCTATACGGCGGGCGCCGGGATCCACCCTTCCGAGTGTTTGCCCATCGATCTCGACGTTGGCACCGAGAACCAGGCGCTCCTGGACGACCCGCTCTACCTGGGCGTGCGTCACCGGAGGCTCCGCGGCGAGGCCTATGCCTCGCTCCTCGACGAGATGGTCGAGGCGATCCGCGAGGTCCATCCCAAAGCGCTCGTGCAGTGGGAGGATTTCGCCAACCGGAACGCCTTTTTCGTGCTCGACCGCTACCGGCGCCGCATCCTTTCGTTCGACGACGACATCCAGGGGACCGGCGCCGTGGTGGTGGCCGGGATTCGCACCGCGCTTCGGAAGGTGGGACGCCGCCTCGCCGACGAGCGCGTCGTCTTCCTCGGGGCGGGCGCCTCCGGCGCCGGGTGTGCTCTGGCCGTGCGGGCCGCCATGCGGGAGGACGGCGTTCCGGCCGCCGAGCTGGGGCGAAAGGTGCTCTGCATCGACTCGCGGGGTCTCATCCTCGCGGACCGTGCCGGCCTGGAAGGCGAAAAGAAGGAAATCGCCGCGGACCCCTCGGTCGTCCAGGGGTGGGTGCTGGCGCACGACGGCGTCGCGGGCCTCGAAGACGTCGCGCGGCACTTCGCCCCCACGGTGCTCATTGGTGCCTCCGGTCAGCCGGGCGCCTTTACCCAAACCGTGATTCGCGCGATGCACGCGCAGTGCCCTCGGCCGATCGTGCTCCCGATCTCCAACCCAACCAGCAAGGCGGAGGCAACCCCGGAGGACGTTCTCCGGTGGACCGGCGGCGCCGCGGTCGTGGGAACCGGATCGCCGTTCCCGCCGGTCTCGATCGGCGGCGTCGTGCACCAGATCGGCCAGGGGAACAACGCGTTCATCTTCCCGGGCGTCGGCCTCGGTGCCACCGCCGTCTCGGCGCGCTGGCTGCCCGACGCCGCGTTCACGGCCGCCGCGCGGGCGCTCGACGAGGCGACGGGAAGCGCCGCGGCCCCGGGCTCGCCCATCTATCCGCCGCTCCGGCGGCTTCGCGAGACGTCCGTGTCGGTTGCCCGCGCCGTGGCGCGCGCGCTCGTCGACGAGGGCGCGGCGGACCCCGTCTCCGGCGACGAAATCGACGCGCGGATCCTCGACCGGATGTGGGAGCCCCGCTATCGCCCCTATCGCGCCGCAGCCCTTTCGGGAGCCGTTCATGGATGAGGCGCTGACCGTCCATCGCCTCCATTTCGCCTTCACGATCACGTTCCACTATCTCTTTCCGCAACTCACGATGGGGCTCGCGCTCCTCATCGTGATCTTGAAGTCGATCGCGATCACACGCCGCGACGGGCGCTACAACGACGCCGCGCGGTTCTGGGCCCGGATCTTTGGGATCAACTTCGCCATGGGCGTCGTGACGGGGATCCCGATGGAGTTCCAGTTCGGGACCAACTGGGCCGACTTCTCGAAGGCCGCGGGCGGCGTGATCGGCCAGACCCTCGCGATGGAAGGGGTTTTCTCCTTCTTTCTCGAGTCGTCGTTCCTCGGACTCTTCCTCTTCGGCGAAAAGCGCCTCGGCCGGGTCGGCCACTGGTTCGCCGCGGTCATGGTCTTCGTCGGGTCCTGGCTCTCGGGCTACTTCATCATCGCCACCGACGCCTGGATGCAGCACCCCGTCGGACACGAAGTGCTTCCCTCCGGCGAGATCGTCCTCCGCTCGTTCTGGGCGCTGCTCCTGAACCCCTGGGCCTTCTGGCAGTACGCGCACAACATGAACGGGGCGGTGCTGACCGCGTGTTTCGTGATGGCGGGGACAGGCGCCTATTACGTCCTGGCGCGGAAGCACGAGGAATCGGGAAAGCTCTTTCTCCGAGTCGCCGTGACGATCGGGGTCGTTTCCTCGCTCGTGCAGCTCTTTCCGACCGGCGACATGCAGGGGAAGATGATCGCGCGCCACCAGCCGGTCACCCTGGCGGCCATGGAAGCGCTCTTCGACACCGAAGCGGGCGCCCCCCTCGTGATCATCGGCCAGCCCGACATGGAACGGCAGGTCCTGGACAACCCGATCGTCATTCCGCGGATGCTCTCGTTCCTGACCTACCAGCGCTGGACTCACGAGATCAAGGGACTGAACGACTTTCCCAAGGAGGACTGGCCCGACAACATCCCGCTTCTCTACTACGCGTACCACATCATGGTCGGCCTCGGGACCTTCTTCATCGCGATCTTCTGCGCCGCCGCGGTCCTCCTCTGGCGCGGCACGCTTTTCACCGCACGATGGGCGCTCTATCTCCTGATGCTCGCCATCCCGTTCCCCTACATCGCGAACACCGCGGGCTGGATCACGGCCGAGGTGGGGCGGCAGCCGTGGTTGATCTACGGCATCATGCGGACCGCCGACGGCTACTCGAAGAACGTGTCGGCCGGGAACAGCCTGTTCACCCTGATCGGGTTCATGGGCCTCTACACCGTGCTCGCGATGCTCTTCCTCTTCCTCGTCCGCCGCGAGGTCGACCATGGCCCCGTCCCGTCGGGGCCGGCGCGCGCGAAGGCGGGGAACTGACGTGGAATCGCTCTGGTTCTGCCTCGTCGCCGCGATGCTCGCGATGTACGTGGTCTTCGACGGGTTCGACATCGGGGCCGGCATCGCGCATCTCTTCGTGGCCCGGACGGCGGACGAGCGCCGGGACGTGCTGCGGTCCATCGGTCCGGTCTGGGACGGAAACGAGGTGTGGCTCCTCGCCGCGGGCGGCACCCTCTACTTCGCGTTCCCGGCCCTCTACGCCTCATCCTTCAGCGGGTTCTATCTCCCGCTCATGATGGTGCTCTGGCTCCTCATCCTGCGCGGAATCTCCATCGAATTCCGAAACCACATCGACAGCCCCGCGTGGCAGCCGCTCTGGGACTTCGTGTTCGCGGCGTCGAGCACGCTCCTCGCCGTCTTCTTCGGCGCCGCGCTCGGTAACGTCGTCCGTGGCGTCCCCCTCGACGGGGAGGGGCGTTTCTTCGAGCCGCTCTGGACCACGTTTCAGCCGACCGGGCGTACCGGCGTCCTCGATTGGTACACCGTTCTGGTCGGCCTCGCGGCCCTCGCTTCGCTCGCGATGCACGGCGCGCTCTGGGTGGCCCTGAAGACGCACGACCCGGTGTCCGCGCGCGCCCGGCGCTTTGCGGCACGCGCGTGGGCCGCCGCGGGCGCCCTCACGGCGCTGATCACGTTCTTCACGCTCCGCCTCCAGCCGCAGGTCGCGGAGAACCTCGGGCGGTGGCCCTGGGGCTATTTCTTCCCGGCGCTTGCGGTGGGCGGACTGCTCGGGGTTCGCATTTTCGGCGCGCGCGGGGGCGCGCGGGGATCGGACGGGCGGGCGTTCCTGGCGTCCGCGGCGTTTCTCGCGGGGATGCTCGCGAGCGCGGCGTTCGGGGTCTACCCCTACGTGCTCCCGGCGAATTCGGATCCGGCGCTGGGCCTCACCGTCGAAAACGCGGCCGCCGCCGACTATGGGCTTCGCGTCGGGGTCGTCTGGTGGACCATCGGCATGGCCCTCGCCGCGGTTTACTTCACGTTCGTCTACCGGCATTTCGCCGGGAAGGTATCCACGGAACCCGAGTCCCACGGCTATTGATCACCGGCACCGTTCGCCATCCAAGGAGGGGGGCATCATGATTCGAACGCGCGTCCTCGCGACGCTTCTCGCGGGCGTTCTCGCCACCGGCTGCGCCGCGGTTCCCGCGCAGCACGTCGGCGTCCTCGAGTCCTTCGGCAAGGTGCACTCCGAGACGTGGCAGCCGGGGTTGCACCCCTGGATGCCGTGGTTCGGCGTCCATCGGATCAATTGCCGGACGCTCCAGATCGAAGAGCAGACCGCAACGCCCACGAGCGAGGGGCTGGTCGTCGGGCTGGACGTGAGCATCGTCTATCACGCCGAGCCGACGATGGCGAAGGAGATCTTCAGCCGGTACGGCGGTCTGGACGGGATCATCGGGAACATCCTGATCCCCGAATTCCGCTCGGTGATTCGCGACGTGACGGCCGGATTCAACGCGGTCGATCTCTACTCGTCGCGGCGCGAGGAGATCGGGCGCCGCATGCTGGCGGACATGCAGCATCGGCTGGAGGGGCGCGGGGTCGTCGTCGAGGCCATGCTGCTCCGGAACATCCGGCTGCCCGATCAGGTCGCGAAGGCGGTCGAGGCCAAGCTGGCCGCGGACCAGCAGGCGCAGCAGATGGAGTTCGTGTTGCGGAAGGAAAAGAGCGAGGCGGAGCGGAAGCGCATCGAAGCTCAGGGGATCTCGGACTTCCAGCGGATCGTGACGGCGGGCATCACGCCTGGGCTTCTGACCTGGAAGGGAATCGAGGCGACGGAGAAGATCGCGAACTCGCCCAATTCGAAGGTCGTCGTGGTCGGCGGCAAGAACGGCCTGCCGATCATCCTCAACTCGCCCTAGGCGGCTCCCGTCGGGCGAGGGCGGCGGCTAGGGAAGGTCGTCGTCCTCGTCCGCGCTCGGAGCGTCTTCGTCCGGATCCTTCTCGTCGTCGCTCCAGTGCTTCCCGTACTTCTCGTGCTTCTCGAACTTCGGCGACTTCTCCATCGCCTCCTCGGAGCTTCGGGCACGCTCGATCCGGCCCACCGGCTTGCCGAGGTACTTCGCGTAGATCTTGGTCGAGAGCTTGTCGATCTTCTGGATGCGCGGCGAGGGGGTCGGCCCGGACTTATAGATCTGGATCGTTCCCTGGAAGGATTCGAGCTCCACCCGCGCCGAGCACGTCTTGACGCAGAACTGGAATCGGTTTCCCGCCCGCTTCTCGGTCAGGGTGACCGGGAAGGACGACTCGAAGTCGCCGGAGAAGGTCGAGATGGCCACGGAGGCGGAGGCGCTGGCGGGCATCCCCATTGAGATGTCGCCGTTGTGGCTCGTCAGTTGGTACACGCCGTTGTCGTGGACGGTGCCCTCGTAGGCGATCAGGCCGTTGACCGTCGACACGCTGACGCTGTCGGAGTCGATTCGCCACAGGTACGCGTCGCCGTTCACGGTCTCCGCCGCGATCGTGCCGATGGCGTCGGACAGGCAGATGTCCTGGTTCACGGTCGAGAGGTTGATCTTCCGGCGGCCGCCCTTGACCAGCACGTCGCCGTGCACGGTCTCGACCCGAACCTGCCCCTCGGTGCCCGCGATCACAACGTCGGTATGGATGCCCGAGATGTCGAGGTTCATCCATTCCGGAACGGTGAGGCGGATCACGGCGCCCCGCTCCTCGTCGTGCCTCGAGTAGGCCTTGATCAGGAGTCCCTTGTCGACCGGTCGGACCAGGACCTTGTCCTGCTCGTAGTGGTCGGTGCGGATGCGGATCGAGTTCCGAGACCATCCGTCGATCAGTACCTCGCCGGAGTAGTTCGCGACGTCCAGATTGAGGCCCTTCGGAACGACCAGCGTCGTGTCCGAGCCCGGCGGCAGGCTGAAGGCGGCGATCGTGGCGGCGACGGCGGCTGCGGCTGCGAGCATGAGTTCGGTCCTCTATTCGGTTGCGCTCGCGAGCATCGTCGCGCGGCGAAGGAGGTCCACTTTGCGTTGCATCGTCTTGTCGAGGTGCGCGCGGACGTAGGGATTGGCGGGATCGGCTTCGAGGGCCCGGCGCGCCTGTCCGATCGCGATCTCGATGATCGCGAGGCTCTCTTCGAGCGTCCGGACCGTGGCGGGATCCAGCTTGTCGCGGCCGTCCGCCAGGATGCGACGGAGCTCCTCGAGTCCCGCCTTGCTCACCTCACCCCTCCGGTTCTCGGCGCTGGCCGGGACCGAGCCGCCGAAAACGCTCCCCGTGTCCGCCGTTCCCACGATCAGTCCGCCGGAGCGCGGCGCCGGTTCGATGCCGCTTCGACGCGCGAACCAGACCGCGCTGCCGGAGAGGATCGCGAGCGTCAGGCACGCCGCCGCCAGCTGCGGCAACGAGAAGGAAACGCGCCGTGTCGTCCACGCCGCGGTCTGTCTCGCGGGAACCACGAGCGGCCGTGGGGCCGATGTGCCGCGGATGCGGGCTTCGATGCCGGGCCAGAGGTCCACTTCGGGGGAGACGGCGCGTCCGGGCAGCGATCGGGCCCGCGCCACGACGACGCGAAGATCGTCCAGGGCCTCCGAGCAGTCGGTGCATGCGCGGAGGTGCGATTCCAACTCGATTCGAGAGGCGGGATCCAGCCCGCCGTCCAGGTAATCCGATAGAATTTCGGTCCAGCGATCGCTCATATCGTCGTTGCTCCGTTCAGCGGTGCAGGTGCTGGCGCAGGATCATGCGGGCCCGGTGGAGCTGGGCTTTGGTGGTTCCCGACGTCACGCCGAGGAGTTCCGCGATCTCCTCGTGCTTGAAGCCCTCCACGTCGTGGAGGACGAAGACCATGCGCGCCCCGTTCGGCAGCTTCTCGATGGCGCGCTCGAAGTCCATTCCCAGATCCGAGGTCGAGGGCCGGGTCGGGATCGCCTCGAGCGCATCCTCATCGTCCTTGATCCGCCCGCGCTCGATCCGCAGCGCGTTTCGCCGGTGCAGGATGACGCTCACCGCGACGCGATGCAGCCATGTGCCGAACGCCGCCTCGCCTCGAAAGGTTCCGATCTTTTCCCAGACCCGAACGAAGACGTCCTGCGTGACTTCGTGCGCGAAATCGTTTCCCAACATCCGGCGCACGAGTCCGATCACGCGACCGACGTGCGCCCGGTACAGGCGCTCGAAGGCGCGCGTGTCGCCGCTCTGTGCGCGTGCGACGTCGACCCCTTCAGTGGTCGGCGGCACGTGATTCGGATACGTGGTCGACGCGGTCACCCCTGTCCCCACCAGCGCTGCGTGCGACC
>Ga0070695_100002850_pt1 | contig 10056 bp, 8 predicted proteins | sample KBSK1252metaG_FD_65471 | JGI IMG/M metagenome (GOLD analysis project Ga0070695, IMG submission 65471) | Corn, switchgrass and miscanthus rhizosphere microbial communities from Kellogg Biological Station, Michigan, USA - KBS K1-25-2 metaG | ecosystem: Host-associated > Plants > Roots >... | reverse complement strand
GTTCGGCTGCGCCTGGCGGGGCCGTTCCAGCCGGACAACAACGTGGTCGACGGCGGCCTTGCGGTCCTTCTCCTGCCAGCCGGCGGCCAGCAATTGGGCCAGCTCAGCGGCCGCGTTCTTGCGGAGATGATGACTGCCGGGGCTCTTCGTGTAGAGCCTCACGACCGTGACCTCGACGGGGGCAACCACCACGGATCCTCCCAAACGCTTGATCTCGCGACGCGCTTGATCAGCCCGGCCCGGCGAGTGTGGGGCCGCACGCGGTGGGTTTCGGAAGCGGGCGGCCGACCCCGGTCGCCCGCTCCCGACTACTAGCTGATGACCCGGACGTTCTGGGCCTGGGGGCCCTTCGGGCCGCTGGTGACCTCGAACTCGACCTTGTCGTTTTCCTGCAGGTTCCGGTAGCCGGTACCAGCGATGGCGCTGAAGTGGACGAAGACGTCGGGACCGGATTCCTGCGTTATGAACCCGAAGCCCTTCTCCCCGTTAAACCACTTGACGGTGCCGATAGTCATGGACAATCCCCTCCATCCTGGCCTGATTCGAACCGAGGTTCGTGCGGCCGGGCGGCCAGAGCCGCCGAGGGAACTGCCCGCAACTGCGCTACGACGTCACCCCTCAGCATCGAGCCTACCATCGCTCCCTCTCAGGCCAGATCAGCGGCGGCTGGGCACCCTTGGCCGACTTGGGTCACACTACGCAGACCAACCGGCGAGCTGTCCTGGGACTCGAAAAGGCAGACGCACGATGAGACTCGTTCCAAGGGCCTGGAAGAAGAGCAACGGATGGGTCCCTGGCGTGAGCCTGGCCGCGGCAGCCTTCCTCCTGGCCGGCCTTCCCGCAGCCGTGGCGGCACCGACCCCCCAGGTCAGAGGGCAGGGGTCGGGCGTCTATCTGCATCCTCCCTTCACGGGTGACCGGGTGGACATCGCCCTGGACGCCCAGGGCGGGGGCGGTCGCTTCGAAGTCACCCACGTCGACAAGTTCGGGAAGGTGTTCGACCATCTTTTGGGCGTCGTCACCTGTGTGTCGGTCAAGGGAACGAGTGCGTTCACCTCAGGAACCATCACTGGGGCTCAAGCTCCGGAACTCGCCGGTGACCTCGTCGGCAAGAGTTTGGCGATCACGATCGTCGATGACGGGGGCGGCGACCTCGTGGGCCTTTCCTTTCCCCTCGACCACATGTCGCCCTGCTCGCCCTGGCCGCTCAACATGGTCATCGACCGGGGGAGCTACACCATCTCCCCTTGATGCCGGCTCCCCTTGATGCTGGATATGGGCGGCATCACCGCGCGATTGTCGCCATACCCCACGACTGGGCGCCACCGTTGACGCGCTGAAGGCTTCCGTCGGTGACTTCGATCCGGATCGACTCCGGCACGACTTGGATCGTGACCGCGATAGCTGACCGGGCGTGGAGGATCCCGTTGATGATCAAGGCCTTCGTCATGAGGACGGCCAGGTTGGCGACATCCCTGTCAACGTCCGTGTCCGCCAACACGTTGCGTACGAACCGCTGCGCCCGGGCCGCGCTCGATTCAGCCGGTGGGACGATCAAGCGGTCTTCCGTCGCCGGGGCCCGCGCCGGGACGGTCGCCTCAACCACGATGAGTCCGATCAGGGGTCGCGCCAACGCTGATCTCACGACTGTGCCTGCCCACGGCACCCTCCCGCGCCCGCGCCGCCGTTGATGGCGACCTTCTCGGCCCTGGCGACGTACGATAGGGAACGTATAAGGTTCGATATCGCACGTGTAATGTACGCTATCGTACTCATCTTAGCAAGGCCTGGAATGTCCGGTGCCTCCAACAGTGGGGGCTAGAGGGAGTCCGAAGCTTTGAGGATCATGCTGGCGCTCGAGCCAAGGGAGCGCGAACGACTGCTGACCGCCACCACACCGGTCTCGCTCGAGTCCAAGCAGATCCTCTACGCCTCAGGCGAGCGCATCGAGACCGTGTACTTCCCCGACAACGCGGTCGTCTCCGTGCTCACAACCGTCGACGGTCACACCACATTCGAGGTCGCCAATATCGGCAATGAAGGGATCGTTGGCGTCCCGGTCTTTCTGGGGGTCGAGACCGTCGGTGCCCGGGAGTGCTACCAGGTCGAGATCGCAGGTCAGGCCCGGGCCATGGGCGTCGAGGCGTTCCTGGAGGCGGCACGGCACGACCCGTTCCGGCTGCTCGTTCAGCGCTTCATCCAGGCCCTGTTCATCCAGGTTTCCCAGCGACTGGCCTGTGCCGCGGTCCACCCCATTCCCGCGAGGTACAGCCGCTGGCTCCTGTTCACCCACGATCGGATGGGCGACCGGGAGTTTCCCCTGACCCAGGAGTCCCTCGCCCAGATGCTCGGCGTCCGCCGGGCGTCGGTGACCGCCGCGGCCGGCGCCCTCCAGGACGCCGGTTTCATCCGGTACACCCGAGGCCGCATGGCCATTCTCGACCGGGAGGGGCTCGAAAATGCGGCCTGCGAGTGCTACCGGATCATCCGCAGTGAGTTCGACCGCCTCCTCCCACTTCCCGGCGGGCCCGCCGAACCCCCCCGGAGTGTGAAGGAGGGGCCGCCGAAGTGACCCGCCCGAGCGGAAACCGGCCGCGGTGTACGGTCAGTGTGGTCCCGTTCCGCTTTCCGGTGGCCGGGACACCATGAAACGAGGTGCCTGATGAGCCGCAACCCGTCCTTGAAGCTGGACGCCCCCGCCGCCTGGAAGGCGTGGACGACGAGCGGCGCGCCCGAGGCCGGCGCCGAGTTCCTCGACCGGGTTCGACCGTGGACCGACGGGACCGCGGCGCAGTTGAGCCGGGGTGCAGCGCATCACTTCAGCTGTCGTCCGACCCGCGACGAGATCGCCGCCCGGCTCCGCGATGAACTCGGGCTCCTCGCCGGCGGTGAGCCGGTGGCGTACCTCGTGGCACTCGACGCCGCCCGCCGGAATGTGATCAAAGATCTCAGTTCCCGGCCCTAGATTCCGGGCGGGTAGCCCTCGCCCCCGGCATTCCAACGCCGTTCCTGATCACCACCGGTCGTGCCCGGGCACCACCGTCCGCCATCCTTGCCATGGCAGAGACGAGGGAGCCCCGTCCGACCGCCGGCGGGCCACCCTGCGTGGCATTGAATCATTCGTCGTCATCTCGACTCTGATCGTTCGGCGCCTCGCTGTCCGATGCGAACCTCATGAGATACGCGTCCCGCTCGCCCCGCGAGGCCTGCCCGGCGAGAATGCCTTTCGTGCTTCCAGCCAGGTAGGGATGCCCGGACTCGTCGACGGCAACCGAGAAGGCGAGATCGGTGTCGTCGGTGCCGAAGAGCTTCATCCACAGTTCCTCACCGCCCGCTCCGTACTTGCGAGCGAAGCAGTGAGTCTTCGCGGGGGCCGTTTGGGTAAGGGAACCGCGGGGCTCGGTGGTGCCGACGACATAGGTGTTGCCTGTCTGGTCGATCGCCACGCCCCAGCCTTCGTCGGCTGATCCAGTGCCGAACTGGTGCGTCCACAGAGGGGTACCGGTGGGGTCGAAGCGGCGCAGGAACGCTTCGGTCCCACCCGCCGACGTTTCGCCGGGCAGGGTTCCGTCCGTGCTGCCGACGACCGTGGGGTTGCCGAGCCGGTCAAGACCTACGGCCACCCCGTAGTCGTCAGCCGGGCTGCCGAACTGGCGGGTCCAGAGTTCGTCGCCGGTGACGTCGTATTTACGGATGAAGGCGTCGTAGTCCCCGGCCCATGTCTGGCCGGGGAGCGAGGCGGCCGTCGTTCCGACAACGTAGGCGTCACCCGCCGCGTCGACGGCCACGCCGGTAGCGCCGTCGCCGCCTGGTCCGCCGAACTGGCGGGTCCAGCGAACGGTGCCGTCGCGGTCGTACCGGCGGATGAAGGCGTCGCGCCCGCCGGACGAATGCTGCCCGGGGAGTGTCCCCTCGGTCTCGCCCACGACGTAGGCGTCGCCGGACGGGCCAACGGCGACGCTCCGGGCGAAGTCCGAATCCCAACTTCCGAACTGTCGTGTCCAGAGCTCGTTCCCTTTGGAGTCCACCTTGCGCACGAACGCGTCGACCGTGCCGGCCGGTGCCTGCCCGGGCAGGGTTCCGAACGTCCATCCCACGACGTAGGCGTTGCCCGACCCGTCGAGCGCCACGGCCTGCGCCTCGTCGGCCCGGCGCGTCCCGAACTGGCGGGTCCAGGCCGAGGTGCCCGGAGAGGCCAGGGCCGGGCCTTCGAACCCGACCGACAGTGCGAGAGCGAGTAGGAGCGCGGGGCCACGAGGGCGCGTTCTGTCCACCTGTCCTCCCTGGTCGAGGTCCGGACTGTTCCGAAGTGCCAGCGGCGGTCAGGCTTTGAGGAACAGGTCGGGGAAACCGAGGGCGAGTTCGGGGCGGCGCCCTGCGGCGCTGAGGAGGCCGAGGGCGACGGCCTCGTAGCGGCTGAGCCGCCCGGTGCCGACCATGAGGAAGGCGACCGGATCGGCCGAGATCGTGACATCAACCGGTGCCGGGCCAGCCGGCTCGAGGCCGTAGACCCCGTCGGTGAAGCGGATGGTCAGGGCGGGACCGTTCCGCAGCTCGATGCCATAGGCGGCCGAGAGGCCCCGCGTCCGGTCGGGGTCGACGATCAATGACAGGAGGGGGACGAGTCCCGCCAGGCTAAGGCTGGCGTCCCCCGGGTCGATCGGCCACGGTGCGCCGAGGGCGAAGGCGACGTCGTAGCCGTGGAGGACCACCTCGCTCAGCATGAGACCGGCGAGGGCGGACAGGTCGATCCGGCACCCGGCGAAGTCGACGGGATAGGTGGCGGGCCGCTCGGCAACGCATTCGAGGAACTCCTCGACGCCGTCCTGGAGCAGCGCGCCGACCTTGACCGGATCCTCTTCGGGGATGTCGGCCACCCGACGCTCGATGAGGTCGTGGAGCTCAGCCAGCCCGCCCCCGACCGGTCGGCCGGGTTCGAGCATCTCGGCGAAGTACCGCGCCGTCGTGGCCACGTGGAGCGCTACGTGTCGGAGTGTCCAGTCGCTGTTGCGCGCGGCCACCGCCAGGTCTGGGGCGGAGGTGACCAACTCGGCCAGGCGGGCGGTCGATAACGGAAGGGCGCGGCAGGCCTGGCTCAGAGTGTCGTCGGCTTCCATTGGACCCCTCTCTCGTCGGGTGGGGCCGGGCGGCGGCCTCGGCCTTGACGCCCATGTTCCTCCTCGGCCCTTTCATGGCCCTTTCACAGCCCTTCCTCCGCATTGTCCGCTCCCGGAATCCCCTGGGTTCTTGACCGGCCCCGCAGTACGCTCCCGGCGGAGGTGCCGGGGATGAATGTGGGCGACAGACACCTGGCTCTGGTTGCGGCACAGCCGCCGCGGGTGGAGATCCACGTCCTCGGGCCGGTTTCGCTGACGACGGACGGGCGGGAGATACCGATCCGTAGCCCCAAGCAGCGGGTCATCCTGGCGATGCTGGCCCTCTCGCCCCGGGTGACCGTCGACGACATGGCCGACGCGCTCTGGCGGGACTCGGCGCCGGCGAGCGTGGGTGCGACCATCCACACGCTCGTGTCCCGCCTACGACGGACCCTCGAGGACGCCGGTGGCGGCATCACCATCCATTCCGACGGGGCGGGCTACGTCATGAACGTCGACCCGACCTGGGTCGACGCCCACACGTTCGAGGAGTACGCCGCCGCCGGTCGCCGCGCCCTCGCCACCGGGTCGCCCGACGAGGCGGCCATCTCGCTGCGGAAGGCGCTGTCCCTGTGGCGTGGCCCGGTGCTCGACGACGTCTCCGATCGGGACTTCGCCCTCCCCCACATCGCTCACCTCGACGAAGCTCGCCTGCGGACGACCGAGCAGCTGGCCGAGGCGGAGCTGGCCCGCGGGCAGGCCTCCATGGCCCTCGAGGTGCTCGAGTCGGCGATCGCCCGACGGCCCTTCCGTGAAGGCCTCCGGGGGTTGGAGATGGTCGCGCTGTACCGCCTGGGCCGCCAAGCCGACGCCCTGGCCGCCTTCCGGGCTTTGCGCCGTTGCTTGGCCGAGGAACTCGGCCTCGAACCGACGCCCGCGCTCTGCGGGTTGGAGCGCCAGATCCTCCTCCAGGCCACCGAGCTCGACGGCCCGATCCTGCCGGAAGGCCTGCCGGGTGCCACCGTGGTCCCGAAGCCCGGGGCCGCCGCCCCCGCGGCCGAACTTCCCGTCGGCGGCATGCTCGCCTTCCTCTTCACCGACATCGAATCCAGCACCCCTCGTTGGGAAGGGGACCGGGCGGCGATGACCACCGACCTCGCCCGACACGACGACGTCCTCCAGACGGCCGTCGCCGCCCACCACGGTCGAGTGTTCACCCATACCGGCGACGGTCTGGGGGCGGCCTTCCCGACCGTTGGGGCGGCGATCTCCGCCGCCGTCGGCGGCCAGAAGGCGCTCGCCGAGGTGACCTGGAGTGGCACGACACCGCTTCGGGTTCGCATGGCCATCCACGCTGGGACTGCCGAATCCCGGGCCGGCACATTCCTCGGGCCGACCCTGAACCGCACGGCTCGTCTGCTCGACGAGGCCAGTGGTGGAGAAGTCCTCTGCTCGCAGGCGGCCGCGGACCTGGTTCGGGACGAACCGCTCCCCGACTTGAGCCTGGCCGAACGGGGCGAGCGGCACCTCCGTGGCTTCTCGCGGCCCGAATCCGTGTGGCAGGTCGTCCACCCGGCGTTGGCCGGCCTTGGCCCGCCTGCCCCACCGCCCTTGCGGCGCACGCAGCTCCTGGCGACGCTCACCTCGTTCATCGGCCGGGAAGCGGAACTAGCCGAGCTCGTCGAACGGCTCCCGAGGACACGGCTTCTGACGGTGACCGGCGTGGCCGGCGTCGGGAAGACCCGCCTCGCCTTCGAGCTGGCCGCACGGTGCGGGCCGGCCTACGCCGACGGCGTCACGGTGGTCGAACTGGCCCCGGCCGGCGATGACCGTCCCGTCGCCGGGGTGGTGCTGGCCGCCCTCGGTCTCGCCGGTGCCGGCCCGTCCGTCGACGCCGCCGAAGAGCGACTCGAGCAGGCGCTGGTCGAACGCCAACTGCTTCTTGTACTCGACAACTGCGAGCACCTCGTCGACTCGGTGTCGGCCCTCATCCACCGCCTCCTGCTCCACTGCCCGGCGTTGACGGTGTTGGCCACGAGCCGCGAGGTGCTGTCGGTGGCCGGCGAGATGGTGTGGATGGCGCCTGGTCTTTCCCTTCCGCCGGACAACGCCGCCGAACCCGCCGACCTGGACGGGTCGGACGCGGCTGCCCTCTTCGTCGCCCGGGCACGACTCGCCCAGCCCGGCTTTGGCATCACTCCGGCGAACGTCACCTCCCTGGACGCCATCTGCCGGAGGCTCGACGGGCTCCCCCTCGCCCTGGAGCTGGCCGCCGCCAGAGTGCATGCGCTGGGGGTCGTGCAGCTGGCCGAACATCTCGATGACCGGTTCCGCCTCCTGACCGGTGGCCCCCGCTCGGCGCCAGTCCGCCACCAGACGCTGGCGGCGGCCATGGACTGGAGCTATGAAGCGCTCACCGAACCGGAGCAGCGGCTGCTGCGCCGGCTCGCCGTCTTCCCCCAGCGCTTCGATCTCCCCGCCGCGACGGCTGTCGCCGGCGAAGGAAGCGGCAAGCTCGAGGTCCTCGACCTGCTCGCCCGGCTCGTCGACAAATCCCTGGTCGTACCCGAGGGCGCCGCCGAAATCGCGCGCTACCGCCTGCTCGAAACCGTGCGGGAGTACGGTGCCCGAAAGCTCGCCGAGGCTGGCGAGGACATGAAGACGGCGGTCCTCCACCGCCACCACTTCGTCGGCTTGATCGAGGAATGGCACCGGCGTGGCGAAAACTTCTTCGCCACCGAGTGGATGCTCCGGGCTGCCGCCGAGACCGAGAATTTCCACAGCGCCCTGCTCAACGCCATGGCCGCGTCCGACACCGAGGCGGTGTCGGTACTCGTTGCCGGTCTGTGGAAGGAGTGGTACCTCACCGGTTCCGTTCCCCCTGCGGTCTCGTCGATTGAGCCGGCCACGCTCGGATGCCCGGATCCGACACTGCACATCGAAGCCCTCATCGGATTCAGCTGCGTCCCCAAGATGTCGGACAGTGCGCTCACGATCCAGGATCTCGACCCTCTGTTCGAGCGGGCCCTCGCCGTCGCCGACGGCCAGAGCAGTCGGATCGCCCAGGGATGGGCCCGCCACTGGGTGGGCTACTTCGCCCGGAGCAGTGGGAAGGTCGACTTCGCACGCACCCTGATGGGCGAAGCACTCGCGCTCTACACCGCAGAGCGTGCGCCCTTCGAGTTGTCCTACATCCACTACGAACTCGGTTGGGTCGACATGACCGCCGGCGACGTGGCCGCGGCGAGGGAGCACTTCCGCGCCGGAGTGGCGTTCTCGGAGGAGACCACCGGGTACGAGATCAGCGCACTCTCCCTTTGGGCCAGCCTGGCGCTGGCCGAGGCGGCCGAAGGCGACACAGCAGCCGCCCTGGCCCGGGCCCGCCGGGCGGTGGAGGTAGCCCGGCCGCTGCCGCTCCCCGGCGTTCTCATGATGACCCTGGTACGCGCCGCCGAGACCGGCGCCGTCGCCGACGTTCCGGCCCGACCGGAGTTGGCCGAGGCGCTGCGTCTCCTGCGCCGCCACGGCGGACGTCAGTGGGTCGCCGCCGCCCTCACCGTGGCCGCCCTGCTGCACGAGGCCGAGGGTCGCCCCCGGGTCGCGGTTCGTCTCCTCGGCGGTGCCGTCGCCGTCGCCCAGGAACTTGGCGAGGACCCCGAGCCCACCCCGCCGATCACAGCCCTGGTGCACGCCGCCCGCAGATGCCTCGTCAGCGAGCTTGGGGACGACTTCGCCGGCGAGGAAACGGCCGGGCGTCAGACATCCGTGCCGGCCCTGCTCCAGGCAGCCCTTGACGGCCTCGACGGCTAAGGACACGTCGTTTGGAGGCGGGCGCTCCCGAACTCTTGGCGGGGCCGAGGCTGAGCCACGTCCCAGTTTTCCGAGGGCCAGAGCGAACTTGAAGACGGCCGTCGATGCCGCTCCAACTCGAGATCGGGCGTCCGTCAGGATGTGCGAACGGTCCCGAACGCGAAGGCGGGGCCACCGAAGCGACCCCTGACCTGCGCTCTTACCAGTAGGACGGTGGGACTTGAACCCGCGACCTCAGCGTCCCGAAAACCGCCCAGAGGGTCCAGGGCGGATGTCTGTGGACTAAAAACCCAGGTCAGCGGTATTGTCCGGACGTCGGTGGACAAGCACGAATGACACCCTGCGAGCGATGGCGGACCGCCGCCGAACATACGCTTTTGGCCATATCGCCATTTCGTATATCACGGACAACTGACCAACGGGGTTGCGTCTATTCATCGGTAGTTATCCGTCCGGGAGCGGCTCGAGACCTTCGAGGGCGCCGAGGACCGCGTCGGCGACCCATCGCATGGACCGGCCGGGGACCCGTTCGTGCTCGGTCAGGATGCCACCGTCCTCGAGTCGCCGGATGAGGTTGAGCGCCCCCTGGGGGGTCATGTCTAAGCGACGGGCGACGAAGTTCGTCGTGAGGACGGGGTTCTCGAAGACGAGGTCGACGACCTCGCCGGCCCGGCTCCGGGTGCGGGCGGCGGCCTGCCGGTACTGCTCCCGCAGGTCGGCAAGTCGTTCCGCCCGCCGGATGGCGTCGCCCGCCTGCACCGCGACTGCCCGGAGGAAGAACTGGGTCCACTCCTCGACCTCGCCCCGCTCCCGGACGGCCTGCAGGCGGTCGTAATAGTCGCTCCGGTGCGCTTCGAAGTACGCCGAGATGTAGAGCAAGGGGTCGGGCAGCAGGTCCTGCTCGACCATGTAGAACACGATGAGCAGCCGGCCCAGCCGGCCGTTCCCGTCGAGGAACGGGTGGATGGTCTCGAACTGGTAGTGGAGCAGGGCGCACTTGACCAGCGGCGGGATGGGAACGTCCTCGTGGATGAACCGCTCCCAGTCGGTGAGGGCACGGTGCATCTCGTCGACCGGGGGCGGCACGAAGATCGCTGTCTCAGGTCGGTTGTCGGGCGAACCGATCCAGTTCGGGGAGCGCCGAACCTCG
>Ga0070695_100002849_pt1 | contig 10058 bp, 9 predicted proteins | sample KBSK1252metaG_FD_65471 | JGI IMG/M metagenome (GOLD analysis project Ga0070695, IMG submission 65471) | Corn, switchgrass and miscanthus rhizosphere microbial communities from Kellogg Biological Station, Michigan, USA - KBS K1-25-2 metaG | ecosystem: Host-associated > Plants > Roots >... | reverse complement strand
GCGCCGGTCGGGCACACCTGCACGCACTCGCCGCAGGCGACGCACGTCGAGTGCCCCATGTCGTTGTCGAAGTCGAACACGACCTTGGCGCCGTGCCCGCGGTAGGCCATTCCGATCACGTCGTTCATTTGCACCTCGCGGCAGGCGCGCACGCACAAGCCGCAGTTGATGCAGGCGTCGAGGTTGACGGCAATCGCCGCATGCGTGCCATCGCTCGCGGGGCGCTCACCAGCGGGGAAGCGCCGGGTCGTGTCGATGCCCATGGCATCCACCCAACCCCAAAATTTGGAGGCCGGATCATGGCTGCCACCCCGTTCGGGTTGGTCGGCCAGCAACAATTCAAACACCAACTGGCGCGACCTCTTGGCCCGCTCCGAGGCGGTCTTGACCTTCATGCCAGCGGCGACCTTGCGCTGACAGGAGGCGGCCAGCACGCGCTCGCCCTCGATTTCGACCATGCAGGCGCGGCAGTTGCCGTCGGCGCGGTATCCAGGTGCGGGATGCCAACACAGGTGCGGGATCTTGGTGCCGTGGCGTTGCGCGACCTGCCAAATTGTCTCGTCCGGCGCGGCTTCAACGGGCTTGCCGTCGAGCTCGAAGATAATGCCTGGCCCCGTCGTCATGGCCGCCGGCCCCTCGTGCGCTTGGTTGGTCTTGCGGGCAAAGCCCCGGCTCTCGGCCGCTCCAGCCCGTCGCTGCGGTTGCCTGCCCTGTTCACGGGCCCTCGCCCTTCAGTTCGATCTCGATGAAAGCATACTCAAAGCTATTGGCGTTGATGACATTGTGATGCACGCCTGCCTTGCGCGTATAGGAGACGCCCTGTGTCAGCTCGGCAAAGCTCGCCTCCCCCTCGGGGGAGACGATCTTTAGGCGACCGCTCGCCAGGGGCACCACCACGTAGTCCAGCGCATGCACATGCTCGCCGGTCTCCGCCCCCGGGGCAAAGCGCCATTGCGTGACGCGCACGCGCTCGTTGTCGATCTGTACCGTCGGCACGGCCTGGGGCGGCTTCATCAGCGCAAGTCCTCGGGAAAAAACTTAAAGACCGAGCGAATCGGGTTGGGCGCCGCCTGACCCAAGCCGCAGATGGAGGCATCGCCCATCACCTGGCCGAGGTCGGCGTGCAGTTGCGGGTCCCAGTTGCCGCCGTGCATCAGTTTGACAGCCTTTTGCGTACCATTGCGGCAGGGCGTGCACTGGCCACAACTTTCATCCTCAAAAAATCGCATCAGATTGAGGGCCACAGCCTTCATATCGTCCTGATCGGACAAAATCACAACCGCATGACTGCCGACAAAGCAGCCGTGTTTTTCCAGTTGACCGAAATCGAGCGGAATGTCGGCCATGTAGGCGGGCAGGATACCGCCGGAGGCACCGCCGGGCAGATAGCCCTTGAAGTTGTGGCCATCGGCCATGCCGCCGCACAAGGCGATGAGATCGCGGGCGGTAGAGCCGGCCGCCGTCAAGACCACGCCCGGTTTGCGGACGCGGCCGGAGACAGAATAGGAGCGCAGGCCCTTGGCGCCGTTGCGGCCTTGGGCGGCAAACCAAGCCGCCCCCTTCTCCAAAATGGTCGGCACCCAGTAGAGCGTCTCGATATTATTGACGAGGGTGGGCCGGCCGAAGATGCCCACCTGGGCCACGTAGGGTGGGCGATGGCGCGGATAGCCGCGCTTGCCCTCGATTGATTCGATCATGGCGCTCTCTTCGCCGCAGATGTAGGCGCCAGCGCCCCGGCGCAGGTGGATCTTGGTGTGCTTTGCCAGGCCCGCCGCCTCGAGCTTGACCAGTTCGGCCTTCAGGATCTTGAGCACGGCCGGATACTCATCGCGCAAGTAGATGAACACCTCGTGCGCCTGGACCGCCCAGGCGGCAATCAGCATGCCCTCGAGAAACTTGTGCGGCTCGCGCTCCAGGTAGTAGCGGTCCTTGAACGTGCCGGGCTCCCCCTCGTCGCCATTGACCGCCATCAGTCGCGGGCCCGGCTCGGCGCGCACCAAGCTCCACTTGCGCCCGGTCGGGAAGCCGGCGCCACCAAGGCCGCGCAGACCGCCGTCCGACAGCGTTTGGATGACCGCCTCCGGCGTGCGCTGGCCGCCCAGGCAGGCTTGCAAGACGCCGTAGCCGCCCCCGACTTGGTAGGCCGCAAACTCCTGGTAGGCCGGGAGCTCGGGTTCGACCTCACCGGCACCGGCCAGCGCCAGCAAAGACGCCGCCGTGGCATAATTGACGTGGCGATGGCCGACCTCGGCGGTGGGGGCGGTATCGCACGAGCCGATGCAGGGGGCGCGCACCACCCGCACGCTTGGCATCGCCCGCGACCCCGCTTCGGCCTTGAGCGTGGCAAGCAGCCCCTCGGCGCCGGCCAGCATGCAGCTCAGGCTGTCGCAGACGCGGATCGTGATCGGCGCGGGCTTGGCCTCGCCATCGGCAACGACGTCGAAGTGGGCATAAAAGGTTGCCACCTCGTAGACCTCCGCCATCGGAATGCGGAGCTCCTCGGCAAGCGCGTGCAGGTGGCCCGCCGGCAAACCGCCCTCTCGGTCCTGGATCAAGTGCAGATACTCGATCAGCAGCGCCCGTTCGCGCGGCGCATCGCCAAGCAAGGCCCGCACGGCATCGACCTCGGCCTGTTTCAGGACGCGGCCCTTGGGGAAGGGTGCGCTCTTGCGCCGGCCGGATCCGGGATGGATCGCCCGGCCCGTACCACGTCGGCCGCCGCCCGAGGTCTTCGATACGTCGTTCATGCTCACCAGAAGAGATCGCCGTGCTGACGGCCTGGCATACCATATACCAGCGGTTGCACCGGTGTCGAGGGGCCGGCTGCGGCGATCGCTGCAGCCGGTCGCGGCCCGGCCCGCGCTCGGGAATTATCAGACCTCTGATGATCCGCGCCGACCACTGCCGCGCGCCTGCGGCCTGCGACCGCTTGGCTCGCTCGGTCGATGTCGCATTATCCTTGACAGGCCACCTCCAAGTTCGGGCATGAAGGTCGTTGGTGGTCGAGAAGGGGATTGCGATGGACCTGTTGGCCTCGCTGGGCAGCCATGTCGTGCTGGCGCCTGTAACGGATCAGTGGGCCGAGTGGTTCGGCTCGTTGTTCGGCTCGCACGCGCTGACCGCCATCGCCATCGGCAAAATCATTGGCATCAACATCATCCTGTCCGGCGACAATGCCGTCGTGATCGCGCTTGCCTGCCGCAATCTGCCAAGGCGTGAACGCGCCTGGGGTATTCTCCTGGGCGCCGGTGCCGCCGTGGTGCTGCGCATTATCTTCACGGTGATCATCCAGCACCTATTGGGTATTCCGTGGCTGCAGCTGATCGGCGGACTGCTGTTGTTTTGGATCGCCGTAAAGCTCTTGATCGCCGACGAACCTGACGACGACAGCGTCGCCTCGGGTTCCAGTCTTTGGGAGGCGGTGAAAATTGTCGCCATCGCCGATATCGTCATGAGCCTTGACAACGTGCTGGCGATTGCAGCGGCGGCGATGCAGGCGCCAGCCGAGCAGCAGATCTGGCTGATCGTGTTTGGCCTGGTGATTAGCATCCCCTTGGTGATCGCCGGATCAACCCTGATCATGTCGCTGTTGACGCGCTATCCCGTGCTGGTGTGGGCCGGTGCGGCGCTGCTTGGCTGGATCGCCGGCGAACTGCTGGTCACCGACTTGGTCTCGGTGACACAGCTGCAGGCCTGGGATTCTGCTTTGGTGGTTGTCGATCCTGAGTCGGCGGCGGGGCTGCGCCCGATTGGCCTCATCCTTTATTCGGCGGCCACCATCGGCGCCCTGATCGTACTGCTGGTGGGCTGGGTGCTGCTCAGACGGCGCAGCCGCGGCGCCGTCGGCGTACCCGGACGGGAGGGTGGTGCCGCCGAATAGGGGGCCGCCGTCACGCTTCGGCGTCGGAGGCCCTACTGGGGCAGCGTCGCCGGGTTGTCGCTCAGTTTGCGCAGGTAAACCAAAAGGTCGGCCAGCTGTGCGTTGTCCTTGATGCCTGGAAACGCCATTTTGTTGCCGGGCACGGCGGCCTTGGGATCATGGATGTAGGTGGCGAGCTGGTCCCAGGTCCAGCTGCCGCCGTGCGTTTTCATGGCTTCCGAATAGGGGAAGCCCGCGTGCTTGCCAACCTCGCGTCCAACCACACCCCACAGGTTGGGACCGACCAGGTTTGGCCCGCCTTTTTGCGGCGTATGACATTGCATGCAGCGCTTGAACACATCCTGGCCGGCGTCGGCATTACCCTTGGGTACCAGCTCCACCACCTGCTTGGCATCAAAGGGCGGCGCCGCCTCCTTGGCGGTCGCCGCGCTTGCGGGCTCGGTGATGGGTAGCGCCCAGCCGGGCTTCTCGGGCGGGTGCTCGTGCGAGACTATATCGAGAACGGTTTTACCGCCGAAGATCACCAGCAGGGCGGAGAGCACAGCACCGGCAACTTTGTTGAATTCGAATCCATCCATGGCACCGCCACCCTCTCGCAAGCCCCTGGCACCGCCCCGAATGCGCCGATGGGCGGCCAAATATAGAATTTGCTCGAGGGCTTGCAATAGAACTCGGGTCCGTTCTAGGAGCTAGCCCCGAGACCAATTGTCACCCATTTCCGCCGCCATGGCGCACACCCTCGTTGTCATTCCCGCCCGCATGCAGTCGACCCGGCTGCCCGGCAAGCCGCTGGCCGATATCAATGGTGAGCCGATGATTGCCCACGTCTGGCGCCGCGCGATCGAGGCGGACGTGGGGCGCGTGCTCGTGGCGTCCGATTCGGAAGAGATCAATGCCGTTATTCGCGCCCGAGGCGGGGAAGCCGTGTTGACGCGGTCGGATCACCCGTCGGGGTCGGACCGGGTGTTCGAGGCGGTAAAAAAGGTCGATCGAGGCGACGTCGAGGTCATCCTCAATCTACAGGGCGACCTCCCCACGCTCGCGCCCGACACGGCGCGCGCTTGCCTGGAGCCGGTGCAGCAAGCCGGACCCGATATTGCCACCATTGTCGTGGAGATCCGGCTTGAGGAGGAGCGGGCCAATCCCAACGTCGTCAAGATGGTGGGGACGCCGACGGCTGCGCCAGGACGTCTGCGCGCCCTCTACTTTACGCGCGCCACCGCGCCGGCGGGCGAGGGTCCCCTTTACCACCACATCGGCATCTATGCCTACCGTCGCCGCGCGCTGGAGCGCTTCGTGTCGTTACCCCCATCCCCGCTCGAGCTGCGCGAGCGGCTCGAGCAGCTGCGCGCGCTCGAGGCCGGAATGCGCATCGACGCCACTATCGTTGACACCGTGCCGCTCGGCGTCGATACGCCGGCCGATCTCGAGCGCGCCCGCCAACTGCTTGCCGGCTAGGAAGGCGCCCGGCGTCCCATGGCAGATCGCAAAGCTAAGTCGGCGCCCGCCGCCAAACCCAAGCGCGTCACTCCCCTGCTGCGTAAGGCCGCCTGGCGGGTGTCCTATCAAGGCGAGCCGGGGGCGAACTCGCATTTGGCCTGCCGCGAGGTTTTTCCCGATCTGGAGCCGCAAGGCTGTGCCACCTTCGAGGATGCGTTGGGGGCGGTGAAGACGGGCGATGCGCGCTTTGCCATGATCCCGATCGAGAACTCGGTGGCGGGCCGGGTGGCGGATATCCATCATCTGTTGCCGAATGCGGGCCTCAATATCGTCGGCGAGCACTTCTTGCGCGTGCGCCATCAGCTGCTGGCGTTGCCAGGGGCCTCGCTGCTGACCGTGAAAAAGGCCCTGTCGCACACCCAGGCCCTCGGTCAGTGCCGCAACACCCTGAGGAAACTGGGGCTGGTCCCGGTGCCCGAAGCCGATACGGCAGGGTCGGCCCGGCTCGTTGCGGAGGCCAACGATCCCACGCTTGCGGCCATCGCCTCGTCGCTGGCTGCGGAAATTTATGGTCTAAAGGTTCTGATGCAGGACATCGAGGACGAGAAGCACAACACCACGCGCTTTGTCGTTCTCGCCAAGCAGCCGGACGCCGCCAAGGCCGGCGACGGCCCGATCGTCACAACCTTCATCTTTCGGGTCAGGAACGTGCCGGCCGCCCTCTACAAAGCTATGGGCGGATTTGCCACCAATGGCGTCAACATGACCAAGCTTGAGAGTTATCAGCTCGACGGCCGCTTCGTGGCGACCATGTTCTACGCCGACGTTGAAGGCCACCCCGACGATCCAGCGGTCGCGCGTGCGCTCGAGGAACTGCAGTTTTTCTGTTCTGAGTTTGTGCTGCTGGGCGCCTACAAGGCGAGCCCCTATCGCATCGATGCCAATAAGCTCGCCGACGCCCCCTGATGACCAGCGCGCCGGCCCCTGGCGGTGCACGGCAAGGCCGCTAGGCCTTGCTTTGGCGCCCCCCGCTGCACGAGGCGGTGCGCCAGCCCAACGGGCTCAAGGCGTCGGTTTGGCGGGCGGGACGCTAGGTTTGGCGAACAGGCCCACCGCGATCGCGCGCGCCAGGTACTGCGCCATGCAATTGTAGCCGCCGTCGTTGAGACCGAAGGTGCTGGGCTCGGGATGGCCATCCTCGCGCATGGTGCGGGCGAGAATCTCCGAGGACTCATAGCGCCCGATCCTAAGCACGCCTTCGTCCGCCACGATCCGGCGCAAGCTCGCCCTGATGGCTTGATAGTGCTCATGCGTGGCCAGCTGTTTCATGTAGTGGAGGCCGATCAGGATTGCGTCGACATTGTGCTTTTTCAGCCATTGCAACATGTCCCGCACCGTGGTCTCGAATTCCTCGACCGGAACTTGCGCAAAGGCGTCGTTGGTGCCGACCTGCCAAAGGATCACATCGGGGTGATTGAGCGCCACCTCGATCTTGAGGCGTTCGGCGGCGGCAGCGGCGAGCTCGCCGGAGACGCCTCTATTGATGATCTCGACGTCCAAGCCCTTGATGGACCGTTCCAGAATTTGCTCAAGCAGGGGCATCGTATCGCGCGTGCCACCGAGCATTGAGGCGGAGGAAGCACCAATTGCCAGAATCCGAAGCTGCTTGCGGTCGCGCAGCGCGGTGGCGCTGTGAGGCAGTGGCGCCGCCGCGGCGGCAATTTCTCCGCACTCCTTCGATACGGTCGGCAACTGCGTATCGGTCTGGGCCAAGGCGGCAGGGCCGAGGCTCGCGAGCTGCGCAACCACCAACAGGGCGCCAACCCCGATCAGTCCTGCGCCTTTTGCCGCTCTCGCCATTCCGAAACCGTTGCCGTCACCCAGAGCAAGCTTACGCCAACAAACACCACCAGCGTATCCACCATGAAGGATCCGGCGTAGCGGTAGCGAATGATCTGTCCGACCAAGCTTAGAACAGATGCGACGCAGAATACATTGAGAGAATTTCGCCCCATGCTCGAGAGAAATTCCGTCAGCCACGGCACGTGGGGCGCGAAACGCCGATACATGGCCGAGAAAACGGCGATCAGCGCCAGAAATTGCAGTAATCGGATCGGCGTGAGAAAGCTCTTTCCATTAAGAAACAGCAGTTTGGGTTCCGGCAAAGCCGTGGGATCTGGAAACCAGTTCCACACCACCATCAGGGCCGTCACCAGCACTAGGGGCAGTGCAGCAATTCGGATGCCGTCGATGTGGCGGCGCACAATGGCGCCCAGGCCGGTGTTGCGCGAAAGCACAAAGCCCAAAACAAACATGGTTTGCCAGGTGAAGGGATTGAAAAACCATTGTCCCTCCACCGGCCAGGTGCGCGCCGTAAACGGCACCATGAGCGCGGCAAAGTAGAGCGCAAACGAGAGCGGCAGCAGGACCGGGCGCGCAAAGCGATCGAGCATGGCAATGGCGGGCGCCGTCAACATCAGCACGACATAGAGGGGTAGAATGTCGAAATAGCCGAGGTGATGGCTGAGCAGCACGAGGCCGATGTGGGTCAGTGCCGGCTCTTGGAAGATGGCGGCGGCATTGTGCCACTCCAAGATCAGCGGATTGTCGAAGGCGTAGGCCGCGCTCGCCAGCAAGGCCAGGGCAATGCTGCTGATCAGGATTTGCGCGGCATAGATCGTGACCGCGCGTCCGCCCAATCGGAACACCAGCAGCGCGGAATTGGTCGCGGCGCTGCGGCTGCTGACCAGCAGTCCAAGCGACCAGCCCGCCAGAAATACGAACAACTCGGCGGAGTCCGAGATCGAGAAATTGCGGTGCGTCAGCCGCTCAAACCAGATGCCGGGAATGTGATTGACGAAAATCGACACCAGCGCAAATCCGCGCCAAAAATCAACCGCGTTGGCTTGGCGAGGCATCGGACCTCAATGGCGCGCGAGCAAACTGTCTTCGCGAGGTTCAAGACGAGCGGGTTTGTACACGATTTTGCGGCAGGGCAGCATGCCACGCATTAGCCTGGCCTTGCCGCCCTATCGGCTAACGGTATCCGCCGACCGCGCACGATCTAGGCCTCCTCGACGAAGCTTGTGATCAAGGTATTGGCGATTGCGTGCTTGCCGGGCACCGTCAGGCCCTCGGGATGGCGCCGTTCCAGCATCAGGCGCGCCTCCTGCCGCGAAAACCAGCGCGCTTCGGCGATCTCGGTGGTGTCGACCGTGATCTCGGCCGTTTGCGCCCGACCCATGCAGCCCAGCATCAAGGAGTGCGGAAAAGGCCACGGTTGGCTGGAATGAAAACGGACTTCGCCGACGCGGATCCCCGTCTCTTCCAGGACCTCGCGGCGGACGGCGTGCTCGATATCCTCGCCCGGCTCGATGAAGCCCGCCAGGGCGGAGAACATTTTGTCGCCGTAGCGATGCTCATGGGCCAAGAGGCAGCGTTGACCATCGCTGATCAGCATAATCACGACCGGGTCGGTGCGCGGAAACCAGTCGAGCCCGCAGGCCCAGCATTTGCGGCGCCAACCGCCGTCCTTCACCAGGGTAGTGCCGCCACAGTGCCCGCAGCAGCGGGCATTTTCGTGCCACTGGGCGAGCGCACGCGCTTGGCCGCACAGGGATAACTCTTCGGGCGACATGGCACCTTGCATCGCCAGCGAGCGTAGGTCGACGATCGGGCGCAGCTTCTCGACGGCGCCGGGCACGTTGCGGGTGCGGTGCTCGGTCACCGAAATGGCAAAATGGCCATGCCCCGCCGCATCGGTGCCCAGAAACAGGGCATCGGCGATCGGCAGGCCAAATTGGGCGAGCTCCTCCCCGGAAAACCAGGCGAGCTTTGCCGACGTGCGCTCCGCATTGGAGCGGATGACGGGCTTCAAATCCGCCAGCAGCAGGAAGCGCGAGCCAGGCGCCGCCAGCATCGACTTGATGAAGTCCGCATCGCTCCTCCTTGGTCCGAGCCGATCGAGGATTGTCGTCGAACCGACGGTCGGCATGCATGCGCTCCTTAGCTTGGCTGACACCTGATGCGACGTTATGCGAGGCTTGAGCCTGCGGCAAAGCCGGCCGCGGCGTGGCCAACCCGGCGACGCCCGCTACCGCCAAACCGGGTGCATGATATGGCCAACGTTTGGCAAGCGCACGCCGAAACGATTTCGCGCTGCGGCGTTCTCCCGGTTGCGCCGCGCCAAAGCCTTGACCGTCGCCTGCCCGCGCGGCCGACCGGGCGCTGGAGCGGGTTGTAATTGGCTTGCGCGCCCACCATAATCGGAGCGGGAGGTTGGCGGCGGACGTGTCCCTCGCCAACCGGGTCAGGTCCGGAAGGAAGCAGCCCTAACGAGTAAGATACGGGTCGCTTGTTCAGCCTCCCGCCTCGGCCGCCCGCCCCTTTGCGATGGGGGCGCTGTTGGAAGGTGCGACGGCCAGCATGGCGAAAAAGAAATCGACTTCCGTTGCAAGCTCCGGCCAAAACGCGACGGCGGCGCCGATCGCGCCTTACGTCGTGTTGGCCCGCAAGTATCGGCCGACGACCTTCGCCGAACTGGTGGGCCAAGAGGCGATGGTGACCACGCTCAGGAATGCATTTGCCAGCGATCGCATCGCCCAAGCTTACATGCTGACCGGCGTACGCGGGGTGGGCAAGACGACGACGGCGCGCATCCTTTCGCGCGGCCTCAACTATGAGCGTGAGGGCATCGGCAAGCCGACCTTCGACATGCCCGAGTTCGGTCGGCACTGCG
>Ga0070695_100002848_pt1 | contig 10058 bp, 7 predicted proteins | sample KBSK1252metaG_FD_65471 | JGI IMG/M metagenome (GOLD analysis project Ga0070695, IMG submission 65471) | Corn, switchgrass and miscanthus rhizosphere microbial communities from Kellogg Biological Station, Michigan, USA - KBS K1-25-2 metaG | ecosystem: Host-associated > Plants > Roots >... | reverse complement strand
ACTTTGCCGCTCGTGCCGTTGCGCCTCCTGGCTGAGGCCTTTGACCCTCTGTGCCGCGTTGGTTGGCGCGAGCATGCGCGCCGCTTTGGCTGAGAGCGTGGCGGAAAGTCGTTGCGCGCGATCGCCGATCGCCGTATGAGAGCACCGCAAGCCGCCCGGCGGGGCATGCCGTGGCGGCTTTTCATGCTTCAAACAAGCCGAGCCGCCGGGTCCTGCTGAAGCGCACGCGCGCGGCCGATCGAGGAGAGCAAAATGCCCAAGTTGAAGACCAAAAGTGGTGCCAAGAAACGTTTCAAAATGACGGGCACGGGCAAGGTCAAGGCGCAAGCCCAAGGCAAACGACACGGCATGATCAAGCGCACGACCAAGTTTGTGCGCAGCGCGCGCGGCACCATGGTGCTGAACGACAGCGATGCCCGCATCGTCAAGAAATATATGCCCTACAACCGTTGAGCCGCGGCGAACAGCGGCTCTTAAACCTGACACCTGACGGAGTATTGCCATGGCACGCGTCAAGCGCGGCGTCACCGCCCATGCCAAGCACAAGAAAGTTCTGAAGCAGGCCAAGGGCTACTACGGCCGACGCAAGAACACCATTCGGGTCGCCAAGCAGGCGGTCGAAAAGGCCCTGCAGTATGGCTATCGCGACCGCAAGCGCAAGAAGCGCACCTTCCGTGCGCTGTGGATCCAGCGCATCAATGCGGCGGTGCGCGAGCACGGCATGACCTACGGCCGATTTATCGACGGCCTCAACAAGGCCGGGATCGCCATCGACCGCAAGGTGCTGGCAGACATTGCCGTCAAGGATGCCGCCGGTTTCAAGACGCTCTGCGACCAAGCCGCCGCGCAGTTGCGGGCGGCCTAGGCCCCCTCTCGCCGGCCTGTCCGGGGGGCACGGCCGCAAACAGGCTTGGGGGCGCCCGCCCGCGGCCCCCTCTTGCGCGCGAGCCTTGGGGGCTAGCAGTGGGCGCCGGCGCGGCCCGGGATGATCACGGAATGGCACAGGACATCGACATTGCCGCGCTCGAGCAGGCGCTCTTCGCCGATATCGGCGCCGCCGGCGACCCCAAGGCCTTGGAGGAGGTGCGCATCGCCGCGCTCGGCCGCAAGGGGCGCGTTTCAGAACTGATGGCGCGGTTGGCATCGCTCGCCCCCGATCAACGCAAGAGCTTCGGCCAGGCGGTCAACGGCCTCAAGCAGCGCCTGAGCGAGGCCTTGGAGGGCCGCAAGGCCGAGCTCGACCGCGCCCAACTGTCCGCCAAGCTTGCCAGCGAGCGCGCCGACATCAGCCTGCCCGTGCGGGCCGGACCGGTGCAGGATGGGCGCATCCATCCCGTGAGCCAGGTCTTCGATGAGGTGGCCGAGATTTTCGGCGACATGGGCTTTGCCATCGCCGAGGGGCCCGACATCGAGACCGACGACTTCAATTTCACAAAGCTCAACATCCCACCGGAACACCCGGCACGGCAGGACCACGACACCTTTTATTTTCCGGCCAAGACGGACGGCACCCGGCTGTTACTGCGCACGCACACTTCTCCCGTGCAGATCCGCACCATGCTGGCCCAGCAGCCGCCGATCCGCATCATCGTGCCGGGGCGCGTCTACCGCATCGACAGCGATGCCACGCATACGCCGATGTTTCACCAGATCGAGGGCCTGGTGATCGACGAGAGCACGCACCTCGGTCACCTGAAATGGTGCCTGGAAGAATTCTGCAAGGCGTTCTTTGAAGTCGACGAGGTGCGCATGCGCTTTCGCGCCTCGCACTTTCCGTTCACGGAACCATCCATGGAGGTGGATATCGACGCGGCGGCGATCGGCAAGCCGGGGCAGTGGCTGGAGATCCTGGGCAGCGGCATGGTGCATCCCAACGTGCTCGCCAACTGCGGCCTTGATCCGCAGCGCTATCAGGGCTTCGCCTTCGGCATGGGCCTCGATCGTATCACCATGCTGAAATACGCCATTCCCGACCTGCGCGACATGTTTTCGGCCGACCTCAGATGGTTGCGACATTACGGTTTTTCGGCGCTCGACGTGCCGACGCTCGCCGGCGGCGTGTCGGGCTAGCCCAAGAGTTGCCGCGATGAAGTTCACGCTCGCCTGGCTCAAGGATCATCTGGAGACTTCGGCATCGATCACCGAGTTGACCGATAAACTGTCATCGGTCGGATTGGAGGTCGAAGGCGTCGAGGACCGTGGCGCCAAGTTGGCGGCCTTTACGGTGGCCCGCGTGCTGGAGGCCAAGCAACACCCCAACGCCGACAAGCTGAAGGTCTGCAAGGTCGAGACCGGCAGCGGCGTGGTCGAGGTCGTGTGCGGCGCGCCCAACGCGCGCGCAGGCATGATCGGCGTCTTTGCGCCGGTCGGCAGCTACATTCCCGGCAAGGACCTGACGCTCGAGGCCCGCCCGGTGCGCGGCATCGTTTCGGCGGGCATGCTCGTCTCCGAGGCCGAACTGGAAATTTCCGAGGAAGGTGACGGCATCATCGAACTGCCGGCGGCGTTCGCCGGACGCATCGGTCAACGCTTTGCCGAGGCGGTGGGCCTGGCCGATCCGGTGATCGAGGTGAAGCTGACCCCGAACCGGCCCGACTGCACCGGTGTCAGGGGAATCGCCCGCGACCTTGCGGCCGCCGGCCTCGGCAAGCTCAAGCCCGAGCGGGTGCCCGGCGGCGTCGAAGGCAACTTTAAAAGTCCGATCGACATTGAACTGGAGTTTGAGCCCGCGGCTGCCGACGCTTGTCCCTGTTTCGCCGGCCGCTACCTTCGCGGCGTCAACAACGGGTCGTCTCCGGCCTGGCTGCAGCAGCGCCTGGGCGCGGTCGGCTTGCGGCCCATCAACGCCCTGGTCGATGTCACCAACTACATCAGTCTCGACCGCGGCCGGCCGCTGCACGTCTATGATGCCGATAAGTTGCGGGGCGCCATTCGTGCCCGGCTTGGCCGCAAGGGCGAGAGCTTCCTCGGCCTCGACGGCAAGAGGCACGCCGTGGACGAGAGCATGTGCGTGATTGCCGACGATCGTGCCGTGCTGGGGCTGGGCGGCATTTTGGGCGGCGAGGACACGGGCGTTACCACCACGAGCCAAAACATTCTCATCGAGTGCGCCTATTTCGACCCTGTGCGCACGGCGGCCACCGGGCGCAAAACCGGCATCGTCAGCGATGCGCGCTACCGCTTCGAACGCGGCGTCGACCCGGCCTTCATCAAGCCCGGCCTCGATCTTGCGACCGAGCTCATGTTGGAGGTGGTGGGTGGTACGCCGTCGCGGGCCTTGATCGCGGGCGCTCCGCCCGAGGTCAAACGCGTCATCGACTTTTCCCCTGCGCTCGTGGAAAAGCTGGCCGGCATCGTCATCGACGTGAAAGAGATCCGCAGCACGCTCGAGGCGCTGGGCTTTACGCTTGCCGGCAAGGCTGCAAACCTGAAGGTGGGGGTGCCGAGTTGGCGGCCCGACGTTGGCGGGGCGGCCGATCTGGTCGAGGAGGTGGTGCGCATCGCCGGTCTCGACAAGGTACCCTCGGCGCCGATGCCGCGCCGATACGGCGTGGCGCGGGCGCTGTTGACGCAAACCCAGCGCCGCAGCCGCCGCGCCCGGCGCGAGCTGGCGGCGCGCGGCATGGTCGAGGCCATTACCTGGTCGTTCATTGCCGCGGCGGCGGCGCGCCAGTTCGGCGGGGGCAGCCCAGGGCTCGAACTCGCCAACCCGATCTCGAGCGAGATGACGTCGATGCGCCCGAGCCTGCTGCCGGGCCTGCTGACGGCGGGGCAACGCAATCGCCATCGCGGCTTCAACGACGTTGCCCTATTCGAGGTCGGGCAGATCTATCGCGACGACACTCCCGAGGGCCAATTGCTGGTCGCCGCCGGCGTGCGCCAGGGCAAGGCGGTGCTGGCCGGCAGCGGCCGCCATTGGACCGGGAGCGCCGAGACGGCGGGCCTATTTGAGGCCAAGGCCGACGTCGCGGCGCTGCTGGCGGGCTTGGGATTTGACGCCAACCGAGCCCAGGTCGTGCGCGCGGCCCCGGCCTGGTTCCATCCGGGACGCTCGGGCGTCCTGCGCTTGGGACCCAAGACCGTGCTCGCCGCCTTCGGCGAGATCCACCCGGAGGCGTTGGCCGTCCTCGACGTCTCGGGTCCGGCCACCGCCTTCGAGGTCTATCTCGACGCCCTGCCGCGCGACAAGAAAAGGGGCATTGCCAGGCCCCCCTTCAAGGTCGCCGATCTGCTCGCGGTGAGACGCGACTTCGCCTTCGTGCTCGACCGCGACGTTGCGGCCGGTGAGGTTGTCAAAGCCGTGCTGGCGGCGGACAAGAAACTCATCAGCGGCGTCAACGTGTTCGATCAGTTCGAGGGCGCAAGCCTCGGCGCCGGCAAGAAATCCTTAGCCTTGGAGGTCACGCTACAGCCGACCGACAAGACCTTGACGGACGAGGAAATCGAGGCCGTGGCCGCCAGGGTGGTGGCAGAGGTGAAGAAGGCAACCGGCGGCGACATTCGCAGCTGAGCGCCGACGGGCCGGCGACCGCTACTCGCTCATGCCCGCGGTATAGGCCTCGATCAACGCCGCCAGCCTGACTTTGCGTTCCCCGTCCCCATCCTGCAACGCCGGATCATCGACGATTTCGGCGACCGTGCCGAAGGGGTCTTGCTCGAGGCGCGAATAGAGGCGGCCGGTGTCGCGCACGAGCCGCAAGGGGTCTGCGGTCGCCTTTGGGCTGCCGCGCAGCTCGGCCTTCACGTGGGCAGCCTCCGTGGCGAGCTGCCAGGCGAGCGCGCGCAGATCGGGGCCCCCGTCCGCGATCGCGCGCCCATCGGCGCGCGCTACCGGTGGGGCGTCGCCGAGACCCGCTGCCCTGCCGGCCTCGAGCTCGGCAAAGCCCAAGAGTTCGTTGGGCGTGACGGCGAGCTTTTGGCAAATCTCGAAAATCAAGGTGAGATTGGGTTCCACCTCCGCGCGCTCGTAGCGCGTGTAGCGGTTCTCCTCGATCCCCAGCGCCTTGGCAAAATGCCGGGCGCGCTCGAAGCCGCGCTGCGCGCGCAGCGCGCGCAAGCGTCGGGCGAACTCGGCACGGACGGCAGGGGCGGGGACGGGAGCCATGCGCTCGCCATTTCGCAAACTTCAGACAGATTGTAATCGCTATAAAGCGCGCACACTAGGCCTTTATCTCTGTTTTTGTTGGAATAGCGGCGTGTTCGTGGGCACCTGGCGGCAGCTAGGAGGGTCGTAGGCGCTAGGATGTCCTACAAAAGGGCTTGGGGTGGGGCCAGAGCCGGCCGCGGGACCAACAAATTGGCGCCGGTTTGGGGGGCGGGCAGTCCGGCCGCGGCCGCAAGGCGATTTTTTTTCCTGGGCTGGACCTCTTTGCCGGTTCAAACCGGCCTGGTGCGATGCTAAGCACCGCGGCCATGACGGATATCAAACTAATCCGCAACTTCTCGATCATCGCCCACATCGATCACGGCAAGTCGACCCTCTCGGATCGGCTGATCCAGCTGTGCGGCAACGTCTCGCTGCGCGAGATGAAGGAGCAGATCCTCGACTCCATGGATATCGAGCGCGAGCGCGGCATCACCATCAAGGCACAGACCGTGCGCCTCGACTATGCCGCCAAGGACGGCAAAACCTACCAGCTGAACCTGATGGACACGCCCGGCCACGTCGACTTTGCCTACGAGGTCTCGCGCAGCCTGGCCGCCTGCGAGGGGGCGATTTTGGTGGTGGATGCCAGCCAAGGTGTGGAAGCGCAGACCTTGGCCAACGTCTACCAGGCGCTGGAAAACGACCTCGAAATTCTCCCCGTTCTTAACAAGGTCGACCTGCCGGCGGCCGATGCCGATCGGGTCAAGCAACAAATCGAGGAGGTAATCGGGCTCGATGCCTCCAACGCCATTCCCATTTCGGCCAAGACCGGAGAGAACGTGGCGGCCGTGCTCGAGGCCATTGTTGAGCGCCTGCCGCCGCCGCGCGGCGATGCCAAGGCGCCGCTCAAGGCGCTCTTGATCGACAGCTGGTACGACGCCTATCTGGGCGTGGTCGTGCTCGTTCGCGTGATCGACGGTCACCTGAAAAAGGGCCAGAAGATCAAGCTGATGTCATCGGGGGCGTCCTACCAGATCGAGCGCGTCGGCATCTTTCGCCCCAAGCAGGAGATGCTGCCCGCACTGGGGCCGGGCGAGGTCGGCTTCTTCACCGCCGCCATCAAGCAGGTGGCCGACACGCGCGTTGGCGACACCGTCACCGACGAAAAGAACCCCACGCCCACGCCGCTGCCGGGCTTCAAGCCGACGCAGCCGGTGGTGTTTTGTGGGCTGTTTCCGGTCGATGCCGCGCAGTTCGAAGACCTGCGCGAGGCCATGGCGCGGTTGCGCCTGAACGATGCCAGCTTTTCCTACGAGACGGAAAGTTCCGCCGCGCTCGGCTTCGGCTTTCGCTGCGGTTTTCTCGGCCTATTGCACCTGGAAATCATCACCGAGCGGCTGGAGCGCGAGTTCAATCTCGAGCTCATCACCACGGCGCCGAGCGTGATCTACCACGTCTATCTCAACGACGGCACGCGCCTGGAGATGCACAATCCGGCCGACATGCCCGACCCCGTGCAGATCGACCGCATCGAAGAGCCGTGGATCGAAGCCACCATTTTGGTGCCCGATGAGCACTTGGGTTCGGTCTTGAAGCTGTGCCAGGACCGGCGCGGACGCCAGAAGAACCTGACCTATGCGGGCACGCGGGCGCTGTTGGTCTACGAGCTGCCGCTCAACGAGGTGGTATTCGATTTTTACGATCGTTTGAAATCCATCAGCCGCGGCTATGCCTCCTTCGACTATCACCTGAGCGGCTACGAGGCGGGCGATCTCGTCAAGATGTCGATCCTGGTCAATGCCGAGCCCGTCGATGCCCTCTCCATCATCGTGCACCGTGCGCGCGCAGAGAGCCGTGGCCGGGCCATGTGTGAAAAGCTGAAAGAGCTGATCCCGCCGCACCTGTTCCAGATTCCGATCCAGGCGGCGATCGGCGGGCGCATCATCGCCCGCGAGACCATCCGCGCCCTGCGCAAGGACGTGCTCGCCAAGTGTTACGGCGGCGATATCACCAGAAAGCGCAAGCTGCTCGAGAAACAGAAAAAGGGCAAGAAGCGCATGCGCCAATTCGGCGAGGTGGAGATCCCGCAAGAGGCCTTCATCGCCGCCCTCAAGATGGAGGAGAACTGAGCCCGTAGCGCTGCCCTTGGCGCTCGCCCAACGTCGCCACGGCCACTTGGCTCTGCGGCTGCGGCCGCCGCGGTCGGTTCAGCATCGCCACCAAGGCGTAGCTGATGATCATCAACAGGAACCAGGCGCCGAGTTTACTCGAGGGCACCAGCGCCCAGCCGTGCCGCTGGTGGGGATACATCCAGGCGGCCGTGAAGGTGCCGATATTCTCCGCCAGCCAAATGAAGAGTGCGACCAGCGCGAAGCCCAACAGCAGCGGCATGCGGCGCCAGCGGCGCCAGACTTTGAAATATACCCAACAGCGACCAAACAAGAGGGCCGTCGCCGCGAACAGGGCAAGGCGCAGGTCGGCCACGTAGTGATGGGTAAAGAAATTGAGGTAGATGCCGATGCCCAAGAGGCCCAGCAGGGTTAGCGGCGGGTGGTGACTGAAGCGGAAATCGAATAAGCGCCAACAACGCGCGATATAAGAGCCGATGGCGGCATACATGAAGCCGGTGAAGAGCGGCACGCCGCCGATACGCAACAGCGAGGCCTCCGGATAGATCCACGAGCCGACCGAGGTCTTAAACACTTCCATCGCCGTGCCGACCAGGTGGAAGATGAAGATCACCTTGGCCTCCTCCCAGGTCTCGAGCTTTGCCGCGAGCATGGCGGCTTGAATGGCGATGGCCGCCAGCAGCAAGAAGTCGTAACGGCTGAGCGGCGCCCCTTTCGGGTAGAAGAGGTGCGTGGCGATCAAAAGGGCCAACAGCAGCGCGCCGAACAGCGAGGCCCAGCCCTGCTTGATGCCGAAGCGCACGAATTCATAAAGGCTGAGGGTAGGACGCCGGCGCTCGGCCCAGGCGCCGAGGCGCGCCTCCTGCGCGATAAAGCGCGCGAGCGGGGCCCAGTGGCGCGCCCCGCTCTCCCGCCCGACCCCCTGGCCGGGCGCGCCGAGGGGATCACCGCGCGCGCCCCCGGGAGCTTGCTTATCGGCCTCGGCGGGGCAGGGCCGGGAAGGGGTGAGCGCGACCGGCGCGGCTTGGCGAGGAGGGGTGCGGCGGGGGGCCTCGGTCGGGGACGCGGGGAGGAGCGTATTCCGCCGCCCAGAGGTTTTGAACTTGGACACCTTCGACCTTGCCCACCTGCGATCTTGCCGGCCTTTGTCTTGTCCCTTGCCCGATGGCAGCGGGCGGCGGGGCACGCTTGAGCCGCAATCGGCCCCTGGTTTTGCCCAGCCAATTTCACTAGATTTGAGGCGAATGAACGAAAGAGTGCGGCCCAAGCCGCGGTCAAATGGCGGCGAGATTAGGCCAAATGCGGCGGCCGAAACGGGCAGGCCGCCGAGGCGGCACGCGTGCGGCCAGGACAGGTCAAGGACAACGGCCAAGACAGCGGCCAAGACAACGGCCAAGATAGGGCGCAAGGCATGAGCTCGATACCCGATTTCACGCAAGTCCCCTTGCTCGGGGTAGGCTCCAACCCCCGCGAGGCCGCCGACGGCCGCGCCCAACCCTGGCTCACTCCCGAGGGCATCGCCGTCAAGTCGGCCTACACGGCCGCCGATAGCGCCGGCCTCGACTTTCTCGACGGCTACCCCGGCATCGCGCCCTATCTGCGCGGACCCTATCCCACCATGTATGTGACGCAGCCTTGGACCATCCGCCAGTATGCGGGATTTTCCACGGCCGAGGATTCCAATGCCTTCTATCGGCGCAACATCGCCGCCGGCCAGAAGGGCCTCTCCGTTGCCTTCGACCTGCCGACCCACCGCGGCTACGACAGCGACCATCCCCGTGTCAAAGGCGACGTCGGCATGGCGGGCGTCGCCATCGATTCCATTTACGACATGCGCACGTTGTTTGAGGGCATCTCGCTCGCCGATATGACCGTGTCGATGACCATGAACGGCGCCGTACTGCCGGTGCTGGCGTTGTTCGTGGTGGCCGGCGAGGAGCAGGGCGTGGCGCCGCAGCGGCTGGCGGGCACCATTCAAAACGACATCTTAAAAGAATTCATGGTGCGCAACACCTACATCTATCCGCCAGAACCCTCGATGCGCATCATTTCGGACATTTTCGCCTACACCAGCGCGAACATGCCGAAGTTCAATTCGATTTCCATCTCGGGCTATCACATGCAGGAGGCGGGTGCGACGGCTGATTTGGAGCTCGCCTATACGCTGGCCGATGGCGTGGAATATGTGCGCGCCGGCCTGGCCGCCGGCCTCGACATCGATGCCTTCGCGCCGCGGCTGTCCTTCTTCTGGGCGATCGGCATGAACTATTTCATGGAGATCGCCAAAATGCGCGCCGCGCGCCTCATTTGGGCGAAGCTCATCAAGGCGCTGGCGGACCCGGCCGACCCCAAGTCGCTGGCGCTGCGCACCCACTGTCAGACCAGCGGTTGGAGTCTGACGGCCCAGGACGTCTTCAATAACGTGACGCGCACCGCGATCGAGGCGCTGGCGGCCACGCACGGGGGCACGCAATCCCTGCACACCAACGCCTTGGATGAAGCGATCGCGCTGCCGACGGATTTCTCCGCCCGCATTGCGCGCAACACGCAGCTCTTGATCCAGCAAGAGACCGGCACCTGTCGCGTCATCGACCCGTGGGGCGGCAGCCACTACCTCGAGCGGCTGACCTATGAGCTGGCGCGCCGGGCACAAGGCCACATCGCCGAGGTCGAAGGGCTCGGCGGCATGGCCAAGGCGATTGCCGCGGGGATCCCCAAGATGCGCATCGAGGAAGCGGCCGCCCGCACGCAAGCGCGCATCGATTCGGGCGCGCAGACCATTGTCGGCGTCAACAGGTTTCGGGTCGGCGATGCCGCCGACATCGAAGTTCTGAAGGTCGACA
>Ga0070695_100002847_pt1 | contig 10059 bp, 7 predicted proteins | sample KBSK1252metaG_FD_65471 | JGI IMG/M metagenome (GOLD analysis project Ga0070695, IMG submission 65471) | Corn, switchgrass and miscanthus rhizosphere microbial communities from Kellogg Biological Station, Michigan, USA - KBS K1-25-2 metaG | ecosystem: Host-associated > Plants > Roots >... | reverse complement strand
CTCGTCGCACTGATTCGCGCGATCGATTCCGGGGACGAGGTGCTCAGGCTGGAGGAGCTGCATGTGGAGGCGCCGGATCCTGCGGCGGTGAATCGCGGACCGGAAATCCTGAAGGTCGAGGTGACGGTGAGCGGGTGGTACGTGAAGCCGCGGGAAGCGGGAAGCGGCAAGCGGGAAACGTGAGCATCACGACGTTGCGGTTCCCGACGCTCCTGGCCGCCGTTTTGGGGCTGCTCGTGGCCATGCGAATGGCCGGTTGGCCGCTCGCGCCGATTGCGCTCGACGCTCGAGCACGGCCCGCCACGGGCGCCTCGAAAGCCGACTCCGTCCGTCGTATCAGCACCGAGTCTGCTACCGCGATCGTGTCTCGCGATCCGTTTCGCATCGCGCGGCGGCCGACGTTGCCGGCCTACGATCCGTTGCGCCTGGCCGAGCAGCTCGCGCCACCGCCTCCGCGACCTGCGCTGAGTTTGGTCGGCATCGTGATCGGCGCCGTGCCGTCCGCGGTGATCGAGGGACTCCCGGGGGTCGAGGGATCGCGCGTGCTGCGCGTCGGTGATGTCGTCGCGAGTCTCCGAGTGAAGGAGATCAGTAGGGGCCGGGTTGTGATCGCCGGCATGGATACGACCTGGGCACTGGAGGTGCGGGAGCCATGGAAGAACTAAGGGCGGCGAAGGGCGGCGGAGGGCGGCGAAGGGCGGCGTGGGCTGTGCTGGCCCTCTGCTTTGCCGCTCACTCTCTTGCCGCTCAGGACACGTCAAGCGTGCGATTCACGCATGACAGCATCTCCGTGCGATTCGTGGAGACGGACATCCGGGCCGTGATTCAGGCGATCGGCCAGTACTTGCCGAAACCTGTGCTCGTGGGTCCGATCCAGGCGGTGCGGGTGACACTCCAGACGCCCGGGGCCGTGGATCGTGCAACGTTGCTGTCGTTGCTCAAGGGCCTCGTGCAGTCGCAGAACCTCGAGTTCACCGAGGACTCGGCGTACTACCGGATCGGCGTGAAGCAGACGGCCGACCGGCCGACCGGCCGGCAGCCCGTCAGCAGCGATTCCGGTCCGATGCAGCTCTTCGTCATCCGACTGCGTCACGCGCGGGCTTCGGATGTGGCCGCGACTGTGAACCAATTGTTCGGTGGGACAGGCGCGTTTTCCGGGCAGTCCGGATTGTCGACAGGGACGCTTTCGGATGAGTTGCGGCGCAACGTGGTGCCCCCGGCAGGTGGCCAGCCGTCTGCTGGTCAGTCAGCGGCGCGACAGTCGTCGCTCGCTGGTTCCGTGACGATTGTTCCGGACGAGCTCACGAATTCGCTGCTCATCCGGGCCTCGTCGCGCGACTACGATGTCATCAAGGACGCGGTCGATCAGCTCGATATTCGCCCGCTTCAGGTGCTGATCGAGGTGCTGATCGTCGAGGCGCGGCAGGATCGGAGCTTCTCGTTTGGCGCGGATCTGTTCGTGCCGCAACAGTCTCTGGATAAAGGCAACGCGACTGCCGGTGGCGAGACTGTCGGTGGTGGGCTCGGTGACCTCGTCATTCGGCTGATGAGCCTCGGCCGTGCGAACATCGATGCGACGTTGCGTGCGGCCGCAAGTCGCGGCGACGTCGAGATCGTGTCGCGGCCCGTGCTGCTCGCCTCGAACAATCAGGAAGCACGGTTTCTCGTCGGATCGCAACGACCGTTCGTCCAGGTAAGCCGCAGTTTGCCCACAGATACACCCACGCGGGACCAGGTAATCCAATATCGCGACGTGGGCACGAAGCTCACCGTTCGACCAACAATCAATCAGGACGGGTACGTGTCGCTGCTCATCCAACAAGAGATCAATCAGGCGACGAGCGAGGTTCAGTTTGATGCGCCCGTGATCTCGACGCGTGAAGCTGTGACGCAGTTGCTGGTCAGAAACGGCCAGACGATTGTCATCGGAGGGCTACGAGATCAGCAGAAAGACGTATCGAGAGGTGGCGTGCCGATTCTGTCCGGAATTCCGTTGATTGGTGGCCTTTTTGGGCGCGTGGATAGAAAGACGAATCGGACGGAGCTGTACCTTTTTCTGACGCCACGGATTCTCAAAACCGATGCGGATGCCGACAGTGTGACAGTCCCGCGGCTACAACGGAGTGGCCAGCAATGAGCATGGAGCTATCGCCGATCGTGGGTGTGTCGCGGGCCATGAAACGCGCCAGCAAACTGGTCGAGCGTTTCGCACCGTCGGCTTTGCCGATCTTATTGGTTGGCGCAACGGGTACCGGAAAGGAGCTGTTTGCTCGGCACATTCATCGCTTGAGCCGGCGCCGCGGGCCGCTCGTGGATGTCAACTGCGGTGCGCTACCGCAGGAGATTGCCGAGAGTCTGTTGTTTGGCCATCGACGCGGCGCATTCACCGGCGCGGTCGAGTCGGTCGTCGGGCATCTCGAGCGAGCCGATCGTGGGACGTTGTTTCTCGACGAAGTGCTCCATTTGTCGGTGCCGGCGCAAGTCAAGCTGTTACGAGCGCTCGAAACCGGCGAGGTGCAGCCACTGGGTGCCGGCCTGAAACTGCCCGTGGACTTTCGTGTGGTCTCGGCGGCGCAGGAGGACACACCGGAGCGCCTCCATCGAGGGTTGTTTCGGCACGATCTCTTTCAGCGCCTGGCCGGGGTCGTGATCGATCTGCCGGTTCTCAGCGATCGGCCTGAAGACATCATGCCGCTCGCACGGCATTTCGCGACGCTGCAACGACAAACCTTGGCGGCTGGTTCGGAGGAAGTGCTGGAGAGTCATTCCTGGCCGGGCAATGTGCGTGAGCTGCGGCTCGCAATCGAGCGCGCGGCATGCCTCGTCAAGAACGGGACTTTGCCTCCCGATGCATTGCGTCGTGCGATCGCGCTGGGGATGCCAAAGGATCGCCGGTCGCCTCGACGTCAGAGTAGCGAGGGGCGTCGCGCGAGCGACCGGCATGCGAATGTTTCCCCAGACGTCAAGCACCAGCTCGCGGTCTTCGAGTCTCACGGACGCGACGCTCGCCGTGCCGCTGCAGAGCTCCAGATCTCGCTCTCGACGTTTTATGCCCGACTCAAACGGGCAGGCCTCTCGGTACGCGCGGTACGTAACGGTCAGAACTAGAAAGCGACGAGAATTCCTCGGAATTCCTCGGAATTCCGAGTGGCTCCCAAAACGGTCCTCCGCTAAACGCCTGTCCCGCATCAACAAACGATTAACGAGCCTCGGCACAGCGCGTGCCTATAACGGGGCGAACCTGTTCCGGGAGCCGCCCGTGGTCGTCCGTCGCATGCCGTGTCTCGCGTTCATCGTGGTACTGACTGCTCTATGCCTTCTGGTCACTAGTGGTGCCGCGGCGCAGGATTGTCAGACAATCGACCCGCCTTGTCCCGGACCGGATGTCGGGCCGCGCATCAGCTTCGACCCAGGGGGCGGCTCCGTCACGACGTCATCGCTTGGGGCTAGGATTTTTTTCTTCGATGATTGGAACGGAATGGACTGGACCAGTGTGACGGTCACGCCTGCCGGCTTTTCTCTTGATCCTGGGAACTCGCTCGCGTCCGGAAGCTACAGTGGAACTCTCCAATTGCAGCCCGGGGTAACGGTGACCGTCACAGTCACCGCCCGGGATCGCGCAGGCCATGTGACGTCTGGGAGCACGAGTTACACCTATACTCCGCCACCGCCACCGCCACCGCCGACGGCCGCGCCGACCTTGAGTCTCACGCCATACAACGGAGATAACCGTGACCCGGGGCGATGCGTCGCGAGTTGCTTTGAACAGATCCTGACGTACACCACGCCAGCCTTCGTGAGTCTCGACGCGCCGCGCGCACTCACGCTCGTCTACTCGGCTGCGACTGTGATGCCTGAAGCGATCGTGGTGCTCGACGCCACCGATGGGTCGACCACGCCCCCGACGATGATGTCCCTCAAGCTCCAGCGACCCGACCAGACGTTTGTGACGCTCGAGGGTGTGGCGGGCAACCCAACCGAGCTATTCTTCGCCCAGGGTGCGAACGGCACTAGCCGGCTTGGCGCGCGGTTCAACACCGGGAGCGCCGCCACGAGCGCCTTACTTTACACAGCCGTCGTGACGAGCTACTGGAGCGGCAGCTCGCTTACCGCGACAACTCCGGTGCGCGTACCACTCGTGCGCGAGACCGCGAGCCCTTACGGTGTGGGCTGGACCATCGCAGGGCTTCAGAGGATCACTCCGCAGGGTGACGACGTCGTCCTGACCAGCGGCGGGGGCGGGATTGCGTTCTTCGCGGGTTGCACCGCCGCCGGCAGCACGTGCACGAGTCCTGCGGGCGACTTTACAACGCTCAGCCGTCGCGCGGACGGCTCCGGGAGGTGGGACCGGCGCTGGCCCGACGGCACGATCGCCACATTCAGCGCGGTCGGGCAGCTCACCAATGTCGCCGATCGCTTCGGCAACACCACCACTTTCGCCTACAATGGGGCCGGTGCGCTCACGTCCATCACGGACCCGATCGGGCAGGTCACGACCCTAGCGTACGACGCCAGCGGCAAACTCGACTACATCACTGACCCCGCGGGCCGAGTCACCCAAGTGACCGTGAATGCCGCAGGCGATCTGACTGAGATCTACGATCCCGACAACGTGAGAGCGCTGCTCGTGACGTATGACGGCGCGCATCTGCCGATTTCGACCGTGGACCGCATAGGTGGGCAGACGGGCTTCGCCCGCGACTTTGCCGGCAAGCTCTCCCAGATCCAGCTCGCTACGGTGACGGCGAACGGTGTACCGTCGCGACCAACCGTCGCCCTGCGTGCCGTCGAGCGGCAGGTGCTGCTCGACGGCTCGGGGCCGGGAACGGCGGCGAACCCGGCACCGCGGCGAGTCTCGGACGCCTTGCGGGCCAATATCACTGCACCGAACGGCGACTCGACGGTGTACGCGTTTGATCGCTTCGGGCAAGCCACACGGGTCGAGTTCCGGAACCCTCAAGGACAGTGGCGCGTCGATCTGACCAGCTATAATAGCCAAGGGCAGCCCACGTCGGTTTCCACGGCGGAGAAGGGGACGACGACCTACGGCTGGACCGGGCCGGACCTGACCGCAGTCACCACACTCAACACCGGAAGTACCACGAGCTTCACCTACGAGCCCACCTACCATCAGGTAAACGACGTCGCGGTGAACGACATCATCGTGCAGCAGAACTTCTACACCGGCGCCCGCCTCGATAGTTCGAAGGTCGGGACATCGAAAACCAGCTTCACCTCTGATACGCGTGGCCGGCTGCTGACCATCACCGATCCCCTTGGGCACCAAAAGAGCGCGAGCTACGACGCCACGGGAATGCAGAATAGGCACTCTGTGACAACGCCGGACGCGAACGGCGTGAACAGGACGACGACATTCGTTTACGACCCCGTGGGCCGTGTGCAGAGCATCACCGACCCGACCGGGAGGGTGGTGACAACAGCCTACGACGCTTTGAACCGCGTCACGAGTACGACGGGGCCGCTCGCCACGACCACCTCCCTCGCCTATAACGATGCGACGCGCACGTACACGGTAACCGACGCGAAGGGCCAGGTCTATCAAGCCACGCGCAATGCCCTGGGCTGGGTAGAGACCAAGACGGATCCGCGGGGTGGGGTCGAGCGCCTAGCGTATGACATCTTCGGTAACGTCCTATCCTATACGAACCGGCGCGGGGGGGTCGTGACGAGCACCTACGACGCGATGAACCGGCCGGTCACGATCACTGCCGACGGGCAGACCACGACATTCGGTTACGATCCGGTCAATTACTGGGTCACGGTCTCGAACAGCGAGAGCACCGATACGCTGAAGCTCGATGCGGAGCGCCGTCTGACGGACGCCATCACTTACCGTAACGGCGTCCGCTACGATCTGCAGCCCAGCTACACCCAGGACGGCAGGCGAAACCTACTGATGGTGGTGGCGCCGACCTGGAGCCGCTCGATCGGCTACGGCTACGATGCGCAGCTCCGTCTCAATTACCTTCGGAACCAGGGGCAGCAGGCGGCGAGCGTCACGTATACGTCGGAACAGCTTGTGAACACCGTGCAACTCCCGATCACCGTCAGCGGGACCACAAAGCTGACAGAGACGTTCACCTACACGCCGGCACACCTACCCCAGTCTCTGGGGTACAACGGTGGTGGTGTGAACGTGGCCGTGGGTCGCCGATACAGCTACGACGCTCTGGGTCGTGTGGCAACCGTGACCCGCGGCAGTCCACCTGGAAACCCCAATGCGGGCGAGTTCCAGAACGAGGTTCAGCGCACTCTCAGCTACGATGCTCTCGGGCGGCTCGCGCACTACGACGACGTCAACAACTGGCAAGAGGACGGGGGCATCGTATGTCCGGATCCCTTCGACCTCACGACCTGCTATCGCGACGTCATTCCACATTCCGATCTGCTCCGCTCGCAGGAGTTCAGCTATGACTCCGTCGGCAATCGCCGGGACCTGAGTGCCGTGATCGAGACGGGCAACCGTCTCACGGCTTTCAACGGTTACACCTTGGCTTACGATACTGATGGCAACGTGATCTCGAAGACCAAAGCTGGTTTCACGCAGACTCTTACATGGAACACGTTGGGCCAACTCACGAGCGTCACTACGAACGGGACGACTACAACGTTTGGGTACGACGGCCTCGGCCGCCGCGCGCGTAAGACTGTGGGTGCGACGACGACGCGGTTTCTGTGGGATGGGGACGATCTCGTGATGGAGCTCGACGGGGCCGGGAATCCCGTTCGCGAGTACAGCCATTATCCGGGGATCGACCAGCCGTTTGCGATGCGCCGCTCGAGCGATGGGGTACTCTTCTACTATGCGCAGGAGCTCCCGGGACACGTGGCCGGAGTGATCAACACGGCCGACCAAGTGGTGAACGCTTATGAGTACGATCCCTGGGGTCTGCCGTTGAGCACGTCGGAAGCCGTGCCCCAACCCTTCAAGTATGGGGGACGGGAGTACGACAGCGAGACGGGATTCTATTACCTCCGAGCCCGCTACTACGACCCGCAAATCGGGCGATTCATCAGTGAAGATCCGATTGGATTGGCCGGTGGAATAAACCGTTTCGCCTACGTGGGGAACCATCCGGCTGACGCGCGGGACCCTAGCGGTTTAGACGACATTGAGATTGATAATCCGTGCTCCCCTGGCGATCAGATACAGGCCGTTAAGCTCGTGGTGTATGACGGCGTGTTGGCCGTTACTGGAAAGTGCGTGGGACCCGGGGGGGTTGAGAAGCCCTTCGTTGTCGTTGTGGGTTACGTACTACAGCCAGTTAATGTCGAGGTGCCAGCCTATCAGCCCCCTCCCCGGACCGTTCGTAGTGCATTTGAACGAGCCGCGTATATACTTGGCTCGAGCTACGAGGCGAGTTCCTACGCTTACAACTGGGCTCCGGCGGTCTCGCACGTCCAGCAGGAGAATTTTAGGCGGATTCAAGGAAACCTGCAGGTGATCGATGGTCTTTATGCTCAGTGTAGCCGACAGCAGGTTGGCGTAGACGCCACCTTGAGCGCTTTCATGGGCGGCGCCGGTGCGTTAGTGGGCACCATCGCACGAGGCGCAGCCGGAGGCGCAGGTCTTGGGGTGTCGGCCGCGATTGTAGGATATGTCGAAGGCCTACTGGACTGTCCCATTTTCGGCCCATGAGGGAATGTCCGTAATGCGAAACCGAAATCTCCGGCTTTCCAGGCCGGTTGAGACAATCGTTGTGCCTCTAATCGCCGTTGTTGTGATGCATTTCTTAGGCTATTACCGTGACGAGAGCCTTTTGAGTGGCGTGACCCTCTTAAGGGTGGCCGTGCTAGCGTTGTTGCTGGCGGGTGTTCGAATGTTCTTTGACAAGGATACCTCCGGGGGCGAGGACACTCGCACTGGTTCCGGGAAGAGATGATACGTCGAGTGGGAGTTTTGGTCCGAGTATACCGTTGCCGATGCAGGGGCATGTTGCGATCACATATACCGCTACTCACAACATCACGAGCTGCCAGTGAGCCAAGTCGTCAACGGGTCTGCAGCCGCTTGTCTGACCTGGGTCATCGTTGGATTTGGTGTCTATTTGTTCATCGTGGTGTTAGCCGCGGTCAGGCTGAGTTTGCTTGGTAAGGACGGAATCCCGTTCGGCTTCGCCGCTTGGCGGGCGGAATCGTACTCCGCTCGCGGACAACGATGGCTCCGCTGGGTGCGTCGATTGGCCCTCGGGGCGCCCCTTGTTGGCTTGGGCCTCTGGGCTGCGAGCGTGCTGTGCCGGTGAAGGTGGTTGTAGGCTGATACCAGTACCACGGATCATATCCTGAAATCCAAGTGATATCCTAACGCGAAGTTGTGCAGGACGGCTCTTGTCTCCATAGCACTGACCACAATCCACGCCGCTCGCCGGACGGAAGGCCTGGAGAGACGAGCGACCGAGAAGTTGGCGATGGCGCTCAACGCCATATATGTGTTCAGACGGCCCACGCTGGGCCGCCGCCCGAGGATCACGTTTAGGTCTGAGCTGCGTCTGCGTTCGGCGTTCACGCTTGTAAGCCAATCCCCGGCCAGCAGTGCGGTTGAACTGACCAACAGGGCGTAATCACTCCGCGTGAGCCGCCGTGATGGTGAGACGCACGCGGATTGTGCCGCACCTCGAACAGCGAAGAGCAGGCTTTCAGCCGTAACGATCAAGGCAAACCCGGCGAACCGCATGAGGACCTCGAGTCATGGTTGCTTGCGATCTTCATCGTCGGCGACGTACGGGGCTTGACCCTTAGTGCAGCACGGCACGATTGACTGCAGTCGCGACCACGGCCTCGTCGATCTGGTCGTCCGTGACATACGGTGCAGGCCCCAACCTGAGTATGTCTCCGCGGTAATCGGTCCAAATGCCTTGCTGGCGCAGCGCATCTTGGATCTGGGGCGCGTGCGCGGTGCGAATCGCGAGGAATCCAGCGATAGTGTTGATGGGAACGTCCGTCTGGATTTCAAGCCCCGCCGCAATCCTTCCGACCTGATGCTGGCTCAACTCCCGCAGCTGCTCCGGCGTAATCGTTAGCTCTTCGAAAAACTTGAAGACCGCGGCCGCGCGGTAGTGGCTCGTGTAGTCGTACGTGGCGCCCGCGAACCGCGCGGGTCCAGGACCGTAGTCGACTCGGCCTTCTACGGGCTTCTTTGTCAACTCGGTGAACTCGCTGAACCACCCCGTAAAGACAGGCCTTAGCTGGCAGTCCTTAGGCATTCGCAGGAACGCATTCCCCGGCCCCAGTTGGCAGTACTTGTAGCCCCCGCCCACGATGTAGCCCCGCTCCAACCCTTCCTTCCTCAATGAGAACGGCACCACGTTCAGCGCGTGATAGGCATCGACCAACAACTCGGCCCCATGCCGCTCACAAGCCTCGAGCGTCGCTCGGAGATTCGGCACGATGTGGGCGTTGGTGTACAGCACCGCGGAGACAAGCACGGCGGCGGTGCGAGCGTTGACCTCGCGCGCGAGTCGCTCCGCGAGCGTCGCTGCCGGTGTCGCTTCCACCTTCAGGACCTCGATGCCTTCTTCCGCCAGGCGATCCAGCTGCCGCCGGATCGTGTGAAACTCGGCATCGGTTGTGATGAGCCGGGCCTTCTTGCGCAGGTCGAGCGCTGAGAGAAATCGGACGACGAGCTCGTGCGTATTTGTGGCTAAGGCTATGCGGTCCGGCGCATCATCAAGCAGTCGGGCGAACCCGCGCCGCACCTCATCAGCCTTGGCGAACGCCATCTCCCAGACATCGTCCACGTGCTCGGCCGTATCGAGCCAGGCTTGGGCCTGTGCTTCGGCTCCAACATCGGGCCACGCCTGGTGAGAGTGACCGGTCAGCAGGATCCGTTCACTCACTCGAAACCGAGTATAGTGCTTGACTAGCTCTTCAGGGTTGATCACAGCTCTGATCGAATCGCCCAGAGATCTGGAAACGCGGGCTGATTCAACGTCGTCAGCAGATACTCAGCGCCCGCTGAGCCTCCGGTCCCTTGCTTCGTCCCAATCGTCCGCTGCACCATCTTCACGTGCCGGTACCGCCACTCCATGAAGCCCTCAT
>Ga0070695_100002845_pt1 | contig 10064 bp, 8 predicted proteins | sample KBSK1252metaG_FD_65471 | JGI IMG/M metagenome (GOLD analysis project Ga0070695, IMG submission 65471) | Corn, switchgrass and miscanthus rhizosphere microbial communities from Kellogg Biological Station, Michigan, USA - KBS K1-25-2 metaG | ecosystem: Host-associated > Plants > Roots >... | reverse complement strand
GACGCCGCCGCGGGCCGGGTCCAGGACGAGCTGGCCATGCTGCTGGGTGACCGCGACGCGAAGACGGTCCAGGACATGATCGCGAGCGCCTGGCAGCCTGCGACGGGACGCTGGTCGCTGGCGGTGGGCGTGGTGATGCTCCTCTTCGGAGCCAGCGGCGTGTTCGGTCAGCTGCAGGACGCGCTGAACACCATCTGGGAGGTGCAGCCCGATCCCCACCGCGGGATCTGGGGCACCGTGCGCGACCGGTTCTTCTCCTTCGTCATGGTGCTCGGCACCGGCTTCCTGCTGCTCGTCTCGCTGCTGGTCTCCGCCGCCGTGGGGGCCCTCACCGACCGGCTGGGGGCGGCGGGCCCCGCCACGAGCCTGCTCGCTTCCCTGCTCCTCGCCACCGGCCTCTTCGCGGCCATCTTCAAGGTGCTCCCGGACGCGCAGGTGCGCTGGCGGGACGTCTGGGTGGGCGCCGCCGCCACCGCCCTGCTCTTCGCCGTCGGCAAGGAGCTGCTGGGCCTGTACCTGGGGAGGAGCAGCGTTTCCTCCAGCTACGGCGCCGCCGGATCGGTGCTCGTCCTGCTGCTCTGGGTCTACTACGCGGCGCAGATCCTCTTCCTGGGAGCCGAGTTCACCCAGGTGTGGGCCAACCGCTTCGGCGGCCACGTGCAGCCGGCTCGGGGAGCGGTGCCCCTGCGGCCGGAGAAGCGTGCGGAGGAGGGGATCCCCGAGGGCCGGGCTCAGAAGCGGTAGGTGGCGAGCAGGCGCGCCAGGCTGACGCTGTAGTCCGGGACCCGCCAGCCCAGGAACGCGCTCTCCGACGCGCCCGAATCCACGTCCCCCATCCACGGCTTCATGACGTCCCGCGCCCAGTCCTCCTGGTCGTAGAGCTCGCGGAGGAATCCCAGGGCCACGTCCCAGCGAGACGACAGGCGGTAGTGGAGGTTCCCCTCCACGCTGGTCAGGCCATTGTCCAGATCGGGCCAGGGCGGCGCGTCGCCGGTGGGGCTGCCTCCGGGGACGAAGCGGTTCTCGTACTGCGTGGTGGAATCCACCCAGCGGCCCTCGACGTCCAGCGTCCAGCGGTCGGGCACGAGGACGAGGTCGAGCCCCACCCCCACCGTGTCCGTGGCGTCGTCCACGTGGCTGAACCAGTCGTTCAGGGGATCGTCCACCGCCACGTTGGCCGTCACCGGCCGGTACCGCGAATCGAGGTCGAAGGTGAAGGTGTCGCGGCCGTAATCGGCGTAGAGCGTGACCCGCTCCCCCCAGGCATAGGCCACGTCCACGGCGAACCCTCGGGTGTCGTCGGCGGTGCGGCCCAGCTCGGTCTCGTCGTAGCGGTCGGCGACCACCACCGCGTTCAGCCCCACCGACAGCCGTTCCCCCGGCTGGAAGCGGGCCACGAGATCGAAGCGGTCCCGGGTACGGGCGGCCAGATCGAAGAGGCGCTGCTCCTCGAGGACGGCGCCCGTGACCGGCTCTCCCTCCGGGAAGCCCTCCTCTCCGAAGAAGGTCTCCTCGTCGTAGTGGTCGAACTTGCGGTCCCCCCGGCGGTAGGCCAGGCGCGTGTGCACCCAGGGGGCGGGTGTCCAGCTCAGGGCTGCGGAGAGGATGTCCTCGTGCGAGCGGTCGGTGTTGCGGAACTCACGGTGCCAGGTCTCGCGCTCGTATCCCAGCTCCCCCCGCAGCGCGGAGGCGAAGCGGTAGTCCCCCTCCACCCCCAGGTTGTCCTTCTTCCAGGCGAAGGGGAGCGCGGCCCGGGCGATCCCCTCCAGGTCCGTGTCCGCGCGCACGTAGTCGGTGACCGTGTACAGCGGCGTCTTGTTGTCGTACTCGTAGGAGCGGGCGAACGCGCGCAGGTCCAGCCGCTCCACGGGGTCGGCCTCCAGGCGCACGTGGTAGGACGTGAGGTCTACCTTGCCGTCGTAGCGGTCGGCCGGCGTCCCCGTCACCAGGTCTCCCTGCAGCACCTGCACCGGCCGGGGCACGGGGTCGGCGGTCACCGTGGGGGCGGCGGTGTTCAGCGTGAAGGGGAGGAACAGCTCGTCCTGGCGGTTCTCCCCCACCCCTGCCTGCGCCACCAGGCGCATCCAGCTGGTGAGCTTGGCCGTCCCCTCCACCTGCACCCAGAGGGATCGGTTGTCGGGAGGCTGGGAGAGGAGGAAGTGCGCGCCCGCGGGGTTGTTGGGGGCCAGGGGGTCCACGTTGCCGGGGCTCGCGTCGGTGAGGCGCAGCGGGTTGTCGATGACCAGCGCGTTCTCGTACGCAGCGCCCCCGAAGGCAGCCGCCACGTTGTTGGTGTACTCGCTATAGAGGACGGTCCCCCCCACGTTCCAGCGCTCGCGGCCGAACTCCAGCCCCAGGGAGGCGTTCCAGGTGGTGGAGTCCACGGGGGCCGCCACCTCGGTGGTGTCCGCTCCCACGCCGAAATAGGTGGCCAGGCTGACCGGCCGGGTACCCTCCCGCTGCTCGTGCGAGAACGACGCGTGGGTGATCAGCCCGGGACTGGGGCTCCAGTCCACCAGGCCGAAGGTGGTGTCCCGCCGGAAGCGCAGGTCCACGGGGAGAGCGCCGTCCAGGTACTCCTCCAGGCGCGGGCCCACGGTGGCGGCGGGGATGGCCTGCAGCTCCTGCTGCATGGGATCGGGGAGGCTCAGGCTCCCGCCCTCCTGCCGGTGCAGCGTGCGGGCCGTGTTGGAGATCCAGTGCGGCGTCTGGTCGTAGCCGACCCGCACGTGCACCTTCCCCGGCCGCGCCCAGTCGGCCACGATGCGCTGGTCCTCGAGCCCCGGGTGCTCCACGTCCACGGTGAGGCGCCAGTCGGGCTCGGTCACGCCGAAGGTCAGCCGGCGCAGGAAGAGCCCGCTGGGGACCTCGCGGTACTCCTGGAACTTGGAGGACTCCTCTCGCCCGTCCACCGCCTGCACGCCGAGCTCCGCCGTGCCCGTGGGATCGGCATCGTCCGCCAGCGCCGGCACGGCCAGCAGCGCGAGCATCGGCAGCCAGGCGCGCCTCATCCGCTCACCGCTGCTGCCGCACGCCTGCGGGATGGTTGGAGCCGTGGACGGAGGTGTGGCAGTTGACGCAGGCCTTGTCGAAGGCGAAGCGGCTCCCCGGCCCGGTCACCGACCGGGGCTCGCTGGGGTGCCGGGTGTTGATGTGGCAGTTCTGGCAGAGACGGGGCGGCCGCGTGACCAGCAGGTTCTCGTGCATGGAGCCGTGCGGGTCATGGCAGTTCATGCAGTTCTCGCGGACGGGCGGGTGCTCGAAGAGCGTGGGGCCGCGCTTCTCGGCGTGGCAGCGGTAGCAGTTCTCCTGCGGGGAGGGGTCGCGCAGCATCTTCTCGGAGGGCGAGCCGTGCGGGTTGTGGCAATCGCCGCAGGAGAGCTTCCCCTCGCGCACCGGCATGTGGCTCGACTTCCAAGTCCTGGTGCGCATCACCCCGTGGCAGCCGAAGCACGTGGACAGCTCGTCGGGCTGCCGGAGCAGGTGCGGGTTCGCCCCTTCCGCGCGGTGCACGGCGTGGCAGCTCACACAGGTCACCCCGGCCCGGGAGTGCGCGCTCGCCGGCCAGAAGCGCTGCTCCTGCCAGGTGTGGCAGGCCTGGCAGCGCGCGTTGGCCTGCCCCGGGGGCAGCTCCGCGAAGCTCTGCATGAGGTTGGGATCGCCGCCGCTGTCCACGTGGGCCTGCCCCGGGCCGTGGCAGGACTCGCACCGCGGGTCCTCCCGGTCGGGGTGGGGGTGGACGAGCGTGTGCCCTTGTCCCTCGTGGCAGGTCAGGCAGGCCTGCGAGCCGGCGAATCCGGAGACAGGGGGGGACGGCGTGTCCTCGGCCCCGGACCCGCGAAGAGCCAGGAGCGCGAAGGGCACCAGGAACAGCGGCGCCAGCGCCGAGCGGGTCATGCAGCGGAAGCCCCCAGAAGCATGGACGCGGTGAACTTGGCCCGATCATGAATCAAGTGGGGTGGCCCAGGCAAGGGGGCCATGGCAGACTGGGGCCACTCCTTCAGGAGACCCTCATGAAGCTCTTCGCCGCGATTCTGACGGCCGTGATGTGCGTGGTGCTGCTGGTCGCCCTGCCGGCGGCGGCGCAGGCGCCGAAAAGCGCGCCTGCTGCGGCGCCCAAGACCCTAGATGGCAAGGAGCTGTTCCTCTCGCAGGGCTGCAACACCTGTCACGCCGTGAGTACGGCCGGGGTCACTGCAAAGATGAAGGGCTCAAAAGCCCCGGACCTCGCGACCCTGACCACCAAGCGCGAGCCGCAATGGCTGTCCGATTTCCTCCGCCAGCAGCAAGCGGATTCCGCCGGCAAGACGCACCCCAAGGCCTTCACCGGGAGCGACGAACAGCTCGGCGCGCTGCTGTCCTGGCTCGAGGCGCAGCGGAAGAAGTAGGAAGTCTCAGGCGCGCTGGAACGCGTGCGTGAGCGGTCTGAGCTTCCCACAGGAAGCGCTGGCGTGAGGAAGCTCGCGCTCGTCGTCACGGCGGTGGCCGCCACCGTCCTCCACTGCAAGGTGATGATCGTGGACGACCGGTGGGTCTCGGTGGGATCCACCAACTTCGACGATCGCTCGTTCCGCCTGAACGACGAGACCAACCTGAACGTGCTCGACCCGGTGTTCGCCGCCACCCAGATCGCCGCCTTCGAGCAGGACAAGGCCAGGAGCCGAGAGATCACGCTCCAGGCCTGGGAGCACCGGCCATGGAGGGAGAAGCTCTGGGAGCGGGCAGCGGCCCTGCTTCGCTCCCAGCTCTGAGACTTCAGCGCGCGGGCACGCAGCGGCAGCAGTTGTTCCCCGTGGGCTTGAAGACGTATCCCTCCGGGCAGCCCGGGCAGCGCACGATCGAGCAGTCGATCGAGAACACGGGCGGGGTGAGGACGGCTGCGGCTCCCCAGGCGGCTGCGGTGAGCAGAGCGGCGGCGAGCAATCTTTTGGCGTGGCTCATGGTCTCCTCCTGTGAGGGAGAGTCTAGGCGATTTCCGGCCAAGCCCCGGGCCCCCGGTGTCTCCCTTTCAGGTTTTTCCATGGTGCCGTGGCACGGGCACGCGTACATGACGCCCATCAACTTCGGGGGGCGCCATGAACCCGCCACGTTACCGCTCGGAGGGCGGAGGCCATGTCCTGCTGAACCGCTCGCGGGACGGCGACCGTATCCTGCTCGAGGACCGCTCGCTCTGGAGGATCGACCCCAGCGAGGCCGCCCGCGCGAGGCGCTGGCCGCAGTGGACGAAGATCCACGTGAAGTCGGCCTCGGAGCACGCCTACTGGCTCATCGCCGAGGTCCTGGGCCAGCGGCAATCCGTGCTCGCGGTCTATGCGGGCAGCCTCCCCGCGGCGTCCCTCCCGTTGGTGGAGGCGGAGCACTGAGCCTGCGGGCGGGGGGGTTGCCGGCCGCCTCTCCCTGAACCGCCGCCCACCGGTCGCCCTTGGCTCCCCGCCAGGTTCGACGTATGCCATGCTCTGGCCCCGCGACCATCCCGGTGCGCTCACGAGGAAACGACATGCGCCCGTTCCTGCGCCTCCTGCTGCCCGCCGTCCTTGCCCTGGTCCTGCTCCCCGCCTCCCCCGCCCTGGCCGGCAAGAAGCCCCGGTCCAAGGCCGCGGCCCCCAGCGGCACGCCGACGGCGAGCCTGGAGGAGGCGGGCGCCTACGCGCGCACGGACACCGTGCGGCAAGTGGACAACGCCGCGGGCCAGACGATCTACGCCGTCTCCGCCTCGCACTTCGACGTCTCCGCCCCCCTGCGGGACATGGCGAAGACGGAGCGGCTCCAGGAGGCGGTGGAGGAGGAGGGGCCCGAGAACCCCGAGCTTCCGGACTTCCGGAAGATCCGCTCCGATCTCCCGGACCCCGTGGTGCAGCCGGCGCCCGAGGGGAGCGCCTTCGCCGCCCCCGTCACGGGCTTCAACTTCCTGGGTGTGGGGACGAACGGGCTCACCCCGTCCGACAGCAACGGCTCGGTGGGGAACAACCAGTACGTGGAGACGGTGAACACCCGCTACCAGGTCTGGTCCCTGAACCGCGCCACCAACACGCCGACCTCCCTGCTGGGACCGGTCTCGATCAACACCCTGTGGTCGGGGTTCGGCGGGCCCTGCCAGGCGCAAAACGCGGGCGACCCCATCGTCGTCTACGACAAGCTGGCGAACCGCTGGCTCATCTCCCAGTTCACCACCGCGCTCTCCTCCGGCTTCTACTACCAGTGCGTGGCGCTCTCCACCACCGCGGACGCGACCGGGAGCTACTTCCGGTGGGCCTTCGCCGTGCCGGGGGGCGTGTTCGGCGACTACCCGCACTTCGGGACCTGGCAGGACGCGTACTACATGATGGCGCACGCCTTCACGTCCCCCACCGGCAGCTACGTGGCGGCGCTCTTCGCCGCCATGGACCGGACGAAGATGCTGGCGGGGGATCCCACGGCGACCTGGCAGGTGCTCCAGGATCCCCTGGAAGGCGGCCACATGCCCGCCGACCTGGACGGGTTCGCCCCTCCCCCCACCGGCGCCCCCGGGATCTTCCTGTCCTGGCACTCGGACGGGATGGTCGTCTACCGGATGAAGGTGGACTTCAACGTACCCGCCAACACCGTGCGCACGGTGCAGGCGACCGTCCCCGTGGCGCCCGCCTCGGGCGCCTGCAATGGCGGCAGCTCCTGCATCCCCCAGCCGGGGACCACCGTGCGGGTGGGGTCGCTGGCGGACCGCCTCATGTTCCGCGCCGCCTACCGCAACTTCATCGACCACGAGTCCCTGGTGGTGAGCCACTCCGTGGACCCGGGCGTGACCGGCCTCGTCTCCGGCGTGCGCTGGTACGACATCCGACTCTCCGGCGCCTCCGACGCCACCTGCGCGAGCTATCCCTGCGTGCGCCAGCAGGGGACGATCGCCGACGTCGCCAACGGACGGTCGCGCTGGATGTCCTCCCTGGCCATGGACGGCGCGGAGAACCTGCTGGTCGGCTACAGCACGACGGGGAAGACGGCGGGGAGCGAGAACCACAGCCTGCGCTACACGGGGCGGGCCAAGAACGATCCCCCGGGCACCATGACGGCGCCCGAGGCCACGATCGTCACCGGCACCGCGAACAACACGAATAGCCGGTGGGGCGACTACTCCAGCATGAGCGCCGACCCCTTCGACGACTGCACGCTGTGGTACGTGGGCCAGTACTTCACGGTGGCCGGGAGCTGGTCCACGCGCATCGCCTCCGCGACCTTCCCGGCGGGGACGGGGGACGGCCAGTGTCCGCCCACGTCCTGCACGTCGCGTCCGAGCACGCCTCCCACCATCGGCTCGGCCACCGCCCCCGCGGACAACCAGGTCCAGCTGACCTGGACTCCCGCGGGCGGCGTGGTCGCCTCGTATGCCGTGGAGCGGGCGGAGGGGACCTGCGCCAACCCCGGCCTCTACCAGCCGGTGGGGAGCGTGGCGAGCGGGCAGACCAGCTTCACGGACACGACCGTGCAGGGCGGCCTCACGTACGCCTACCGCGTGCGTGCCGCCAGCGATGCCGGCGGGCGCTGCCAGACCCTGACGGGGAGCGCCTGCGTGCAGGTGACCGCCACCGGGGCCTGCAGCCTCAAGCCCGCCTTCGCCGGCGTGCAGGGCGCGAGCAGCTCGGACCGCTCGAGCTGCGGGGTGGAGGTGCTCTGGAGCCCGGGCACCTCCCGCTGCCCGCTCACCCCGAGCCTCCGCTACAACGTCTTCCGCGGCACCGTGCCGGACTTCGTGCCCTCGGCGGGGAACCGGGTGGCGAGCTGCGTGACGAGCCCGGGGGGCTACCTCGACACCAACAACGTGACGAGCGGGATGACCTACTACTACGCGGTCCGGGCCGAGGACGAGAGCACGGGGCACGGCGGCGAGTGCGGCGGCGGCAACGAGGAGGTGAACACGCGGGTGACGGCGGGGACCGCGTACGGTCCCGGCCTGCAGAGCGGCGGCGGGACCTGGACCGACGGAGGGGGCGACACCACCGCCTTCCTGCGCCTGAACGTCCCCGAGCCGGGCGACACGCAAGACCTGCTCTGGCGGTTCGTGCGCACCGTGGACGACGCCGGCGCCAACCACACGCCGTCGGGCGGCTATGCCTACCGGAACGCAGGCCCCACGGCGGCCGCCACCACCGGGGCGAACCAGTGCGCCGAGGTGCAGACGCCGCCCCTCACGGTGGCGGCGGGCACGCTCCAGCTGCAGTACTGGGAGCGCCATCAGCTCGAGTACCACTGGGACGGCGTGGCCGTGGAGTACTCCGTGAACGGCGGCCCCTGGCTCGACGCGCCGGCGCCCAGCAACAGCCCGGCGAGCGGCTGCGCGGTCACGGACGACGTCACCGGATGGGAGGCCTTGAGCTGCACGCAGAGCCCACCCATCAATGCCTGCGGGTATCCCGCCGGGAAGCTCGCCATCACCGGCCCCCTCTCCACCGGCACCACCTGCACCGACTGGGTGACGGGACCGGTGACGGCGTACGCCCACCGCTGCCATCCCATCACCGGCCTCGCCATCGGCGACAACGTGCGGTTCCGCTGGCGCTTCACGTCGGACCCGGGCCTGCACCTGGCCGGGCTCTACCTGGACGACGTGGCGATCACCCAGACGCGGCTCCCCAACGCCTGCACGCCCGACACCTGCGGCCCCCAGCCCAACGGCAGCCCCTGCGACGACGGCAACGCCTGCACCGCCGGGGACACCTGCGCCGGTGGAAGCTGCCAGCCGGGAACCCCGGGATCGGCGCCTCCCGAGACCACCGGCCTGCTGGTGGCCGGCGCCTCCGGGACGACGCTCTCCTGGACCGCGGCGGGCGGCGGCGCCGTCTACGACGTGGCGGGGGCCACCCTCACGGACCTGCAGGGGGGTGGGACGACCTCCGCCGCCTGCCTCCAGAACGATGGGGCGGCGGCGAGCTTCCTCGACGGCCGGCCGGACCCCGCGCCGGGCTCCGGCTTCTACTACCTGGTGCGTGCGCAGAACGTGTGCGGCGCCGGCACCTACGGCTTCAACTCGGCCTCGGTGGAGCGCGTGCTTCCTGCGGCATGTCCATGATGTAATAGAAGCACCATGATCCTCCTCCGGCCGGAGGGGCCGGCGCGCGCCGCGTTCGCCGCCGTGCTCGCTCTGGCGCTCGGCATCTGGGCCTACCTGCTGGCGCGCTGGCCGGCGGTGCGCATCCTCGATCGCGGTCTGCTCGGGACCTCCGCCACCGTCCTCCTGGTCTGGGCGGTGGACGCGCTCCAGCGCCGGTACGAGCTGCGGTCGGACGAGATCTGCGTGCGCTACTTCTTCGTGCTGTGGAGCGTGTACAGGCTCCCCCGCGAGCTGCGCATGCGCACCGACCGCCGCCGGCGCCTGGTCCTCTCCGGGCCGAACGGGCGGACGCTCGTGCTCCCCCGCGCCTACAACCGCCTGGGCGAGCTGGAGAAGCGCTACTGGCACCTGCGCGAATTCGTGGAGCCCAAGGATCTAGGGGCAGGCCGCGACGCTGGCCGGTAGGCAGGCGGCCACGGCGGGAGGCCGCTCCGCGCCCCCGCCGTCCTGTCCGTAGGAACCCTCGGCCGCCGCGTTCCGCGGCACCACCAGCCAGTAGGCGTCCCCGGCGGGAAGGGCGAGGGCGGCGCTCCGTGCCCCCGCCGTCGAGCACAGGCGCGGCACGTGGCTCGTGAAGGCACCGAGCGCCCCCTCGTACACCGCGTAGTCGGCATCGGTCGCCACGCAGGAGCCGTCCCAGGAGAGCGTCACGCCCCCCCCGGAGCGGTCCGCGCGCAGTCCGGCGACGTCTCCCGCCGCCGGCAGGGCGGGCCCGGAGGTGCAGGCCGCGGCGACCTGCGCCCCGCCGAGCGTCACCGCGTCCACGTACCAGCCGCCCGCGCCCACGATCGTGTCGTCCCCCTCGTGCCAGCGCACCCGCACGTCCCGGTTCACCAGGTTGGCGTCGCCTCCGAGGTTCACGGTCACCGCCGTCATCGGCCCCAGGGCGCCCGCGCACCAGCCCGCCTTCCCCCCCACGGGGTTCCCGAAGCCGGCGTTGACGATGCCCGTGTACCCGCCCGTCACGAAGTCGGCGGCGGGG
>Ga0070695_100002843_pt1 | contig 10066 bp, 9 predicted proteins | sample KBSK1252metaG_FD_65471 | JGI IMG/M metagenome (GOLD analysis project Ga0070695, IMG submission 65471) | Corn, switchgrass and miscanthus rhizosphere microbial communities from Kellogg Biological Station, Michigan, USA - KBS K1-25-2 metaG | ecosystem: Host-associated > Plants > Roots >... | reverse complement strand
TTGTTGTCGAGATGCTCCTCGGAGGCGACTTCGAAGCCCAGATGCTGCACGGTCGGTGCCGCCCATGGGCACACGGATGCCGCCTCTCCTCGCGGCCGCGCCGGGAGAGGGTGTTGCGGTCGCCGTCCTCGCTGCTGGAAGCCGAGCGTCGAAAAAAAAAGCGCGGCTACGGCCAGGCTCGGCGACGCCCAAAGCGATGTGGCTGCTGCCCACGACGTTGAAGGGCGGATCGAAGGTGTGCTTGGGAAACGGGCATCTGCTTGGACGCCAAAAGACCAAGGTCTCACCGGGCAGGCCGCAGCCGCAGTCTGGCGTGCGATGGTGGGTCCTCATACTCATTGCGGGCGCGGGTCTTGAGTGCTAGGTCTGCGGCCGCCGCGCGCCAAGCCTCGCATCGGGACGCGAGGGCTGCCGCCGGGGCCACCTGGGCGGGTGCGCCTGCAGATTGCTGGGCCTTGAGAGCCGCACAACAACGCGAAGGGCATAACCCGCGGAGCACGAAGGGCATAACCCGGGGAGCACAAAGAGAACCGATGACCAGGCAGTCCGAGCGCGGCACCGGCCTTTCAACCTACCGGCAGCGTGCCCGCGTCGAGATTGAAATCGGCACCTGGGGCAGCCTGTTGACGGCGCTGCTGTTCTTCACCTCCGGCATCGTCGACTACTTTACCACCGACGACGTCACTTGGATCAGCATGCTCGGCTGCCTCGCCGGCCTTGCCACCATCGCCATTATCTTGGTTCGCGCCCACCTGTCGAACGCAACCGTGCGCGCCCGGCGGGCGCTGCGCCGTCTGCGCGCGCACTAAGGCAGGTTCGGCGGCGGGCGTTTGCCTAGTTCGCGGCCGCGGCCGCGGCGTATTGCGCCTCCCCCCTGCCAAACGACCAGTTCTCGGTCTTGACCTCGACAAGGTTGATGAAAATGTCATCCGGCCGCAGCCCCGGCTGCTGCGCAAGCCGTTCGGCGATGCGGGCAAACAGGCGGCGCTTTTCTCCGAGGCTACGGGTGTCGCTGACGGTCAGCTGAATGATGGTCAGGTCATCGGAGTAGGCAATCCCGAGATAGTTCGGCGCATGGATGATCGGGTTGTCGGCATCGTGTTGGGTGATGATCTGAAACAGATCCTGCTCGGGAACGCCGAAGGTTTCGACCAGCGCCGCTTGAACCCCCTGCGAAATTGCGCGCCGAAACTCCGGCGACTTGCCTTTGGGCATGGCAATGCGAACGAGCGGCATGGGTGACCTCGAAAAGCTATTGGCGTTGCCCAACCAGCTAGGGTGGCGGCGGCCGCGTGACAAACGACAATGCTTTGCCGTTGCTGTGAGAATATTTCAGCTTGCCCAAATGACGCCTATCAGCCGCGCGGCCGGCGATCTTGGCGCGGCGCCCGTTGGGCGAGCAGGATACCGCCCACCACCAGCACCAGGGCCACGGCATGGAACGGGGCAAAGGGCTCGCCCAACAGAGAAACGGCCATGATTGCCGAAAACAAGGGGACCAGGTTCAAAAAAATTCCGGCGCGTCCCGGACCAATCAGGTCGACGCTGCGCAGCAGGAAGATTTGGGCCAGGCAGGAGGGGAAGATCGCCACATAGGCGATGATCAGCACGCCCTTGAAGGTCGGCGCCGCCGCGCCCTGGGCAACCACCTCGTAAAGCGCGAGTGGAATCGAGGTCAGGGCCGCAATCAGGGCCAGCAGGGTGAAGAAGGCAGCCCCTGGCATGTCCGGCCGATCGCGCAGGGCCACCGTGAAGAAGGCATAAAGCCCGCAAGCAATCAGCAGCAAGCCATCGCCGACGTTGAGCTCGACGTGGAGAAGCGAGAGGGGGGCGCCCTGGGTGGCGATCACTAACACGCCAAGCGTCGTGATCAAGGCGCCGGCCACCTGCACACGCGTCGCACGCGTGCCATGCGCCACGAAGGCGCCGGCAAGCACAAACATCGGCATACAGCCTTGCAGGATGCCGATGTTGATCGCCGTCGTGTAGTGGGCCGCGACATAGTAGAGGGCGTTGAAGCCGGTGAAGCCGAACACGGCCATCAGCACCACGCGGAGAAGGCGGGCACGAATGTTTGACCAGTGCTGGCGCACCTGGCCTCCATAGATCGGCCACAACACCGCGATCACCAGCACCCAACGCAGTAAGGTGAGTTGCATTGGCGTGACCTGGCCGACGGCCAGGCGGCCGGCAATGGTGTTGCCGGCCCAGAATACGCAGCTCAGCGTGAGCAACAGGCTGGGCCAGCTGTAGAGCCCGAAAAGCACGCGTTGGAAGCCGTTGCGCATCGCATCCGATTGTGTGGGAAAGCCGCCATGGACCGGCGACACCTAGCAGAATTGTGGCGTCTTAAAAGGCCCGACCGCCGCGGCTTGTGCAAGGGGCGGGGCTCTGAGCCTAGTCCGGGCGCCAGCCGTAGAGCCAATCGTAGCCCGCCATCAGCCAGGTGCCCGGCAGCAAACGTAACAGCGCATCGCGCGCCCAGGCCAGCGGTGGACCAAGGTGGTAAAGCTGACCGTTGCGGCGGCTAAGCGCCGCGACGCTGGCGGTGCGCGCTCGCCGTTGCACGGTAAACTCGCGCAGGCCAGCGGCAACGTCGAGCTGTTCTTGGCCCAGCATCGCGCCGAGCAGCAAGCCATCTTCCAGCGCGAGCGCGCCCCCTTGCGCCAGGTGCGGCAGCATGGGGTGGGCCGCATCGCCGATCAGACCGATGCGGCCAAGGGACCACGTCGGCAGCCTCGCGAGCCGATAAAGCCCCCATTTGTGATAGTCGGCGGCGCGGCCGAGGACGTCGGTGAGCGAGTGATGAAACGCAGCAAGTGGCGCCACGGCAGCTTTGGCATCGATGCGGGACTCCAGCGCGGACGCCGACCACCGCTCGCGAACGATGATGACGACGGCCACCTCGCGGCCGGCGCGCACGGGATAGTGCACGACGTTGGCGCCGGCCCCGAGCCAAAGCCCGACGTGCGGCTGGGCTAGGGCGCCGGTGGCCGGCGCTGCCATGAGCGCACGCGCCGCTGTGGCGCCGGCGAACTGTGGCCGGGCAGAAGGACAAATCGTCTGGCGAACGGTGGACCACAACCCATCTGCGCCGACCAGCGCCGCTCCGGCTAGACGCTCCCCAGCCCTATCTTCGATCAACACGCCGCTGGGCTCTTGCCGCAGCGCTTTCAGCGCATAATCGGGGCGCAGCACAAGCTGTGGCTGTTCGGCCGCCGTGGCGAGGAGTGCCGCATGCAGGTCGCCGCGGTGCATGGTCCAGTAGGGGGCGCCGTGGCGTGCCGCAAACCAGCCCCCGAGCGGCAGCTGGGCTAGGCACCGGGCCGAACGGCCATCAAACACAAGCAGACTGGCCGGTTCACCGACCTTGGGACGCAGCCGTTCGGCAAGTCCCAGCCGTTCGAGAACTTTTACCCCGTTGGCTCCGAGCTGAATGCCCGCGCCTTCGGTCGCAAAGCTGGGCCGGCTCTCCAGCACGACGGCGCCGCGGCCGCGACGCGCAAGCGAGAGCGCCAGGGCCAGTCCGGCGATGCCCCCGCCGAGCACCAAGATGGGTCCCTCGTTTCCCAAGGGAAGCGACCGCGTACGCGCCTCAAGGTCCCCGCCGGTCGTCGCTGACGAGGCAGCCCGGCGGGTCGGATTGATCGGCCGCCAGCCGGGCATCGTGGATGTACAGGGTCGAACAATAGGGGCACAAAATCTGTGGGTCGGCCCCCATATCCAGAAAAACGTGGGGGTGGTCGTGCGGCGGTCGCGCCCCCATGCACTGGAATTCCCTGACGCCGATATAGATCTTTTCCACCCCCGCATCATTGGCAAGATGCGGAATGATCGAAACTGCCATGGGCGGCCCTGCTCAACGGATTAAGAACGCCCCAAATCTAGTTGCTCGCCGCCCCAGATGATAGGGGTTGGCAACGTCGCAGGGTGGTGGCCGAGGAGGAGCGAGCTGTGCAGGCCTTCGATTCGGACGGCGTTTGCATCCGCTTCATCGACGAGGGCGGCGGGGATCCCGTGCTGCTCGTGCATGGGTTCGCCTCGAGCGTGAGGTACAATTGGCTCGATCCTGGCTGGGTTAGCATGTTGCGACGCAACGGCTACCGCGTGATCGCCTATGACAACCGCGGACACGGTGAGAGCCAGAAGCTGTATGAGCCTCAAGCCTATGAGCCGTCGGCCATGATGGAGGACGCCCGGCGCCTGCTCGATCACCTCGGCATCGCGCGCGCCGACGTGATGGGCTACTCGATGGGTGCCCGCCTCACCGCATTCCTTGCCCTGGCGCACCCGCAACGCGTGCGCAGCGCCATCTTCGGCGGGCTCGGCAGCAACATGATCCGGCCGATGGCCGGCACCGGGCCCATCGCGCACGCGCTGGAGGCGGGCTCGATCGACGAGGTCGTCAATCCGACGGCGCGCACCTTCCGCGCCTTTGCCGAAAAGACCGGCAGCGACCTTAGGGCGCTCGCCGCCTGCATTCGCGGCTCACGCGAACCCATCAGTCGCGAGATGGTGGGCAAAATTGCCTGCCCAGTGCTGGTGGCGACCGGCACCGAGGACGTCATCGGCGGTGCGGCCGAAGAACTCGCCCAGCTCATCCCCGGCGCCCAAGCCTTGCCGATCCCACGCCGGGATCACATGCTGGCCGTGGGCGATCGCGTCTACAAGGATGGCGTGCTTGCCTTCCTGGCGCGACGACCCTAGCCGGCGCAACGACTGCGCGCTAATAGCCGCGCTCCCAATCGATCGCATTGCGTAACGGCCGGCCGTCGAGATAGGCGCGCAAATTTTCGCAGAATACGTCGATGGCGCCGTGCCGATCCTGATCGCTGACGTTGGAAATATGGGGCGTGATCACGACCCTGGGGTTGGACCAAAGCCGCGCCATCGGCGTGTGCTCGAACTCGCCCGTGTAGACGTCGAGGACGACGCCACGCAACCGGTCGCGCGCCAAGGCGTCGGCCAGGGCCTCCTCGTCGACGATCTCGCCGCGGGCGACATTGACCAGCACGCTATCAGCCTTCATGCGCGCGAAGCGCTCAGCGTTGAACAGATGGTTCGTTTCCGGCGTCCATTGACAACAGATGGCCACGACATCGCTTTCGGCCAGGAAGCCATCAAGGTCGTCGGGCCCACCGATGCTGCTAAAGCCGGGCGGCAAGGCCGCGGCGGCGGGCGTGCGACGGGTGCCGACGACGCGCATGCCCAGCGCGGCACACAGCCTGCCCACCTCCAGCCCAATGCCGCCGGCGCCGACGATGCACGCGGTCTTGCCTTCGAGCAGCAGCGGGCGATAGGCGCGATGGCTGAAGGCACCGGCGTCGCGATCAATCGTCGCCCGGTCGAGGCCCTTGGCAAAATGCAGGATGCCGGCCAGCGCGTACTCGGCCATGGCCAGCGTGTTTCCGGCCCCGCGCGAGGTCGTGGTGAGCACGTCGCTGCCCCACAAGTCGCCCAGCATCAGGTTGCTGGCGCCGGCGGGCCGCTGGTGAAACCACTTGAGCTTTGGCGCGCGGGCACGCAGGTCGCGCGGAAACGGCCAACCACCCAGAATCACCTCCGCTTCGGCGAGAAGGCGGTCGCGTTCCTCGCGGCTGCCCGCACCCACGGCGCCCGGGGGCAAGTAACGCGCCGAGGTAAAGGGCGGCCACGTCTCGCGAATTTCTCCATCGTACCAGCCGCCGGCGTCGATAAGGCTAACGGCTGGATCGACCGCCTCGATCTGCCGACCTTCCTCGGCGCTGATGCGCTGGATGCTCAAGACATTGATGTGACGCATGGACGCTCCTGGCCGTCGCGGGCTTCTGCGGAGCGGCATCATCGACTTGCGAACGCCGCGTGGTCGAGCACTTTTTTTGGGCCGGCGGCCGCTTAGGCGGCGCGGCCCAAGCCGGCGCTTCCCTGTGCACTTTTTTTGAGCCTTAGGCGCGCAGCGCGAAGGCCGGCACCGTGCGCACGCCCTGCGGCGCCCGCGGATCGACCTGGAAGTCGATGATCCACCCCAGCTTCCTGCGCGCCCGAATATTTATGCGCGGCCGCCAGAGCCAGCCGCGCATAAAGCCCAAGGCCGCTTTCCGGCCGGGGCAAGCGCTCGAGTCCTAGCACTCGGCGCAGAACTCCGTTGGCATAGTTGACCGCATAGGCGTTGCGCAGCTCGCGCGTCATATGTTCGGTCGCGAACGAGACATTGAGGCAATCTTGATTAACGATCCGATGCGGACAGTTGAGCGGCCAATGCAGCATGCGGCCAGGTTCGAGCTCGATGACGTCGGCGTGCGCATCAAACCAGGGTTCGTAGTCGAGCGAGATTTCGTGCGCCTCACCCAAAACGATCTTCTCGAGCCTGGCCTGCGGCAGGAACGGCGGCGTGTTAGGATAGACATAGACGCGTTTGCGCCCGCGCACCTGCCAGAGCGTCTGTCCGGGGACGTCGGCGTGGTAGTAGACCTGGACCTTGGGCGAGGAGATCAGAATCGACATCTTGTGTTTGAACGACTTGAAGCCCTCGACCCGCACGGCGAGCTCAGCGTAGATCGCGCGCAGGACCTCGCCGTAGCGGCCGTCGAGCCGGTGCGGCTGTTGCTGAAGGATCCAGATGTGCCCGTTGCGGACGGCTTCGAGCGCCTCCGCCCCGCTGAGGCCCTCCAGCGTGCCTTCGCGCCGCGTGTTGGGATCGTGGCTCGTCACGTCCATGGTGTTGACGTGGTAGGCCTGCGCCGGGGTTCGCTCGATCAGACTGGCGAGCGCGGCATCGCCGAACAAGCCATCGGCCGCGTCGTAGCGATGGCCGAGGTTCACGGTGTGCCGGCCGAACAGATCGGCATGGTGCGGGGCGGTTCACTTCGGCACAGTGCAAGGGGTGCTGCTGGAGCTGTGCACGAACCACGCCAAACCGCGACGGCCCGCCGGCGGCCACGCCTTAACGCTGAGCCCGAAAGCTTCCGCAGCCAAGCCCCCAGCTCAGTGGTTGGGCGCCCGTGCCTTTGCTGCCGGCACCTCAGCTATCGGTGCCGAGGCCGACGGCGCGGCGCGCGTTCTCGACCTGCACGCAGTCCTGCGCCGTGATGCCGGCCACAGCGCCCGCCAGATCCGAACACGCCGACACGAAGGAATCGGCCGCATGCACCAGGCTCGAGGTGGCATTGAGCTTGGTGGTCAAGGCTCGGTAGGCGATGCGCGCCAGCTTCTGGCGGCCGATCCCGGTGACCGTCTGGCCCTTGTGCTCGCCACCCTCAGAGATCAAATAGGCGAGCTTGTTGAGGACGCCGCTGTTGAAGTGCACGCAACCGTTCAAGTAGTCCCAGGTCGTGTCGCACAGGGCATCGGTGCGCGCGACATACTCGGAATAGTGGTCGGGCTGGCCTCGGTTCGTCACCGAAAACGGCTGGCTCTTGTTGAACAGCGATACACTTCCCTGGGCCTTCAAATGCGGCTCGGCCATGCTGCGCATTGGGCTTGCCTCCGAATAGCCCGGCAGGCTTTCGCCAATGGCCCAATTGCCGGCGCCGTCCCGCGCCTGAAACTCGATCAGGGTGCCGAAAATGTCGGCCAGCGCCTCGTTCACTGCACCCGATTCGTCGGCGTACACGAGGTCGGCTTCGTGGGCGATGATGCCGTGCGTCACCTCGTGACCGACGACATCGAGCGCGCCGGCGAAGCCAGGCCCGTAGACCATGACGTTGGCCTTGGGGCAATTCACACTCTGATCCTTGCACCAGCGCGCATTCTGCTCGCTGCTGTAGCGCACGTAGGACTCGAGCGGCATGTTCGCCTTGGCGCCCGCCGCCTCCAGGCCGCTGCGACCGAGCACGATATAAAAGAAGTCGCGCACGAAGCCGGTATTCTGAAAAGCACGCATGGCGTCCGTCGGTACCAGGTCGACGCGCTCGTTGGTCTCCTCGTCCAGCACCTTCTGCCCGGGGAACACGTTGTTGCTGGACAGATCATAGACCCGCCGCACCATGACCGAGGGATGGTCGCGGTAGAAAAACAGCACATTGCGGTTCTCGGCATCGACGAATACGCGCAAGGAGTCGACGGACACCAGCCAGGTGAGGCGCAACGGGCCGGAGTTGGCGCCGCGCGCGCGCAGCAGTGCCGGGTCGAAGATCGTCAGCTCCGACTTGGGCTGGATGCTATCGAGGCTGGAAAACAGCCGATCGAGGCCGGGATCGCGCGCGCGTTTGGATAACAGGTCGCGCACGTGGGCGCGCGCGACCGTGGCGGCTTCGTCGGCAGTGATGCTGGGCGTCGTGCTACTGATGGCAACGGTCGAGTAGCTGGCCGTAATGTCGGTCACCGCCAGGGCCGGGTTGACGACATACTTGGCCGATGAACCGAATACGGGAATGCCATTGAGACGCTGCGTGACGTGGGCAACACTTTGTCCCTTGATATCGGGGTCGCGGCGGACCTGGGTGACGACCTTGCGCTCCTGCGCGTTGCCCTGGGGAAAGGCCGAGCGGATTTGGCTGGTGGCCATGAAGGCCTCGACCGCGCGGCGCACGTCGTCTTCGCTGGGCTCGCCGCCGAGGCTCCGCGTCGCCGTGAGCGCGACGGAGGGATCGGGCCTCGGCGTCAGACCTTTGATCGCGGTCGGCAGTCCGGTGCTACGATCCACCTCGACGCTGATGCTTTGATTGGTTTTGCGCAGCTCGTCGACCGCCCGGTTGACTTCGCCGCGTACGTCCTGGGCAGTGGCGCTCGGTATTGGGCTCAGCACGCCGAGGGTCAGCATGCTGACGGCGACGGCGACCACGAGGCCGGTGAATGGCACTGACACACGCATTGCCCGCATTCTCCTCTTGGCCAACTAAGGTTGCTAGTGGCAGGCCAGCGTCGCCAGCGAGCCCGTGATCGGACCGGTCGCCTCGTTGCGCTGTCCCGCCGGGACGCTGGCGACAAGGGCGGTGCCGCCTTGCGCCGCGCGCCATTGCGCAATCAGCTGCTCGAGCCCAACCTCGTTCATGGCCGCCTTGAAGGCCTTGATGTTGTCGGTCCAGCCCGCCTCGAGCATCTCAAGGTCGGTGCGGGCCACGGCGGTTGCGGCCTGGGCCGGCGCCTCCAAATACAGGGCCTTGCCGGCGCCGACGAAATCAATCAACGGCCAGCAACCCTCGCTTTCGTTCACGTCGCCGTCGCCGTTGAGGTCGATTGGAACCGGCGTGCCGTTGCGCTTGGCGTCCTCGAGGATGAGGAGGTGGGCCTTGAGGATTTCGAGATCGGCGCTGTCCACTTTGCCGTCGCCATTGAGGTCGACCAGGTACTTGATGTTGTCCTTGGACAGTTTGAGGACGGCGGCGAGGGCATCGGCGCGTGGCGTCCCAGCTTCGGGGCCGGGCACCGCCGAGCTGCGGATGATTTCGGCAATCTCGGCGGGTGACTTCTTCGGATCAAGTTCAAACAGGATGGCCGCGAGCGCGGTAACGTGCGGGGTTGCCTGCGAGGTGCCGCTGCACAACCCGTAGGCATCGCTGACGCCCGCCAGCGTACTCATGATGTCGACACCTGGCGCGGCGACGTGGCCACCGGAATTGGAAAACGAGGCGCGCTTGCCATCGCGGCCCAGGGCCTCGACAATCAGAATATTGCTGGACTTCTGGTAGGTCGGCGATTCGTGCGTGGCCGCAAAACCGAAAGGACTGGCAAATTCCGCCCAATGCGGCGTGGCAAGACCGTCCGAATCATTGCCGGCGGCGGCCACAATCAAAATGCTGTCCTTGTATTTGGCGGCCAGGCGCTGCACCGAGCGCGCGCTGTTGAAGATGTGCGCCTTGACGTTTTCGTCCTCCTCGGGGTCCTTGCCGAACTCGAAGCCGAGGGCAGACCAGTTGTAGCCCAGACTGGCGTTGACGATCCGCTTCTCGCCGGGTTTGAGCGGATACTGATCCATGAAATCGATGAGCGAATCGACCGCGCCGCTGAACAGCATGGCCCGCTGGATCAACTGGTTGGTTAGGCCGAGATTGGAGCCCTCCAGCCACACCTCGCTGCTGACCGGGATGGCATCGATCTTGGAGTCGGGCACCATTCCGTCGATGCCGCGTCCCTTGCCAAACAGGGC
>Ga0070695_100002839_pt1 | contig 10070 bp, 10 predicted proteins | sample KBSK1252metaG_FD_65471 | JGI IMG/M metagenome (GOLD analysis project Ga0070695, IMG submission 65471) | Corn, switchgrass and miscanthus rhizosphere microbial communities from Kellogg Biological Station, Michigan, USA - KBS K1-25-2 metaG | ecosystem: Host-associated > Plants > Roots >... | reverse complement strand
GCATTCCACGGGCGCTCGCTCGCTACGCTTTCCGCTACCGGCAGCCGCAAGGTGCAAGCGGGCTTCGAGCCGCTCGTCTCGGGCTTCGTGCGTGTGCCGCTCAACGACCTCGAAGCGGTGCGCCACGTTGCCGAGCACAACAAGAACGTCGTCGCGGTCTTCATCGAGCCGATCCAGGGCGAAGGCGGCATCAACGTCTCGCGCCTCGAATACCTGCGCGGGCTCTACGAGCTTTGCCAGCGCAAGCAGTGGCTGTTCATGTCGGACGAGGTGCAATGCGGCCTCGGCCGCACCGGCAAATGGTTCGTCTACCAGCATGCGGGCTTCATGCCCGATGTCGTGCCGCTCGCCAAGGGACTCGGGTCCGGCGTGCCGGTCGGCGCTTGCGTGGTCGGCGGCCGCGCGCGCGGTGTGTTCAAGCCCGGCAACCACGGTACGACTTTCGGCGGCAATCCATTGGCGATGACCGCGGTGCGCACGACGATCGATACCATCAAGGAGGAGGGCCTGCTCGCCAACGCCGAGCGCGTCGGCGCGGTGATCCGCAACGGCCTCGCGGCCGCCGTCGGCGGCGCCGGGGTGAGCGAGGTGCGCGGCATGGGACTCATGATCGGCATGGAGCTCGATCGGCCGTGCGGCGACCTCGTGCGCGAGGCGCTCGCCGTCGGCCTGGTCATCAACGTCACGGCGGACAACGTGGTGCGGATGCTGCCGCCGCTCGTGATGAGCGAAGCGGAAGGCCGCATGGTGGTGGAGCGGCTCGCGCCGCTCGTCAAGCGCTTCCTGGAGAAGCGCGTCGCGGCCTAAGTGGCGCAGCCGAAGGCGCCGGTAAGGCATTTCCTGCAGTTCAAGGACTTCTCGCGCGCGGAGCACGAGCACCTCTTCGCGCGGACCCAGGCGATCAAGGACAAGTTCAAGCGCTACCAGCGCTACTGGCCGCTCGAAGACCGGACGCTGGCGATGATCTTCGAGAAGCCCTCGACGCGCACGCGCATGTCCTTCGAGTCGGGCATGCACCAGCTCGGCGGCGCGGCGATCTATCTCTACACGCGCGACTCGCAGCTCGGCCGCGGCGAGCCGGTCGAGGACGCCGCGCAGGTCATCTCGCGCATGTGCGACATCATCATGGTGCGCACCTTCGAGCAGGACATCATCGAGCGCTTCGCGCGCAATTCGCGCGTGCCGGTGATCAATGGGCTGACGGACGAATACCACCCCTGCCAGATCCTCGCCGACCTCTATACGTACATCGAGCACCGCGGCGCGCTCCGCGGCCGCACGGTGGCCTGGATCGGCGACTCGAACAACGTCTGCAATACCTGGCTGCACGCGGCGGCGATCTTCGACTTCAAGCTGAATATTTCCACGCCGCCGGGCTACGAGGTCGAGCCCGAGCGCCTCAACCGCAACGCCGAGACCCACGCCGATCCGATGGCCGCGGCGCGCGGCGCGCACCTGGTGACGACCGACGTTTGGACCTCGATGGGCTTCGAGGCCGAGAACGAGGAGCGAAAGCGCGCCTTCCAGGACTGGCAGGTCGACGCCGAGATGATGAAGGCGGCGGCGAAGGACGCCCTCTTCATGCACTGCCTGCCTGCGCACCGCGGCGAGGAGGTCGCGGCCGAGGTGATCGACGGCCCGCAGAGCGTCGTCTGGGACGAGGCGGAAAACCGCCTGCACACGCAGAAGGCGCTGCTCGAATTCCTGCTCCTCGGCAAAGTGCAGACCTGATGCTGCTCGGTTTCGGGATTAAGCTCGCCGTCGGCAGGTAAACCACCAAGGGGGACCGCATGATGCGAGTGCATCGCTGGATTTCCTGGCTGCTCTTCCTCATCGCACCCTTCGCGCTCGCGCAGACCGAGCCGGAGGTTCGCAAAGGCATCGAATACGCGACGCACGACGGCATGCGGCTCACGGGTGACCTTTACCTGCCCAAGACCGCAGGCGCCCATCCCGCGATCGTCGCCATCCACGGCGGCGGCTGGCAGGCCGGCGGTCCGTTTGGGTATCAATACTGGGGCCCGTATCTGGCGGCCCGCGGCTACGGCGTCTTCGCCATCGGCTACCGGCTGTCCAAGCCCGGTCAGAAAACCTACCCCGAGGCGCTGCACGATGTGCGCGCTGCCATCCAGTTCCTGAAGGGGCAAGCGGGCGAGCTGCGCATCAACCCGGATCGCATCGGGGTGATGGGCGATTCGGCGGGTGGCCATCTCGCCGCGCTCGTCGCGCTCGCCGGTGACAATCCGGCCTTCGCTGGCGCCTACAAGAGCGACCCGTACAGCGGCCAAAGCACCAAGGTGAAGGTGGCGATTCCGATCTACGGCGTGTTCGACATGTATCAGCAGTGGCTGCACGATCTCGAGCACCGGCCGCGCGACTCGATCGTCGAGAAATTCCTCGGCGTGAGCGCGATCGACGACAAGCGCCCCTACTTCGACGCCTCGCCGCTCTCCTACGTCTCGGCGAAGAACAACGCCACCTCGTTCCTGGTCGTCTGGGGCACGCGCGACGACATCGTCGAGCGCACCACCCAGTCGGAGGCGTTCCTGTTAGCGCTGAAGCAAGCGGGCTACTTCGTGCGGCCGGTGCCGGTTGAAGGCGCGCCGCACTTCTGGGTCTGGGACCCGGTGGACGACACCAATCCCAACGGCTTCCTTGCGCCGAAGCTGCTGCGTTTCCTCGCGCAGCGCCTTTAGCGCGGCTTTTTCTTTTCCGGGCCGAGGAGCGGCACGCCGCCGGCCGCGGAATCGCCGAGCAGGCCGGCCTCGCCGTAGAGCCTCAGCTTGTCGCGCGTGTCGCTGATGTCGAGATCGCGCATCGTCAGCTGCCCGATGCGGTCGCCCGGGGTGAAGAACTGCTTGCCCTTTTCCATCGTCAGGCGCTCGGGCTGGTACGTGAGGTTCGGACTGCGCGTATCGACGATCGAGTAGTCGTTGCCACGCCGCAGCTCGAGCGTCACCTCGCCGGTGACTGCGCTTGCCACCCAGCGCTGTGCGCTCTCGCGCAGCATCATCGCTTGCGGATCGAACCAGCGTCCTTGGTAGAGCAGCCGCCCGAGCCGGCGGCCGTTCAGCCGGTACTGCTCGACGGTGTCCTCGTTGTGGATGCCGGTGACCAGGCGCTCGTAGGCGATGTGCAGCAGCGCCATGCCCGGCGCTTCGTAGATGCCGCGGCTTTTCGCCTCGATGATGCGGTTCTCGATCTGGTCCGACATGCCGAGCCCGTGGCGACCGCCGATGGCGTTCGCTTCGCTGAAGAGCGCCACTGCGTCCTTGAAGCGCTGCCCATTGAGCGCCGCCGGCCGGCCGTCCTCGAAGCGCACGCTGACGCGCTCTGGTTTGATCGCCACGTCCTCGCGCCAGAAGGCGATTCCCATGATCGGCTTGACGATGGCGATGCCCTTGTCGAGGAACTCGAGGTCCTTCGCCTCGTGCGTCGCGCCGAGGATGTTGGAATCGGTGGAGTACGCCTTGTCGGTGCTCATCTTGTACTCGAGGCCGGCGCCGGCGAGATATTCGGACATCTCTTTGCGACCACCGAGCTCGTCGATGAAGCGCTGGTCGAGCCAGGGCTTGTAGATGCGCAACGCCGGGTTCGCCAGCAGCCCGTAGCGGTAGAAGCGCTCGATATCGTTGCCTTTGTAGGTGCTGCCGTCGCTCCAGATGTCGACGCCGTCCTCGCGCATGGCGACGACCAGCATGGTGCCGGTGACGGCACGGCCGAGCGGCGTGGTGTTGTAGTAGATCGCGCCGGCCGTCGAGATGTGGAAAGCCCCGCACTGGATGGCGGCGATGCCCTCGGCGACGAGCTGCGGCCGGCACTCGACGAGCCGCGCCTTCTCGGCGCCGTAGCCGAGCGCCTTGCGCGGGATCGCATCGTAGTCCGACTCGTCCGGCTGCCCGAGATTCGCGGTATACGCGTACGGGATCGCGCCATTGGCGCGCATCCAATGCACCGCCGCGCTCGTGTCGAGGCCGCCCGAGAAGGCGATGCCGACCTTCTCTCCCGTGGGCAGCTTGCTCAGGATCTTCGCCAAACCCTCGCCTCCGCCAAAAAGCAATCATAATCCGCCGCGTGCGCATTCTGGCCGCTCTCCTTCTTTGCGCGACGCATGCCGTCGCCGCGCCATTCGCGGTGCAGGTGGGCGATGCACGCCTCGCGCTCGACACGCCGCCCGGTTTCGCCGACGTGCAGGCGACGGGGTCGCCGCGGCTTTTTGAGCTCGCCGAGTCGCTCACCTCGCCTTCGAACCGCATCCTGCTCTTCGCGCTCGAAGACGCCGATGTGCGCCGCTTCAGCCTCGGCGATTCGCTCGAGCTGCGCCGCTACGTGATCGTGGTGACGCCGAAAAATCTCGAGGACGCGCGCACCACGCTCGCGGCCTTCCACGCGCTGGTCGCCGACTCGCTGCGCGAGCTTGGCAAGCCCGCGCCGCCGTCGGTGGAAGTGCGCCAATACCTTGATGCCCAGCCGCGCGGGCGGCCGGGACTGCTGGCCGAGCTGCGCAAGGACCAGGACGTGACGGCGGTGCTGCAGGGCGCGCGGCTGCCCGATGCGCCGCGCTCGCGCGAGGCGCGCTACCTGCTCTCGTCGATGACGCTGATGCTCCTGCGCGGCAAGCCGCTCAACCTCGCGATCTACACCAGCTACGCCGGCGATGCCGACCTCGAATGGATCCGCGGCACCACGCTGCGCTGGATCGAGGAGCTGCAGCGGTTGAACCTGCGTTGAGGAGTCACTCATGCCTTCGTTCGACATCGTCTCGCAAGTCGACGGCCAGGAAGTGAAGAACGCCGTCGAGCAGACCAACAAAGAGATCACCAATCGCTTTGATTTCAAAGGCTCGGACGCACGCGTGGAGCAGAACGAGCTCTTGCTGACGGTCTACGCCGACGACGAATTCAAGCTCGGCCAGGTGATCGACGTGCTGCGCGCGCGCCTCGCGAAGCGCAATGTCGATGTGCGCTCGCTCGAGCCCGGCGCGATCGAGAAGATCTCCGGCGACAAGGTGAAGCGGCCGATCACGGTAAAAGTCGGCGTGCCGCAGGAAAAAGGCAAGCAGATCCAGAAGCTCGTCAAGGATTCCAAGCTGAAGGTCAGCGCGTCGATCCAGGGCGACGCAGTGCGCGTGTCAGGCGGGAAGAAAGACGATCTGCAGGCGGCGATTCAACTGGTGAAAAAGTCGGTGACCGAGCTGCCGCTCCAGTTCATCAACTTCCGCGATTAGGCACGCGGCGCCCCTGCGTCAGCCGCGCGGGAGCCCGTCCGTCCAGCGGTCGTAGATGCGGTTCGCCACCTCGTGGAGCGCCGCAAGGCGCGGCGTGAGGTCACGCGTGATCTCGTCGGGCCCCTGCACCGCGGCGCTCTTGCGGCTGGCGGCAATTTCGTCCGCTCCGCTCGCGAGCCAGCTCGCCACGAGCGCCTCGGTCATCTCGACATGGCATTGCATGGCGAAATGCTTGCCGAGGGCGAACCCCTGGTTCGCGCAGTGCGGATTCTCCATCACCCGCGTCGCCCCTGGCGGAATCGTGAAGGTTTCGCCGTGCCAATGAAACGACAGGAACGCCTGCACATCGCCGAGCCATTCGCGCGCCACTTCGTTGTCCGCGACGCGCACCTCGCCCCAGCCGATTTCCTTGACCGGCGCGGCGCTCACCTTGCCGCCGAGCGCCTTGGAGATGAGCTGCCCGCCCAGGCAATGGCCGAGGAGCGGCACGTCCTTCCTCACCGCGTCGCGCGCGAGCTCGAGCGTCGGCGCGATCCACGGCAGGTCATCGTTCACGCTCATCGGCCCGCCCATGAACACGAGGCCTGAGTATTTGCGGGCATCGCGCGGCACGCGTTCCCCGGCATCGAGCTCGACCAGCTGCCACGGAATCGAGCGGCGCTCGAGATAGGTGGCAAAATATCCTGGCCCTTCGGTCGGAGAAGCTCTAAAAATTGCGACCGGTTTCATCGATGCGCCATTTTATTTGCCTTTCGCTCCTGGTCAGCGCAGCGGCGATCGCCGCGAGCGACGATATCGCGCTGATTGGCGTGATCGGCGACAAGGCGGCGGTGCTGGCGATCGCCGGCGGCGAGCCCAAGACCGTGAAGGTCGGGCACACCTGGAGCGGCGTGACGGTCATCGCCGTGACACGCGAGCATGCGACGGTCGAGATGGACGGCAAGCGTCGCGAGCTGACCCTCGGCCAGCACTACCGCAGCACCGAGGCGCTCGCCTCGAGCCGCGAGAGCGTCACGCTGGCGGCGGACCCGCGCGGCCACTTCTTCGCCGAAGCCGCGGTCAACAACATCCCGATGCGCTTCGTTGTCGATACGGGTGCCTCGGCGGTCGTGCTCTCGGCCGCGGACGCCTCACGCCTTGGCATTGACTGGCGCAAAGGTGCACGCCGCACGATGCAGACCGCCAACGGCACGACCGCCGGCTACCTCGTCAAGCTGGACAAGGTGCGCGTCGGCGGTATCGAGTTGCACGATGTCGACGGGGTCGTGGTCGAGCAGGGCATGGGAGTCGGGCTGCTCGGCATGAGCTTCCTCAACCGCCTCGACATGCGCCGGGACGGCGACACGATGACGCTTATCCGCCGCTTTTAGGCACGAGCGGCACGAAGCGCACCGGAAGCACGTCGCGCTCGTCGTAGCCGCCGTCGGCGCGCTTCGTCACGAGCTTCAGGTGCTGCACCCAGCCGTCGCCGCCCACCGGAATCACCATGCGCCCGCCTGGCTTCAGTTGCGCCACCAGCGCAGGCGGGATCCTCGGTGCAGCGGCCGTCACCACGATGCCGTCGAATGGCGCTTTCTCAGGCCAGCCGGCATAGCCGTCGCCGATGCGCGCCTCCACGTTGCGATAGCCGAGCTGCGCCAGGCGAGCGGCGGCGGTGCGCCCGAGCTCTTCGATGAGCTCGATGGTGTACACCTGCTTCACGATCTCGGCGAGCATCGCCGCCTGGTAGCCGGACCCGCTGCCCACCTCCAGCACCACGTGCTCAGGCTGCGGCTGCAGGAGATCCGTAGAGAGCGCGACGATGTAGGGTTGCGAGATGGTCTGGCCGTTGCCGATCGACAGCGGCTGGTTGCGGTATGCAAGGTCTCTCTGGCCGGCCGGAACGAAGCGCTCGCGCGGCACTTTGGCGAGCGCCTGGCGCACCGGCGCTGACATGCGTGCAAGACCGGTCTGCGGCTGCGTCTCGGCGTACATCGCATCGACCTCGGCCACCAGACGCTCGCGTTGCCCGGCGTAATCCTGGCCGTTCGCTTGCGCTCCCATGAAGAACCCCGAGATGAGGCTCACGCCGAAGGCGGCTGCTAGCGGGCGCGTTTGTCTTTCTCGATCAGCGCGTAGGCGCTGTGATTGTGGATCGACTCGAAGTTCTCCGACTCGACCACGTAGGCCTCGACGCGCTCATCGAGGTTCAGCACCGCCGCGACGTCGCGCACCAGGTCCTCGACGAATTTCGGATTGTCGTAGGCGCGCTCGGTAACGTATTTCTCGTCGGGCCGCTTGAGCAATCCGTAGAGCTCGCTCGACGCCTGCTTCTCGACCAGATCGACGATTTCCTCGATCCAGACGAACTCGCTGGTGCGTGCGCTCACGGTGACGTGCGAGCGCTGGTTGTGCGCGCCGCGATCGGAGATCTTCTTCGAGCAGGGACACAGGCTCGTCACCGGCACGAGCACCTTCATGGTGAAGCGCTGGCGGCCTTTGCGGATTTCGCCGGTGAAGGTGACCTCGTAGTCCATGAGGCTACGCACACCGGAGACCGGCGCCTTCTTCTCGACGAAGTAGGGAAACGACATCTCGATCTTGCCTTCCTGCGCCTCGAGCTTCTCCACCATCTCGCGCAGCATCAGCTGGAAGGTCTCGACGGTGATCTCGCGCTCGCGCGCCTCCAGGATCTCGACGAAGCGCGACATGTGGGTGCCTTTGAAATGGTGCGGCAGTCCCACGTACATATTGAAGAGCGCGATGGTGTGCTGCACGCCGCCCGAGCGCTCCATGATGCGCACCGGATGTCGGATCGCCTTGATGCCGACCTGATCGATGGCGAGCTTGCGCGAATCCGGGCTCGCCTGGACGTCCGGGATGTTGTGCAGATCGCGGGCTTTCATAAGCACGATTTTAGCATCCCGACTAATTTAGTCGGACATTCCGGAAATTGCGTTTGAAATGGCCGCGTGTATGCCTGCGGCGTCGAGGCCGACGGAGGCCAGCAATCGCGCGGGATCGCCATGGTCGATGAAACGATCGGGCAGGCCGAGCACCAGCACGCGCTTTTCGATGCCCGCCGCAGCCAACGCTTCGCAAACTGCACTGCCGGCGCCGCCCATGATCTGATGTTCTTCCACGGTGACGATTAGAGGGTGCGTCGCGGCGAGTTGTTTCACGAGCTCGACGTCGAGCGGCTTCACGAAGCGCATGTTGGCGACCGTCGCGTCGAGCGACTGCGCCGCCTCGAGCGCGGGCTTCAGCATCGCGCCGAAGGCGAGGATGGCAATGCGTTTGCCTTGGCGCCGGATTTCTCCCTTGCCGACGGCAATGGCCACCAGGTCTCTACCCGGCTCGCCGAGCGCCACGCCGCGCGGATAGCGCACCGCTGCTGGCGAGCCGAGCCGCAATCCGGTCGTCAGCATCTGCCGGCATTCCGCCGCATCAGCAGGCGCCATCACCGTCAGGTTGGGCAGCGTGCGCAAATAGGCGAAGTCGAACGCGCCGTTGTGGGTCTGGCCATCGCCGCCGACAAGCCCGCCGCGATCGAGCGCAAAAAGCACCGGCAGGTTCTGGATCGCCACGTCGTGGATCAGCTGGTCGTAGCCGCGCTGAAGAAACGTCGAGTAGATCGCCACCACCGGCTTCATGCCTTCGCACGCGAGACCGGCGGCGAATGTCACCGCGTGCTGCTCGGCGATGCCGACATCGAAGTAACGCTCGGGGAAGCGCTCGGAATATTCGACCATCCCCGAGCCTTCGCGCATCGCCGGTGTGATGGCGACAAGCCGCGACTCGCGCTCGGCCATGTCGCACAGCCACTGGCCGAAGACTTGCGAATAGGTCGGCCGCGCCGCCACGGATTTGGGCAAACCTTCCGCAGGATTGAACTTGCCGGGGCCGTGATACGCGATCGGATCGTCTTCCGCCAGCTTGTAGCCCTGGCCCTTGCGCGTCACCACGTGCAGAAACTGCGGACCTTTCAGCTTTTTAATGTTGGTCAGCGTCGGCACCAGGGCATCCAGATCGTGGCCATCGATCGGCCCGATGTAATTGAAGCCGAACTCTTCGAACAGCGTCGACGGCGTGACCATGCCCTTCACATGCTCTTCCGCGCGCCGCGCGAACTCCCAGACGCCGACGCGCTTCAGCAGATGCTCGCTCGCGCGGCGGGCGCTCGAGTACACGCGCCCGGACAGCAACCGCGCCAGGTAATTGGTGAGCGCGCCCACCGGCCGCGAGATCGACATCTCGTTGTCGTTCAGGATCACGAGCAGATCGACGTCCATCGCGCCGGCGTTGTTCATCGCCTCGTACGCCATGCCGGCGGACATCGCGCCGTCGCCGATCACGGCGATGCAGTGCCGCTTCTCATCCTTCGCCTTGGCCGCGACGGCCATGCCGAGGGCTGCCGAGATCGAGGTCGACGAGTGGGCGGTGCCAAAGGTGTCGTACTTCGATTCCGAGCGGCGCGGAAAGCCGGAAATGCCGTCGATCATGCGCAGCCGCGCCATCGCCTCGCGGCGCCCGGTGAGGATCTTGTGCGGATAGGTCTGGTGGCCGACATCCCAGACGATGCGATCTTCCGGCGTATCGAATACGTAGTGCAGCGCGATGGTGAGCTCCACCGTGCCGAGATTGGAGGAGAGATGGCCGCCGGTCTTCGATACCGATTCGAGCACGAAGGCGCGCAGCTCGTCGGCGAGCTGCGGCAGCTGGCGCCGCTCGAGGGTACGCAGCTGCGACGGATCGTCGATCGTCTTCAGCAGCTCGTACATCGCGGGATTGTAGCCAGCCGCCCCCAGCTCTTCGGTAATCGTCGCCATGGAACCTAGAATTTTCGCAGAACCACGAAGTCGGC
>Ga0070695_100002837_pt1 | contig 10074 bp, 9 predicted proteins | sample KBSK1252metaG_FD_65471 | JGI IMG/M metagenome (GOLD analysis project Ga0070695, IMG submission 65471) | Corn, switchgrass and miscanthus rhizosphere microbial communities from Kellogg Biological Station, Michigan, USA - KBS K1-25-2 metaG | ecosystem: Host-associated > Plants > Roots >... | reverse complement strand
TCGTTTCCACCCATGCGGGCCAAGGCCGCATAACACGTTGCAAGTCCCAGCCGGCAAATCGGCTCCCCTCGACGCGTCCGGCAAGATCGCGCGCGCAGGCAAAACGGGGTCCGATCCCCCGGCGGCCATCCCACCTGGCTTGAGCCTGCGGGACGACGATGAGCAGGTGGCCGAACCATTGTTCCGCACCGGCAATCAAACAAGTTCCATTCACCGCCCCTAGCGCGGTGCTGGTAAGGCGCGAGGCGATCAATCCGGGAAGATGAGAACCGTCGGCGGCTAAGCCTGTGCCCTGATGGCAACGCCTCGGCCAGCGAAGAATTTGTCGAAGGTCGAAACCGGAACAGCGGCGTATTCCTGCGAACTTACAGTATGACCAGAGGGATTGTGGAAGACGATGTGATCCGACGTCGCTTCGAGCACCAAAACGAGATGTCCGCCCTTCATCGGCGGTTGCCTTTCCGGCCATCGGATCGAGTGGTGAACGGAAGCAATGAAGAACTCGGCTTGCCGAAGCACGCCGGCAAGGCCACACGCACTGATCCCTGTCACGATCTCTGCATCGATGCGGAACGCCTCCCTAACGAACGTAACGAAGGGCGCGTAGATAAGGCCCTTGATCTGCCCAGCGGCATTGACGCTATAACCGCCATATTCCGTACATTTCCGGGCCAATTCCAGCATGGGTATCGCGCGGCCCGTGCGGGCAGCAAGGATCATCTTCAAGCAGGCCATGCCACAAAGATTGCTCGCCCACCGGACATACTCGTCCATGGTCTTGGCACCCGATGATGCCCATTGTGGATCTTCGGCGAGCGCGGCGGCGGCACCACGCGTGAGAACATCGCTAGTAAGTTCGCGACTCTCCCATTGACTGAAGTAGGGTACGTGCCTTGCGCAGTCCGTCATCGGCCACTCCGGATCGGACGATGCCCTTGTTCCCGCTCGTAACTATTGGTCAAATAGCGCAGTTGTATCCTGACGCACCGGCAGGCCCCCCAATGATCGCCCGCACACCCGCACCCGAATAGTCTCCACATGGCCTCTCTCTATCACGTCAGGCGCCTATGGCAGGGGAAGGAGCGAACCGCGGTAGCTCACAAACATACATTGAGGCATATAAGCTGATTGGCCTCGGTCAGATCGGGACAAGTCTTGAAGCGCACGCCGAACAGGAGCGCGGCACATGGTAGATCCGACTTTTGAGATTTTTGAGACAAATGGCATCCGCCTGCGCGTAGCGCTGGCCGGCAAGGGACCCCTTATCGTGCTGGTCCACGGCTGGCCCGAGAGCTGGTACTCCTGGCGCCACCAGATACCAGCATTGGCCGAGGCTGGGTATCGCGTGGCGGCACCGGACGTGCGTGGCTACGGCGGCAGCGACAAACCACATCCTGTTGAAGCTTATGCCATCAAAGAGATGTGTGCCGATATTGCCGGTCTGGTAACGGCGTTGGGTGAAACGCAAGCAATCCTAATCGGCCATGATTGGGGTGCACCTATCGTCTGGAATACGGCGCTCTTCCATCCAGACAAAGTGCGTGCCGTGGCCGGTCTTAGCGTGCCGCACACCGGTCGCGGGCCGGCGCCGCGCATCGAACTATTTCGGAGAATCCATAAAGGTCGCTTTTTTTATCAGCTCTACTTCCAAACCCCGGGCGTTGCCGAGGCAGAGCTGGAAGCGGATGTGCGCACCAGCTTGCGCAAGATCTACTATTGGGGGTCCGGTGAGGGAATAAAAGCCGGGCCTAGGCCCGACAAGCCGGCCGACGCACGCCTACTCGACGGTCTGCCCGATCCTGACCCCTTCCCGGGCTGGCTAACGGCCGCTGACCTCGACTACTACGTAGGAGAGTTTCAGCAGAGCGGCTTCCGCGGCCCGCTCAACCGCTACCGCACTGCCGAGCTCGATTTCGCGCAGCAGGCCGCGGTGGCTGACCAGCGCATCGAACAGCCTGCCGCCTTCATCGCGGGCAGTCTCGATCCTGTGTTGCGGTTTGTCCCGGGAGTCGACCTGGTCGAAATGATGCGCGATCGGGTCAGCGATCTGCGGCTGGTCAGGCTAGTCGATGGGGCCGGTCATTGGGTGCAGCAGGAACGTCCGGCCGAGGTCAACACCGCTCTGCTTGACTTTCTGGCCAAACTTTGAGGTCGCCAACTGGCACGAAGCAGCATTGTGGCTGTCGATCCTCGGCATGGCCGGAAGCTGAGGTCCCAGGAGCCCGCGGGCGAGGCGGCCATCGGCCCAGAGCGGAAGACGGGGAGCTCGGCCGCGCTGCTCGCGATGCCAACACTCTAGCCCGGAAAGCGCATGCGTCTTATGAGTTCTGCAAAGCGCGGGTCGAGGCAGTGCTCGATGCCACGCCTAAGGTTTTCCTTCGATCTTTGGTTCCACTCATGCCGCCCCTGAAGATAGGCGCGATACGCGTCGGCGTTTTTGGTTGGTTGCTCACCGAGGTCTCGCTTGCCCGGTTGAAAGCTCAAAACACCCGGCCTGCGTAGAGTGACTTCGGTCCCGTGCTGACTGGCGCCACAAACCGATAGCCGCGGGTAGGCACCGTCTCGATCATCGCGCTGCCCGTGCCTCCTCGGTCCAGGGCCTTGCGTAGACCTGAGATGTGGACGGTTAGGTTGACCTCCTCCACGAACGTCCCGGGCCACACCTCGCGTAATAGATCATCCTTGGTGACGAGATGGCCACTGCGGCGGATAAGGGCAACGAGAAGGTCGAAGGCCTTCGGGGTCAGGGGGACAGGTTGGCTGCCCGCACAGTAGCAGTCGTTCCTTCGGCGAAAGTGTGAACTCGCCAAACGTGAAAACCTCACCTTCGACGGCAGACATGGCAGCATCTTAGGAGATTTGCAGGAAAAATTTAAGGTGCCTCCAAGGACGGAAACCTCTCTTCGGTCAATCGTGCGGTCATCGACGGCAATGGGCGAAGCTGCCATTGGCTCGCACGCCGCTGTCGAACCACAGCAGTGAAAAGGAAAGGGAAGGGACATGTACAAAATAACACACAACGTGAACCAAGCTGATCGGTGGAGTCGGCCCTTTTCGAAGCACTTAAAGGCATCCGCTGCGCTGATGCTGATGTCATCAATAATCACATCTGCCGCGGCAGCGCCCGAAGACGAAGTGCGGGCGAACGTTCGACCGATTCATATCCGCCCAGAACGCGCACGACATCAAAACCGTGGAGGCATTGCTACTGGCCTCGCCAGAGTTCCTTTGGGTCACGCGCGGCACGGCTGTATGGGGGCAGGATGCGGCACTCAAGCGCTTTGCTGCTCTCTACGATGGCACGTGGATGCTTGAGCCGGAGACCTCCAAGTTGAAAATCGTTTTCCTGGGAAACAGAGTTGCGCACATACATGTTCCGATCGTCTTCAGTATCGGAGCACCTGGGCAATCAGCCCAGCAGACCCGATTCCTCATGAACCAGGTCGTGGTCAACACCCCGAACGGGTGGAGAGTAGCCACCATCCTGCCTATTCCCGCTCCTGCTCAATGACATTTGGGCTTGGGAAGAAAACTCGGCTGGCCAGCTTCCTCTCGATCGTCACAGAGTCGGCTTGTGGCACCATGCGCCAGTTCGGCGATTGGTCGATCACATGCCCGGAACCGAAGGAGCTGCGGACCCCGATTGAAGGTCTCAAGCGCAGATTGCCAGGGCTTCCCTTGAGCAGCGCCGCTAACCACGACTCGACGAGCCCAGCTCCTTCTCACACCCTCCCAGAACAACGCCCTACCTACTTCGGCTTATCCAATCCACCAGGCCAGCAATGCCCTCCGCCGATAATCCCCGTAGAGCCCGCTGAACCGCCGGCACCTCATCTCCCGCGATTTCGTGCCTTGGCGCTTTTCCGACGCCTGTCGTCAGCGCATCTGCATCCGGGTGTCATGCAGGCATCTAAAAACCTGCACAAAAGCAGCCACTGGTCGCGTCATGAACCGGAACCGCGGGCAAAGTTGCGGCGCAGGAAATCGAGCACGGCGCGATTGAACTCGCCAGGGGCTTCCCAGTAGGGGGCGTGACCGACCTCGCGCAGCGTGAGCAATTCGTGTCTTGGTAGGTGCGAGGCAATCAGGCTCTGCAGCGGCGGGGGAGCATAAAGATCGGCCTCGCCCGTTAACAACAACACAGGGACCTCCAGCCGCTCCATTGCTGCCCAGTTGACCAAGGCACCAACCGGCTGGCGCACGGCGCGGCCGGAGTTGGAGGCGTGCTCCAATTCCACAAAGCGCGCAACGCCTTCTGGATGGAGGCTTCGGTAGGAAGGCCCAAGTTCAAGAAACTCCGTCGGCACGGCCGGGCGAACACTCGCTAGCCCGAGGCGACGATAGAGCGCCCGCCACTCCTCCTCTTCCGGCGCCACAATGGTACCCGCCAGAATGAGGGACACGACCCGGGCCGCATGCGCGATCGCAAAACCCATGGCAACAATCCCGCCCGCGGCAGCCCCAAGCACATGGGCTTTCGCGACCTGTAAAATGTCGAGCAGCCCGACGAGATCGCCGACAAGCGTTCCGCAATCGCTATTGGGACCGCAATCCGACTTGTAGTGTCCTCGACGGGAGTAGGCGATCACCCGAAAACCGGCGGCGGCGAACACGGGCTGTTGGTAGAGCCAGATTTGACTGCTTTGCGAGCCGGGATGACAGAGGATGAGGGGCTCGCCAACGCCGCCCGTATCCCAATACCAAAGCCTCACCCCATCAACGCTGGCGTATCCCTCCCTGGCCGGAAACTGCTTTGGGATCGGCTCCAGCATGGCCGATGATCAGCCATGCAGCAGGACGATATCAAACACGACCAGTTTTTCTTCTGGGTTCATCCCCGATGCCGGTTCCCGGATGGGCATCACGATGGTGCTGGGATCGGGCGCGGACTGAAGCCAGGTGTCGGCGTCGTGGTGCGGGTCGCCGGCGAAGTAGAGCTGGGTAATCAATCGCTCGCGTTTGCCAAACACTTCGAAATGGATGTGGGAGGGACGCACCGTCCCCCGGGGCGTGGGGTAGGCGCCGGGCTTAATAGTGCGAATGTTGTAGCAACCATCGAGGTCGGTCGTGAGCGCCGCGGAGCCCTCAAAGCAAGGATCGAGCGGAGCCAAATTATCGTCGTTTGGATGCGTATAGCGGCCGAAGCTGTTGGCTTGCCAGATCAATACCCGGCCGCCACGTACCGGCGCACCCGACCGATCCAGAACCCGGCCGGTCACGCGAATGATTTGGCCCTGAGCTTGACCGGGCCGCCCGGGGACGCGCGTGAGGTCACCACCCTTTGCGGGTTCCCCCAGCGGATAGAACGGGCCTAGGATTTGGTCCGATGTCCGCGGCAAAAGCGCCGCGCCGGCCGAACTTGCCGTTCCTATGGCTTCCATTTCGCCGCTCCAATTGCAGATCATGTCCTCGCCGTTTGCGCCGAGCGACGGTTCTTGACGTCAGCAGCAAGGACGAGTGCCGGCATCCTAACTTGTGGGGTGCTGGGGTAAAGTCCTTTTGCGTACGGCGCTCCAGCCCACGGCCGGCCGTGCCGCACGCGCCTGCCGGCGGGACCACAGCGGGCAGCTATTGGCCTTTTCACGTCAAGGCTTTGTGGTCCCAGCGCGGCGTGCACTTCGAACCGACGCGTCGAACCGATCGGGGTTCCAATTAGCACACTGAGCGGGTGCCCTCGAGGCTGCAGCAAGCCAGTCCGCTGACTTAGGTCCTACAGTCCCGGTCGCGACCGTGATTGCAATGCCGCTCCTGACCCAAGCGGCCGATGCACTTGCGCTTTGTGTGGCGAGTTCGTTTGGATCACCCTGATCCACTGGTCTTACGATGATGAGGAAGTGTAACTCATGTCGGCAATCCGGCTGTGCGTAAAGCGGACGTCATGCGCTCGAAACTGCTTGGATCCTGACGCGGCATGCCGCGAACATATGCAATCCGGTTTCGATGCCGCTTACACAGTCTTCGATCCTAGGTTTCGTTATTGAACATCGGTGCTCAGACCGGCGGCCAAGCTTCCGCGCCATCACAGATTTGTTATCAACGTCTGCAAAACCAGTTTGACCGTCATTTCGTAGGTGGCGTAGGCGCTCCTTTGTTAGCGCGGAGGCTGTCCGCGATCTTGCGGCATTGTCGATCGAGCCGCTTTCCGCTGACCGAGCTCCGAGCGTCACCGCTAAGGTCGCGCGCACAGCCTACCTGTCAGTGCGTGTCGCGGCAGCGTTGATGGAGAAAGTGCCGGGGGTGTTTGCACGGCCGTGGCGGCGCCCACCGAATCGCGTGGGAAGCTCAATTGATGCGTTCAGGAGAGCCTGCACCAATCAGTGATCGGAGTCTGCTGGATATGCATTGCTCCCAACCTGTTACACGTCACCTCTACCGGTGCCTTGCGTCGCTGCTGGTTCTCACGTTCTTGGCGTGGACCATTGCCGCTGGTCGCCCAGCCGTTGGTCAGGATGCGAGGAACGACGGTCGCTCTGAGCTGATCTTGTCAAACTTGCCACCGAAAGGGTCAAAGGCCTACAAGGATTTGTTGGGTCTGGCTGGGAAGACCGCGAACGGGCAGGTGTTGGGCTTCACGCAATCGGAGATGTGGTCGATGCCGACCGCACGCATCGAGGACGTGATACGTCACGGCCAGACCCTGGGCGTGAGGATGACGAGGCTCAGCGCCGATTGGAATCAGGTTTTGAAGGCTCCAACAGCACCGATGGCAATGTCGCCTCCTCAGGAAGCGATGATGAAGGCAATGACGGGGTCCAAGCAAACCACGCATATTGACGTGATGGCCTCGCCCAACGCGGCACTGGTTGAGTATGCCCTGATGAAGGATCACGACCCCAAATCGGTGATCGGAACGCGGCCGGCGACATTGATCTCGAAGATCGTACTTCCACTCAGCGATAAAGAAAGCATCACTGTGCGGCGCACCAGCATTGACATGAAGAAGGACGGCTGCACGTGGCGCGGAGAGATCGAAGGCACGGGCGAACAGGTCTTGCTGATGTGGTGGAAAAGCGGGCGGTTCAACGGCATGTTCACATATCGCGGGCGCATGTACAGCCTGATGAACATGGGTGGCGAGGTGCATGCCGTCGTCGAAACAGACCCCGGAAAGATGCCGCCGGATCACGGCGCCATGCCGGCGCGGCCCCAGAGCGCAGACGTAAAGGACGATCCCCTCGTTGCCCGCGGTGAGGGCGCAATAATGCGTCCGCAGGATCGCTCGAATCTAAAAGATCGGCAAGATTCCATCGGCGGCGCGGCTCAGAAAGTGGAAACGGTTCCCGCTTCCTTGCAACCGACAATTGCGCCGCTACCAGCCGCCAAGCGGCGCGCGATGGCTGCGAAGCACATCGCCATTGACCTCATGGTACTGTACACCCCCAAGGTGAGCTCCAAGTATATCGATGTCGATAAGGATCTGATCGCGCTTTCCGTGGAGCAGGCGAACCAGTCGATGCTAAACAGCGGGCTAGGAAAGATCAGGCTCAGGCTCGTTCACAGCCAACTCATGGACTACGACGAGTCCGATGGTGAGCATCTCACCCATCTTTATCGCATGGTCGATGCAGAGGGCCCGTTCAAGGGTGTTCGCAAGCTGCGCAATGAGAAGCGGGCCGATGTCGTTGCTCTGATCGTGGACGACCCATCCGGTTGCGGCCTATCCACTCGCGTACGCGCCGATGCCGATGAGGCGTTTGTCGTCGTCCATCACTCGTGTGCGGCGTTGACCTATTCGATCGCGCACGAGGTCGGCCATATCATCGGCGCACGACACGACATCGCGCTGGACAAGAATGTGACCCCGTTTCCCTACGGCCACGGCTTCGTGAATGGAACGAAATGGCGCGACATCATGAGCTATAAGGCCAGCTGTGACGGTTGCCCACGCGTTCCGATCTGGTCGAATCCGGCGATAAAATTCAAGGGTGACCCGGCCGGCACCGCAGATGCCGACAATGCGCGCGTTATACTCGAGCAGGCCGAGCGCGTGTCGAATTTCCGCTAACGCTTAGTCCAGGTTGCGCTTACGGGCTCGTGCCGCCTGGATCGCGGGACCAGTTCGATTGCATGTTTACGTATCCAGCCGAGTGACGCAACAGCGATAGGCCTGGTGAGCCAACTACGACAGGCATTCCAAACCTACGTCGCAGCTGACCCATGCAGGTTGCGGCTCAATCTCTTCAGACCATGTATGCTGGTTGCAACCAGCTTGACAGCTCAGCAGCAGGGTGCAGATCCATACCATTGCGAGCGCCGCACCTAAGCCCAGTGCCCAGCCGACCAACGAAAGTTTCATCGCGTTCTCTCCGACACCCCTTCATTTTCATCTTTGAGAGGGTGTGGGTGCGTTATTTCATAGTGTGGCGCATGCCGCTGTTACGGAGGGAACAACCCTTCCCATCGACCGCGCCCAGCAAATGAGCGCCTTGGCAGCTGTTGAGGGTCAAGCGGACCCGTGGTGAACCAGGTCAGAGAGACCGAGGTTGATCCGTAGCCTACTCCGACCCTTTTGACCCCCGGGCTTCTCCATCTCTCAGCAATATTCACCCATCGTTTTCAGGGTTACTGCTGATATCACCGTTGCATCGCAACTAGCGTTACTTGGGTCCATTCAATGGCTGCGTCAAAGGCGAGGCAATGGACGCAAGGTTTTTTGTTAGCGCATCGGCGGCATGTTCTGGAGCGGCGGCCGTGCTCCTGCTCGGCTCTATCTTTGCGCCGCCGCAGGCGCAGGTAGGCACTCAGCCGGGCACACTGACACCCGATCAGCAGGCAATCATTGCTAAGATTGCAAAGCCCTCCGGTACTACGGACATCCAGTACGCTGGAAAGTCGACAGATTCCTTTGGTGCCGAAATCAGGTTGCCGTTTCAGCAAGGCAAGTTCATCACGCTTCTGCGCAAGGATACTACATTCCGCGACGACGGGAGTATTACATGGGTTGGCGAGGTGGCGGAAACCGGTGAACGAGCGGTGCTGATGCTGTGGGGTAATGCGCTCCTGACAGGGTATTTCGCTTACAAAGGCACGATCTTCGCGGTAGAGAGCCTAGGTGGCGCGGTCGACGCCTATAGGGAATTGGGCCGCGGGTTGCCAGACCATCCTGCTGAGACCGGCAGAGTTGACAGCGGGCCTCTGCCGACCCCCAAGCCAACAACCCCACGCGCTGCGCCTCCCGAGCCGACGGTTCCACCGTTCCCGGATGAGGAGCGCAAGGCGCTGGAAGCCAAGAATATCACGATCGATCTGATGTTACTCTACACGCGCAGCGTGGCCAACCGCTACACGCGCGACCCTGAGGATCTGCTGACGCTCGCCGTCGACGAGACCAATGAAACGTTCCGCAATAGCGGGCTTGGCAACATCCGCCTCCGGCTCGTGCATACGGAGCTGATCGACTACGACGCAAGCGCCGACGATCAATTTAACCATCTGTACGCCATGGTTGACGGCGTTGGTCCGTTTAAGGACGTAAAGAAACTGCGCAACGAGAAGCGCGCGGACATCGTTGGGTTGATCATCGACAATCCCACCGGTTGCGGCCTTTCTACGCGCATCGGCCCGGAGTCGGACGAAGCCTTCTTTGTGGTGCATCACGCGTGTGCCACGATCACCATGTCGGTCGCCCACGAAATAGGACACATTCTCGGAGTGCGGCACGATCGCTTTGTCGATGAAACCAACACGCCATTTGCCTATGGGCATGGCTACGTTGATGGCGCCAAATGGCGCGACATCATGAGCTACAATGTAGGTTGTGGTGGTTGCCCGCGCATACCTTTCTGGTCGAATCCAAGGGTCATGTACAAAGGTAGCCCCACTGGTACCCCCGCAGCGGACAGCGCGAGGGTCATTCTCGAATTGGCAGAGCAGGTTTCCAAATTTAGGTAATTTGCAAACGTAGCCGGTCCTTCAATGATTGCTGCGATAATCACGCCAGTGCGGGATCCCCACTTGGACATTGTGGCGCTTTCTTGCGCGCATTTGGGTTCACTAGCAAATCGAGTCGAAGCATGAAGGGCCATACGACGATTCGGGCAATGTATCTGGCCATCGCGACCGGCATCGGCCTGA
>Ga0070695_100002836_pt1 | contig 10075 bp, 6 predicted proteins | sample KBSK1252metaG_FD_65471 | JGI IMG/M metagenome (GOLD analysis project Ga0070695, IMG submission 65471) | Corn, switchgrass and miscanthus rhizosphere microbial communities from Kellogg Biological Station, Michigan, USA - KBS K1-25-2 metaG | ecosystem: Host-associated > Plants > Roots >... | reverse complement strand
GGGAGCAGGAGCTGGAGGAGAGCATCCGCCTGGTTCTCGGTACCGCTCTCGGAGAGCGACCCATGCGGCCCGAATACGGCTGCGCCATCCACGACTACGTCTTCGCCCCCGCCGACGCCACCACCGCCGGCCGTGTCGCCTACGAGGTGCGGGCGTCGCTGGAGCGGTGGGAGCCCCGCATCGAGGTCGTCGACGTCGAGGTGAGCGTCGAGCCGGAGGACGCCTCCGTCCTCTACATCACCGTCACCTACGCCATCCGGGGCACGAACGATCCCCGCAACCTCGTCTTTCCCTTCTACGTGATCCCCTCCAAGGAGTCCGCCGGACGTCCGGCGGCGCCGACGGCCACCGCCCCCTGAGGAGCACCCCATGGCTCTGCCCGCTCCCGACCTCGACGACCGGCGCTTCCAGGACCTCGTCGACGAGGCCAAACGGCTCGTCCAGCGCCGCTGCCCGGAATGGACGGACCACAACGTGTCCGACCCGGGCGTGACGCTGATCGAAGTGTTCGCCGGGATGGTCGACCAGCTCCTGTACCGGCTCAACCGGGTGCCGGAGCGCCATTACGTGCGCTTCCTCGACCTGCTCGGCGTTCACCTCCTGCCCCCCACCGACGCCGAGACCGACGTCACCTTCTGGCTGTCGGCGCCGCTGCCCGAAAAGCTGTCGATCCCCGTCGGCTCCGAGGTGGCGACCATGCGGACGGAGCGAGAGGAGGCCGTGGCCTTCTGTGTGGTCGAGCCCGTCGACATCGTTCCCTGCGAGTTGGTCGGGGTCGGCGTCAGCCTGGAGCCGGGCAAGGTCATCGACTCCACCGACAGGCTCGTCGCTCGTCAGCGTTTCGCCTGCTTCGACCGCTGCCCGAAGGCCGGCGACGCCCTGCTCGTCGGCCTCTCCGAGGCCGTCCCCCGGTGTGCCGTCGTTCTCCGCTTCGGCTGTGAGATCGAAGGGCACGGCGTCGATCCCACCAACCCGCCCATCGTCTGGGAAGCCTGGAACGGCAAGGGATGGAGCCGCTGCGAGGTCGACCGGGACGGGACCTACGGCTTCAACGGGGACGGTGACGTCGTCCTCCACGTGCCCCGGGACCATGTCACGTCGGTGATCGAGGGGCAGCGGGCGGGCTGGCTGCGGTGCCGGGTCGTCGACGCCGAGGAAGGACAGCCGGCCTACAGCGCGTCGCCCAACATCACCCGGTTGTCGGCCTCCACCATCGGGGGGACGGCCCGGGTCTCCCACGGGGAGGTGCTGGAGGACGAGATCGTCGGGTTCTCGGACGGCCTGGCCGGGCAACGCTTCTCACTCAAGCACCGGCCGGTCGTGCCCACCGGCCAGCCGGTCGTCGTCCAGGTGGCGACCGACGGCGGCTGGCAGGACTGGACCTGCGTGAGCAGCTTCGGTGAGAGCGGCCCGGACGATCGGAACTTCGTGCTCGACGCCGTCGCCGGAGAGATCGCTTTCGGGCCTGCCATCCGGGAGGCGGACGGGTCGCTCCACCGTTACGGGGCGGTGCCCCCCAAGGGCGCCGCCGTGCGGATTCCCCTCTACCGCAGCGGAGGAGGCCGGCGGGGCAACGTCGCCCGGGGAGCCATCAGCGTCCTCAAGTCGTCGATCCCCTACGTCACCCGGGTGGAGAACCGCCGGCCCGCCACCGGGGGCGTCGATGTGGAGGACGTCGAGGCGGCCAAGGTCCGGGGGCCGATCTCGCTGCGCACCCGCAACCGGGCCGTCACCGCCGAGGACTACGAGCAGCTGGCCCGGGAAGCGGCCCCCGACGTGGCCCGCGTGCGCTGCGTGCCCGTGGCCGACAACGGAAACGCGCCGGGCGGCGTTCGGGTGCTCGTCGTTCCCGCCGTCGGGGAGGGCGACGGCGGCCGGCTGGGCTTCGAGGAACTCAAGCTCTCCGACTCCACGCTCGAGTGCATCAAGACCTATCTCGACGAGCGGCGGGTCATCGGCGCCCGGGTCGTGGTCGAGCCCCCCTCGTACCTGGGCATCACCGTCGTCGCCCGGGTCCGGGCCCGGCCGGGGGCCCGCCCCGACCGGCTCCAGGCCGACGCGCTCGGCGCCCTCTACCGCTACTTCCACCCCGTCGTCGGCGGGCCCGACGGCGAAGGGTGGCCCTTTGGCCGGCCAGTCCACGCCGGCGAGGTCTACTCGGTGCTCCAGCGCCTGCCGGGCACCGAGTTCGTGGAGGACGCCCGGCTCTTCCCCGCCGATCTCTACACCGGCAAGCGGGGCGAGTCGGCGCACCGGCTCGATATCGACCCGAACGGCCTGGTGTTCTCCTACGAACACCAGGTGATGGTCGAGGGGTCCTGATGCGGGGCCCGATCGAAGGCCTCGACACCCCCCATCCTCTGGCGGCGGCCCTCCCCGGCCTGTTCCAGGAGGATGACTTCGCCCAGCGGTTCACGTCGGCGCTCGACGCGGTCCTCGCCCCCGTCTTCTCCACGCTGGACAATCTGGAGGCGTACTTCGACCCGTGCCTGGCTCCTGGCGACTTCGTCGCCTGGCTGGCCGGCTGGGTGGGGCTCACCCTCGACGAGAACTGGCCCGTCCAGCGTCAGCGGGCCCTCATCGCCGAGGCGGCCCGGCTCTACCGGTGGCGGGGCACGGCCAAGGGGCTGGCGGCCCACGTCGCCCTCTACACCGGCACCGAGCCGGAGGTCGTCGACAGCGGCGGGTGCAGCTGGTCGGCGACGCCGGGGGGCGCTCTCCCGGGGACGGCCGAGCCCCGCGTCACCGTCCGGGTGCGGGTGCCGGACCCGTCGGCCGTCGACCGGCGGCGGATCGACGCCATCGTCGCCACCGCCAAACCCGCCCACGTCGTCCACGAGATCGAGGTGCTCCAGTCATGATGGTCTGTACGCAGTGTGGGTTCCAGAACGAGACCGAGGACGCCTTCTGCGGCTCGTGCGGGGCGTTCCTGGAATGGGCCGGGGAGCGGGCCGGGTCAGAGGAGTCCGCTCCAGCCGGCGAGGCCGGAGCCGGAGCCGGCGCCGGCGCAGCCCCGAGCGAGGGAACCGCGCCGGCCGCGGCGGAGACCGTCCGGGGGGGACCGACGGAGGCCGACGTGTCGGACGCGTCGGAGACCGTCGTCGACGTCCGGGCCGAGGCCCAGGCAGCCGACGGCGACGACGTCGCGGTCGGGCCGGCCACCGAGGAGGCGGAGCGCGGCAAGGAGGCGGCACCGGCCACCGCCCGGGCGTCGGCGCAGACCGACGTCCGAACCCGAGGCGCCGCGGTGGTCACGGGACCGCCGGCTCCGCCCCCGACCCGGGAGCAGGTCGCGCCGGCGCCGGCTCCCACCGCCGCCCCTGCCGGCCGGCCGCCTGGTCGCCCCCCGGGGCAGACCCCGGTGGCCCGCCGGCCTGACGATGTCACGCCCGTCTCGCAACGGAAGCGGCCCGTGCCGGCCAAGCCGCCGCCGCGACGAGAGGTCCGTCCCGGCGATCTCATCTGTGGCCAGTGCCAGGAGGGCAACGATCCGGATCGGCGGTTCTGCCGGCGGTGCGGCGAGTCTCTCGTCGAGGCGAAAGAGGCCGTAGCTCCGCCGCCGGTCCCGTGGTGGAAGCGGCTGTTCGTCCGCAAGCCCGAAGTCGTGGCCGCGGGCGAACGCCCTATGCGCCGGGGCGGATCGTCCGGCCGGGATTTGCGGTCCCGGCTCCGGCAGGCCACCCGCGTCATCGCCCTCGTGGCCGCCGCGCTCGTCGCCATCGGCTATCTCGGTCCGTGGCGCTCCACCGTCAATGGCAAGATCAGAAGCGCCGTACGCGGGACGCGGGAGAAGGTCATACCCAAGCTGAACGAGATCCCGCCCGCCAAGGTGGACGCCAGCTCTTTGCTGCCCGACCACAAACCGGCGCTGGCTGTTGACCGCGTCACGAATACGTACTGGGCCGAGGGGGCACCCGGCGATGGTGTCGGCCAGCATCTGGTGATGACCTTCGACCATCCGATCGACCATCCGCTCCGCCTCGGCAAGATCGGCTTCTCGCTCGGGGCATCCACCAAACGGGAGGACTTTGCCACGGAGCCCCGACCCGAGAAGGTCAGGCTGCACTTCTTCAAAGGCTCGAAGGAGTTCACCGCGAAGGAGCTCACCCTCAAAGACTCGCCCGACTTCCAGCCGTACGACCTCAACGTCAAGGACACCGACAAGGTCGACATCGAGATCGTCTCGGTGCACCGTTCCCCGGAAAGCGGATCCGACTGCTCCATCGCCGAAGTGGAGTTCTGGGAGCGGACCTGACGGCTCCGGCGAGCGCCTCGACCCTCAGCTGCCTACACCGTCCGGGGTCAGACCGAGCTCGGAGAGCATCTCGTCATAGGAACGCCGGGCCCGGATGGCGGCCGCCCGGTCGCCGGCGAGCTCACAGGCGGTGATCAGCAGCCGCCACTGGGCATCCCGGTAACGGTCGATCCGAAGGCCGCGCTCGGCGACGGTCACCGCCCGCGCCGCGTCGCCCCGGGCGAGGTGCAGCTCGGCGAGCGTCAGCGTCGCCTCCGAGGCCTGCATCCGGTACCGCTCCCGGGGCATCACGACCCATTCGGCGGGACCGGCCTCGGGGAGGAGTTCGCCGCCATAGGCGTGCAGGGCCCGTTCGAGCACCTCGATGGCGAGGTCGGCGTCTCCGCTCCCGTGGGCGGCCCGTCCCGTCGCCACCCCCGCCTCGAATTCCAGGATGTCCACGGCGGCCGGCTCGGGAAGGGCCAACCGATAGGTCTCTCCTTCCCGGTCGACGATCGACGGCGACCCCCGGTCGGCGTCCGGCGCCAGGAATCGGCGGATCGTCGAGATCGCCACATGGAGGTTGCGCATTCCGGTCCCGGCGTCGACCTCGGGCCACAGCGCCTCGATCAGCGACTCCCGGTGGACGGGCCGCCCGGCGTGGAGCGCCAGCAGGTGGAGGGCAGCCCGGGGGCGGGGCTTGAGCGCCCCGCAGTCGAGGACCCGGCCGCCGAGCTGCAGGTCGAATACCCCGAAGCAGCGCAGCGACACCGGGGCGACGGCCGCCCGGCGCCGACCGCATCTCGCTCCGGTGGGTCCGTGGTCGCCAACACCGTTCGACACCTCGACCGGCTCCGGCCGGGGCGACAGGCCGGGAGGCAGTCGAAGCCCACCCTGCTCGGCCACGCCGCGCGCCAGTACGAGGTACTCGTCACCTCCTTCACCGGCGACGAGGCCGAGGGCCAGGAGAGCAGGAGCCTCGGCGCCGGGAACGCCCGCTGACCGGGCGCAGCGGATCGCGGTCAACGCCGTCTGGTGAGCGTCGGGATGGCCTTCGTTGGCCAGGGCCAGGGCCAACCCGCTCCGGGCCCATGTCTCGACGACACCGGCACCGAGATTGCGGAAGCCCAGGGCGGCCTTCTCGAATGGCTCGGCCGCTGGCCGCCCCTTCCAGATCCGGAGGGCGCCGTCGAGCAACGACACGAGGGCCGCTCCCCAGGGATCACCGTCGTGCCGATCGGCGATTCGCACCGGATCGGCGTCGCCGCACGGGCCCAGGAGGACGGCGATGCTTCGGCACAGCGTCATCAACCAGGGGACGTCGAGAGCTTCCACGTCGTCGTGGAGGTCAGAGAGCCGCTCTGCGCCGGAACTGCCGGTGGCGAGAGCGAGCGCGGTCGCCACGACCCGGGAGAGGACGCCGATGACCGGGGGGACGTCGGGTTCGCCACTGAGAGCGACAAGGCGCTGGCGCGCTTGCTCCACATGACCGGCCAGGAGCATCGCCACCGCCCGGGTGAAGTGCCCCGACGCCCCCGGAAGGCGGCTCGCCTCTTGGGCTACGGCTTGGGGATCGTGCTGCGTCGCGGCCCGGAGCAGGCACAGCCAGTCGGTGCGGGGGGCAGGGGAGGGATCGAGCCAGACCGTTACCGCCCGCCGCTCCCGCTGGCAGACGTCGGCGGCCGAGGTCGCCCCGAAGAGCCCGGCAGCCCGCTCGTAGGTGGCGACGGCTTCCGAAAGGCGGCCGACGGCCACCTTGCGGCGGGCCTGCGCCAGCAACACCCAGGGATCCTGCTCGCTCAGACCGGGGGGCAACTCGTCGGGCCACGAGCCGTGCCCGTCCGCCAAGCGCCGTCCCTCGTGGCCGAGGAGCGCCACCGCCGAGTCCCAGGCCTCGGCCCGACAGTAGGCCCGGAGCGCGTCGGGCAGCGCTCCCGCCCGCTGGAGGAGCAGTCCGGCCCATCGGTAGCGGCGTTTGGCCTCGTCTTCCCCGACCTCTTCCACCAGCGCCACTTCGAGGTGGGACCGGAGGACCTCGTGGTATCGGTAGACCGCGTCGTCACCGATCGCGACGGTGAAGATCTGCTGCCGTTCCAGGGCCCGGAGGATTTCGGCGCTTTCCGAGCGGCCGAGCAGCGCATCGCAGAGTGGCCCGGTCAACCGACCGAGGACGCAGGTGCCGAGGAGGAACGCCCGGAATTCCCCGGTGAGCTGGTCGAGCACGTTGCGGGCCAGGTACTCCCGCACCATCCGGGACCGGGACCCGAGTTCGGCGACCACCCGGCGGCGCTCCCCGGCCGGTCGTCCCCGAGTGGCGAGATGGAACAGCTGGAGTCCGGCCGCCCACCCGGCCGTGCGGCGGGTGAGCTCGGCGAGGTCCTCGGGGGGGAGCGGTTCGGCGTAGAAATCCCGGAAGAGCTCCTCGACCTCCCAGGACCGGAAGCGCAGGTCGTCGGCGCCGAGTTCGAGCAGGTTCCCGGACACCCGGAGCCGGGACAGATTGAAGCCCGGGACGGAGCGGGAGGCGAAGAGCAGGTGGACTTGGGGCGGGGCATATTCGAGCAGCCGTTCGAGCACGGCTTCGGCCGGTGCCCCGGCCAGGGTGTCGAGATCGTCGACTACCAGCAGCGCCCCGTCGCTGGGCATGGTCTCGAGCGCCGCCACGAGGGCCTCGAGGGAAACCGGTTCTCTCGGCGGCTCACCGACGATCGAGGACACCGCGTGGACCAGGGCATGCAACAGGGCTACCGGCTCCCGGTCACCCGCCTCGGCCCGGTACCAGGCCACCGGCGCGCCGCAGCCGGCGGCGAAATGGGCGAGCAGCGTCGTCTTGCCCGAACCAGCGGGGGCCACCACGAGGCCGGCCCGCTGCTCCCACACCCGATCGAGGACCCGCCGGAGCCGTTCCCGAGGGAGGGCACACAGCCGAGGCGGAGAAACCCTCGCCTGTGGCACCGGCGGGAATTCGACGAACCGCTCACTCGGAGTCACGGCCAATGGATGCCGTCCCCTTCGAAAGACGTGAGACAACGCGCGGGTCGACGTCACTCGATACAGAAGCGTTCTGCAATGTAGGCCTTACACAGCCAAACACAACCCAACAGAGTCCGCTAGCAGCGACTTGCGTTGTGTCCCGGGCGATTCCCCTGCTGTGTCGAGCGTGCTACAGATGTGCGGTCGGCGGCCGACCGCATCAACGAGGCAGGAAGGTGTCGATCCAATCCCGGAGGGCGCTGACGATGGCCTCGTCACCCTCGGTTGACGTCACCGTGGTCTCGTCGGACGTGAGATCCAGGGAGCTGGTGATCTGGGCCCGAATCCGATCGGGACGGTGCGGTTCGACCCACACCCGCACCGCGAAGACGCCGACGCGAACCTCCCCGCTCGGCTCGGGCGCGATCTCGTCCACAACGATCGAATCGACGCAATCGCCGGATTACTGAATCGGTCCGAGGAGGAAGGGGTGATTTGTCGGAACTTCACGCACTGAAGCGTCAGCCTCACGGCGCCTGCGTGCCTCCCGACTGGCCGTTCTGCATGTCGGTCGTGTGGACCGTCAGGGGCTGGCTGTAGGGGACGGAGGTGTTCACCGAGGTGATCACCGGCCGCCGGCTCCGGAACAGATATGGGGGGAGTAGATCGAGAAGGTGGGTCGCTCTCGGGCGGGGTCCACCCGGAGGCGAGCTGTGGCAGATCCTGCGTACTGCTAGCGGCAGATCCAGCGAAGAGGCGGCGGCAGATCTTGTGCGCACCTTGCGGCAAATCCAGCGCGTCCGGATAGGATGGCGCTGTGAGCCGGCTGTTGCCACGTCGTGCCTCGGAGGTGGTGACGGCAGCGTTGTCGGACACGCGGGTGGTGGCGGTGATCGGCGCCCGACAGGTGGGGAAGTCGACGTTGGTCCGCCAGCTGATTCGAGAGGTCCCCGGGGCTCGCGAACGTCGGCTCGACCGAGCTGATGAGCGGGACGCCGCCCGGGGGGATCCGGACAGCTTCGTGGCGCACTCCGGGCTGCTGGCCCTCGACGAGGTACAGCGAGTTCCCGATCTCTTCCTCGCCATCAAGGCGGTGGTCGATGTCAAGCCCGATCCCGGCCAGTTCCTCTTGACGGGATCCGCCCGACTGCTCGGGCTTCGGCATCTCCCCGACGCGCTGGTGGGAAGGAGCGAAACGGTGGAGCTCTGGCCGCTCTCGCAAGGCGAGATCGGGCGACTCCACGAGGCCTTCGTCGACAGGGTGTTCGACGCCGAGCCCCGTGATGGGCCCGAGAGCCTGCCCTTGGCCCCCGAGCCCGAGCCGGACCTCGACTACCGCCAGCGGGTCCTGCGCGGTGGGTTCCCCGAGGCCGTGGTCCGTTCCGCGGGACGGCGGGAGCGCTTCTTCGCCGCGTATGTGAACGACCTCATCGACCGTGACGTCAGTCAGGTATCGGAGATCGCCCGGCGCGACGATTTGCGCCGGGTGATCCGGCTGCTGGCGGGCCGGGCCGCTGCGCCGCTGTCGATCGATGGTGTGGCCCGCGACGCCGGATCGGTGGGGACGACGGTGGAGCGGTACGTGTCCCTCTTCGAGGCGGTGTTCCTCGTGAAGCGGCTGGCCGCCTGGTCGTCGGGTGCGACCAGGCGGGCAACCCGCCAGCGGAAGCTGGTGGTGGTGGACACGGGGATCGCCGCTCACCTGCTCGGCCTGACCGAGTCGAGGCTGGCGAGGCAGCCGGCCGCGTTTGGGGCGTTGCTCGAGAACTTCGTGTTGGGTGAACTGGCTCGTCAACTCACGTGGTCCGATGTGCGAGCCGAACTCTTCCATTACCGGACGCGCGATGGAGTGGAAGTCGACGGCGTGCTGGAAGCCGCCGACGGCCGTCTCGTCGGCGTCGAGGTGAAGGCCGCCGGTACGGTCCGCGCCGACGACTTCCGCCACCTCCGCCATCTCGCCGCCAAGGCCGGGAACCGGTTCCACCTCGGGGTCGTGTTCCACACCGGCACCGCCGCGCTCTCCTTCGCTCCTGGTATGTGGGCTCTCCCGATCGATCGGCTCTGGCGGGTGGCCGCACCCTCCGCGTGACGTGCCAGCCGATGCGGTCGCCAGCGAATATCGAGGGCTGACATCAAGTATTTCCGCAGGTCAAAGGCATAAATGGTGGTGAGCCGGCACGTACGCCGGAGACTGTTGTCGGGGCCTCGCTGAACCAGCGATTTTGGCCAGAAATCACTTCTGACCAGGGAAAAGATTTGTAGTTACTCCGTCGTGACGGTCGTCCTCGGATCTCCCGCTCCCAATGGACTCCCAATGAACCGGTGGGCGATGAGCTCCTGAAAGGGCGACCAGGCGGCGGTCCTGCACTGCGCGTCTCATCTTACGGCATAGAATGCCGTATTCTGTCCCGGTGAGCCGCAAACGCAGCCGGGAGCTGTTTCCAACCGATGGACCCGTGCCCGCCGACCGGATGATCGGGCGCGACGGGGATGTCTCTGAACTTGCCCGGGTGCTCGGTAACGGGGTGCACAGAATCCTCGCCGGTCCTCGGCGGACGGGGAAGACCAGCGTGTGCCGAGCCGCACTCTCCCGCCTGCGACGTCGTCGCATGTATGTGATCGAGCTCGACCTCTTCAGGATCCCGAACCGCGCCGAGTTGGCCGAGGCGATCGTCGTCCAGACGATTGCCAACCGTCCCGTCTTTCGCCAGGCCGTCGCCCGGGCTCGTCGGGCCGGCCGGGCCGCCCTCGCCGGGGCGGCGCTCACGGCTTCGACCCGGCTCAAGACCGAACTGGGTGACGAGGTCGAACTGGCGTTCAAGCCCGGCATCGCCGACCGCGATCCGGACCGCTATCTCGCCTTCGGGC
>Ga0070695_100002833_pt1 | contig 10077 bp, 9 predicted proteins | sample KBSK1252metaG_FD_65471 | JGI IMG/M metagenome (GOLD analysis project Ga0070695, IMG submission 65471) | Corn, switchgrass and miscanthus rhizosphere microbial communities from Kellogg Biological Station, Michigan, USA - KBS K1-25-2 metaG | ecosystem: Host-associated > Plants > Roots >... | reverse complement strand
CGACTGGCCCGGCGCGAGCGCCTCCAGGTTCTGCACCGCGATCAGCGAGTGCTGGTCGGCGGTGAACTTGTGGTAGACGTCGTACTGCACGAGGCAGGTCAGCGCCCCCCACTCGGGCAGGTAGCGGCCGAGCACGCCCAGCTCGTGCATCTCCCGCAGGGTCTGCGCGGTCCGTCCCCAGCTCCGGCAGACGCCGAGGAAGAGATCGCGCGCCTCCGGCGAGACCCGGAAGGCGTCGTCGATCAGGTCGAGCGAGTCCTCGATGGCCCGTTCCACGTCCACCCCGAGCTCGAAGCCGAGCTGGTGGCTGTGCCAGAAGACCTTGAGGAGCCGCAGCGGCTCCTCGCGGAAGGCCCGCCCGTCGGGCTGGGCCAGGTGGAGCTGCTCGTCGAGCACGATGAGGCCGTCGGCGAGCGCCTCCTGGCGCGCGCGGCGCTGCACGCTGGCGCGGCGCGAGAGGGTCTCCCGGCAGCGGGCGATCAGCCGCCGCGACACCCGGTGGATCACCCGCGCGTGCAGGTAGTAGTCGCGCATGAACTTCTCGACCGGCAGCGACAGCTCGTCGCCCGCGTAGCCGAAGTTCTTGGCGATCTGCGGCTGGATGTCGCGCGAGAGCACGTCGTTCTTGTGCCCGGAGAGGAAGTGCAGCTCGTTGCGCACCCGCCACAGGAAGGTCAGCGCCTCGTCGGTCGTCTTCTGCTCGCGCCCGTTGATGAGCCGCTTGTCGGCCAGCTCCCGCAGGGTCCGCGTGCCGAACTTGGTGGAGGCCAGCCACATCGCGGTGTGGATGTCGCGCAGCCCGCCCGCCGATTCCTTCACGTTGGGCTCGCCCATGTAGGGGGAGCCCCCGAACTTGCGGTAGCGCTGGTCCCGCTCGGTGAGTGTGGTCTCGAGGAACTGGGCGAAGTCCTTCTGGTAGACGTTCTCGGCCAGCACCTTCCGGAAGCGATTGAAGAGCCGGCGGTCGCCCACCAGGAAACGCGCCTGCTGCATCGAGGTGCGGCTCGGGAAGTCGGTGCGCGCCATGGCCAGGCAGTCGGGCAGGCTCCGCACCGCGTGGCCGACCTGGAGCCCCAGGTCCCAGAGCGCGTAGAGCAGCCCCTGGGTCACCCGCTGCACGTAGAGGCCCATCTCGCCGTCGTAGATCAGCATGAGATCGAGGTCGGAGAGAGGGTGCAGCTCGCCGCGACCGTACCCGCCCAGCGCCACCAGGACGAGGGGGCTCGGCGTCAGGCCTTCGCGCTTGGCGTCGTCCATCGCCAGCCGGTAGAGCGTGCCGAGGAAGACGTCCATGAAGGCGGCGTACGCGGCGACCGATTGCTGGCCGGAAGCGCCGCCCAGATGGGCCGCGCGGAGGAAATCCACATTGGAGGTGAGGTGCTGACGTAGGACCCCGAGCCTCAGCCGTCGCCGCCGCTCCACGTGCTCGGCCGCGCTGCCATCGAATCCCCGGTCGGCCTGCGCCTCGACGCGGCGAACCTGCCGAAGCAGTTCCGCAGACATGGCGAAACGGTAGCGTGGAGCGAGAAGAAAGTCAAACTTGGCGCGAACTTGTATCGCAGTTACAATGACGCCCTATGCGACGGCTGTGGCGTACTGTCCTCGATCGCGTCGACCCGTACGACGCCGGTAAATCGCTCGAAGTGGTGGCGCGCGAGCTCGGCCTCGACACGCTGCTGCGCATGTCCGCGAACGAGAACCCGCTCGGGCCCTCGCCGCGGGTCGTCGAGGCGATCCGGCGGGAGGCTCCGCGCGTGCATCTCTATCCGGACGGCGGCGGCACGGAGGTGCGGGAAGCGCTCGGCAAGCGCCTCAGCGCCCCGCCCGAGACGATCGTGCTCGGCAACGGCGCCGACGAGCTCCTGGCCATGCTGGCGCGCGCGGCGCTCGACCCCGGCGACGAGGTCGTCATCCCCCACCCGGCCTTCGAACCGTACGGCACCGAGGCGACCCTGTCGGGCGCGACGGTGGTGCAGAGCCCGCTGAAGGGCTACGAGCAGGATCTCGACGACATGCTCGGCCGGATCACCGCGCGGACGAAGTGCGTGATCATCTGCACGCCGCACAACCCGGCGGCCACCATCGTGCGGCGCCGCCCGCTCGAGCGTTTCCTGGACGCGCTCGGCGCCGACCCGCCGCTCGTGATCCTGGACGAGGCGTACATCGATTTCTGCGACGACGACGACACCGCGGATGGCGTGGTGCTCCAGCGGCGGTACCCCACGCTGGTCTCGCTGCGGACCTTCTCCAAGATCGCGGGGCTGGCGGGGCTGCGAATCGGCTACGCCATCGCGCGGCCGGAGCACATCGAGCGGCTGAACCGGGTGCGCGCGCCCTACAACGTCAACCGCCTGGCCCAGGTCGCGGCGGTCGCCGCGCTCGCCGATCCCGACCACCTCGACCGCACGCGCCGGGTCGTGCTGGAAGAGCGGCCGCGGCTGCAGGCCGCGCTGGCCGAGCGCGGGGCGCCGTCACCGCCCTCGCAGGCCAACTTCGTGCTGGCCAAGGTCGGGGAGCGGGCGGGGCCGCTCCGCGCCGCGCTCTTCCAGGCCGGGATCCTGGTCCGCGACGGCGCGGGCGTGGGCTTCCCCGGGCACCTGCGGATCGCGGTGGGGACGGCGGAGCAGAACCAGCGGCTGCTCGCGGTGTGGGACCGGACCCGCTAACGCGATTCGGGAGCGGCGGATCGCGGGGCGCGGCGGAGCTGACGCTCGAGCTGGACGACGCGCTGCTTGGCGAGCGCGGCCTCGGTCCGGAGCTTCTCGGCCTCGACGTAGACCTTCTTCAGCTCGGCGGCCAGCCGATCGGCGCGCTCCCGGTTCTCGACCCACTTTCCCCAGAGCGTCACGGTCAGCCCCACCAGCAGGAGGCAGGAGGCGATCAGCATCCAGGGCCGCCGCGGCTTGATGCGCCGGGCGACCCGGGTCGCCGTCGCGGGAGCTCCCGGTAACGCCACTCCGTCGGGCCTCATGCCGGGAAGCCTACCACCGCGTTTCGGGGAAGCAAAAGGTTTGCGCTATCATCTCCCGCGAGGAGATCCTCGATGAGGAAGGCCCCCCTGAGCGCGGTCCCGCTGCTCCTGGTCCTGCTCCTGTCCGCCACCGGCTGCACCCGTTACTACTGGTCGAAGCCCGGCGCGACCGCCGAGCAGTTCACGCAGGACAACCAGGCGTGCCTGGGGCAGGCCGCCGGCGCGCTGCCCGCCGGCGCCGCCCTCGAGGCCGTCGAGCAGTACTATCGCGCCTGCCTCGGCAGCCGCGGCTACGTGCGCGACAAGCAGGTGGAGCCGCCGCCCCCCGGCTCCTACCGCGGGATCGAGAGAGGCGAGGAGTTCGACGCGGCGGTCCAGGCCGCGGGCCAGACGCCGCGCCAGGGCTTCGAGCAGCAGCTCGCGCAGCTCGACGACCTGAAGGCGCGCGGACGGATCACCGAGGACGAATACGCCACGATGCGCAAGCGGCTGGTTGACGGGGTGACACCCGGGGCGCTCACCCCCGCCCCGGCGGTGGCGGCGACGCCGCCGCGCACCCTGGCCGGCCGCTGGTACGGGGGGGGATCGCTCGGTGCTCGACATTCGCGGCGCCGGACGAGAGCTTCAGTGGGAGTGGGAGCAGGTGACCGATCGCGCGACCATACGGGCGTCGGGCACCGGGTCGGCCAGCGGGGAGAAGGTCTCGCTCGTTGGTCGCTCCACCGGCGTCGGAGGGTTCGGCAACTCGCTGCAGTCGTTCTCCCCGACCTGGGACGGGCCCGTGCTGCGCGGCATCTCAACCGGCTCCAACAACCTGCCCCGTGACGTCCAGTTCAGGCGCGACCGTCGCTGAGCCGATCGATCTGGTAGAGTGACGCCGTGCAGAACGGGCTGCTTCCGCGCTTCTTCGAGAGCGTGACCCGGCAGGCCTTCGGTGATCTGGCGATCGACGACGCGCCCGCCCTGCGCTACCTCACCGAGCTCCTGACCCGCTTCGTCCGCACCGAGGCCCTGCGCACGCTCCGCGAGCTGCCCGGCCGCCGCCTCGACACCGTCGCCGACTCGCTGCTCGCGATCCAGCACGTATGGGACTGGACGGCGCCGGGCTTCAACCCGGGCACCGAGCGGGTCCTCCGTCGCCAGATCGGCGACTATACCCTGTTCATGACCGGGATCTTCCGCGACTACGTGGACGGCCTCGCGGTCACCGGCTACTACGAGCACGAGGGTCGCCTCGCCTACCGCTTCGTGGCCGAGGTGGCCCGCGCGGGCGCCGAGCCGGACGCGCCGCTCTATCGCCGCCTCGCCGATCGGTTCGAGATGTACGCGGGCGCGCTCACCTACGCGCGCAAGGTCTACTTCCGGGCGAACGCGGTGCCCGCGGAGGCCTGGCCCGCGGATCCCTTCTTCCGCGCGCTGCTCGCAGAATGACCGCGCCCGCGGCGCGCGATGAGACGGCGGCCTGCCTGGCCGCCCTCGAGGCCGCGCTCGTCGGCGGAGAACCGCCCGCGCTCGCCCGCGTGGGCCCGGCCGCGCTCGACGACGCCCTGCGCGCGCTGGTGAAGCGGCACGGCGCCGCCTCCCTGCCCCTGCTCGAGCATCTCGCGGACGCGGCGCCCGACAAGGACCACCGCCGCGCGGTCCGCCGCGCGCTCTACCGGCTCGAGCAGTCGGGGCTCCGCCCGACGCGGGCCGCGACGGCGGCGCCCGCGCGCCCGGTGGTGACGCGCGCGGCCGAGCATCCGGTGCGCGCGTGGCTCTCCGGCATCGACGGCAGCGGCTCCCGGGCCGCGTGGATCCTCTTCGAGGGGGGATTCGGCGGCGGCCTTCGGCTCTGCTCCCTGATCCTGAACGACGAGGCGGGAATCATGGACGCGGCCGGCGGCCCCATCGCGCGCAAGCGGCTGGAGGCGGAGCTGCGTGGGCTGCGCGAGAGCCAGAAGCTGCCGTGGGTGGAGGTGGACGGCCACCGCGCCTGCGCCCTCGTGGCCGACGCCCTCGCGCTACACGAGCGCCTCGGCACCGTGCCACCCCCCGAGTTCGCGAGATGGAAACGGCTCTTCGCCGCCGCGCCGCAGTGGCTTGGCGAGGCGCAGCCGAAGGCGAGCCGAACGGATACCAAAATGAAGCTCCCGGCCGACATGCCCTCGCCGGTCGACGCGACCAGCAATCTCCTCGAAGCGTCCGCCACGCTCCTCGACCTCCCCGAGCTCATGGGCTGGTTCATCGACCCGGCCCGCGTGCAGCACGAGGCGCTCGCGATGCTCCAGGTGCGCGAGAGCCGCCTCGTGGTCTCCGACCAGATCAAGGCGGAGCGCGAGGCCTCCATCGTGGACGGCGTGGTCGAGGCCCAGCTCCCCGACGCGGCGCGCCGCCGCTGGGCGGCGCGGCTGCGCGAGATGGCGGAGATCTTCCGCATGACCGGACGCCTCGAGCCGGCCGCGATGGCCGAGCAGACCGCCGCCGCGCTCGCGGACATCGCGCGGCCGGCCACCGCGATCCCGTTCGCGCGGGCTCTCGCCGCGCGCGGCATCGAGATGGCGTCCGAGGTCGCGCTGGGCCGCACCCGCCTCGCGGACGTCAGTCGCGCGCCCGCGCGGCGCGCGCGCTCGTGATCCCCGGGCTGCGGGTCGGCCACGTCACGGACGCGGTCGGGCTCACCGGCTGCACGGTGATCCTGAGCGACGCGCCCGCGGTGGGCGCCCTGGAGATCCGAGGCTGGGCCGCGGGCGTGCACGGCCTCGACTTTCTCGACCCGCGCCACCTCGTGCCCACGCTCGACGGCGTGGTCCTGGCCGGCGGCAGCGCCTTCGGCCTCGAGGCGATCTGGGGCGTGATGCGCTATCTCGAGGAGCGCGGCGTCGGCTTCCCCACGAGCCAGACCGTGGTGCCGCACGTGGCCGGCGCCATCCTCTACGACCTCGGGCTCGGCGATCCCACCGCGCGGCCGGATCGCGCGATGGGGCATCGCGCGGCCGCCGTCGCGCGCCCGGGACCGGTCGCCGAAGGCAATGTCGGCGCGGGCACCGGGGCCAGTGTCGGCAAGCTCCACGGCATCGCGCGCGCGACCAAGGGCGGGCTCGGCTGCGCGGTCCTCGAGCGCGGCGGCGTGCACCTGGGCGCGCTGATGGCGGTCAACGCGGTGGGCGACGTGCGCGATCCCGACACGGGGCGGCTCATCGCGGGGGCTCGCGACGCCGCGGACGGCCGCCGGCTGATCGACACCGGCGCCGCCCTCGCCGCGGGCGCCCGGCCGCCCGCGTTCCGTCCGACCAACACCACCATCGGGCTCGTGGCGACGACCGCGTTGCTCGACAAGGGAGCGGCCGCCCGGCTGGCGCGCCTGGCGATGGACGGCTTCACGCGCGCGCTCTCGCCACCGCATCTCAACACCGACGGCGACACGCTCTTCTGCCTCTCGGTGGGCACCGAGCAGGGCGACGTCGACGCCCTCGGCCGCGACGCCGCCGACCTCGTGGCTCGCGCGATCGCGCGCGCCGTGCGCGCCGCCACCGCGGCCGGCGGCCTCCCCGCCGCCCGCGACCTCGAGTAGTCCCCGCTACGCCTCGAAGGTGAAGCTCGACCCCACCGACGTCACCACCGTCTCCGACGGCAAGCGCTGGAGCAGGGTGGCCATGGACTCGAGCCCGGTGCAGTGCTGCGGTACCACCCAGTCCACCTCGAGCGCCCGGAAGGCGTCCACCACCCGCGTGACCCGCTCCTCCTTGAGCCCGCTCAGATGGAAGCCGCCGATCACCGCGTGCACCTTGGAGACGCCCGCGATGCGGGTGGCGTTGCGGCAGATCCCGACGATGCCGCGGTGCGAGCACGAGGTCACCACCACAAGCCCGCGCCCCTTCAGGTTGACGATCAGGGTCTGCTCGCCCAGGAAATCGTCCGGCACGATCGCCCCGTCGCGCTCGACCCGGAGATTCGCCGGGATCGGCTCGAAGGGCTCCGCCTCGTGCATCTCCCCGCTCAGCAGCACGCCGTCGGCGAGGAGGGTCGGCGTCCGCACCGTCTCCGCCCGGACGTCGTAGCGCTCGATCTCCTCGCGGTAGAGCCGTCCCATGCTGACGCGGTCGGCCCCGCGCTGGTTCCAGCGCGGGAGGAAGTGATCGGCCCCGCCGTGGAACGTGAGCGCCTTCTTCATGGCCAGGCGATAGGTCCGCAGGAAGCCGAGCAGCCCTCCGAAGTGGTCCCAGTGCCCGTGGCTGAGCGCGAGGGCGTCGATGGCCCCCGGATCGAGGCCGAGCACGCGGAAATTGTGGGTGATCGCGGCCTCGGAGGGGCCGAAGTCGAAGGCGATCCGCGCCGTCTCGGCGCCCCGCGTGATCTCGACGAAGTGGGCGAGGCCGTGCTCGGCCCGCAGGTCCACCATCTGACGGGCCACGAAGGCGCTGTACCGGCCGGCGACCTTCTCATCCTGGCGGAGCGCGTCGATGTAGTTGTCCACCACCGTGGTGACGCGAACGCGGTCGACCGGGGTGAGCGGAGCCATCAGTCCACCCGGGTCTCGTCGCGGTACATCACCTTGTGGCGGGTCGTCTTGACCCAGTCGTCGATCTCCGCGTCGGTCATGAGGTTGGCCGGATCGAAGCGGTCCCAGCTCGCGATCTGGTCGAGCCGCTTCTTCCAGCGCTTGTAGGACGGCTTGAGCGGCGGGCCGAAGCACATGACGTCGATGACGCTGAGCTCGTCGGGCACGCCGAGCAGCGGCTTCACCTGCTTCTGGATGTCGTCCTGCCCGATGGCGGTGATCCACCAGACCGCGTAACCGAGCGCGGCGGCGGCCAGGTGGGCGGACATGGTGGCGGCGGCCACCGACTGGAGCAGGATGCGCTCGGCGTTCTGGTGGTAGAGCCGGTCGACGTCCGAGCCATCGTTGAGCACCGGGAAAGCGCGGACGAAGCGGAAGTCGGCCGCGATCACGATGAGACCCGGCGCGGTCTTCACCCCGTGGTAGTTGGGGGTCGGAAAGCCCATGCGCAGCTTCGCGCGGTGCTGCTGCTCGTCCACGAAGCACCGGCCGATCGCCGCCTTCGCCGCCGCGTCGGTGACCACGACGAAGTGCCAGGGCTGGGCATTGGCGCCCGAGGGGGCGTGGCGCGCCGCCTCCAGGATCATCTCGACGTGCGCCCGGGGAATCTCGGCGGGCGCGAAGGCCCGGTTGGTCATGCGGGTGCGCACCACGTCCATCAGCGCGTCGTAACGGGAGCTCATGCGATCCTCCGACCGGGCGGAATCAGGCGCCGGCTTGTTCTTGCCACAGCCCCAAGGCGCGCAGGGCCGGCTCGTCGTTGAGATGGAAGAGACAGGCGGGCGACTGGCTCGATCGGTTGCGGTGCGCGGTCCAGTGCCACGGCGGCACCACGAACACGTCGCCGGCCTGCCAGTCGAGCGTCCGATCGCCGACCTGGCTCTCGCCCTGTCCCTCGATCACATGGACCACCTCGCTGCCGGTGCGGCGCTCGCGCCCGGTCTCCTCCCCGGGGCGCAGCCACCGCGCCTCGGAACCCATGGTCCTGAGCGGATACTCGCCGGTGCGCGGGTTCACGTGACGCAGCACCACCGGGGCACGCCGCGGCGCGGTGGCGGCCATGGCCGCGAGCGCGGCGCGGGCGGTGCGCCACGGCCAGCGTACCTGCGGATAGCCGGTCTCCTCGTAGCGCGACCGGCGGGGCACGAGACCGGCCGCGGTGAACTCGTCCTGGGAGGAATCGGTCTCGGTGGCCGGCGGGGACGCGGGCTTCATGGCCGAGGCCCAGTTGGCCTCGACGCCGCGGACCAGCGGAATGTCGAGGCCGTCCAGCCAGATCACCGGCTCGCGGCCCTCGTGCCCGTGGTCGTGCCAGCGCATCGGCGGCGTGATGATGAAATCGCCCGGTTCCATCGCGCACCGGACGCCGTCCACCGTGGTGTAGGCGCCCGTGCCCTCGACGATCAGCCGCAGCGCCGCCGCGGTGTGGTGGTGGCTCGGCGCCGCCTCCCCGGGCAGGATGATCTGCAGCCCCGCGTAGAGCGTGGCGGTCGCCGAGAAGTTGCCGGGCAGGCCGGGATTGCACAGCACCAGCACCCGCCGCTCCGCCTGCTCGATCGGCACCAGGCGCGCCGCCTCGAGCAGGGGCGCGCGCAGCTCGCTCCAAAGCCACCGGTGCGGCACCACGCGCGTCTGCCGCTCCGGCGGCAGGAGGGCGTGGAGCGCGGTCCAGAGCGGCGCCAGCGCGAGCGCCTCGAGACGATCGGAGTACGCGGCGGGGAGCTGGGCGTCGCGGGTCGAGAGGCTCATGACGTCAGCAATGCTTGCAGGGCGGGAACTCCCGCGAGTAGACCGGCTGCTCGAGGAATCGCTGGGGATCGTAGGTCCAGAACTGGCTGACCGCCGGATAGGTGTGGATCACCGTGTTCTGGAGCGCCCCGCCGACCTTCTCGACCTTGCGGATGTAGATGTTCTGGGTCGGGTTGCCGTAGGCATCGATCTTGACCGGGCCGCGCGGGGCGTCGGTGATCTCGACTCGGCGCAGGGCGGCCATCAGCGCGGCCCGGTCCTCCACCCGCCCGTTCACCGCCTTCACCGCCTCCTCGATCACCCGCGCTCCGGTGTAGCAGTTCTCCGAGTAGAACGACGGCGAGCGCGCGTACGCCTTCTCGTACGCGGCGCGGAACTTCCGGTTGGCCGGCGTGTCGAGCGCGGCCGAGTAATGGTGCGCGCTGATCACCCCGATGGCCTCGTCGCCGAGCTGGGCGAGCACGTGCTCGTCGGTATGGGTCCCGCCCGCGATCAGCGGGACCCGGCCCTTGAGGCTGCTCTCCGCGTACTGCTTGGTGAACAGCACGCTCCAGCGCCCGAGGGCCAGGACGAAGACCGCGTCGGCGTCCCGCTTCACCTGGGCCAGGTACGGCGCGTAGTCCTGGATGTTGAGCGGTACCCAGATCTTCTGGATGACCTGGCCGCCGTTGTCCTCGAAGGCCTTGTGGAAGCCGCCGACCGTCTCCCAGCCGAAGGCGTAGTCAAGGCTGATCGTGACGACCTTCTTGTACTTGAGCGCCTTCGCCGCGTACGCCCCGCACGGATGCATGTTGCCGCCGGCCGAGAAGCCGGTGCG
>Ga0070695_100002832_pt1 | contig 10078 bp, 16 predicted proteins | sample KBSK1252metaG_FD_65471 | JGI IMG/M metagenome (GOLD analysis project Ga0070695, IMG submission 65471) | Corn, switchgrass and miscanthus rhizosphere microbial communities from Kellogg Biological Station, Michigan, USA - KBS K1-25-2 metaG | ecosystem: Host-associated > Plants > Roots >... | reverse complement strand
ATGCAGGAGGGGGGTTTGATTTGCGAGACCCCCCTCCCCCCTATTAACAATCTCCTTAGACCATCACAGTCATGGATGTGTTACCTTGCTCATCAATCTTTCGATGAACACCAGAAACGTTGAAGCGAACAATCTCATCGATCGCTGCTTCGATTGCGACGCTCTGATCAGCTTCAGAAAGTTGATCTGAAGTGATAGTGATTCGAGCAAGCAGGCCTGTTGTGTGGTAGCCGGCCGCTTCATCGAATGCGTACCACTCATCGAAGTTCGTCCATGGATTGTGTGGATTGTCAACTGTGGTTAGCATGTGCAGTGTGCTCAACCCTCACCTCCTATGGATGTCTTGAGCGTGGTCACTGATACACCAAGGGCTGCTGCCACCTCAGCCTGGGTATACCCAGAACGAAGCATGGCCTCAGCTCGAACCCTCTTGCTTGGTGTCATGGTTGTGCGTTCGCGTGGTGTTGCGCGTTCCTTGATGTTGTCGAGATCAGCGTTAGCAAGGATTCTCTCAAGCTTGCTGGCTGAGATAGCACCTGCTTGGATAGCAGCCCACTCGTCATCGGTAATCTCAACACGGATCTTCTTGGCACCGGTGCGTGCCCGGGCCACAGCCAGGGCCTGTGCCCTAGCCTTCTTCTGATCCGAAGCATCCATGTCCGGGTTTGCAGCCCTCTTCTGGGCATAGGTGGCGTTGGCCAGGACCTGGGCTTGTCTTTCGAGGGGGGCGTTCCTAAGGGCGACGTTCAACTTCGCATTGAGGGAGGCCACTTCTTTTGCATAGGCGGTCTTTGCCGAAGGCGATAGGGGGATAGCCTTTGTGCGCAGTGCCGCAAGCCTAGCCTGGTTGGCTAGATCCTTCAGCTTGTTGGAGTGGTCTGCATAGACCTTCTCAATGGGGGTACCAGAGGAAAGATCGTGTGCGTTGGCGGCCTCCGCCAGCTTGGTCGACTTCTGTGTCTTGGGTACGACCTTACCCGTCCGATCAGTGAACGTGTTACCAGTCTCAGTGAAGATCTTCTGCCCAGTATTGGGGTCTGTCTTGAACCCCTGCTTCCGTTCGCTCACTCGAATGTCAGAGCTTGCTCTCGAGATGAGGGTCTTTGCACCAGCCCGTGCACCACCTTGGTACTTGGACTTGAGCTGAGCAATACCGTTGTCAATAGCGGACTGACGGTAGTTCAGGTTGTGCTTCTCAGCATCAATGACAACCATGGAATGCCGAACTGCTCGAGCAAGCTCGGCGTGGGTAGCACCACGAATCGTCATGTCAGTGATGAGATTGGATACTACACCCATCTCGATCTGCTTGGTACGTGCAGACATGCGCGGCATTCCCTCATAGCCGGCGTACGTCTTCTTGGCATCGAAGTTCTTCAAGCCCTCGAGTGGCGGAGAGGTCTTGACTTTCCCATGGGGATTGGGAATGACGAGTACCGTGTCCCCATCGAAGTCTGCCCCCGACAGAACCTCAGCTACCTTGTGATGGATGCCAACTGCATCCTTCGCGTTCCCGATTGATCGCTTGGCCTCACGGTTATTATTGTTGACCGTGAGCTCGGGGATCTCAAAGACTCCACCATGGGGGTGGCGAACAAGAACAACGCGCTCTCCGTTCTTGAAGTTCGGCGCGTAGATCTCATGCTCTTTGATCGAAGAGATCGGGAGAATGACATGGTTCGAAGTACGAGGAAGACCGGCCGCCTTGAGATGGACAGATGCCGAGTCCGCATCATCAGCGAACGACTCGAGCAGTTTCTTCTTAACCGTCGGGTTGGTCAGTGACATGATCTCGTCGAACTCTCGCTGTTTGCGATCGTAGGTCATATCGAGTTGACTCTTGGCCAAACCCTTGGACTGCTTCGAAAGGAACTGCGAGGACAGGGTCTTCGACCACTTATCCCAGTCGCCTTCTTCGTTCACGATGTTCATCACACCGTGCTGCCGCTTGATGGAGGCTCCGAACGGGCTGTCCGGATCATCCTTCAACTTCTTCATGGCGTCGTGCTTGTTACCTGTGTCGCTCTTGTTGGTGTTGAAGACAACATCGACACCATCGGGCAGGTCATCTTTGTACATGGCCATGCCTTTAAGATAGTGCGTGCCATCGACGGCGATACGAACCTGCGCATATCCGCTAGATCCGAGCGACAGATCCTCAACCCCACGTCGCACGTAGATGACGCCATCAGCATCCGTGCCACCTTCTTCAGCGTACCGAACCTTGACTCGCTTGGAGCTCAGGGATTTGGGAGGCTGGATGGGTGTGTAGGTCTTGCCCCCATCTTCGGAAACATTGGCGATCTGTTTGATCTTGTCGCGGTTCTTGAACACATCCGAGTAGGGCACGTCCGGTTTCGTCAAGACTTTCAGCGTGGTCTGTTTTCCAGTACCCAGCTGTTCCACCTTGACGTAGTGGACTTTGTAACCTTCCTCCTTCAGACGAGCCACAGCCACAGCCAGCTTCGTCTGACTCACACCGGTGTAGAGCTCAGCGCCGGCTCCGATGTCGAGGTAGGTCTTCTTCTCGACCTCGTCCTTCAGCATGTTCGAGGTGGCCTCGAGAATGTCAGCACGATCCTTTTCGCCCGGCTGCAGGAGCTGCCGAACGGACGACTCATTGATCCCCATCTTCTGGCCGATGGCTACATTGGAGAGACCCTTGTCTCTGAGTCGTTGAGCTTCTGTGATCTGCGCCTGCTTCTCTTCGTTCTTGGCGATGGATTTCGCCGCCCGAAGCTCCGTTGTGGTGATGCCGAGACCGTCGGCGATCTCTTTCTCCGACAGGCCCTCTTTCCGAAGCTTCTCTACCATGCCGAGGAAGTCCCGGTTGTTGGCGTACTCCGGTCCTCCTGAACCCCAAGGATAGCGCCCAGACTTTCGGAGGATACCGTAGTGCGCGAGATAATCGCTCTCGCTGATGATCAAGAAGGCACCTCCGATCGTAGGTAATTCAGCTGCTTGTCGAATGTCGTGATGCGATCCATGATGTGGAAGATCTCATCAGGATCCGGAACATGAACCTTCACATCGTCATTCTGATAGATGCGAAGTTCCATCTTGATCTCAAACGGCTTGAATCGATACTCGAGACAGAACAGCGCTGCGTAGATCAGCAACTGTGTCATCGAGGCTTCGGTCGTACCAGTCTTGAGATCGTGAATCCGTAGCATCATGTTTCGGAATCCGAGGGAGTCAGGGGATCCGAAACAGTTGTCTGAGTAGTACAACGTGATCTCGGACTCCATACGGAATCCGATTGCGTCATTCACATACGAGTTTAGGGTTGCCGGACTCTCCGGAAGCTTAACGCCCAACCGAATGAGTTGATGAGCCAGCGCGTGAAGATCCGTTCCACGCTGTGCCGCCATGGCGGTATGGAACACTCGCTCGAGCTTCTCTTCCGAGTAGTTCACCCAGTGACCATTGCTGGGGCTCAGGAAGGCATGCCTACCGACGAGATTGGAGTGCCTCTCGAAGCGCATTAAGAACTTCCGTTTCGTTTTCTGGGTAGATGAAGGAAGCGAAGCCCATCTCGTTCATCCGCTGAACCCACCATTCCTGGTTTGGCTGATGTACCGAAAGAGCCGAGGCTTTCACCTCGAGCATACCCCATCTGGGCCCATAGAAGATGGTGAGGTCGAGAATGCCTTGCTGAGCACCAGAGTCGTTCTTGACGACGATGGAGTCAGGCAGCATTCGCTGGATTTTCCTGACGAGACGGTTCTGGTACACACTTTCACGCAACGTCAGTCACTCCAGTCACTAAATGAAAAATGCTTGATCTCACTCCTTCTATTATAATCCGCGAATACTACGCGTGTTGGTATCTTGTAGGAATCTGAGCAAAGACCTGAAACGTCGGGAAGACGTAGGTATGGTTCAACATGGCGACACGAATGTCTCGAACGAGGAGGCCGTATTTTGTAGCGGCTGCCCAATAGCTGTCAAACTCTTCACCGGTATGAATCTCGACTAGAGGATGATCGTGCTGAATCTCAAAACGAAATTGTTGCTTGTACTTTCTCGCGAACCATCGGGGACGCCAAGCAAGATTTTGCGCTGCTGTGTTGTAAACGTCCCCATCGAGTTGAATCGGCGTGTCGAAGGTTTCTCGATCAGGTGGCTCGAGGAATGCGTTAGCCACAAGCACCGTAACCGAACGACGATACTGCTGCCGATCCTTGTAGAGACCGACATGCAGTACGCCGTGTTGATTCTTGGATAGCGCGAGGGTCTGCTCTGTCTCGTTATTACGAACCCAACCGTAGTCGCTCACCGCATAGTCGGGGAACTCGGGAATGATGGCCCAGGTCTCCATAAATCCTCGCTTGCCATTTTGCCAAAAATTCTCGAGAAAAGTTTCTATAAATCTCTACTAGGTATCTTAAGATACCAATAAGACATTAGAGAGAAATGTTTTAGCTTCAGATTTGGCAGATTTGGCAGATCACCATTCCCTTATGACCGAAGTTTCGCAAAATGCCGGAATTCCAATTCTTAAGTTTTCCTTAAGTCAGTATCCTAGTCCTCTCGCATGAGCCGACTCATTGAAGCTTCGCTTGGCGTTCAAGGCCTTCAGGATCATCTGATCGATCCACGAAAATGACAAAAGCATGTAGTAGTGGAGGTGATCATAGGGAGTATTCAGCCGATCAGTTCGGCCATGAGCCTGCCACCATACCTTGTACGAGTACGGCAACGAGTAGAAAACTGTCGTGTCCGTCGTTACACAGTTCCAGCCTTCTGCTCCCGCCTGGTATTGCACAAGGTACACCCAACGATCTCCTTCCGGAATGTCCTGGTGCTTATGTCCATTCCATTCCGCAACTGTCACATCCGTCCCCAAGCTCCGGAGCAACTCCAGCTCGTAGTCGAAGTTGTAGAAAACAATCAAGCGGGGATGGTCCTCGAGTAACTTCCGTACAGACGAAACTCGCGAACTGTCCGAGTTCACAACCTTCCTCGCCACAAGGAACAACTCGGCAACGTTCCTGAGTGGGCGATTCTCGTAGACATGCCATCGTTCATCCTTTACTCGTCGAGATAGAGTTTCATCATGTAGGACATCAATCGTGTGGACATTTCGTTGAGTTCTTCGCACCATAGGCATCTCGACGAGGATGGCATTCCGTGCTCGCACAAGTTTGCTGATCTTGACGTATCGATCGACTTTTGGGAATTTGGAGTAGGGACGGTAAACCACGTGCTCGCGTTTGAACTCAGTGCGATTTTTGTAGAATCCGTTAGCGACGAAGACGGGGATGTAATCCATCCAGACGTCTCCCGGCGTTGCTGTGAGGAGAATCCAGCGATTTCGTCGAGCCAAATCAATGAAGACCGTGCTCCACTCACCCGAGCCGACGAGCCTTTGTTCGTCAAAGATAAAGAACGCGTCTTCGACAGATCGATACCTCCCGATGTTGTTCCACGAATCCACGGTGAGCACACCACAATCCGGTCGGGTTGTATCTTTGGACCGCCCCACGCCGAATCGGGCAAACTCACCCTCCCAATCAAGAGAGTCACGCTTCTTTGCCGTGGTGATGACATAGACATCTCGAGACTTCTCCTTCTCGACGTAGTAGGCAACGGCCGTCAGGGATTTACCAGTTCCTACACCACCCCACAGGATCTTGCCGTTGCTGAGCTTCTCGACCGCCTCTCGCTGATGCGGGAAGAGTTCGATCATGGCTTATTCCTCGGTGGAGTATTGGTATAGATCCATGCTGCGATACCGAACACGATAACCAGCACGAGCAAATGACGCCAGGTCATAGATCCTCCAGGGAAAAACACAAACCAAGAACCCGGTTTCCCGGGCCCTCGGCTTTGGTTACTTGTGAACCAACTTGGTGATGGTGTGCTTGATCAGGTCAGCGTTGTACGTGTACTTCTCGTTCAACTCGTCTTCCGTCATGTACACCGGGGTCTCGAAGCCATCCGCGTCAGCCACTCCGAACACGATGTACACCGGCTCCAGAATCGGGTGATCCCGGTGGGCGGTGTTGATCAGGCTCTCGGCGGACTTCAGCGAGATGTCCTCAAATCCCGCGACGTCGTAAGCGTTGTCAGAGTGCGCAAGAATCGCGTAGAGGGACATGATGCTCCTTCACGAAGAGGGGTCTCATTATAAGCCATGTTTCTCTTGCGAAGCACATAATGCGAGAGGGGACCCCGAAGGGCCCCCGTTGCGCTATCGCACTTCCTTCTCACACACCGCGACGGTGTCGGTCCTGTTCGAGTCCTGCATGACCAGGCTCCCGTCGAAGTACAGGTTGCACACGATGACGGGCTTCTTCGTGAGGCCACGGGGCTCGTACACCCACACCATCACGTACGTACCCTTCTTGACGATCCCCAGAGACTTCCGGTAGTTCCCGTCTTTGTCGACCGGGATCCCCTCGTCCGCCGACAACTGTTCCGGCTGGGGCGCCACGTTCTGCATGCGGTAGTGCACCCGCGGCTTTTCCTCACCGGGCACGAAATCCCGCACGGTGACTGTGAACGTCACACGGACGCCATCATCTCCGTTGGCGTCCTTCGTCCCGCTGCCCTTGTTGGCGTTGTAGAGCAGGCCCCCGACGATCAGCGCGATGACGATCACAAAGAACGCATTCCGAACGGTGGTCACGTCAGTGGCCTTTCCCAATCAAGCCCATGTAGGCAGCGAGAAACAAGATGACGAGCACGGCGCTGAGCACCTTGAAATTGATCTTGTTGAAGACCGCCTTCAAGACAGCCGCCATGATGAGCGCGGCAATGATCGTCCAAGCCCACTGCGGAAGCCCAAGGAGGAGATTGGACGTTCCATCAAGAACCTGGTCTTGGTCTGGTACTCCTGGGATTGGGACGTTGAGGTCGTCTCCATCACCCATAACGATTGTGGTCCCTTCAGATCAACAGCAGGATGACGCCGCCCACCAGGACGAGCATGATGCCGAAGTCGAAGAGGCCCTGAACCCATCCGGGGACGCGCATGACAAATACTCCTTCTACGAAGAGGGACAGGGACCCCGGCCCGACGCGAGGTCCCTGCCAGCTTGTGTTGCTACTCGGAGACCTGCTCCTTGTACCACGCCTTCTGCTCGTCCGTGCACGAGGTCCAGAAGGTCTTGAACTCGGTCGGGGTGACCGGGCGCTCCTCCGTGCCGAAGGCCAGCATGAGCTTCTTCATCCAGTTGATACCGGCCGGCTGCGTCATGGCAAAGCTCCTTCACTAGGGGTCGGGCTGAATTGCCCGGGAAAGAGAATCGACCGGAGCCGATTCTCCACCCGTACACGTCAGTCCTGCGGATACGTCACGTCGTACTGGACGACCGGCGCCCGCTCGAACTCCTCGAGAAACGCATTGGGGTTGTAGATCTTGTACGTCTCACTGAACTTCAAAACGTAGTCACCCAGGTACGCCCGAGTCTGTCGAGTGTTCATCGGCCGGTGCGTCTCGATGGTGATAAACGGCGTGCGACCTCCCTCATCGATCTTGCCGCCACACCACTCAGCCACCTCGGCCATGTTCTTGCGAGTGACCAGGACCACTTCGACAGGGCGCGGCTTTCGCACCCAGGATTCGATCTTGAGCACGTTCAGGGCCTTTCCCGGAAGAGGATCCCGGCGTTGAGGAGTGCGTTGACGATGGCGTCTGTAGAACGAGAGGGGGCCTCCACGAGGTCCGTGTCCATGAGCGAGTTCATGATCGCCTCACGCACCTTGAACATGGTGCCCTCGTCATACCTCAGATCCTCGGGGAGCGGCGGCAGAGGCTCTTCCGGGTCGTACTCGTTGGCCGAGATGGAGAAGTCGTAACCGGCCATCAGCAGGTCGTGACCCGTCACACCCAGCAGGTTGTACGCCACCGCCCGATTGTCTTCTCGGACCGAGACAGTGAGCATGAGACTCTGCAGCTTATTCGACGGTGCCTCGGGCAGATCGCGCCGCAAGACGTTGACGCCGAGCCCGTACTGCAGTCCCAGCTTCAACGACTCAACCTGCTCGTCCTCTACCACTCCCGGCCTCGGCGAGACGACCTTTCGATGCGGGTGTTCCTTCCGAACGTGACCGATCACCTGCTCGGTAGCGTACGTAACTGCCGCATTCCCCTCCCCCGAGGTGAAATGGAATTCGCAGTAGGGACAGTGGATTCGCGTCATGAGTCCCTCCATTCACCCTCGATGATCTCGTACTCGACCTGCTGCTCCTCGGCCGACGTCAGCGCTGGACGCTCGTTCGGACGCAGCTCCTCGAGCTCGGCGTACTTGTGCTCGAACTTGTCCTCCTGGACGGTCACGTAGATCGTCTTGAGGTACGCCTTGATGCCCGACTTGCCGTTGACTTCCCACTTGTACGGACGGACGATCACGTCGACGGACTTGATATCCACCATATCGACGAGCTCGCACAGCTCCTCGGTCAGCGGAGTTCGCGTCCTGGTGGTGATGAGGAGGATCCGCGGGGGTCGCGGGCCCTTGAAACTGACCTTCACCTCGAGATACGGATCTCCGGGTTCGTTCGAATCCGGATCCCGTTGCTTGAGGCGCTTGACGTTCCAGCCCTCACGAAGAAGCTCCTGAGCCACCGGCTCATCGAGGATGATGCAGAAGTTCCGATCCCCCGCCTGGTTGTAGCGCTTCTCAGCGCCGGCGAAGTTCAGGAACACGAGGTGGGCGTTCTCAATCTCGAGAAGTCCCGTATCACGGTCGATCACGCGTTGTCCTTGTGCTGGTTGTAGTACGGAGCGTCGGGCGTGTGGTAACCACCCAACGGCTTGTCTTTCTCCACGTCGTCGGGGTGCATGTCCCAGTCGCCACCGGGCGAGCGCCGCTGGTTCTCAGCCTCTGTGACGTCCGCAGCCAGCTTGGCCAGGCGGCGCTGGTGCCATGCCTTGTCGGCCTCACCGCCGATCTCGTGGCTGGCGTCCAGGGCGCTCGGAGGGACCTCGAAGTTCTCCTCACTCCAGGGCGACTTGTGCTGGAGCCCGTCCTTGAGGTAGCCCTGCATCTTCGGGCTCGGAGAGGGAAGAGTGTAGCCGCCGGCGGGCTTCGTCTTCGGGGGCACCGTATGGTAGCCGGTGTCGTCGAAGTCCTTGCCGACCAGTTCTTCCTTGATCGTGACGTTGTCCTGCTTGCCGTACACGTCGAGGTAGAGCTCGTGCTTGTCGCCGTTGTACGTCGCCTCGTAGTACCGCCCGTCGTCGACCGTGGTGGACAGCAGCGCCTTCCAGTTCTTCAGCGTCTTGCTGAACCAGACGTCCCGGCCGGCCTCGATCTCGTCCGTGATGACCGGCTGCTCGATCTTCCGACCGGCCACGTGGGTGTTGTACCAGGCCGCGACGAAGGCCTTGGCGGTCTCCATCCGGTCGAGGATGTCCTTCGGGGGATGCTGGTCCATCTCACTGCTCCTTCGGGGGTCGAAAATTCTTCCGGAGGGAATCCGGCAACTGCTCGTTCATGGGGTTGGTAGGAAGCTGCACACCGACCTCAGTGAAACCGATGCTCAGATGTTCGAGATCGGGCTGGAGAGCCTTGCGGATCTCCGGACGAATGCCAGGCCAAATGATCAGCTCGGCACTTCCGTCCGGAGATACCACGGCCGTCCCAATCTCTTCGCCACCCTCCCACTTGAGCGGGACAACCTTCTTGTTCATCGCTACACTTTCTTTTCGGGAATGGGATGCCGAGAACAAACCCAACGACCGTACGAAAGACGCCAGCCATTCATTTCCAAAGGTTTGGTATCGACTTCTCGACTGGAACTCTCCCAAATAAGGAAGCTGTCGCAACCGTTGACAAAAGCCGCGCAAGTGTACTGATGGATGAATTTTTGCATCAGGTCACTCCCGAGGCTTGGTTTTCCTCGTATTCGGCTTACAGGGCTGTCGCAGTTCCTCTTCGTGATGGCAAATGCACGAGCCACACGTCCAACACCCCCAAGAGATGTCGGAGAAACTGCGCATGTTGTGACTCGAGTGAATCTCCTTCGAGTCCATTAGACCGGCTCGTACCTGCGCTCGAACTCGTACGCGGTCATGACCGTGAACTCGCCCGTGTTGTGGTCCTTGACGATGTAGTCGCCCTGTGTG
>Ga0070695_100002828_pt1 | contig 10084 bp, 10 predicted proteins | sample KBSK1252metaG_FD_65471 | JGI IMG/M metagenome (GOLD analysis project Ga0070695, IMG submission 65471) | Corn, switchgrass and miscanthus rhizosphere microbial communities from Kellogg Biological Station, Michigan, USA - KBS K1-25-2 metaG | ecosystem: Host-associated > Plants > Roots >... | reverse complement strand
CGCCGAGCGAGAAGGCGCGCGCGGATGCCTCGGCGGCCCTCCTCAGCTACGGCTACACCTTCTTCGAGACGCTGCGCCTCAAGGCCGCGCACGACACGGTGCTCAAGCCGCGCGTCTACAAGTCGGCGGCCGAGTTCGCCGCCGTGGGCGTGCCCTACGACGTGTATGCCACCGTGGCGCGCGGCCAGGGCGCAAGCCTGCACAGCAGCGCACGCCTGAGCCACGAGCCGCTGCTGGCGCCCTTGAGTGCCGGCCAGAACGTCGGCGAGCTGGCGGTGGCCGACGGCAGCGGCCAGGTCATCGCGCGCGTGCCGCTGGTGGCACTGGCCGCCGTGCCGCAGGGCGGGCTGTGGACGCGCGTCGTCGACGGCATCGCGCTGTGGTTTCACTAACGAGGAGCGCACATGGCTGACCCCCTGCCGCTGTGCTATCTCAACGGCGCGTACCTGCCGCTCAGCGAGGCACGCATCTCGCCGCTCGACCGCGGCTTCCTGTACGCCGATGGCGTCTACGAGGTCATGCCGGTGTACGGCGGCCGGCCGTTCCGCTTCGGTGCGCACCAGGAGCGCCTCGGCCGCAGCCTCGCCGGCATCAGCATGGAGGATCCGCACTCGGTGCCGGAATGGCGCGCCATCCTCGGCGAGCTGATCGCGCGCAACGGCGGCGGCGACCAGTACGTGTACTGGCAGGTGACGCGCGGCGCGCAGCATGGCCGCACGCACGCGCCGCTGCCGCGCATCCCGCGCACGGTGTTCGCCTTCTGCGCGCCCTTCCCGGTCACGCCGCCCGCGCTGCTCGAGCAGGGCCTGGCGTGCGTCACCGCCACCGATACGCGCTGGGCGCGCTGCGACATCAAGTCGGTGGCGCTGCTCGCCAACGTGCTGCTGCGGCAGCTGTCGGTGGACGCCGGCGCCGCGGAGACCATCCTGCTGCGCGACGGCGAGCTCACCGAAGCCTCGGCGTCCGCGGTGCACGTGGTGCTGGGCGGCGAGGTGCTCATGCCACCCAACTCGCGCCGCATCCTGCCGGGCACCACGCGCAGCGCGGTGGAGGAAATGGCAGCGCGTGCCGGCATCGCCTGCCGCGTGCTGCCGGTGACCGAGGCGCAGCTGCGCGCCGCCGACGAGGTGTGGCTGTCGGCCGCCACGCGCGAGGTGCAGCCGGTCACCTCCCTCGACGGCCACGCGGTCGGCAGCGGCAAGCCCGGCCCGCTGTGGCGGCGCGTGTACGAGGAACTGCAGCGCTTCAAGCGCGAGCTGGCCGGCACCCCCTGGTAGGCGCATGGCGCAGCCGCCCGCGCCGCTGGAGTTTCCCACCGACTATCCGCTCAAGGTGCTGGGCCGGCCCGACAACGAGTTCCGCGCGCGCGTGCACGCCATCGTGCTGCGCCACGCGCCGGTCATCGCCGCCGAGCGCGTCAGCGAGCGGCTGAGCGCCAACGGCAACTTCCTCTCGATCTCCTACCTGCTGCCGGCGGAGAGCCGCGCGCAGGTGGAGGCGCTGGTGGCCGACCTGCGGGCCTGCGACGGCGTGCTGATGCTGCTCTAGGATCCGCGCTTTATAACCTGTTTGTCACCGGCGCCCGCCGGGCGGACACTGACGCCCCGCCGGCCGCCCCGGTAGCATTGCCGCAATGTCCATCACCCTCGACCAGGTGACCAAGCACTACGGCGGCGTGCCGGTGGTCAACGACGTCTCGCTCGACATCGGCGACGGCGAGTTCTTCGTGCTGCTCGGACCCTCGGGCAGCGGCAAGAGCACGCTGCTGCGCGCCATCGCCGGGCTGTCGGGGGTCGATCATGGCCGCATCGCCCTGCACGGGCGCGACGTCACGCACGTCGCCGCGCGCAAGCGCGGCGTGGGCCTGGTGTTCCAGAACTACGCGCTGTTCCGCCACATGACGGTGGCCGAGAACATCGAGTTCGCGCTGCGCGTGCGCCACATGCGCGGCAAGGTGCGCCGCGCACGCCGCAAGGAGCTGCTGCGGCTGGTGGCGCTCGAGGGCATGGACGAGCGGCTGCCGGCGCAGCTGTCCGGCGGCCAGCAGCAGCGCGTGGCGGTGGCGCGCGCCCTGGCGCACAAGCCCGAGGTGCTGCTGCTCGATGAGCCCTTCGGCGCGCTCGACGCCAAGATCCGCGAGGAGCTGCGCCGCACCATCCGCCAGGTCCAGCGCGAGCTCGGCATCAGCACGGTGCTCGTCACCCACGACCAGGAGGAGGCCTTCGCGATGGCCGACCGCATCGGGATCATGAATCTCGGGCGGCTGCTGGAGGTGGGTGCTCCGCACGAGCTGTACACCGCCCCGGCTACGCGCTTCGTCGCCACCTTCCTCGGCGCCGCCAACCTGTTCCTGGCGCGCCGCACCCCCGACGGCATCCAGGTCGGTGCCAGCGTCGTGGCCGCGGCCGGCGCGGCGGCCGGCGGCCGCGGCGAGCACGAGGTGGTGGCGGTGGTGCGCCCCGAGGAAGTGGAAGTCGCACCGGCGCGCGACGACCTGGCCTCCGGGTTCCTGGCCCGCGGGGTAGTCGAGGAAGTCATGTTCACCGGCGCGCTGGAGCGGCTGCGGGTGCGCCTCGAGGACGGCGCGGCGACCCCGCTGCTGTCGTTCGTCGACGGGGACAGCACCACCGCGCTGCAGGTGACGCGCACCCAGCACGAGCAGCGCGGCTTCGCCGTGCACCCGGGCCAGAGCCTCGCCATCGGCGTGCGCCGCGTGCACGTGCTGCCGACGCCGCTGTCGAGCTTCACCGCCTGCGCCACGAGCGCGGCGCTCGCCGAGGCGCTGGTGCGGCAGCCGCTGCTGGCGGCGCTGGTGGCGCGCATGAAGACGCGCGTCGCGGTGCGCGTCGAGCCGCGGCTCGGGGTGCCGGATGCGCCGTGCGAGAGCGCCGCCGACTTCGTCGGCACCACCGTGCTCGCCTCGCAGACCGACTGCGCCTACCGCGCCGAGTGGCTGCTGCGGCGCGGCGCCCAGGACCTGCTGGTGCTGCCGCAGCAGGCGGCCGCCCCGTAGCGCGTGCTGATCCACAGGATGGGCGAGGCGGTGCGCGGCGCGACGCTCGCGGTATCGGCCAGCGTGCTGCGCCACCTGTCCGCCGAGGCGGTGTACGTCGGCATCGTGCCGGACGACGGCGCCGGCGGCCACGGCATGCGCGAGCTGCTCGACGCGCGCTCCGAGGCCAAGGCGGCGCACGGCCTGGAGATCCGCACCGAGCTGCGCTACGGCGACGTCTCCCAGGAGCTGGCACGGCGCCTGGGCGCCGCCCCCGGTCAGATGCTCATCGTCGGGGTGGCCGATCTGGCGCGCTTCGCCGAGCGCTTCCGTGCGGTGCTCGACTCCGGACAGTGGCCGGTGCTGATCGTGCACCGCGCGGCGCCATGAGCTTCCGCCAGCCGAGCGTGTTGCCGGGCTTCGGGCTGACCTTCGGGTTCACGACCTGCTTCCTGTCGGCCATCGTGCTGCTGCCGCTGGCGGCGCTGGTGCTGGCGGCCGGCTCCATGCACTTCTCCGACCTGCTGCGCGTGGTCACCAGCGCACGGGCGCTCGGCTCGTATCGGCTGTCGTTCGGCGCCTCGCTGCTGGCCGCCTCCATAAACCTGGTATTCGGCTTCATCATCGCCTGGACGCTGACGCGCTACGAATTCCCGGGCCGCAAGGTGATCGATGCACTCATCGACATGCCGTTCGCGCTGCCGACCGCGGTGTCCGGCATCGCCCTCACCACGGTGTTCGCGCAGAACGGCTGGATCGGCCGTTACCTCGAGCCGCTCGGCATCAAGGTGGCCTATACCTGGGTCGGCGTGACGCTGGCGCTCACCCTCATCAGCATGCCGTTCGCGGTACGCGCGGTGCAGCCGGCGCTGCTGGAGGTGCAGCGCGACCTCGAGGACGCGGCCGAGACCCTCGGCGCCGGACGCCTGTACGTGTTCCGGCGCATCATCCTGCCGACCGTGCTGCCGGCGCTGCTCACCGGCTTCACGCTGTCGTTCGCGCGCGCCGTGGGCGAGTACGGCTCGGTGATCTTCATCGCCGGCAACCTGCCCATGAAGACCGAGATCACCCCGCTGCTGATCGTCATCCACCTCGAGGAGTTCGACTACCAGGGCGCGGCCGCGCTCGGGGTGGTGATGCTGGTCATCTCCTTCGTGGTGCTGCTCACCATCAACCTGCTGCAGGCCTGGGGCCGGCGCCGGCACGTGCGGGCGGCGCACTGATGGCAGCGAGCCCGGCAGGCGCGCTCGCCGGCGAGGACCGGCGCCCGGGCCAGCACTCCTGGATGCACACGATCGTGCGCTGGCTGTTCATCGCCACCTCGCTGGCGTTCCTGGCCGCGGTGCTGCTGGCGCCGCTCGCCACCGTGTTCGTCATGGCGTTCGCCAAGGGGGTGGATGCCTACCTGCACAGCTTCGCCGACCCGGATACCGCCGCCGCCATCCGCCTCACGCTGCTGACCGCGGCAGTGGTGGTACCCGTCAACACCGTGTTCGGGCTGGCGGCCGCCTGGGCCATCGCCAAGTTCGAATTCCGCGGCAAGAGCGTGCTCATTACGCTCATCGACCTGCCGCTCGCCATCTCGCCGGTGATCTCCGGCATGGTGTTCGTGCTGCTGTTCGGCCTGCACGGCTGGTTCGGGGTGTGGCTGCAGGAGCACGACCTCTCGATCGTTTTCGCGCTGCCGGGCATCATGCTGGCCACCATGTTCGTGACCTTTCCCTATGTCGCGCGCGAGCTGATCCCGCTCATGCAGCAGCTCGGCAACGACGAGGAGGAAGCCGCCATCACCCTCGGTGCCGGCGGCTGGATGACGTTCTTCCGCGTCACGCTGCCCAAGGTGCGCTGGGGCCTGGTGTACGGCATGGTGCTGTGCAACGCGCGCGCCATGGGCGAGTTCGGCGCGGTGTCGGTGGTCTCGGGCCACATCCGCGGACTCACCAACACCATGCCGCTGCACATCGAGATCCTCTACAACGAGTACAACTTCGTCGGAGCATTCGCGGTCGCCTCGCTCCTCACGCTGCTCGCGGCGCTGACGCTGATCGTCAAGACGCTGGTCGAGCGCACCGGCTACCGCAGGCGCTGAGCCCGTGTACCGGCGCCTGGCAGCGTTGCTGAAGTCCGCCTGGCCCGACCCGGCGCGCACCGGCCTCGCCTGGTGGCTGGTGGCGATCCACGTGACGCTGGTGCTGCTGGTGGGCGGCGGCATCTCCTGGTCGGCGAGCCGCATGCTGCGCGACCTCGCCGACGAGCAGGGCAAGGCGCGCGTGCAGCTCGCCGCCACGACCGCGCGCGAGGACCTGCGCCGCATCGGCGAGGACGCACGCGCCGCGGCGCGCGCGCTCGCCGACCGGCCGACGCTGCAGCGCCTGCTGGCCGAAGGGCAGCACGACGCGCTGCCGCCGTTCCTGCGCCGCTCCTGCGAGGCGGACTCGCTCGATGCCTGCGCGGTGCTGTCCGGCCGTACCGTGGTGGCGGTGTCCGGCCCGGCGCTCGACTGGCAGCAGATCGTCACCGCCGGCGCCGAGCAGGGCGGCACCTTCCTGGCGCTGCCGAGCACGGCGCGCGTGCCGCTCATCGGGGCCCGTGCCACCCTCGCCGACCCGAGCCTGGCGGTGTACGCGGTGCGGCGCCTGGACGAGCGCCTGGCCCAGACGCTGAGCGGCCAGGTGGGCGCCGAGGTGCGCCTCATCGACTACCGCACCTACACCGGCAGCGCGGTCAACGCCTTCACGCCGCTGTACGCGGCGGCGCTCGCGGATGCGCATTCGGCGGTGCAGCGCATCGACGCCCAGGACGCCTACGCGGCCGCGGTGCCGGTGTTCGCCTCCAGTGGCGAAGCGATCGCGATCATCGTGGCACTGCTGCCCACCAGCGCCGTGGACGACCCGCGCCGGCACCTGCTCAACAAGCTGCTGGCGACGGCGCTGCTGCTGGCGGTACTGGCGGTGTTCGCCAGCGTGGTGCTCGGCGAGCTGGTCGCAGGTCCGGTGCGGGCACTCACCGCCGCCGCCACCCGCCTCGGCAGCGGGGACTTCTCGGCCTCGATCCCGCCCGGCGGCGCGGCCGAGGTCGGGACGCTGGCGCGCACCATGGAGGACATGCGCCGCAACCTCATCGAGCTCACCAGCACGCTGCGCCGGCGCGAGGCCGAAGCGCAGGCGGTGCTCGGCGGCATCGTCGAGGGTGTGTACGCGGTCGATCGCAACCGCATCATCCGCTACCTCAACCCGCAGGCCGCGCGGCTGCTGTCGGTCACCCCCGAGCAGGCGGTCGGCCGCTTCTGCGGCGACGTGCTCAAGCCGCGCGCGGAGGACGGCCGGCGCCCGTGCGAGTTCCGCTGCCCGATCGTGCAGGCGCGCGAGGCCGGCAGCGCGCGCGCCATCGAGCAGCTCGCGCCGGCCGCGGGCGAGGTGCGCACCACCGTCATCACCAGCGCCGCGCAGGTCGAGGGGCTGCAGGTGCAGGTGATCCGCGACGAGACCGAGCTCGAGGCGGTGCGCCGTGCCCGCGATTCGGTGCTGGCCAACATCTCGCACGAGTTCCGCACCCCGCTCGCCGCGCAGCTCGCCTCCATCGAGCTGCTGCGCGCCGGGCTGGACGAGCTGCCGCGCGACAAGCAGCGCGAGCTGGTGAGCTCGCTCGAGCGCGGCACGCTGCGCCTCACGCAGCTGATCGACAACCTGCTCGAGAGCGTGCGCATCGAGTCCGGCCAGCTCGCCATCCGCCAGCAGAGCGTGGCACTCGCGGAGGTGGCGGAGGAGGCCGGCGCCATGGTCGCCTCGCTCCTGGCGCAGCGCGGCCAGCGGCTCGAGCTGGCGCTGCCGCAGGACCTGCCCGCCGTCCGGGGCGACAAGACGCGGCTCACCCAGGTGTTCGTGAACCTGCTCGCCAACGCCAACAAGTTCGCCCCCGACGGCAGCGTGGTGCGCATCGGCGCCGCGGCCGGCGACGGCGCGGTGCGCGCCTGGGTGGAGGACGAGGGAGCGGGGCCCGCGGCTGCCGCCGGCGAGGCGCTGTTCGCGCGCTTCCGGCGCGGCGACAGCGAGCCGGAGCCGGCGGGGCTCGGCCTCGGCCTGTGGCTGGTGAAGTCGATCATCGAGCGCCACGGCGGCAGCGTCGCCTTCGAGCGCACCGCGGCGGGCCGCACGCGCTTCAGCGTGACGCTGCCGGCGGAGCCGCCGGCGTGAAGGTGCTGGTCGCGGATGACGACGCGGACCTGCGCGAACTGATCGCGTTCACGCTGACCCAGGCCGGCTACGCGGCGGTCAAGGCCGCGGACGGGACGCGGGCGCTGCAGAGTTTTGCGGCCGAGAGCCCGGACCTCGTCGTGCTCGACATCAACATGCCGGGGCTGACGGGCTTCCAGGTGTGCGAGGCGATCCGCGCCGGCTCCAACGTGCCGGTCATGATGCTCACCGTGCGCGGCGAGGAGGAGGACCTGGTGCGCGCGCTCGGGCTCGGCGCCGACGACTACCTCACCAAGCCGTTCAGCCCGGGCACGCTGCTGGCGCGCGTACGGGCGCTGCTGCGGCGCGCCGGCATGGACACGGCCGCGCCGCTCGCGGCCGGGCGCGTGGCGCTCGATCTGGAGGAGCACAGCGTGCGCATCGGCAGCGGCGCGCCGGTGCGGCTCACCAAGCTCGAGCTGCGCCTGCTGCAGACGCTGCTGACGAGCGCCGGCCACAGTGTCAGCCCCGACCGGCTGCTGGCGCAGGTGTGGGGACACCGCAGCAGCGGCGACCGCCAGCTGCTGAAGCAGCTGGTGCACCGCCTGCGGCAGAAGATCGAGCCCGACCCGTCCGCGCCGACGCTGCTGCGCACCGCGGCCGCCGGCTACAAGCTCGTCGTCGACTGAGGCGCGGCCACGGGTGCACACGGTCCTGGTCCTCGGTGGCTACGGGTTCTTCGGTGCGCGCATCTGCACCTCGCTGGCAACGCAGCCCAACCTGCGTCTGTTAGTTGCGGGTCGCAACGCGCAGCGGGCGCGCACGGCCGCGCGATCGCTCGGTCTCGCTGCCGACCAGGGCACGGCTGTCGACGCGCGCGCTGCTGGTTTGGCCGGCCAGTTGCGCAGTCTCGGGGTCAACACTGTCGTGCATACGGCCGGTCCCTTCCAGGGGCAGAGCTACGAGGTCGCGCAGGCTGCGATCGCGGCGGACTGCAACTACATTGACCTCGCCGACGGGCGCGAATTTGTGGTGGGTATCCGCAGTCTGGACGCGCAGGCGCGGGGGCGAGGGGTAACGGTCGTGAGCGGCGCGAGCTCCGTACCGGCACTTTCTTCAGCCGTGGTCGACCGCTATCGGAGCGACTATGCACGTCTCGACACCATACGCGTCGGCATCAGCTCAGGCGCCCGGGCGCCCGGTGTTGCAACTGTCCGCGGCGTCTTCAGCTACTGCGGCAAACCGGTGCGCTGCTGGCAGGCCGGCTCGTGGACGACTGCCTACGGGTGGCTCGGGCTCACGCGGCATCGCTTTCCCGCGCCAGTGGGAGCGCGCTGGCTCGGCACCTGTAACGTGCCCGATTTGGAGCTGTTTCCGCAGCGGTACGGCGCCGCTCGTGAGGTCTCATTCCAGGCGGGCTTCGCAAGCACTGCCGGGCACTTCGCGGTCTGGGGCCTCGCGCACCTCGTCAAGGCGGGCTTGCTTGGCAGCGCCGCGGTCTTTGCGGCGCCGTTGCACCGGGTCAGCCGGTGGATCGAGCCACTCGTCAGCGGCAACGGTGGCATGTTCGTGAGTCTCGCGGGAATCGGTGCGAGCGGCGGGCCGCTCGCCAGGACCTGGTACCTCATCGCCGGTCACAACCATGGACCGCAGATTCCGTGCGCCCCAGCCATCGCGCTGGCGGTCAAGCTGTCGCGCGGCGCGCAACTGCCGGCCGGCGCCCTGCCCTGCATGGGACTGCTGAGCGTCGAGGACATCCTCGCGCCGTTGCAGGCTCTCGATATCCGCGAGGTCGTCAGGTGAGCGCGTATGTCCTGCTCAAGGTGGTGCACGTCATCTCGGCCACCATCCTGTTCGGAACCGGCATGGGGATCGCATACTTCAAGTGGGCGGTGGACCGCAGCCGCGACGTGCAGGCCATGCGGATAGTGGCGGAGCGCGTGGTGCTGGCCGACTGGCTCTTTACCTCACCCGCCATCGTGGTGCAGCTCGCGAGCGGGCTCGCTCTCGCCCACCTCGCCGGCTACCCGATCACGCGCGGGTGGGTCGCCTGCGCGCTCATCCTGTATCTGCTCGCGGGTGCCTGCTGGATCCCGGTGGTGGTGCTGCAGCTGCGCATGCGCAAGCTGGTGCGCGAGGCAGCCGCGGGTGGCAGTGGCCTCGACCCGCGCTACTGGTGGTATTGCCGCACCTGGCTCGGGCTTGGAGTGGTGGCGTTCAGCGCCCTCATAGCGGTGTTCTGGCTCATGGTTGCCAAGCCCACCTTCTAGCGCGCCGACATCTGGTCGAACACCCCGCCATTGCTGAAGTGCACGCGCTGCACGTTCGCCCAGCCGCCGAAATCGGCGATGCTCGCCAGCTGCAGCTGCGGGAAGCGCCCGGCGTGACGCGCGGCGGTATCGGAGTCGCGCGGGCGGTAGAAGTGACGGGCGATGATCTCCTGCCCCTCGTCGCTGTAGAGGTGGCCGAGGTAGGCACGCGCCAGCTCGCGCGTGCCGTGCCGCAGCGCCACCTGGTCGATCACCGCCACCGGCGGCTCGGCCAGGATGCTCACCGAGGGCATGACGATCTGCAGCTGCTCGGTGCCGAGCTCGCGCAGCGCCAGCTGCGCCTCGTTCTCCCAGGCAATGAGCACGTCGCCGAGGCCGCGCTGCACGAACGTGGTGGTCGCCCCGCGCGCCCCGGTGTCGAACACCGGCACGTTGCGGTACAGGCGCTGCACGAACTCACGCGTGCCGGCCTCGCTGCTGCCGGGCTGCGCGCGCGCCCAGGCCCAGGCGGCCAGGTAGTTCCAGCGCGCACCGCCCGAGGTCTTGGGGTTGGGGGTGATGACCGAGACGCCGCTGCGCGCCAGGTCGCCCCAGTCGCGGATACCCTTGGGATTGCCCCGGCGCACCAGCAACACGATGGTGGAGGTGTA
>Ga0070695_100002827_pt1 | contig 10084 bp, 24 predicted proteins | sample KBSK1252metaG_FD_65471 | JGI IMG/M metagenome (GOLD analysis project Ga0070695, IMG submission 65471) | Corn, switchgrass and miscanthus rhizosphere microbial communities from Kellogg Biological Station, Michigan, USA - KBS K1-25-2 metaG | ecosystem: Host-associated > Plants > Roots >... | reverse complement strand
TGAGCAAGTTGACTTAACTACGCCGCGTTACAAAGACGCCGACGACAGCGACACGGTTGCTATTGAGGTCACAGTAGGCTGGTTACGAGAGGTTAGAGATGCCCTCGCACTCGCCCAAGCTGACGGCGGCGCAAATGAACTTGACTACGACGCCAGCGAGCCGGGGCATCCTGATAATCCGCGTTCTGATTATTCGGTGACACGGGAGCGACTATGACCACCGACGAAATCCTACGAAACGGCTTTTACGCAATGGCTGCAACGGCGGACAGCATCGTGCCGGGTAGTGGTAAGCACTATCGGGCCGTTGCTGATCGGGAATACGCGCCTCACGTCCACCAGTGGCGCAAGGTGCCCAACGCCGAGCGCACCGACTCTTGCCGGTTTGCCTGCGCGTTGTATCGGTGTGAGTGCGGGGAGAAGCGGTATGCCTGAGCGTAAATTTCAAGTGGTCGTCACAGAACGCAAGTTGATCTATCCACCACTCGAAGGTGAGCGGGCGTTGCGCTGTATGCGGGTACTGGCCGAGCGGGGATACGAGACTGAGGCGCTGACTTCAGCCAACGGCATTGATGAGGCTTTGACGCTGGCGGAAATGGAAGCGATCTATGACGCTGAATTTGACGCGCTACAGGCTCTGTGAGCGGTTTAGGCATCCATGCCGCTTTCGGCAGCTTAAACGCCTTGAGCGGTCACTGTGGCGCAAATAGACGGTACTGAGACTGAATTGAGAGAGGCGGGTTGAGATGACACTCAGCGAAATACAACGATTAGACGAATGCCTGAATAGCTGCGTTGAGAAGCCGGCTTGAATACGCAAAGAATCAAATCTGGCAGCCACGTCGGTTGCGTCAACTGATTCGAGCAGCAGAACGAAAGACGGAATTGTGAGCATGGCAAGGCGCAATCAAACGAAGCGCAGAAAGTGAAAGGTGGATCGTGAAAGTCAAACTAACTTATTTCAAAGACTCTGGAAAGTATTACAGCGAGGCTCGCTATGCCTCCATGAACGAATTCGACTATCTGGTTTATCGGGAAGTCAGAGAGATGGTTGAGCGTGGTGACTTACCCGGACTGCGCGCGGGCGCAAGATTCACAGTTCTAGTGCAACCGGGAGACGGCGTTCCGGCTTTAGTATTCGTCAGCAACACCCCTCGACAAAATGATGACGGGTAGGTGACTTATGAATCCAACTAAACTGCGATTGATTGACGGCGACGAACCAACTGCCGAAGCTGTTTACATGGCTCGCATCGAACAGAGCCATCGTGAGTGGTCAAAACAAGGCTGGCATCCGGTTGATGTAGCCGCGACAAGGCCGCTGGTGGTGGATGATGTGACGACGTACAAGGTGATCGTGGTGGATAGGCCAATACCACTATGGAGACGAATTCTAAGACGACTGAAAGGACAACAACAATGCTAACAGGAATGGCAGCTTACCGAAACGATATTTGGATCACGCAACATTACAGGCCCGCAAAGGATCGACTCAAGTGGCAACGAAAGGTGAAGGCCGCGAGACGATCTGCGATTGCCAAAGCCTCACGCAGACGAAATCGAGGGCAGTGACGACGAAAGGTGCTCAAGTGGAAAACGAAGTGAGAGAGGGGCGACTGCGATTGTTGCCGCTGACGCTAGCTCAAGCCAACGATCTAATCGAACGCCTACATCGCCATCACAAGCGAGTTGTCGGGCATCGTTTTAGCATCGGCTGTCAAAATGGAAAGGGGTTAGTCGGAGCGGTGGTTGTTGGCCGTCCGGTTGCGCGAATGACCGACCAAAACAACGTCGCTGAAATCACCCGCTTAGTCACAGACGGAACACCTCACGCTTGCTCAATGCTCTATGCAGCGGCGGCAAGAGCAGCAAAGGCAATGGGCTATCTAAAGATTCAAACTTTCATTTTGGAGTCCGAGCCGGGAACGTCTTTGCGAGCTGCGGGGTTTAAGTTCGAAGCTATGTCAGGCGGCGGCGATTGGAACCGGCCATCACGAAGCGGGCGGCGGGTTGATCAGCCGATGGATCGCAAGAAGAAATGGAGCAAGGTGCTGAATGGCTGAAATCAACGTCACTATCCGCCACGCCTGTCCCTGCGGTCGCACCTTCCGCTCGCTCCGAGGTCTGCGCCAGCATCAAGCCCGCACTCGCCACCTGTGCGGGAAGTGTGGAGGGGAGTTGACGGAAGCCGATTTCAGTGCAGGATTTTGCACTCAATGCCACCAAAAGCTACAACGTTAAACACCATGTTAAACAGTCAGATGTAGCAGGTGTAGCAGGTATCTCCATTTAAGGCAATACTTTAGGGTCGCCCGCGATAAAAAATACGTTCTTAATGGTATAAGTTGCTACACCTGCTACATGCGGTCACATTGAGACATCAAACTCAGGCTCGGTTTTTATTAGGATTCCGAGCCAAAAGGTATGACCGTCCATGCGAACGCGCTCAATCCCAAGACGCTTCAATTCCCCGGCAAAAGCGGTACTTGACAAGTGTTTATGCCCAGTATTTCCGCACCATTTTTTGTATGAATCGTAGAGTGACTGACCGCCAACCTTGTTGTACTGCCCGTTTTCGCCTATTGCGTCAACTCTCTCACAGCAGTCCGTGATAAACACTTGCGGGATGTCATTTTGAGTGCGGTAGGTTTCGCGTTCTTCAATCAACCCAACAGGAATATCAAAGCGCCCGCGCTCGTTCAACCGCTTAAGTCCCTCAAAGGCCCAATTGAACACAACCGCCCCGATGCTGGCGGCTATCTCTTTCACTTGCGGGTCAGGCTTCTCAACTTGTTTCCACGGTACGGGGACAACACGCCTGAACAACCCGACGCCACTGCTATCAATGCGGGGTAGTTCATTCATGGCCCATACGAGCTTCACGCGAGGCCGCAAGGTGACGGGATCAATGAACTTTCGCTCGAATGGAATTGACTCGCCGGAAATGAGCGCGTTCAGGACATGTGCGCAGCGAACGAAGCGAGAAGGCTGCTCCGTGGAAATTGCCAGTGTCTTGCCGGGGATCTGCGCAAGGGCAAAGTTGCTGCGCTCGATGTCTGCTAATCCCAGCGTGCAACACCGCGTTCCCAGCATTGCCTCAAGCCCCGTGATGAAAGTTGACTTGCCGGAACCGGGATCGCCCCAGCACCATAGGGCTAGTTCATGCTTAGTCGAAGGCGTTAGACAGTAGCCAGCGTACTCTTGAAGAAAGGGCAGGTATTCTGGATTGGTCGAACTAAGAACCAACGGCCACGTATCAGACTGCGCGTTGGGATTGTAAGCGTAAGGCAGTTTTGTTGTTACGAAATCATCAGGTGAGTGCTCGCGCACTTCGCCCGTTGAAACCCGTAACACGCAATCAGAAAAAGCAATTAGATCGTCGTCACTGTCGAATGTATCATCGGCGTGGAAAGTTTCGGTCTGCGTGAGATGGTAAACAGAGGATAGCAGGTTGCGGTTAATCGGCGTGCCGTTGGCGTAGGTTTTAAGTGTTCCTAATACCTCTTTACGAACTGCGCCATCTTCATGCCTTTCCCAAATCCCCTCGCGGTATCGTCGCCACTCTCCAGCGCAGTGAATCGTGTTTGGGTTTTGTCTTAAGTAGTGCCCGACAAGGCGCAAGTGGCTTTGGTTTGCTGGAGTCTTGGACATCGAGGAAAAAGAAAAAGACAATCCTAGTTGGCTTTTTTCTTGCCGTTGCTTTGAATGAGATCGGAGAACTCAACGTCGTAGAGCGAGCATAGTTTTATCAACAGGCTTCCGCCCGGTACGCACACGCCGTTTTCAATCATGGAGAGATATTGACGACTTACACCAACGGCTTCGGCAACGAACTCCTGCGTTCGATTGCCCCGCGCCTCACGCAACTTCTCTGGACTGATTTTGACGTTAATCGCGCTCATGCCAGCAGCGTACAGCAATAGATTTTTCGTGTCAAGTATTGTTTTATTTAGCAAATCTGGCCCATAGAATAAACTTGCAAATAATACTTGACACCGCCCTTCCGCCTGCTTTATGATGCGGGGCGTTGGAGGAAATCAACACAATGCCAGTAGCAAGGGAACCAAACGAACATCCAGTAACACACGCGATGGCGACACATGGCCGCATGGCAACGGACGATACATGCGACGGACGTTGTTTGAACGCCAAGCGCGGTGAGTGTGAATGCTCTTGCGGTGGCACTAATCACGGGGCGGGAAATTGAGCGCCACCTCGAATGGATGAAAGACCAGCTAGGGGGTAGCCGCGAAGCCGCCGAAGAATTAGCAACGCGAATCTTAATCAAAATGGGGCCACAAAAATGAATTGTCCAAAGTGTGGCAGCGAACTTGAGTTTATAAGCGGCGACTTCGGGACTGGCGTGTTTACGCCTGACGGAGTTGAGGAAATCCGCTACGAGGAAGGATTCAGTTGTCCGCGTTGTCACATGATCCTTGACGCTGATGATTTAGAGGATGAGCCAGAGGAACACGACGGCGGATACAGAGCGTTTTGTCAGGAACAATCAGAACTCTAAGCAATCGACAGAGGCGGTCAATTTACCAGAGAGGTCTAACGCTACGGGCGACCCACCAAGGAGAGAGGGGCAAAATGCCGACAAGGGATCTAAAAGACATCAAGATTGGGGATCGCGTTTGGGTAAGCGAACGATATACGGGCGAGCGTGGCGATCTTCTAACCGTGAAACACCTGACGCCGACTCAGGTTCATCTGAGCGGATTCAAAAATAAGTTTCAGCGCGGTACGCAGGTCAAGTGGAGCAAGGAACCGTCATGGCGTGGCATCGGGTTTACTAGGGGCCAGATTCTATCTATTGCAACGCCGGAAGAATGCGCTGCGTGGGACGCGAACATTGCCCAACAGCAAGCGGCGATGGACGCTCGCAAACAGCAAGCGGCAGAAGCGGCGACCAAACGCGCAGAGCTAACTGCGCTGTTCCCTGCCTGCGAAGAAGGGAATCGCGGCACTCAAGTTACTGACGCATCATGGGGCAATTGGGACTACCGCGCTGGCCGATACGACGTGACATTCCACGGCCTAACGGAAAGCGAAGTGCGCCAAATGGCAACCGCGTGGAATCCACTCCCCACCGATAGCGAAGGGCAGCGATCTAAGGAGCAAGAGAAATGAAACCAAAGAAACTACCGGAGAACGTCGCGGCGAAGGTTCAAGCGTGGCTCGGCAATCATTCCGTGCTGCACTTCTGGGAATGCGATGGCACGTTCCTGATTAACGCGAAGCGACACGATCAGACAGGCGACTTGTATTGCCTGCGCGTATTCCCGATTGGCGAATCACTGGAACTGTCGCAGGACAACATCATCTTTGGAGAGCAAGTATGAGCAAACAAAGCATAGAGGAAGTTGAGTTGGCGACGCCGCGACCGTGGCGATGGGTCGTTGATGCAAACGGCAAGTACGGAATTTATTATCCCGGCGGAGTTTTCATCGCGATAGCAGACAGCCGTGGGGTTGCCGAGAGAATTGTGCGTTCAGTGAATGCTCACTCTGCGCTCGTTGACGTGCTTGTGGAAATCTCCGGCAACTACGGTGAGCCTGTATCCGCGCGGAAGGCGACTCGCGCATTGGCTGCGCTTGCTTCACAGCCAGAGGTGAGCAAGTGAAGGAACTGATGGCCTGCGGACATACCGCGATTTCAACGCACGGCAATGCTCACGACGGACTAGAGGCAAATCATCCGTCTTGCGTGATTCACATAGGGCTTCATTGGGGCGCGTGTAGGGTAGCGCAACCACCGGAACTTATCGGACGGCTTGCCAAGTGCTCTTGCGGAACAAAACGGCCATCATCGTTCGCGCTCGCTTTCTTTGAGTATCTGGGGCCGGACTCGCCAGCGTCAAAAGAGAATTGTGGTCAATGCGGTTATTACGAAGTTGCGCACCAGCAAACCGACAAGCCGCGCAATCAACACGTCTGCTTGCGATTCCAACCGCATGGGCCATACGAGAACGATCGTTTCTATTGCGGCTGTAGGGGCTGGGACTGAATAGAAGGGAACGACTCACGATGACTTACTTAGTTTTAGGTTTTGACGGATCAATCGGCGGCTACGAGCGAGCGGATATTTTGCTCTGCGACTACGCTGTACATTCAAAGGTCGATCATCTACCGCGCGCAATCTGGCGCCGCACAGACTCAATGCAAGCCATCTTTGCACCATCATCTATTGATGAAGTGCGACGGGACTTGGAGGCGCAAAACGAGCCACTGGTAAGCCGCGAACTCAACGCTGGCTTGGAGCAAATCGAGCAGTCAATCGACAGAGTATTGGAGGCGTAATGACAGACAATCAAACCGAACGAGGCGATATTCCGACTGCCGCTAAGACCCTGCTTACCGCGCTCCGCGCTATGAAAAAGAATTCATTTCGCTTGACGTGGAAAGGCTCAAAGATCCCGCGCGGCGCGAAGATAAACGGCTCAAGGATCACATGGACGCAGCATGGATGCGTTTACAGCGAGAGCGGCGAAGGCGAGGTCATGGGCTATTACACGCGAACAAAAGAGTGGGCCGGTGAAGATAAAGACGAACACGAAATGATTATTTCAACCGATCACACGGTCGAGGCTGGCCCAGATCAAACGGTTGAGATAGTGCGCGACTTTTCGCTTCAACCGCCAGCGGGATTTTGAAAGGAACACGCTTCGCCCTTCTGCGGAGCGGCGTAAAGGAGAAACGATGAGCAAGCAAAGACCATCAGTTGACCAACGTAGTTACGATTTCGCGGATGAGATGTTGAATACCTCAGGGAAGTTCAAAGCCCTGCGTGACGACATTCGAGAAGACTTAACGTGGGAACTTGCCGCCGATGTTCAACGCGCTTGGGAAGATTTCATGGATGAGCAGAGGTTGGATGATTGAGCGTGGCGGTGGATTTAACTGAAAGTTTGGAGGCGTAATGGACGACAGAGAAGTTGAGCAACATGAGAGTTACGGGATGATCGGATTCTCGCGTGTGAGTTCATCCAGCGGGGTGAATTTCTTTGGTTCGTCTATTCGAAGCAGCCACTTTATTGATTTGACGATTCGCCGCGCTGAACGTCATCGCAATCTTAATCAGTATTGGTATCACGGCGGCGAGGAGTTGATCAACGTCCGTCTCTCGCCTAATCAGTTCGCGGAACTACTCACAAGTCTCAATGTCGGCAACGGCGTACCTTGTACCATCCAGCACGTCAACCGAGTACGCATGGGCGAGTGTCCGGCGGTCGATCAGCGTCAGAAATACGAGTCAGAATTTGAGGCCGACGTAGCGAGAACCACGCAGGATGCCGAGCGCATTCTGGCCGACGTTAAGCGCGTGTTTTCTGACAAGCAATCAATCGGCAAGGCAGATCGCGCCGCGATTGTGCGGCAACTGGAATCCCTAATCGCCCACGTCAAAAACGGAATGCCGTTTGTGCAATCACAGTTCAACGAAGCGATGGACAAGACCGTAACCGAGGCGAAGGGCGAAGTCGAAGCATTCGTGAACCATAAGATTCACTCACTCGGAATCAATGCACTGAACACAGAGATTCTGGCCGCGTTAGAAGCCCCGCTGGAAAGTGTTCCCCTGCAAATAAAGAGCGAGTCGGAGGCTGAGTAATGGACGACGCAACCAGAGCAGAGGCTTTGTACGCCGAGATCAATGAAATCTTATTGCGTAACGGCTGGGACTATGACGCTCGTAAGCGCGTCCTTTTCATGCTGAAGAATCGTGTGCCAGTTGAGCGAACAGAGCGCGAGTGTGTAGAGGCTGTCTATCGTCGTTACGGAACGAGCCTAACACAGTTCTTTGAGGATGCTTACCGTGATCAAAAGAGCCAAACGGAATCTCGAAAGCGCGGAGGAGTGTAATGACACCTGAAACTAGAGCAGAGTTAGAGGCGATTCGGAAGCGGCAGGGGGACGGTTACGCTGAAGCGAGTCGCTGCGATGTTCACAAGGCGGCACTGTTGACGCTGAAAGATGTTCGTCGTTGCCTCTCCATCATTGAGGAGCAGGAGCGGGACAGGGCGCGTGCGCTGGCCGTACTCGATCTGTCTTCGCATTACGACAGCTTGGAGGATGCGTGTCGGCAGCGTATGCAGGCGTACATCACAGAATGCGACAACGCTGAAACCGCCCGCCGTGACGCATTCGATGAAGCGATGGCGGCGCTCGTTTCCGCGCAAGAGCAAGTCGTGTTAGTCGGAAAGCAAGGCAGAAGCGCACGTAATGCGGAGATGCGAAGACGGCAGGCGATTTATATTCGGGGCTGGGACGATGCTCGCGCTGCCTTAGTCGCTGCCCGTGACACCGAATCGAAAGAGGCGCAATCGTGATCGTCTGCGGTGGGTGTGTGAGGGATTTGGAGGAGGATGAACTGTATGGCTGAAACAACAAGTGAGCGTATTGAGCGGATTCTAAACGCCGCCGTCAATCAACGATTCACGAACTCGAAAACGGGCAAGGAGATCTTCGTCACTGCCGCCGATCACTCTTTGAGCGAACTTGAATACCGATATGTCGGCACTAAGACGCTGCGGCGAATGGCGCTGGATAAATTCGTGAACACGTTTGACCGGGTTAGAAGCTGAGAGATGGGGATATTGAGGAGGCGCAATGGAGACTGCATTAGCAATTCTGCGACGACTAATTTCCGAGTTGTTTTATCTCGTCCGGCTATGGCTGCACTGTCTTGTGCGGTTTCATCGGCCCTACGTGACCTGCTTTCTGACTGGCGACATAGAGCGAGGATGTGCTGATTGTGGTTTTCCTCGGTTTGAGGGCAACGCTGTATGACGCCAACCAAACAGCCATCGCGCCGTAAAGGTAAGTCGCAAATGCGTCTCGCGTGGATTCTCCGTGAATGGCGATGGGCGGTTAAGTGGACGGTGGTTGATGCAGCAAAGGCAATCGGTTTGAGCAAAGCGACTTACTACCGAATCGAGCAGGGTTATCCGGCATCCGGTGAAAATCTCGCGCTCGTTCTTGAGTGGTTGCTTAACCAAACCTACGAAGGCACGAACGCCAGCTAACCGAGAAGTTCCGTGAGATAGGCATAGCGGTGGAGTTTATTAATTGATGAATGGGTGAAGGAGAGACGATGACGATAGAAGATCGCGTTGACGATTTAACCAGCCGCCTAGTTGATAGACCGTGGCTAGGTTCACTGAGTGATGTCAAGCTTCGCCAACTGGCCGATGCTATTCGTGTTGCGTTTCGTGAAGTCGCCCGCGATCAGCGTCACGCTTGCGCTGAAGCGTTACGCGGGATTGAGCACTTACGCAAGGACGTTTTCGACTTAATAGAATCCGCAGAGATTAAGTAACCAAGTTTTGAGCGCGTATATGCGCAGGGGGAGAGAAGAGAATGCCAGAACGTGCTGAAACCGAAATGATGAACGCGGAAGATGTTTACATTGAGCCGCTGCCTCCCGACGTTTGCGAGCGATGTGAGGAGCAAGACGCCTTTCTTGGAGAAGGCGACGGAACGCCAGCCACTAAGATCGTGCGGGTTGATATCCGAGAGGTCGGCACATCCATCCTGCTCGGTAAGTTTTGCGACAAATGCGCAGACGCTATCGCCAATCAAGTCCGTGGCTCTTTACCACCGGAGAAGCAATGACCACTCCCCGCACTGAATCATTAAAGTCTGCGGCAATAGACGCAATGGCTTGGGCCTGGGCAATTCTAATTTCTATTTTAGCTGTGGGGTTAGCTCAATGAGCTGTCGCACTTGTAAATATCTTGATGTCGCGCCGGACAAGCTAGGGCGGATCGTGCCACGCAAGGACAAAACCTATCGCTGTCTTGCACCCGATCCAGAGATGCCAACAATGCCCGATTCAATTACAGAAACATACGGCTTCCGATGGTTTGAAGGGCAACGCTCGCGCACGTACATGACACCCGACGCTGGTGAGAATTGTCCTTGCCACGAGCCGCGTGAGACTCAGCCGATTAGTTAGCAGGGACAGCGTAGAGAGGGAGAATCAATGACAGATCCAACTATCGGAATGTTTGTGGGCGATGAGGAAGCCGAACGGCGCAAAGCAAAGCGACGTGCTGAACCATCAACGGCAGAAGCTACACCGC
>Ga0070695_100002822_pt1 | contig 10092 bp, 7 predicted proteins | sample KBSK1252metaG_FD_65471 | JGI IMG/M metagenome (GOLD analysis project Ga0070695, IMG submission 65471) | Corn, switchgrass and miscanthus rhizosphere microbial communities from Kellogg Biological Station, Michigan, USA - KBS K1-25-2 metaG | ecosystem: Host-associated > Plants > Roots >... | reverse complement strand
GCTTCTCCCAGATCTGCAGGGTCTGCGTCTCGAAGCGCTTAAGCAACGCGGGTAGGCGCCCGGGCAGGCAGCTATAGATGCGCAGTTCGTAGATCATGTCCGTCTCCACCATGCTAAAGGCCAAGATCCTCTCCCGGCCGCGGCGAGAGCACAAGGGCAAGCGGGCCCCCTTGCGACCGGGGTCGCGCTGGGCAGCCGTGGTGCGCCGTCATAAAATGCCATTTCGTCAAATGCGATCTCGTCGCCGCTCGCGGCATTGAGGCCAAGCCATGACCAAGACCGTACTCGGGATCATTGGGGGAAGCGGGCTCTACGACATGCCCGCGCTCAAGAGCGTGCACTGGGAAGGCGTCTCCACCCCCTGGGGCGAAGCCTCCGATCACATCCTGTTCGCCGAGATCGACGGCTTGCCGCTACGCTTTCTGCCCCGCCACGGCCGCAGCCACAAGCTGCCCCCTTCGGCTATCAATTTTCGCGCCAACATCGACGCCTTGAAGCGCACCGGCGTCACCGACCTGGTCTCGATCTCGGCCTGCGGCTCGCTGAAAGAGGAACTGCCGCCCGGACATTTCGTGCTCATCGATCAGTTTATCGACCGCACTTTTGCCCGCAGCAAAAGCTTCTTCGGACCGGGCTGCGTCGCGCATGTGTCGATGGCCGATCCCGTCAGTCCCGGCCTGGTTGATCGGCTCGAGCAGGCGGCCAAGGCAGAAACCATCGCCTACACACGGGGGGGCACTTATTTGGTGATGGAAGGCCCGCAGTTCTCGACGCGCGCGGAGAGCAATCTTTATCGCAGCTGGGGCTGCTCGGTGATCGGCATGACCAACATGCCCGAAGCCAAACTCGCGCGCGAGGCGGAGATTTGCTATGCCACCGTGGCTATGGTGACGGATTACGACTGCTGGCATGCCGAACACGCCGAGGTCGATGTCGCCGCCGTCATCAAGGTGCTCAACGAAAACGTCGACACGGCGCACGCCTTGATCGCGCGCCTGGCTCGCGATTTTCCCCGCGAGCATCCACCCTGTCCCATCGGTTCCGATCGCGCCCTCGATGTTGCTATCATAACCCCGCCGGCCGCCCGCGATCCTGCCGTGCTGGCAAAGCTCGATGCCGTGGCCGGCCGCGTGCTCAAGGCCAAGGCCGCGTGAGGCGCCTGGCCTCCGCCAAGGAGTATCGGCCAAGGCTCACGGCTGGGGTGCGCAGCCCGGGTGCGGTTTCAGGACGCGCTGCGCGGAAGCCGGGAATTGCGCCAGCTTTGCTTGCGGTCGCACGGGACGGCGTACCAGCTCACCACCGCAATTGGGACAGCGCCCGCCGGGCAGGCGATTTTCCGCACAAGCGGTGCAGAACGTGCATTCGAACGAGCAAATGAGGGCGTCCGGCGCATTGGCCGGCAAATCCTTGTTGCAACATTCACAGTTGGGTCTGAGCTGGAGCATCGGTCTTCCTTTTCTGATGGCCGTGGCTAGCATGCTCGGCCGGTCAACAACAGGGAAGGGAGACCCCCATGACTTTTGCGGAACTCATCGAGCGCTTTGCCGCCGCCGCGGCGGCCGGTGATGGCGACGGACTGGCCGATCTGTTCACGCCGGATGGCACCTACGACGACTACTTCTTCGGACCGTGCAGCGGTCGCGCGGCGATCAAGCAGATGCTGGCGCATTTTGCCGAAGGCGGCCGCAAGTTTCGTTGGGAATTCTACGATCCTGTGTGTGCCGGCCAAACCGGTTATGCCAGCTACCGCTTCAGTTTCGAGGCCACCCGTCCGGAGGCCAACGGGGCACGCGTGGCCTTCGACGGCATCGGCCGGTTCGACCTCGAGGGCGACCGCATCAAACGCTACTCGGAGGTATTTGACCGCGGTATGGCGCTCGCCCAGCAGGCCTTCGAGCCCGAGCGGCTGGTGAAAATCGCGCTCAAATACGCAAAAGCGCTCAAGCAGCGCCCCGAGTGGGCTGGGCACGCGAACTGACGGTGCCGCGCCCCGGTACGTGCGCCCTGTGCTCTGGCCGCCGGTCTGGGGATAACGGGGAAAGCCGCGACGCGGACGCGCTGCCCGGCGATCGAATCTCTCTCGGAGTGGCCTCTTGCCTGCCACCATCGCAAGCCGTGATGCTCCCTTTGTCGGTTTGCACTCGCCATCGCTCGCCGCCGCAAGTGCAGATGAGCGCGTTGGCGGTCGGGTTGGGGCTGGCGGCCTGCGCCTGGCCATCTGCGCTCGAAAGCGCCTCGGCGCCGACGCGTTCGCATCGAAGCGGTTCGGGCAAGGCCGCGGCTAGCGCGGACCTCGGCGCACTCGCGGCCGCGGCGGCCGCGCGCGCCCATGCGCGCGCTACGCGGCGCCGGCGCCGAGGCCTTGGCGGTGCTTGAGACTTGCGCCGGCGAGGCAAGGGCTCGCGCGCTGACCCTGGAGCGCGGGCTCTTGACCCTTGAGCTCGGCCAGTCGGAGAAGGCGGAACGGCTGCTGCGTCTGGCAGACGTCCGAAAACCCCGGATCGGCGCCTCAACTCGGCCCTGGGCGCCGCACTTGCCGCCCGTGGCAAGCAGCAAGAGGCCCAGGTCCAGTTCAGCAGAGCCGTGGCCTTGGCGCCCGACCACCCGAGCGTGCTCAGCAACCTTGCCCTCTCCTTGGCGCTCGACGGCAAGGCCGAGGAAGCCGAGACGCTGTTGCGCACGGCGCGGCTGTCCCGCGAGGCGGCGCCTAAAGTGGCGCAGAATTTTGGCGCTCGTGCTCGGCTTACGCGACAGGTTCGACGAGGCAAAATTGGCGGCGGGGGCCTTGCCGGCAGGCAAGGGCACCGCCAATGTCGCCTACCTCCAAGCCTTGAGGGGTGCCAAGACCGCCGACGCCGGGACGGAGTCGCGCGCCCTGAACGCGGGCTTGGGGCTCAGCTTTCAACTGGGCGGGGCCAACTGAGGCCTAGCGGCGCGCGACAGCGGCCGGCCTCATCGCTTGCCCCTTGATCGATGCGGGGGGGCCGGCGGCGGCGTGCACCTCCGCGTCGTCCCGCCAGGCGCGGCTCGTCGCCCAGCGACTGTTGAGAAGGCCTGGCGGGGAGCGCTCCTCTGCCGTGGCGAGCAGCGATGCCAACAGCCCTTGCGCGCGCGCCGCCGTCAGGTAGGCGATCGGGGCGGCCAGCACCAGGCCGAGGATGATCGGGCTCATCCAAGCGAACACCGCCGGCGAAATGGTCCAGCACACCGCCCCCCCAGCGATGCCCCAGAGCGTATGCCATCGATGTTGGCGCCAAAGCTCGGAAAGCTGATGTTGGGCGTCGAGGCGGCGCTGCGCGCCCCAGCCAGCATCGCTTCCCAGCAGGACGCTGGCGACCGCGTTGGTTTGCGAGAGCATGAGCAAGGGCGCAATCAGCGTGGAGAGGATGGATTCTGCGAGTACGCCGCCGGCGATGCGGGCAAGGCCGCCGTTTTGCCGGCGCTGCGCGCCATTGCGCGCGGCCCACACACCTCCCAAGAGCTTCGGTAGGTGCACCACGACGACGGTGGCCAGGAACAGGGTGAGCGCCTTCTGGGCGTCAAAAACCGGCCACTTCGGAAACAGCGAGACCTCGCTGCCGAAGTAGGTCGGGGTGGCATATTTGGCCTGCACGGCGAGTATGATGCCAACCAGCAGCGTCAATGCCCAGATCGGCGAGGCGAGATAGGAGAAGGCGCCCATGGCCAGGTGCAAGCGGCTCAGCAGGGGCAGGCCGCGCGCGCCCAGCAGGCGCACGTGCTGCAGGTTGCCCTGGGCCCAGCGTCGATCGCGAATGATCAGGTCTTTGAGCGTCGGCGGACACCCCTCATAGGAGCCGCCGAGCGATGGCACCAGATGGACCTCCCAGCCGGCCCGTCGCAGCAAGGCGGCTTCGACGAAGTCATGGCTGAGAACGGGTCCGCCCAGCGGCGGCCGTCCCGGCAGGGGTGGCAAGCCGGCCGAACTGGCGAACGCCTCGGTGCGGATGATGGCGTTGTGCCCCCAGTAGTTCCCCCCAGGTCCGTGCCAGGCGGCAAGGCCCGCAGAGACGATCGGGCCATAGTAGCCGGCGGCAAACTGCTGCAGGCGAGCGAAGGCTGTTTTGCCGCCGACAAGGCGCGGCACGGTCTGGATCAGGCCCGCGCGTTGGTTGTCCTCCATGCCCGCGACCAGGCGCAACAGGCTCTCCGCGCTCATGATGCTGTCGGCGTCGAGAATAACGAAATAGGGATAGGCGGCACCAAACCGCTCGATCCAGTCGCGGATATTGCCCGCCTTTTTGCCAAGGTTGGGCGTGCGCCAGCGCACATAGACTTGGACGTCCGCCGCGGCTCGAAGTTTGGCATAGACGCGATGTTCCCCGGCTCGCTCGTCGGCGTCTTGCGTGTCGCTGAGAATAAAGATGTCGAAGCGATCCTTGACATTTGCCGCCACAATTTCCCGGCACATGGCCTCGACCGTGGCCGCGACCGCGGCGGCATCTTCCCGATAGACCGGAAACAGCAGCGCGGTGCGCCCGCCCGCCAGCGGGCGTGGCGCCGGCAGCACAAGCGTATCGGTGGTCTTCTGCAGGATCAGGCAAACAAAGCCGATGAGCGCGCTGGCCGAGCCGACCGCCACCCAGGCGAAGCACGCTGTGCTCAAGCACCAAAACAGGAGCTGCAAGACGGTTGGCGTTTCGACCGACAGCACCCGATAGAGCGTCCAGGCAAAGGCCGTCGAGGCCAAGCCCCAGAGCCCAACCAATGCCCATCGGGCCAATTGCACGCGCGCGTGCGGCCGCCAGGCCTTGCGACGGTCTGTCCAGAACACCTGCTCGGGCATGGGTCGCGGGCTGTCCTTGGGGACAAGCGCGTCACGCGCCGCCGGTAGGTCGCCGATCCCCGCCGGCGTCAGTCCTTTGTCCATCGGTAGAGCCAGGTTTCGGACACGGGGTTGTCGTTGGCCTGCAGCACCAGGCGCAACTCGCTGGTGGCGGCGCCCTTGGGGTCGAAGCTGAAGGAAACGCGCAAGCCGTCGATTTCGGGGTTGGTCTGCACGACCGGTGCGCTCGGCGCGCCTTGGCTTGCCTCGACGCGCGCAAAGGGCAACTCGGTAGCCAAGGGCGAAACGAAGCCTTTGAAATCCACGACAAACTGCACGACGCCGGCCTTGCGCTGCGCCCCCGCGATCAGGCCCGCCCGCGTTGCAAAGACGTAGGCACCCGGCCAACTGCGTGGCACGTCGTCGGGCCAGGTAAGCTTGTAGTTGAAGCTGTGGGCCTTGCCGGCGGTGAGCGCCTGAGCGGGTTTCCAATAGGCCACTATATTGTCGTGGATTTCCTCTTCCGAGGGGATTTCGAACAATTCGACGGCGCCGCCGCCCCACTCCTCGCGCGGTGCGACCCAGGCGCTCGGGCGCCGCTCGTAGTCCGCCTCCAGATCCTGGAAGCCGGCAAACGTGCGCAGCCGTTGGATCAACCCAAACCCTTTGGGGTTGCGGTCGAGGAAGTCGCTCGTCTGCAGGCGGCGCGGATTGTTGAGAGGCCGCCAGATATGCTCACCCCAACCATTGAGGATGGCAAGCCCGTCGGAATCGTGCACCGCAGGGCGAAAGTCGCTGATGCGCGAGCGGTTGATGGGAGAGAACAGGAACATGCTGGTCATGGGGGCGATGCCGACGTCGCTGAGATCGCGGCGCGGATAAAGCGTCGTTTTGACGTCGATCGCCGTCGGCCATCCGGGCGTGACCTCAAAACGATAGGCCCCCGTCACCGACGGGCTATCGAGCAAGGCATGAATGGCAATCTTGTCGGCGCCTGCTGGCGGTTTCTCGATCCAGAAGCGGCGGAACAACGGGAATTCCTCACCCTCGGACTTGCCGACATTAAGCGCGAGGCCGCGCGCGGATAGGCCATAGATTTGACCGCGCGAGAGGGCGCGAAAGTAGCTGGCGCCTTGAAAGACGATGATCTCGTCGAAAAGGTCCAGTCTGTTCAGAGGCCCGGTGAGGCGAAAGCCGGAAAATCCCAAACGGGCCTCGGGCCCCAGCTTGCCGGCGAGCGGACCGAGGTCGAAGTAAGAGTTGTCGGGGGAAAGAAGGCGAACGTTGCCGGCGTCGACGAGGTTGATCTCGATCGGTGTCTTGAACAGCCAGCCGGTGGGCAAGACTTGCAGCTCGAAATTCAAAGTCTCGCCACGCCAAATCGTACGTTCACGACGAAACCGGATCTGGCGAAATTGATCATAGTCCAGATCCTTGGTGGCCTTGGCGGCGTCGGCCGGTGCCTCATAGGGCTTTTTCGCCAGCTCGCTTGCCGTGCGTTGCACCAGCTCGTGCGAGAAGGGTTGCACGGCCTCTTGCGCACAAATTGGCGTCGCGCTGCCGGCCAGCAAGCAGAACAGTAGCGCACTGAGATGCTGAGCTTTGCGGAACAATCTCATACGACCGTCTGCTGCACACAACCCGACCCTGCCAAAACAACGTCAAGTCCATCCTCCGGCTTCGCACAGCGCCGAAGGCAGCTGGTAACGTGGGGTTCGCTGGTTTGTTCCGGCTGACCTTGCGCACGCCAAGCCAGGCCCGCCGCCGGCCTCCGCTTGGGGCGTCTCGACCTCCAGCGGCTCAGCACGACTGCGGGCGCACGACCTTGCCCGGCGGCCGTCGTGCCAAGGCGGTGCGCACCTTTTCGTGCAACTCGCTATCGACGAACGGTTTGCCGATGATTTGCGCTTCGCTCACGCCCTCGTTGCGGGCCCAGCCGCCTTCGAGTACGGCGTCGAGGCCAACAATGTCATTGTGCGCGCGTGCCAATAGTTCGGTCATATTGTGCATCGGGGTTACCCGGACCAGTCGTCTCAAGTGGGAAGGGGCCGCTCAACGGCTCAACTCGCATTGAGGGTGTGGATTTCCAGGCAGATAATTTTGAGCCGGCGAAAAAGTTCCAGCCGGGCTAGCGCTCCGGCGCGGAACCGAAATCGACGCGCGCGCGTTGTTTTCAATGGGGCACGGGTTCTCTCCTTGGCCGGAAATCCCATCCTCGCCTGCGGCGGGCGCGAGGCTTGGGCTTTTGCGCCACGGGTGGCCAGCCGACGAGGTGCAGGTGAGCGGTCGATGAAGCAAGAGCTAAGGAGGCCTGAGGCGGGACCGCAGGCTGCCTTGGAGGCCGACCGCCTCTTTGCTGGCGACAGTGATATGGCTCGGCGCATGCGCCAGTTCGACTGGAGCGGCACCGCGATTGGACCAACCCACGTCTGGCCGCAAAGCCTCAAAACCGCGGTGCGCATCATGCTCACCTCGCGGCAGCCGATCTGGATCGGCTGGGGCAAGGATTTGATCTACTTCTACAACGACCCCTACAAGTCGATCATTGGCGGCAAGGATGCCTGGGCGCTGGGTCGGCCGACTTCGCAAGTGTGGCGCGAGATCTGGGAAGATATCGGTCCCATGCTCGCCAAGGCCATGACCGGCGATGTGGGGACCTACGTGGAGGAGCAGCTCCTGATCATGGAGCGGCACGGCTACCGCGAGGAGACCTACTACACCTTCTCCTATAGCCCGATTCCCGACGATGACGGCATCGCCGCCGGCATCATCTGTGCCAATACCGACGACACGCAGCGGGTGATTGGCGAGCGACAACTATCGCTATTGCGGGAGCTGGCAACCAAGACCGCCGAGGCGCGCACCTGGCAGCAAGTTTGCCGGCAAACGAGCAAGGCTCTCGCCGCCAATGCGCGCGACCTGCCGTTCGCCCTGATCTATTTGGCCGAGCCCGGCGGCGGGGAAATGTCCTTGGCCGGCGCCGTCGGCATCGCCGAAGACCACGCCATCGTCCCCGCCGCCACCCCCAGGCTTTGGCCGTTGGCGGAGGTGCTGCGCGATCAGCAGCCGCGGCTCATTTCCGACCTTGCCGCCAGGGCAGGAACCGGGCTTCCCAGCGGCGCTTGGCATCAGCCGCCAGCGGCGGCCGTCGCCCTTCCCATTGTCGCCTCCGGCGAGACCGGTCGGGCCGGCGTGCTGATTGTCGGCTTGAATCCCTTCCGAGTATTTGACGAAAACTACCGAGGTTTTCTCGGCCTGGTAGCCGGGCAGATCAGCGCCGCGCTCGCCAATGCCCAGGCCTACGAGGAAGAGCGCCGGCGCGCGGAGGTGTTGGCCGAACTCGATCATGCCAAGACGGCCTTCTTTTCCAATGTGAGCCACGAGTTTCGCACGCCATTGACGCTGATGCTGGGGCCGCTGGAGGAGGCGTTGGCCAAGGAGAGGCCGGCGGGCGAACGTCGCACGCTGATTGCGCTCGCCCACCGCAATGGCCTGCGCCTGCTCAAACTCGTCAACGCGCTGCTCGATTTCTCGCGTCTCGAGGCCGGCCGCGGGCAGGCACGTTTCGAGCCGGTCGAACTTGCCGAGTTCGTGCGCGAGCTCGCCTCAAATTTTCAGTCGGCCATGGACAAGGCCGGCCTCCGCCTCCTGTTGGATTGTCGAACGCTGCCCGAGCCGGTCTACGTCGATCGCGAGATGTGGGAAAAGGTCGTTCTCAATCTCCTGTCCAATGCCTTCAAATTCACCTTTACGGGGCAGATCAAGATCGCGGTGCGGCTTGCTGCCGACGCGCGCGCCGCCGAAATGGAGATCAGCGACACGGGCACCGGCATTCCAGCTGCGGAGTTGCCGCACCTATTTGAGCGCTTTCGACGTGTGGAGGGCGCCCGCGGGCGCAGTATCGAAGGCAGCGGCATCGGTCTTGCCCTGGTGCAGGAATTGGTGAAGCTGCACGGCGGCGGCATCACGGTGGCGAGCCGCGTCGACGAGGGCTCCACCTTTACGGTCAGGGTGCCGACCGGCAAAGCCCATCTGCCCGCCGACAAGATCGGCTCCAGCCGCGGCGGGGGACCTACCCGGCAGCGCGCCCAGGCCTACGTGGAAGAGGCGCTGGCCTGGCTCTCCGAGGTGGAGCACGAGCCGCCCACGGCCTCCGGCACCGAAGACCTAAGCCCGCAGCCCAGCCTCCTGGCGCGCAACCGGGGTCAGCTCGTGCTCCTCGCTGACGATAATGCCGATATGCGGGCCTACGTCGAGCGCCTGCTCGCCAATTCGGGTTACCGCGTCGAGGCAGTTGTCGACGGCGAGGCTGCGCTCGCCGCAGCGCGGCGGCGCGCGCCGGATCTCATTCTTTCCGACGTGATGATGCCAGGCCTCGACGGCTTTCAACTGCTGGCAAAACTGCGCGAGCATGAACGCCTGCGCGATGTCCCCATCATCTTCCTGTCGGCGCGCGCCGGCGAAGAGGCGAAAATCGAGGGCCTGCGCGCGGGGGCCGACGATTATCTGGTCAAACCGTTCTCCGCGCGCGAGCTGCTGGCGCGGGTCGAAACCAATCTCAAGCTCGCGGGCACCCGCCGGGAATCGGCGCGCATCCTGCGCGAAGAGGCCGAAATCCTCGAGCTGCTCAACGAGGTGGGCACGGCGCTTGCCGCCGAAATCGATTTGGAACGTGCCGTGCAAGTGGTGACCGACGCCGCCACCAAGTTATCGGGAGCCGCCTTCGGCTCGTTCTTCTACAACGTGATCGACGACAAAGGCGAATCCTACACCCTCTACACGCTCTCCGGCGCTCCGCGCGAAGCCTTCGCCAAGTTCCCGATGCCGCGCAATACAGAGGTCTTTTCCCCGACCTTCCGCGGCACCGGGATCGTGTGTTCCCCCGACATCACCAAAGATTCGCGCTACGGCAAGAACGCCCCCTACCACGGCATGCCGCCCGGCCATTTGCCGGTCCGCAGTTATCTGGCGGTGCCGGTCGTGGCTCGCTCTGGCGAGGTGCTGGGCGGGCTTTTTTTCGGGCATTCCGAGCCCGGCGTGTTCGACGAACGTGCCGAACGCATCGTCGCCGCCATAGCCAGCCAAGCCGCCATCGCCATTGACAAGGCGCGACTGTATCGGGCCGCGCAAGCGGAAATCGAACGCCGGCGCAAGATCGAAGCGGCCCTGCGCGAGAGCGAGCAGAGCCTCGAGCAAAAGATCGGCGAGCGCACGGCGGAACTGGCGGCGACAAATGCCAGGTTGCTGGCGGAAGCGGAAGAGCGCAAACAGGCCGAAGGGCGTTTCCAATTGCTGGTGGATGGCGTCAC
>Ga0070695_100002818_pt1 | contig 10099 bp, 6 predicted proteins | sample KBSK1252metaG_FD_65471 | JGI IMG/M metagenome (GOLD analysis project Ga0070695, IMG submission 65471) | Corn, switchgrass and miscanthus rhizosphere microbial communities from Kellogg Biological Station, Michigan, USA - KBS K1-25-2 metaG | ecosystem: Host-associated > Plants > Roots >... | reverse complement strand
GTCTCCGGGTTGGCGACGCCGTGACCCGAATAATAGAAGAAGCTGAGCGCATTGCGCCCAGCGCGACGTACCTCGGTCACATAGCGCTTCAAGGCGCTATCCATCGCCTTATGGCTGGCATCTTTGATGACGGTGAGCTTGAAGCCGAGCCTATCGAGTGCACTCGCAACAAGAGCAACGTCGCTGTAGGGGTTCCGCAGATGCCCTACACTTTCTTTATAGGCCTGGTTACCAATTAGGAGAGCGATTCGTTCTTCAGCAGTCGCTCGCTGCTCTGGAAGGGCAATCACGCAGATCAGCACAGATAGCAATCCAAGAACGAACTTCCGCAAAGGCATCAGTAGCCCCCAAGTTCAAAAAGCCCGGAAAGTCGATTTAGAACGACCTGCTCGGGCGTATAAATCTACAGACCGGGTTCCTACTTCCTTCGGTACACGAACCCTCGCCGGAGCCAGGACTATTGCGCACAACGGGTGGCGCCTGTGGCGGACCTTGTGGTGCAAGAGCTACACATTTGCCATCTGCAGCAATCTTCTGTCCTTCGCCGCATGGGCTCGGACACGCTCGAGCCGGATCTGCCTTCAATTGTTCGAGGAAAACCTCTGTTAGCCCTTCGCTCGGCAGGCCCTTGTTGGTTGCCCTTAGATAGCGCGCCAACGCTTCGCTTGCTTTGGGCGTCCAGGTCTGATCGACCTCGCCAGGGAAGCAGCCCACCCGCTTCAATTCGGCCTGAATGCCCCGTGCCAAAGTGGATGTGCCGCTCGGCCCCTGCAGCTTCGCCGCCTTCATGCGCGCTTCTGCAGCAGCTGCCAGAGTAGCTTGAAGTTGTGCCTCGGCCTCCAGCGCTTGCGCTAGGGCGGTCTTTACCTCATCCTCAATCGCCTTTAGTCGTTCCGCGTCAGCTGACGATGGTTCTTTAGCTACGGGTGGCTTAGCCGCGAGCTGCTGCGTTTTGGCAGGGTCCGCTTGTGCGAGTTGAGCTGCCTTTGCGGTCACCTCCGCAGCGATCCGCGCCGCCTCGCGCGCCTGTTCAGCGCGGGCCAGCTGCGCCGTTTCCTCAGCCTGTTTGCGCTCGAGATCCAACATCAAAGTCCGCGCGAGTGATATGTGCGTGCCGTTTGGATAGCGCTCGATATAAGCCGAAAGCAATGTCGCACCGCCATTTATTTTGGCGGATTCCCAGAACGCTGCCTCGACTTGCTTCTCGCGCAAGCGATCATCAGTGGCGCCCCTTCCGGCCAAGTAAACGGCTGGCAGTGAGGGAAATGACAACCAGGGATCCTGACCAATCGTCTGCTTCACTTTGAGCTGCACGTTGCGGAACATAGTCACCGCCTCTACACCGGGCTTCACCAGCTCCTCAGCCAGAATCTTGGCATAGGGACCACCGTTGTCGCCCACGTCCGATGCCGTTTTGCGAGGTGCCGTGGCGTACGCAATCAATAGGCCGGCCGTGTCCGTAATCGGAACGAAGCCCTTGTCCGTGCCAAGCGCCTTGGCTGCCGTCCCAGTTAGGTTAAGCTCATTACGGCAGGCATCGAACACGACGTAGTGCGTAGCATTGGGTGCCTGCTTGCTCAACATGTCGATGATCAAGTTCTGTTGCAACGACTCGAACCACACCTTGTCATCGTCGACATCGGTCACATCGACAGGTATCAGGTAGTTGATCTGCGTCTCCGGGTTGGCGACGCCGTGACCCGAATAATAGAAGAAGCTGAGCGCATTGCGCCCAGCGCGACGTACCTCGGTCACATAGCGCTTCAAGGCGCTATCCAACATCTTGTAGCTGGCATCCTTCACGACTGTCACCTTGAAGCCAAGCCGCTTCAGCGAGGCCTCAATTAGAGTGACGTCATTGTGGGGATTCTTCAGGGAACCGATCTTGGCGCTGTAGGCCTGGTTTCCAATCACCAGCGCCAGACGCGCGCCATCCTGCGCGTTGAGTACGGTCGGCAAAAACCATAAAATAATCGCGATTGCTACCCGCACGATCATCGCGAAATCCGACGACAAATGTCCCTTACTCTAGCTGACCCCTCCGTATGGTGACTAGAGTAATTCAGAGTTCCTCACGGTAGGCTACAGGCGCTGTGGCTCCGGATTTGGGCGGCCAAAATCGCGTATGCGCCTGCAGCGAATTTTGCATTTAGCTCCAATGGTTAGTCGGTTCTCCCGGCGTGCCTCAAATGAAACGTTTTGTTGCTCTGTCCAACCGAAGCTCTCTGCATCAACGAGACGCGCTTCGAGCCAGCTTGGTCCCCTCGCGTCCTGATGAGCCCGTGGCTGCCCGGCAGCGGCAAGACGACAGTTGCTACGCAGCGGGCTGCATCATTACCGGCGCGCCGGATGTGCCATGACGACTGGATGATGGCGTCAAGGATCGACCTCGGGGGATGAAGCTACCCGAGCTCGTATCGAAGCAATTCAGGCGGACTTTTCGCTCGAGCTATTTCGTGCCGGGCAGAATGTTGTAATCGAATGGAGCCTTTTGGCCCAGGAGGAGCGCGATGCCCTTCCCGATGCTGATGGAATGATTGGTGCGCACGGGGAACTGCACTATTTGACCGCCGAAGTCGATAAGCTTTGGGCTCGCGATCGATACAGAGGCATGAACTCGATGAATGGGCGCGGAAAAACGAACCAACCAACGACAACGAGTTCCGAACCTACGACGGCCACGCGATACACGTCCATGATCGCGCCCCGACGATTGACCACACAATGTCTCTAGCTGGCACGAGGCCGACCACCTTCACTTGAGCATCAACCTGGTCGGCTATCCGGGGGTATAGCGGAAGCAGCGGGACACATCGTTGGACAGGCTGCGGCAGCCGAAGTTGACCCTCAACTGCCGTCAGGTCTCACTTACGAACGCAGAGCAAATGGCCTGGGCGACAGTTCGGCCATCAAAGGCGCCCAAGTCGCCAACCCAGGCATCCAAACAGTCAGCTGGACGCCTCGTGAGCAATTGTGCGCGCATGCCCGGCGGGGTAGCGTCACTGCATCCAAGGGCTACTTGGGGAATGTCGGCTGATAAGCTGCGAACGTCCAATGCGGCGAAGCAGGAAGGATTGAGCCAATGAGACGACGCGTGATGAGTTGCCTTGCTGTGGTCATCGCAGTTGCGCTGGCTGCCTTGAACGTCGCGTCCGCGTTGGCGCAGGGAGCGATCGACAACAGCGCCTTGTCGTCACCGACATTTCGCGAGCACAAGCGCACGTTCGGCCTGGTCTACACGCTACCAGCGGAGGTCAACGCCCACCTTGACAGGACGATCAGTGGGCTGCTGAGAGAGAAGCTTCTCAACGCCAAGCTCTACGACGAGGCCCAGCGGTTCAACATTCCGCACGTGACGGTCCTGCACATCCATAACCCGGACCCGACGACGCCCGACAAGATGCTAAAGGCGCTGCCCAAGCTGCCGCCGGTGCTCAACCTCACGCTCAAGACCTTCTACACCACCGAGGCTGCCAAGGGCGCAGGTCATCCCTGGTGGTTCGATCTCGGCATCGTCAAGGAAGGCCCGAGCTTCGAGGCGGTGATGGCGTTTAACACGACCGTGACCGCTGCCCTCACATCGCTGCGCGACGGTCCGCTGCCGCGCGTCACGGGTCCTGTGTATGCCGTCATGAGTGATGCCGCCAAGAACCTCGTGCAGACGGTGGGAGTGAGCGGCCTCAACGTAGTCAAGGACGGCAAGGAATTGCGCGCCCACAACCCGCACAACACACTCGTGTACTCGATGGCGAAGTTCACGCCCGAGATTCAGGACGCCTTCAACGGACTCGCCGCCGAATTCAACCAGATTCTGCCGGACGGGATTGCGCTGACGTTCAAGACCGTCTCCATCGTTGAGCTCGGTTTTGCGGGCAACGTCTTGCGTGAGATCTACCGCATCAGCCTCGAGGATGGCTCGGTCCTCAACGTGGTAAGCGGAAGCAAGGTGGCCAACTGACGGGACGCGGATCGTCCGCTCGATAGCGATCCAATTCCTCCCGGAGGGGGCAAGCGCCGACCAGGCCGCAGGCAGGAGGCCCCTGTCATCGGACGGGGGCGTCTGGTCGTGGGTCCAGGTCGAGGACGCGGCGGTCGCCACTGCAAACGTCCTCACGGCACCTCCCGGCGTGTACAACGTCGTCGATGACGACCCGTCGCCCGTCGCCATCTGGCTGCCGGCGTTGCCCGATTCGTCGGTGCCCCGCCTCCGCCACGGGTCACCGAGAAGCAGGCGTGGGCCTCGGTCGGGGAGGACGCGGTGTATTACGGCACAAAGCCTCGAACCAAAGGGCGAAGAAGACGTTCGGCTTCGAGCCTCGTCTGCGCCGCGTGCTTGGGGTCTCGGTAAGATAATAGCCGCAGGAGTGGCGCAGTTCGCCACCAACGGCCTGCAATTTGCCTCCCCAAAAATTTAGCCCGTGAGGCGCGCGTGCGACCTCGATGCTGCATGACGCTGGACTACAAGCGCCGTAGGTAAGCGCCAGGCGGTCGGGCGCATAATCCATTGGGCGCGCAGCCTAACAAATTCAACCTGATCCACACCCGTCGGCTACTACCTCGCCGGGTTGCCGGGCATCGGTTCGAGGACTTGTGGCGCAAGGCCGGGTAGGTCGCGCGCCCGCCCGCGTATGGTGGCGGATTTTCCATTCTGGGCTTGCTTTTGCCTGGCCTAGGGTGTCCCTTTCGCTGGGTGCGCGGCTTGCCCTGGTCAGGGGGGAGGCACGCTTGAGCGTGGGATCAGAGGACCGTCACCCAGCCCCGACAGGCCATGTTGTTGCCGTCACCTACGGTGGCAAGGAAGAACTGTACGACGTTGGCGTTCCCAGCGCGTCAGAGGCTGAGTTGGCCGTAGGCAAGTTCCTTCAGGCCTCCGATCTCCTTTCCATCAATGCCATCGGAGCTTGCCGCCCACCCCGGCTATGCAACAGCGACTGCATACCTGCGGTCTACTTCGAGGATCTCAGCAATTTCGCAGGTGCGGTCGGTCTCCCATCGAGCGAATGTGGCGTGTGTTGGAGACGGATTGACCACCCAATCGGCATCACACGAGGTTCTGGCGAGCGATCGCCGTTGGGAGAACGTTGGGCCCAGCGGAGACAAAACCCGCTGCGGAGATTGCAAGCAGGCGGCGCCGTGTAAACATCAATGCGCCCTTCCCGCTGACCGTGCACGTTAGCCCATCGGTTCCGAACCGAGCGCGGGCGGACAGGCCTCACATTGGCCGCCTATTGGCGGACTACGCATTGCCGGTCGGCACTTCGCCTCTGATGTCCGTCTCGAGATTCTCCGACCAGAACTGCATGCCCATGTCGGCATACATGGTCATCGCCGTCGCAATGTGCTCTTGCGCCCTTCGACGCTGACCGATGCGGCGGTAAAGCTTGCCAAGGCCGCGGTGGCAATGGGCGACAAGCGGGAGCATGCCGCGCGGCTCGGCGAGGGCTAGGGCCTTTTGGTAGTAAACTTTCCCCGTCTGCGAATAGAACCGCTCAGGTTGCGTGGCGATATCCCCGAATAGATGCAGGGCATGGGCCGCAAATCCGGGCTGAGAAGAAGACGATTCGAGCGCAAGGTCTGCCAGGCGGTATGCGTCATCGAGGTGGCCTAGCAGGAGAGAGGCCCGACCCAGCGCATGGTAGGAGGAGCCGAGAATGACGACCATCTCCCTTTCACCTGACGGTCGAGCAACTGCTCGCCTTCCCTGAGCCTGGTCATCGCGTGGCTCGCTTCACCGAGCTGTGCCAGCAAGACCAGCGAGGCCTTGTCTACTTCGGCTTATTGATGCTGTAGAGCCGGAAACGATCGCCCTCGAACAGCAGCGTAAGCACGTCGGAATCGGGATTTGGCGCATCGTCGTCGGTGAACAGCACGTAAAGATAGTCGAAGCGCGACGGCCACTGCCGCCAATATTCTGTCTCGTCCTCGTCCGGCGCCTCGTTGCCGGCAATCACCAGCTGGCCGATCGAGGGCGGCGTGCCATCTTCATTGTCGACGATGGGCTCATACTCGGGACGCGTGTGCAAAATTTGCTTGCCGCGGACGGTGAACGCCGTCGTCACCAGCGCGGAGCGCTCGATCATCGTTAGGCAAGCGGCGTGTACCAGGCTGAAATCGCGCACGTCGTCGCCGCCGGATGATTGTCCGGAATAGGCAACCAGCACCTTGGCTCCCGGCTTGACGCGGCGCACCGACTGCCGGAACTGACGCGTGGTCGCCGACTGCTGCGCCCAGGCGACATCCACTTCGATGATGCGCAAGGCCAATAGCACCAGCAAAATGGCGATGAAACCGCGGCGCACCTCGCGATGCAACAACACTGCATCGATCGAGGCAATAATCATGAAGGCGATCGCGACCGGCATGCGCTGATCGGCCATGTAGGTGGCAAAAAATACGCGCGGCATCAGCAGATAGACCACTATCGCCATCCCCATGAGCACCCAGGCAAAGGGATGCACCAGCAGCAACCGGTGGCGCACCATCCACGCGCAGGCCGCGCCCAGCACCGCCGATACCGCCAGGGCCACGATGTCGCTGTAAGCCTCAATTACATAAATCAGCCCGTCCAGCTTGCCGCGCGGCTCCCAGCTCATGTCACCCGCCAGTTGCAGGGTGGGGCTGGCGAGCAGCAGGGGCAGCACGAAAAGAAAGGGCATGCCGCAGGCAATAAAATCGATCAGACGTCGGCGCACAGGCTCTTGCCGCTGACACCACAGGCGCCATGTCTCGCTGGCAAGCAACCCCAGACCATAAAGACCCAACGCAAACAGATGGCAGAAGAATAGCGCGAAGGCGAACAGCACGGAAACGCTTAGGCGCCATGGCCACGCCCGCTCGCGCAGCAAAATCCACGCGCCCAACGCCCATAGCGCCAAGCCTATGCCGAACATGTAGTTCATCACGCCGACCAGGAACACATAGTTGTAAAGCAGTGGCAAAGCAATCAGCGGTGCCGGCGACCAGCGCCCAAACAGGCTCCGGTTGAGCAGCAGTACGCCGGAAGCAATGCTAAAAAAGCAAGCCACCGTGAACATCTGCCCAGCCAAATAAATGTTTGTCGCTCGCGCCAGGATGGGCACGACGAGGTCCATCATCAGATTGGGAATGATCTGCCAATCGATCTCGTAATAGCGCGACAAGTTCGCGTCCCGATCGATGGTGGCGATGACGTGCATGCGCGCCAGATGATTGACGTAGTCCGCAAGCGGCGGCAGCGGATGGGTCCAAACGGGGATCGTCGTCAGCAGCAGCAGCGCCAGAAACAGCACAGTAATCTGCAGTGGGGGGAAGTCGGAGGCTGGGGAGAGCGACTCCGCGACGACAGCAGTTTGGTCCGAGACAGGCAAGGCGTTCTTCTACCGTGCTTGGTTGTGACGCACGTTTGACGAGCTAAGTTTCCCGCGTTAGCTCCTTGCTGCGCCAGCGCTTGGCTTTACGTCTACCCCGCGCCTGCTCGGTATTGCCATCGGAATTTGCCGATGGTCGGGGAGGTGCTGCAAAATTGCCTCGCTCTCCTGTGCTCGGTTTGAGCCTTGAGGATACAAGTGTAATGCGCGATGCTGCGGCGAGAGCTCGCACGATTCCGGTCGTCTTCAATTCCGTTTCCGACCCAATTGGTTATGGCCTTGTTGCGAGCATCGCGCGACCGGGGGCAATATCACTTGCTTTCTCCTCAACGAGGAAGGGCATTGCGGGAGATGGTTGGCGATGCTCAAGGAAATTGCGCCGCATCCGAACGCGCGCCGCCTCAATTGCCTGCGCCAAAAATGGCCCCCATGATTATTTCAGGCGTTCCGCTGCAATCGCTGCTCCGAGGCTAGCTATCGAACTGATGCCAAGCCCGGTCGAAAGCGACGCCGACATCGAGCGGGTCATCGATCTCAGCCGATAGCATTGCTGCGAAGGCTAGGGATCTCAGACGGATGCAGCGGCGTTGGATAGCGCTCATGGAAACCTTCACGCTCGTTGTTTGGCTCGCCGGTGCCCCCGTGCAGATCGGCTTTTTGCTCCGGGATGCCTTCCGGCTTAGTTCCGGGCCTCTCACGAGGTCAGTGTGAGCGCATGGCGGAAGAAACCTTGAAGGAGAGCCACAGACCTTGCACATGACTGTCTTCACGCTGTCAACGACGACCCAGCGTATCGCTCGAAAAGTGCGACTGAGCCGAAAGGCGGCCAACAAAGGCTTGCATCTGTAGCTGCTACAGGTTCTACAAAGTGACTAGGGATTGCTTTCAGAGCGCTCGAAAGCCGGCCCTACTTGAGCGCATGCAATCCCACGAAAGGCGCTGCTAGGACGGCGCCTTTCTGTTTGGCCGCCCCCGACGCGGATCTCTCGGCTCGTTTGCCTTCGCCTTCGATCTCGACGCTGAAACATAGCCGCCCTCCACACCGTGACTGTCAGATTGGACCTGCTCGACGATCATAAGCAGCGATGCGGATAACATTAGAATGTCCTGTCTCTCCTTTTGGAGAGCGCACCTTTAAAGACCAGTGAGGGATGCGGTAGCTGCACATGGCAGAAATGCAGCCGCCGGCACTAGTAAGGACGCTGAATACGACGCCTTCGCCGCAGTCGGCGACGCTACAAGCTGCGATCGCTACGCTAACTGTCAACACGCCAATGTCCAATTCGCGGAAACTGTACATTTTTCTCGCCCAATAAATTTTGGTCGCGCCGAAAACCTGGATCAATGAGTAACCAGCAAACGGAGGTGAGCTCCGGCTGTCGAATTCGCCGCCGCTGGAGCGAATCGGCAGGTGCCACGGCACGGCAGTCCCGCAATTGTGGGAAGCCTCAAGGCGTGGGTGGGCGGGCGCCAGGTCTGTGGGTGCGGGGTGGAGCCAACCGCGCGCCGAAGGTGGTTCATAGAGCGACAGCGTCATGCCTTTTCCCCGTTTCAGGGGAGATTTGCTAAGGCTAACCCTTAGCGCGGGGGGTGTCCCAATCACGTCCGATCACAAATCTTGGATCACCACCAGCGCCACGCCCAAGGGCTTGCCAGGTGATTAAGGAGTCTCCACGAACCACCATCTAGGCAAAGATCGGGGTCGGTCAGGAGCAAGACGGGCGATGGTGGCGCGGAAGAATTCGCGTGAAGCGGTTGGCGGAAGCAGAAGACGCCAGAGGCGACGCCACCTAAGGGCCACATCCAAAGCCTACACGTTGGACCGCCTGAAGCGTGCCGCAGCGGGGCTTCCGATCACCTAGGCGTAGTGGGAGGGACCCGATGCAGTGGGACGATATGTGGCTCAAGGGCATGATGATATTTGGCGGCATCGGGTTCGGGGGCTTCGCGACCTTGTTCAGCAGACCCCTCTTTCCAGAAGCGTGGAATGAACCCCTTTTGACGGGCGCCTTCACCCTGATCTTCATAAAGGTGGCAGGCTGGACGTTCCTTTTAATGAGTAACGGGGCTGTGGGCTTTTGGCGTTGGCTCCGGCAGGTCCGGGATCGCCTGTGATGCAGCGCGACGAGTTGATGGAAGCGGCCGGATGCAAGTGCCCGACATCTCGGGGTTCGCCACCAGCGGCCGGCCATCTGTCACTCCATGACGCGCATGCAGAACTCGGCGCCGTGGCGCGTGGCTCTGGCAGCTAGTAGGCCGTCACCCAGCAGCCGGCGTAACCGGCCGCCTTGAGCTGGAGCATATACCGGATGCCGCGTCACGCGATGCCGAGCGGCCGGGAACAGTCTCCCATTATTTTATTACTCCGCCACGCCCTCGAGTGAGACGTCCTCGTCCCAGAGCTTGCGCGATCTTGGCGAGCTCTGCCGTGCTTCGGTTCAGCAGGCGGATGTCTAATTCCCTCAGTCTGGCGTAGGTGCCTGTCCTTGCTCAAAATATATTTGACGTTGGAATCGGCGGCGGCCGATCGTGGAATATGTATTTCGGGTCCGGTCAGTACATCGGGGACATCTGCGACGGCCGCCAAATGAATGGATATTCTGGGCTCGGTTGCATGTGAGCACAACGGTCGAAAAAATGCCGCGATCCTTCACGCCGAAGCGGGCGCGTCGGTCATGCCGCGCGACGTTCATAGCGATGATGTAGACCGCCGACCTCTGGGAACGCGACAATCTTGCCTGCAGAAGGAGGCT
>Ga0070695_100002817_pt1 | contig 10100 bp, 15 predicted proteins | sample KBSK1252metaG_FD_65471 | JGI IMG/M metagenome (GOLD analysis project Ga0070695, IMG submission 65471) | Corn, switchgrass and miscanthus rhizosphere microbial communities from Kellogg Biological Station, Michigan, USA - KBS K1-25-2 metaG | ecosystem: Host-associated > Plants > Roots >... | reverse complement strand
TGTTCGCACCAGCACTCCCAGCAACGCGGCAAAGGCGGCGAGAATCCTCTCAGCGGCATCCCAGAGTTCCTTTGCGGCCTTGTAAAGTGCCCAGGCAACAGCCCCGATGACAACGACAAGCAGGACCTGCTTCCACAAGGGCCAAGATTGCCAGGGAACTTGCGTCAAAGCGCTGATCTGGCCGACCGACCAGGTCCAGATCAGCTGAACAAACTTGAAAATTGCTGAGATTCCCTGCTGCAGAAACTGCAACAGTTGGTTGAAGAATTGTTGCATCTGGTGGTCTCCGATTGCCGGGTACTCCAAGCTTGAACACCGCCGGCAACGCTTGGATCACCGCCATAGCAGCACCAGCGTTAACCACAAACCAGACTCGGAAACTACCCATGAGCAAGTCCGCCAACGACAACCTCCCACCGTCACAAGAACTCGCCGCCACTGGCACCGAAATACAGCGCGCCCGAGCCGCACGCCGCGCGTCTATCTGGAGCTTGAACTTGTGAGCCGCTGCTCGCGCAGAATTACCGCATCGTGCTCGAAGGGCTGCGCGGCGAGGACAGCATCGCCGAGCTGTGCCGCAAGGAAGGCATCGCCCAGAACCTCTACTATCGCTGGTCCAAGGAGTTCCTCGAAGCCGGCAAGAAGCCGCCTCGCCGGCGACACCGCGCGTGAAGCAACGTCCGATGAGGTCAAAGAGCTGCGCGCCGAGGCACGCCAGCTCAGAGAGGCGCTGGCCGAAGCCACCATCGAGAACCGGCTGCTCAAAAAAAGCGTGATCGCCGAGGGTTTCGATCGCTTTTACACGGTGCCCACGGCAGCAACGGCCCGGGACCGCCTGTTGCTGGCCCTCAGGCGCGATTATTCGGAGTACTTTTGCCACCGCTCGGCGGAGGAGTTCCGCTCCGAACCCCTTCCGCAAGGCTTTGGCCTCAAGCCGGCCCCCGACTGGCCTCTCGATGGTCGGAAGATCAGGCGGCTCCCCAACCGAACATAGCGGTGGAAGCAGGGTAAGCATCCGGCAAAGACCCAGGGTAGCCGTGCCTGAGTTGCGCCCAGCGCACCTCGTAGGTCGGCGTTGCGATCAGAACAGGCGGCCTTCACCTCAGCCCCCTGCTGCTCACGCGCGGTACAACGCTCAACCGCGCGTTGACACATCCCGCTCGCTCTTGGCCAGAAGATCGCTCACGCTCATTCTGCGCATGAAGGGATTGGCCTTGATGACCGCTGGGGACAACAACCGCATGACAGGAGTTCGCTGCTGCGCGTGCATGATCCGCGCCGCATCCGCGGGCCCCAGCAAGAAAGCAAGCCTCAGGTGCGAAAAGGTCGGCTTGAGCCCTTGCTCCTTGAAATAATCAACACTCTCGCGGCAAACGGCGGCCGCGGCGCGGCGTGATAATTCCGGGTCCGTCCGCAGTTCCAGGATCTCTTCTTCTGTCAGCCCCGCAATCTCGGCTAAGAAATGGCGGCGGGCCACGTCGAGGAACGTGCGCTTGATGAATTGAAATGGCCCGAGGGCGCTCGATCGAGGATTCTTTGCATTTGTGCGCCCTCCCGATTCCGCAGCCATAAGCCTGGTCAGAAAGATATCGAAGACTCGAGGCGGCGCGCTCTCCACGACCTGGTTTGCAATCGACTCTGCTGACGTGCGAGAAGCCGGCAAGGCTGCGCCGAGCCCGCTCACGAGCACCGCAGCTGCGGCCAGCCTGTGGCCGCGAGAAAGGATCCGCAACTGTGAGGTTCCCCCAATTGAACCCCGGCGGGTCCGAAACGCTTCTTGCATGTCAGGGAGGAAGCGTCAACAGAAGGCGACAGCCAAGATTACGCTGGACTTCAGAGGCGGCCGGAAGTTTCAGACTCAGCGCCAATCAAGCAAGCTCGAGCGTTGCTACGCGGCGCCAGTTGCCATGTCGTCGACGGATAATTCGCTGTGAACAGCGCTGAATTACTGCGAAAGCGCGGAGCAAGGTGCAGCTCCGAAGCCGTCGCCACGTCAGCGCGAACGGCCATCCTGCGAACGACTATCGAGCAGATGAAGGTCCTCGTCGAAGAGAAGGACCGTTTGCTGGAACAGCGGAAGGTCTTGGCCGAGGAACTGCAGCACCGGGTGCGCAATAATCTGCAGCTCGTCTACGGGATGCTGAGCAAGCAGTTGCATGACACGCCGGACGAGGCCGGACAGCGGGGCATCAAGGCGATCGCGCGCCGGGTATCCACTTTGGCGCAGGTATATGATCATTTGCTCGGCACGGGGTTGATGACGCGCACGACCGATTTTGGCAGCTACTTGAAATCGCTGTGCGTCAACCTCGCCGAGATTCAGGCGACCGCCAAGGACACGGTTACGCTGACTTGCGACAGCGACTCGCTCATCCTCGATCTCGATGTGGTGACGGCGCTGGGCATCGTCGTGGCGGAGCTTGTCACCAACAGCTATGACCACGCCTTCCCAGGCGGCAAGGGCACGACCATCGTGTCGCTTGGCGTCTACCCCCGCGAATTGAGGTAGCCGCCCTGGAACCCCGCGAGCTTTCTCAGCCCGGCCAAATCATGGATTCTGACGCTGCCCTTGCGCGGCGGACGATCGCATCGATGGGAGGGAGGTGCCCCTCACACACAAGTTTCTTGGCATCATGCTTGGCGTGCAGCGGCCGGCAGTAACCGTTGCGGTCCAGGCTCTGGAAGAAGAGGGCTTCATCCGGGCTGGACGGAAGGTTATCACCATCATCAACAGAAAAGGGTTGGAGAGAATGTCTAATGGAGCCTACCTCCCGCCCGACTGACCTCAGGGCCGCTTCCCAGGGGATATGACGGCGCGGCGAAGATTTCGTGGGCACTTCGGTGCCTTCGCAGGCGTACGGAAAATGCGTGACAAATCATTGATTTGACCAATGTGGATCAGTGCCCGCCGTGCTGTGGTGCGTTAGCGTCGCGCGTGAAAGGAACACCACATGACAGAACCCGCACGGTTCAATGAAGCCGACGGCATGGCTGCGCTCGGCATCTGTGAGTCGCTGCTTCTTGCGTTGACCGACCTAAAAATCATCAGCGATCAGGACGCGCGCGACCTGCTTACGGACGTTGCCACCACCCACGGGGAAGCTGCCACTACTGCGTTGGCGCCGGAGAAGCATCGGGCGGTGGTGGAAATTGTGCAGCGCATCCTCGCGGGCAAGAACGGCGTACGGCACTAGCTGGTGATGCTTTAAGCCTCGCCGTCGCACGACACCTAAACCCAGGTTAGTGCGCCGATCTCCATCCCGACTATGTTGACGTAATCTCGCAACATCGGGCGCGCCCTCGCTATGCGCGCTCGACCTCACACCGTCGATCATCGCTCTTGTTGCGCGTCCGGGGATTGATCGACGGCTAGGGAAAACCGCCACGCTGAGCAGGCGGCAATCTCTGGCACTTGCGCTTGGCCCCCGAAACGCCATGCAGGGCAGCAGTCTTGCCGGCCGGTCAATCCTCATTGTCGGGGATGAGCCGGTCATTGCACTCGACATTGTCGCGGCGTTCGAAAAAGCCGGTGCCGTGGTCTTGGCGGCCGGATCTCTGGCCGGCGCAACCCGCATCGTCGAGCATGTCGAGCACTGAGGTCACGCCGGGGTCGTGGTTCCGAAACCCGCCACACCCGCCACGCTGGTCGAAACCGTTGCGTCGTTGATCGTAACCTCGCGCCCACTTCGCACGTTGGTGGATTGGATGATAGAAGATCGAACGCTGACTGATGTGCCCAAGACCGGTACGATCATTCTTCCTGGCGCCAAGAAGATCATTGACTGCATCATCATCATCGAGCTCTCAGACACGGGAGCACACTTGAAAGTTCCCGCTCTGCTCGGGATTCCACCACACTTCGCCTTCGCAGCAGGCGAAAAATCGCCCCGCAAGGCCTCAGTGGTGTGGTGGGACGTCGATGCTGTCGGCATCCATTTCGACGATAAGTGACCTTTCGGGCACCTCGAACAATACCGCGTCTATCCTATTGCTGCCTCAGTCCGTCAAACTCGGGGACGCGGTTTGCCGCCCTACTTCACTCCATGTGACCGAGGAGCGAAGCCGTTGGCGACTCGGCCGGGAACGCGGTACGTGGTGGGCGAGACGCGACCAGCGTCGAAGGCGAACCGCTTGCTGGCTGGCGTTCTTCGACGAAGGCGGCCTTGGTATTCAGGCCGAGGGTCCTACCGTCCTAACGTATGTTAGCGGCCAACCCAGTCCACGGTGCTAAAGTTCGTGCATTGGTGCTGCAGCACAAGAGCGTGGCCCCACCCCCGCTGGTTATCGTTGAGGAGTCGTCTCATGAAGCATCTCGCTTTGCAGATCTCCACAGTCGTCGCCGTGCTCCTCTGCGGGACGGCAGCATACGCGCAACAAAAGCCTCTTTATGAACGCCTCGGTGGCGCGTTTGCCATTGCAGCGGTAGTCAACCACTTCAGCGATGCGCTGGTGAAGAACCCCATCGTTGGCCAGAGATCGAAGAACCCCGCCCTCCGGGAATGGCACACCAAAAATCTGAGCAGACTTCCGGGGCTCAAATTCATGCGCACGCTGTGGGTCTGCAACGTTGCCGGTGGACCCTTCCAATATACAGGCACGAAACCAGGCAGTACTCCCCTTGGTTTGGAAGAAGCGCATCGCCAATTGAAGATCTCCCCCGCGGAGTTCGATGAAGTGGCAGCCGAACTTGGGCGAACGCTTGACTTCTTCAAGGTGCCCGCCCCAGAAAAGAAAGAGGTGCTTGCTGCCTTTGCCGCACACAAAGGCGAGGTGACTGCCGGTTACTTGGCCGCCAAGAAAGACCGTTGAAGGCTTGAACGGCACGCTTCGTTCCACGCTCGCTTTTGGCACGGCCCGAAGACTTCGGCAGTGCGGCGATTCCGGCAGCTATCAGAGGGACTTGCTCCGTGCCCAGGGCGTCGATCCGAGGCCCGGGAGCGCCGTCCAGACATGACCCGGACTCACGCGGGGGAGCACTGAAACGGAACGCGAATTGTCCTAGAGCAGATTCCGTTCAACGTTGGCTCATATCCTGTGAGCTGTGGCTCGACTGGCCAATCGCTAACCCATGTTAGCGCGGAGCGAAGTTCCTTCGCCTAATCTTTCCCGGCGGGACAAGCACACGAGATCCCTTGCGGGCCGCGCGGGAACGCGCACAGGTCTGGTCTTGTTGTCTCTCCGGGAGCCCTTCCCCCCATTCATCGGCTCCCGGAGGGTCCTTCGACGTCGATAGGCGCGTCCGGGCCAGCGCCACCTGATCGGTGCGCAAGTTTCCAAGAGCAATCAAACCATGCACATGAACCGGCCCATGTTGAAGCAGGCGCAATCGTCCAACTGTACCGGGGATGCACGCGATTGGACGCTAATGTGCCGCTGAGGAAAGTCTGAGCAAACGGCACCCACCTCCGATCGGGTGATGGGCAGAAGGGAGATATGATGGTCATTTCCAATGAAGGATTCATCGTCATACTGGTGGTCGGTCTCATTGCCGGCTGGCTCGCCGGACAGCTCGTGCAGGGGACGGGCTTCGGTATCGTTGGCGACATCATCATCGGGATCATTGGCGCGTTCATCGGCGCCTGGTTGCTGCCTCAGCTGGGCATCCGCATTGGCGCCGGGATCGTCAGCGCGATTGTCTCCGCCACCATCGGGGCCGTGGTGCTTCTGATCATCCTCAGAGTTGTCCGAAGAAGCGGGCGTTGGTAACGCGACGAGGAATGCTATCGGCACCGCCCCTGATCTTCCCGCCGCGGCCAGCCAACAACCTGCGCTAGGTACTTTCCGAGTCTGGCTTGCGGTTAGCACTGGTGCTTCTATGCCGGTGACCTTCGGATTTCCCTCCCGTTGGTCCCTTTGGGACGGCGCTACCCATCCCCCCGGGAGCGCCAGCGCCTTGATCCAAGGCAGCACACCCATAATCAGCGACCTCGGGTCTCCCCGGATCCGAGGTCGCGTTTCTTTGTCGGCACGCCGCAGGCTTGCTATGGCCAGTAAGTACCTTTCCGGGTCTGGCTTAGGGTGAACGCGTGCGCTTCCATGAGAAGCGACCCGCTTCGGCTTTGCCGCGGTCGGTTGTGACCCTTCCGGCCCCCTCCCGAGGCGCTGGCCAACCCCCGTTGCAGCGCCAGCGCCTTGTTCTTCCAAAATGCAAAGACAGCCTAGATGGTGCGCCGCTCATAGGTACTACCCGAGTCTCGCCTGCGGTTGACGGTATGGCTTTCCTGCTTCCGCAAGTTGGCGGTTAGCAGCGCAGGAGGGTCGCATGGAAGCCTCGCTCAAAGGACGCCTTATCCTCGTCGCCGAGGACGAGCCGATTATTGCGCTTGATATCATGCAGGCTTTCGAGAACGCGGGAGCGAGAGTCATTGGGGCACGCACCCTCAACGAGGCCCTACTTGGGGTCGAAGACCCTGCCTTGTCCGCTGCCATCCTGGATCATGCATTGAGTGATGGCGACAACCCCGAGATTTGCAGACGCATGACGGAACGCAACATCCCGTTCGTCACCTATAGTGGTTACGACCACCTTGGATGCCGCGGAGGCATCCACGTAAAGAAGCCAGCAAGCATGTCGGTGCTGGTGGCAACAGTTAAGGGATTGCTCGCGGCGCGCCAGTTTTCGCACTGAGACACTGCCAACCGTTCGCAGATTTGTTGGATGGCACGAGATCAGCGCAAGAGCACTTCGCCGTCGCGTAGGATGGTGCGGGGCCAAGCCTGAGTAGATTCCGAGCTTCATCCTCAGGCTTGCGACCGGCTAGCGTTGAAGCGGCGTGCCCACGCCCATAGCGGACCCTCGACACGAACCGCCAGCAAGACAAAGGGTATGGATCTCAATCGCCTATCGAGCGCGGAGTTGCTGCGGACTAGGTTCTGTGATCTCCCGCTCAGGCTTGACGGAACCGTGGTTCAGCAACGAGCCCAGCGCGTTTTTGACGAGCTCGCGGAACGCGGACTCATGGTCAGGCCGTCAATCTGGCTTTCAGAGGAGTGGTTCAATCCTGCTGGGGTCAACGGCTTCGCCATCCCATTTTATCTTGCGCATCCCCGCCTGATCAGGCTTGAACGCAAGCTTATGCTTGAGGCTGAGGGTGTGGCGGAGAAGGAGTGTTTGCGCATCTTGCGTCACGAGACGGGCCACGCCACGGACGAAGCCTTTCAGCTCTACCGGACGGCAAACTATCGGCGAGTTTTCGGCTCGCCGCGACAGGCTTATCCCACGTCGTATGCCGTTAGGCCGCACAGTCGCGAGCACGTCCTGCATCTCAACGCTTGGTACGCTCAGGCCCATCCGGTCGAGGATTTCGCCGAGACCTTCGCGGTGTGGTTGCGGCCCAAGCGCTTATGGCGTCGGCAGTACCGCGATTGGCCCGCACTCGAGAAGCTCGAGGCCGTCGACCGTTGGATGGCGGATTGTGCGGGCCGGTCACCAGTGGTGAAAGTACGCCGCCCTGTCGCCGAGCTGGCCGAGAGCCGGCGCACATTGGCGGAACACTACGAAGAGAAGAGAGCGTTCTACGGGGTTGGCAACACGACCAGGTTCGACGCGAGTCTGCATCAGATATTCCCTGATTTGTCAGCGGCGAGTCACCATTCTCCGCGGAAGTCCGCGGTCGGTGTTTTGCGCGCCATTCGCACACCGCTCCGCAAGGAGGTCGCCCGTCCGCTCGGCGTGCCGGCCTATGCCGTGGATCAAGTGCTGCGCCAGCTTATCCAGCGGGCAAGGGCGCTCGACTTGCGCCACACACGATCGACGAACGCCACCATCAAGGATCTCGTGCGCCTGGTGTCGCGCACCACGATTGATCTCATCACGAACTCGCCGAGGCTCCCATTGTGAGAACGAAAAAGAAGGCATCGACAAAGAAACTTCGCGTCATCATGCTGGCGGACGAGAAGCTGTTGCCCGCTGGCGAGCTGAAGGATTTCAGCGAGAAGCAACGCGAGCTGCGCAAGACCGAGTTCGATGTGCGCGACGCCATCGAGGCGCTGGGGCACGAAGTATTCTCGATCGGCGTGTCGGACGATCTCTCCACCATTCGCGGCGCCATCGATGCGCACAAGCCGCATGTCGCCTTTAACCTGGTCGAGGAGTTCGGCGGCGTCGGCCATTTCGACCAGCACGTCGTCAGCTATCTGGAGCTTCGCAAGCAGCCGTACACCGGATGCAACCCTCGGGGGTTGACGCTAGCTCGTGACAAGGCTGTCACGAAGAAGATCCTAGCCTATCACGGCATCAAGGTACCTGAGTTTGCCATCTTCCCACAGCGCCGCGCCTTCAAACGCCCTGAGCAACTCGCTTTTCCATTGTTCGTCAAGTCCCTCACGGAGGAGGGCTCAGCCGGCATTTCCGGTGCCTCCATTGTGCACGACAACGAGAAGCTGAAAGAGCGTGTAGAGTTTATCCAGCGCACCACCAAATCAACGGCAATCGCCGAGCAGTTCATCGAGGGCCGGGAAATCTATGTGGGCGTCATGGGTAACGATCGGGTATCGGTGCTGCCGGCATGGGAGTTCTCGACCACAAAAAAGGACACCGACAAGCCGTTGAGCGCATCCGATCGGGCCAAATGGGATCCCGAGTATCAGCGCCGCTTCGGCCTGAAGACAGGGTCGGCGCGGCTTTCCAAGAAACTGCGAGCAGACATCAACGATCTTTCCAAGGAGATTTATCGCCTACTGGGCCTGAGCGGGTACGCACGGCTCGACTATCGCCTCACGGACGCTGGCGACGCCTACCTGTTGGAGGCCAATCCGAACCCGCAGATTGCCCAAGATGAGGATTTCGCCCAATCCGCCCTTCATGTGGGGATCTCGTACCCGGCCCTAATCGACCGGCTGATGCAGTTCGGAATGGCGTACAAGCCAAGCGGAATAATCGACTAACGACGAGGAGCCGCGGCGGGGCATCGCCGGCGCGCTGAAACCGTTGGCAACTCGACAACTTGCAGGTCCCTTCCTCTCCAGTTCATTGCCGCGTTGCCAGATCCAGACGGCGTCTTCCACGGTTAGGCGCGATTCCGTGCGGCAGTCTTCAAGATGACGACGCGACCTCCAATTGAACCTTTTCTGGGCAGCTTGCCTAACTTCTTGGCACTTAGCTCTTGGCGCTGTGTATTCTCAGTCACTCCCACGGGATTATTCCATCCGTATGCGCTTATTTTTCTCTTCCGATGTCCATTCCATCAGGTGGCTGAATATCGTGTTAACCTTCGTCTGGCATTCGCTGTCGTGCTTCGCATATCTCTCAACTGGGAAACAGTCGAGATGTTCGTCCGAGTAAAACATATGCGCGCCGCGGTTCAACCGTGCCTCCGCTGCGGAGGCGGCGGAGGCATCCGGACGCGTCCGAACAGCCGGCCCGCGGGTCGGGTCCGAGTGCATCCGACTTATCATGGCAGCGGGCGTCTCGCTTCTCACTCGAACCTGGCCACCGCCCCCCGGTGCCTACGACTACGTCCTGACGCTCAACGACGAGGAGATTGCCTGGGAGGGCCTGCGGCGCAACGCCGGCTACCAGAGCCACTACCGGCTCAACGCGGCCGGTCGTGACAGGTCTCGCCGTCTGACCACCGGCCAGTCCATCTGGCGCGTCGCAAGCCTGCCCTCAGGCTGCGAGCGCTGGGGGCTCCATCCCTTTTGTCGATCCGGCGCTGCCCGCGCCGGTGGCTCCCATCCAATGGATCACTGATCCGGGGACGGCAGTGCTGGAAGCGGTCTCGAGGCGTGCCCCTCCAGGGTCGCCGGCGAGCTTCCTGTTGGCCGGCAAAACCTGCATCCGGCACGTCATCATCGGCCCAGGCGACGTCGAGCACCTTCTCATCCGCACATCGGACCGGTCCCTGACGGTCCGGGTCACAGGTCATCGTGCCAGCCGGGGTCCCGTGCGCCTCAAGTTCGTGATCCCGGCCGAGTCGAGGGTGAAAGAGATGGCGGCAATCCTGGCCTCCTACCCTGATCTCCTGACCATGCGGTCCCGATGGGTGAAGAAGACCAGCGAGCAGATGCTGACGCGCGACGCCTTCATCGCATTCGACGGCCACGCTGCCGGCGCCAGCTACCGTGAGATGGCCGAGGCAGTACACGGCCAGAAGCGCGTG